>Ga0315295_10000160_pt1 | contig 56262 bp, 42 predicted proteins | sample YL17G14_0_MG_FD_204453 | JGI IMG/M metagenome (GOLD analysis project Ga0315295, IMG submission 204453) | Sediment microbial communities from Yellowstone Lake, YNP, Wyoming, USA - YL17G14_0 | ecosystem: Environmental > Aquatic > Freshwater > Lake > Sediment | place: USA: Wyoming | collected... | reverse complement strand
GCGCACGCGCCCCGCGTTTCCTCGCTCACGCTGCCGCCGCTGGCCTGCATCTCCGCCAGGATCGTCCCGTACTGCTCCGGGCTCGTCACGATCGTTACGAACTTGTGGTTCTTCGCCGCCGAACGCGCCATGCTCGGCCCCCCGATGTCGATGTTCTCGATGGCCTCCGCCAGAGTGCACCCCCGCTTCGCCGCCGTCTGCTCAAACGGGTACAGGTTCACGCACACCAGGTCGATCGGCTCAATCCCATGCTGCCTCAGCGCCGCGGCGTGCTCGGCTTTATCCCGCAGGGCCAGCAATCCTCCATGAATCTTCGGGTGCAGCGTCTTCACCCGCCCATCCATCATCTCCGGGAACCCCGTCACGCCCTCGATCCCGATCACCTTCACCCCCGCTCCGGCCAGCACCTTGGCCGTCCCGCCCGTGCTGATGATCTCCACCCCCATCCCCGCCAGCGCCCGGGCGAACTCCACCACCCCCGCCTTATCCGACACGCTGATCAGCGCCCGCCTGATCTTGACCTGCTCGCCCATCGCTAAGGTACCTTCCCCATCCCCCCAACCAGCCCCGCTCGCCTGCCCTCGCTTCTATCAGAACCCGCCCGACCCACTCGGTGCTGTCCCGCTGGGCCTGCTCGGTGGCTGCACGTTGGGCCCACCAGCCCCTGCCCCGCTTGGTGCTGAGGGCGCTGGCTCAGTCGGTGCGGCGGGTACTAACCCGCCCGGTGCGGCAGGTTGAACCTGCTCGGTCGGTCCGGCCTGGCCCTCTCCCGGGCCCGCCCCCGGCGGTGCACCAGTCCCCGGTTGCACCGTCGGTCCCGGCTGACCGGCCACGGGCTTTTCCGGTGCTGGAGCCTGCACCACCGGCATGGCTCGCACCTTACCCTGCGGCCACAACGCCAACAGCACGCCGTCCCGCGAACTCAGCACCACCAGCGCGTCTTCGTTGTTGCTCGCGTACAGGCTCATCCGCGGCACAAAGAACGACACCTTCGCCTTGCCGGCCGCATTGTCCATCACTGCCAACTGCCCGTCCCAGGCCACGGCGTACGTCGTCGCCCCGTCCTCCGCCAGGAACGCCCGGCCATTCTTCAATTCCCACCGCAATCGTCTATCCTGGCCCGGGCTGGTCGCCTCACGCTCCAGACACAACAACGATTGTCGGTCCACCGGTTGGTAGATTGCCCCTGCCGTCAGCACCGGCAGCTCCGCCAGCCGGCCACCCGCCAGGTACTGCCACAACATCTTGCCCGTTTCGGGATCAAAACAGTACAGCTTGGTGTCCGCGCTGGGCAGCAGGCACATTCCCTTATCCAACACCACCCCAACCAGCGACCCAGCCGCCTGGAACTCCCACACCCGGTGCCGCTGGTCTGCCCGCGACACATACAAGGTATTGTCCTGCGTTACGAAGTACACATTCGTCGTCGTAACGGTGATACTGCCCGTCGGTACGCTGGGGCAGATGGTCTCCCACATCGACACCTCCCTGGCCGCGTCCAGCGCGTAGAACCACCGGTTGTCCCCACCCAGGTAGATCAGTCGCTCGCCGCGCGCCGCCGCGGTGCTGATCATGAACTTCGGTTCGAGCCTCTTGACGATCTGCCCGTCGCTCTGCCGCACCTGCACGAACGTATTCCCCACCACGAACAGCAGGTTATCTTGGTAGTACTGGGCCGACGAAACCGGCGCCGTGGGCAAGCCCAGCGGCCTCTGCCACAGCGGCAACCCGTTCATCCCGTCCACGGCGTGCAGTACTGCCCGATCGTCCACCGCATACACCCGGCCGTTGCGGTAGAAGACTTGCTTTAACTCGCGCGCCCGCCCCAGGGACAACTGGACCGTCCACTCCACCCGCAGTCCCGCCTTGTCCAGCACGTCTGGCCCAATCCCCGCGACCGCCGTCCCCCCGTACACTTGAGGCGCCGTGATCGCCCAGCCTGCTCCGGTGTCGCTGCTTGGTGCTCGCTGGCATCCCGCCAGACCCGCCGCCAGCCCAGCTACCAACCCGCCCAGACGGGCCGCCCGCCGCGCCCATGTCACGCCTGCCTTATGCGCTGCAAACTCTCGCCGCATACCCAATTGCTCCCTCAGGCCATATCCTGCTCCCCCGATCCCGCCCCCATCAGCCCCCTACGGCTGCGGCGGCTCCACGAAATCAGCCAAGCTCACTTGATGTTCCTCCTCGAACGCACGCAGCCTCTCAATTCGCTCGATGTCATCCTGTATCCGGTGTGCCAGCTTGAAGATGTAGGGCTTGCCGTCCAGTCGGTTCCGCAGGTCCCGCAGCATCGCCTCCCACGAGCTCTCGTACAGCTCCCGCTGCAAGAGCACCAACATCCGCTCTTCCTGCGTGAGCTGTGCGACGAAGGCCGCCACGCTCGCCTGGTCTGCTCGGCCTTCCTGGCCGTGCTTGTCCCCGCTTGTGTTGGCCATGACCCTCGATTTTCTCGCCCACGCCCTCCCCCGTCGGCTCCGCCCGCTGCCTCCTCCCGCCCGCTGGTTGCGCGGTTGGGTGGATACTAACCCTCAACCAGACCGATTTCAACCAAAAACCCTGCCCCGCCAACGCTCCCAACGTGCCTTCCTTCCCGAACCGTCCTTGAGCTAACCACCGCCTCTCAAGTATGATATGGGCATGGTTGTCGGGTTTGCCTGCCGTCATGCCCCGGACCGACCGGCTGGTCCGCAAAGCACCCGGCCCCAGGCCAATGACTGGCCGTCTGTTGCCCGGCCTATGTCGCCCAGGAGAAGCAACCCCGTGGAACATCGCCAATACCCCTTGGGAATCGCCTGGACCGTCCTAATCCTGGCTTGGTGCACCCTGCTGCAGGAGCCTGTGCCGGCCCCCGCCGCCGTGTTTGACTACGCCGAGACTATCCTCGCCGAGACTGAGTCCAACAATACGCCCCAGCAAGCGCAAGACCTCGTCCCGTCGTTCGCCGCGGGCTTCCACTCCCTCGGCCTGGCCGCTGCCGTCAACACCCCCGCCGATGTGGATTACTACGCCTTCTCCGCCGGCCAGAACGCCCGTCTGGACCTCAAGATGGAATTGCCTGAGCCCTTGGACCAGTCGCTTACCGCCTTGGGTGTCGCCCCGGCTGGCCGGGATGGCCGGCTCTATTTCCTTGCCGGCAATTCCGTCTGGCAAGCCCCTGCCGTCGCGGGGGGGCAGCCCACGCTGCTGGCCGGCGCCGACCAGATCGCCGCCACCCTGCACTTGGCCGACCCCGCTGCGCTTAGGATAATCGGCCTAGCCTCCCTGCCCGACCCAAACTGGCCCGTCGCGGTTAGCCTGGCTGGCCCTGTTGACGCCGGCGGAGGCAACGTCCTGCTCATTGCCGCCGACGGTGCGGTATCCTTGGCCGCTGCGGCCGACACCCTCGCCGCACTGACCGGCCGCGACCCCAACCTCGGCCCCCTCGCCGCCGATCCTGACGGCCGACTCTACATCATTGAGCAAGCCACTGCCGGCGTGCTGCTGCTTACCCCCCAGCCCGGCCAAGACCCGCCCTATGACGCCGCCTGGCACACGCCCGCTCAGGTCCTGGCCGAGGCCGTTCAACGCGACGTGCTGGCCGAGATCAACCAGGACCGACTGCAAATGCCCCGCACCGTGATCGCCCAAACCACGGGCCCCTTCCAGGTCAACTCGCTCGTCGCCGGCGCCGGCCTCTTCGCGACCTCCGACCAAAACAGCTATTATCTCTCCCAACTCGGCCCTGACTTTGGCGGCGATGGCGGCATCACCCGTGTGCGCATCAGCCGTGCGGACCCCAATCTCGTGGTGTTTGACTCGTTTTTCACGCCTGATGCCGCGCAGACCAATCTCAACCCCTCCGCCCTGGCCCTCGATACGAGCGCTTCCGGCACGTTTGGCAACTTTCTCTACCTCGGCACGTTCGGCCCCAGCCTCGGCGACGACTTCGACGGCAGTGTGTTTCGGGTCGATGACGGCGGGGCCCTCCACCCCTTTATCACCGCCTACCTCGACCGGGACGGCAACCCCGCCACCCGCGACGGCCAAGTCGTCACCGGTCTCTTTGACGTAACGGACCTGGCCTTTCCGCCCACCCTGGAAGGACCCTTCGGCCCGCGGCTCTATGCCCTTAGCGAGAACGCGGACAACAATGGCGACGCCCCTGGGGGCTTCCGCTCCGACCTGTGGCGCATCAGCCCCGACGGCACTGCCCAACTCTTCGTCGAAAACTTCACCGACGGCGCCATCGCCCTGGCCTTTAGCGGCTGGGCCTATGGCAACGACCTCTTTGTCGCCACCTATCAGGACGCCAAGGTTCTCCGCATCGACCCCGCCGGCAATGTGTCCACCTTCTTCGACTTCACCATCTTTGGTCCCGACCTGATGGTCTGCGACCTCGTCTTCGGCCCCGAGGGTCTCGCTTTCCGCCCGCTGGCCGGCAAGCTGCTGCTCACCCTCAGGTCCGGCTCCACCGCCTACCTCATCGCCCTCGAACCCGATGGCGTGCATTACCAGACCTGGGCCGCGAACCTCAACGTCGGCGATGTCTCCAGCGGCGACCTGGTTTTCGACCCCCAAGGCAACCTCGTCGTCGCCCAGCAGGCGGCCAAGAACCTCCTCCGTTTCGATTACGAGCACCTGCTTTCCATCCGCCTGGAAGGCCTGGCCCTCCGCCCCGAACTGGTCAACCCCGGCCAGCCCAGCCAGGCCAGCATCTACGTGCCCTACCTCCTCGCCTCGGTTGGCGATCTTCCGCGCCTGCTGCGCCTGGCGGACACTGGCCAGGCCGCAGACGTAGCTACCGAGGCCAGCCCGTCTGTTCTCGATCTCGGCGCCCCTCCTGCCGACGGCTCACCCCCTGTCGCCTTCACGTTCGACCAGGCCGGCAACCTCTATGTCTATAGCCAAAATACCGCTGATCTCCGTCGTGCTCCGCGTGCGGCCGATGGCCAATTCCGCAACTTCTCCCCGCTGGTAAGCGGCCGTGTTCTGGCCGGCCGCACGGGTCTAACCGACCCCCGCCTCGTTGCCCTCGCCGCCGATCCCGCCGGTCCCGTCTATGCCCTCGCTCACAACGCTACGCCGGCCCTCCCCGCCGGCCGGCCCCCCTTCCAGCAACTGGACGACCAGCTTGTCCGCCTCGGCGCCGCCGCCGACGCCGCGTTCAACCAGCCGACCACCCTCCTGACCGTCCCGGCACTGACGCGCCTGACCCTCACCCTCGCCGGCCCGCGCGACCCCAACACCTTCGAGATCGCCGCCTCCCAAACGCTTGACGAACGGCTCGACAACCTCCCCGGCGGCGATTACCTCCTGGCGGTCCGCTCGCCCAGCCGTACCCCAGTCCCCTATAACCTGGTCGTTGCCCTCAATGCCGACTTCGACGCGGTTATCACGGCGACCGAAGCCGCCAGCCCGCGCACCCTTACTACCCTCGCCGGTCAACGCCTCCGGCTCTCCTGCACGGGCCCCGGCCAGGCCGCCCTGGCCGTCGAGCAGCGGCCCGACGGTACGATCATCGCTACCCGTTCCCTCACTCTCGCCGGCACCTCCTCCCGCACCGCCGTCGCCCTGCAGAACCTGGACGACCCCGCTGCCGGCGCCCTCGACGAGGTCGTTCTGAACGGTCCGCTCGGCGCCCTCGCCGTTACCGGCGCCGTGCAGACTCTCCGCGCCCCCGCCCAGCGTGCCGGCACGCTCGGCCGCGCCGACTTCTACATCCTACGCCAGGTGGACGTCCCCCGCTTTCTTTTAGACGACTTCCACGCCATCAGCCTCGGCGATCCCAACACGACCGGCCTGAAGTTCTTGGCCCGCACCCTTCATTCCCTTCGCGTTGACGGCGACCTGGCCAACCTCCAGATACTCCCCTCTGCCAGCCGCAACTCCTTTCGCCTTATCGACGTGGGCGGCACGGCCTCCGGTTGCACCGTCTCGGGTCGGGCCCTCGACCGCTTGGTCGTCCGCAATGTCGCCGCCCAGCCCGACGCCCTGGCCGACTGCAACTTCAACTTCGTCGCCCTCGGGGGCGCCATCGGCGAGGTCCTCGTCGAACGCGGCAACGTGGCCCGCTCCACCTTCCGCGCCGACCGCCGCCTCGAGCGCGTCGAGCTCGTCGCCGGCAACCTGACCGCTTGCACTCTCGCCGCCCTCCACAAGAACGGCCGCCTCGGCGCCGTCTATGTTGGCGCCGGCTCGCCCCCCGACCCCGATGCCGGCCGTATCTCCGCCTCCTCCCTCTCCGCCGCCCAACGCATCGACCGCGTCCACGCCGACGGCGATGTCGCCCAGGATGTCTTCATCTCCGTGGGCAGTGCCCTGGCCTCGCGCCTCAAGCTCTTCACCACTGCCGGCAACTGCGCCGCGCGCCTCTCCGGCGCCCGCGTGGACCAGGTCCTCGTCGGTTTCGACCGCCTCGGCCAACGCCGACCCGAAGACCTCTCCTACGCCGGCAGCGACTTCACCGGTTCCATTTCCGCCCTTCTGGCCCTGGGCGAACTCAACGCCACCGGCAAAATCCTCAATGCCTCCATCTCCGCCGCCGCTGGCGGCCACCTCGGCCGCATCATCAACCTCTTTGTCGAGGACGGTATCGAGAACACCGCCATCCGGGCTGGCGCGTCCGTCACCCGCATCATGGTCGGCTACGAAAACGGCCGCCGTGACCGCCTCGTCAACGACCACGCCGACGTCTCCGGCGCCATCACCGCCTCCAACCTCGGCCGACTGTACTACACGGGCAAGAACACGATGGACCTTTCCGGCGTCCGCCGCCTCGGCCCCGTCATCGACGACAACCCCAACCCTTGAGCGAAAGAGCCCGGCACCCAAGCTGATGTCCACAACCCGGCGCGGGTCGGGCCGAGTTTTGAGGATGATGGGGTGGCACGAAGCGGGTAAAATAGTCGCATCGCGGGGGAGGGGATCATGGGATGGTAGTGGTCTTGATCGGGATGAAGCATTGCGGCAAGAGCACGCTGGGCAGGGGGCTGGCGCGGCGGTGGCGCTGTGCGTTCTTTGACGTGGATGAACTGCTGGAGAAGGATTACGCGCGGCAGGCCGCCCCCGCCGGCGCTGAGCGGGTGAGCGCGCGGGAGATATTCCGGCGGGAGGGGGAGGCAGGCTTTGCCGAACTGGAGGCGCGGGTGGTCAGGCAGTTGGCGGAAAAGCTGGCGGCAAAAAACGAGCGAGCGGTGGTGGCGGTGGGGGGCAGGACGGCGCTGAATCCGGCGGCGCAGGGGTTGCTGCGAGGGCTGGGGCGGGTGGTGTATCTGAAGGCCCAGCCGCAGGAGTTGTTGAAGCGGGTGCGGCGAGGGGAGTGGCCGGCGTTTGTGGATGAGAAGGACCCGGAAGGCGATTTTCTACGGTTCTGCGCCCAGCGCGAACCGCAGTATGAGCACGTGGCGGACACGGTGGTGGAGGTGAGCGGATTGGGGGTGAACGAGGCTCTGGCGCGGTTGGCAGGGGCGGTTGAGGAGTGCGGCGATGGCGGGTAGCAGTTTTGGCGAGTTGTTTCGGGTCACGACGTTCGGCGAGTCGCACGGCGGGGCCGTGGGCGTGGTGGTGGATGGGGCGACGCCGGGCGTGGAGCTCTCGGAACGGGACGTGCAGGTGCAGTTGGACCGCCGGCGGCCGGGGCAGTCGGAGGTGACCACGCCGCGGCGGGAGGCGGACGAGGTAAGTATTCTGTCGGGGGTCTTTGAAGGACGGACGACGGGGACGCCGATCTTGATGATCCTGTACAATCGGGATGCCCAGCCGGGGGCGTATGACGAAATCAAGGACCTGTTTCGTCCCGGACACGCCGACTACACGTATTTCAAGAAGTACGGTCTGCGGGACTGGTGGGGCAGCGGGCGGGCGTCCGGGCGGGAGACGGCCGGGAGGGTGGCGGCGGGGGCCGTGGCGCGGAAGCTGCTGGCGCAGCGGGCAGTAACCCTGGCGGCGTACACGCTGCGGGCGGCGGGAGTGCAGTGTGAGCGGCTGGACTTGGAGCAGATCGAGCGGAATCCCATGCGGGCGTGCGACGCACGGGCGGCGGCGGAGATGGTGCGGCGGGTGAACGAGGCGCGGGAGCGGGGGGACAGCGTCGGGGGGGTGGTGGAGTGCCGGGTGCGAGGCGTGCCGGCCGGATTGGGCGAGCCGGTGTTTGACAAGCTGGACGCGGACCTAGCCAAGGCGATCCTGTCGATCGGGGCGACCAAGGGGATTGAGTTCGGGGCGGGGTTCGCGGCGGCCGACATGCTCGGCAGCGAACATAACGATCAAATGACCGCGGCCGGGTTCGTGACCAACCACGCGGGCGGGATTCTGGGCGGGATTTCGATGGGGGCGGAGATTGTGTTTCGCGTGGCGGTCAAGCCGACGTCGTCGGTGGCGCGGCCGCAGCAGACGGTGACGCTGGCGGGCGAGGAGCGGGAGATCCGCGTGGAAGGCCGCCATGACCCGTGCATCTGCCCGCGGATTGTCCCGGTGGTGGAGGCGATGACGGCGCTGGTCCTGGAGGATCACTTCAAGCGACAAGCGGCATTAAGTGCCTGACCAGAAATGCTCCCCAGACTCAAGCCGCCCGGCCGGAAAACCGCTGCGGACGATCATCTCTATCACGCTGCAGAGCTTCTCTCGTGCGTTCTCTTGCCGCCCAACCACGTGTTAGGCGCTACTTCGCCGGGCGCAGGACCATGACGTGCCCGCCGGCTGAGGCCATCTTGGCGGTCAGCGTGTCCTTGGCCGTAACCGTCCTGGTCTCCTTGAGAAGGCGATCAGGGTATTCGTTGGCATCGTAGGCGTCTCTCCAGACCTGGGCCTCGTACTGACCGCTGCCCAGGAACCCGAGCGGTATCTCCAACGTCCGCGCGTCCCAGTCGGTCATGCTGCCGACGTACCAGGTGTCACCGCGGCGCCGGGCCACGGTGATGAAGTCCCCCACCTGACCGTTGATCACCTTGGTCTGGTCCCACGTGGTGGGGACGATCTTCAGGAAGTCCAGGCCCGCCGGGCTGATGCGGTAGTTGTAGGGGGAATCACACAGCACCTGGAGCGGGCTCTCGTACACCACCATCATGGCCAGTTGGAAGCAACGGGTGCCCATGACAAACGGACCGGGCACATCGCCGCCCACGGGACGGAAGGTATCCTTGGTCTTATGACGAAAACCCCCGGGCGTGAAGTCCATGGCGCCCAGCATGCCGCGGGTGAAAGGAAGGGTCAGGCAGTGGTCCGGGGTGATGTTGGAGCTCCACTTGTTATACTCGTTGCCCATGACGCCTTCCCGGGTCAGCAGGTTGGGGTAGGTCCGGCTCCAGCCCGTCGGCTTGTATGCCCCGTGGAAGTCCACCACCAAGTGGTGCTCTGCCGCCTTCTTGACGGTCTTGTGATACCAGTTGACCATGTCCTGGTCGTCCCGCTGCATGAAGTCGATCTTCACGCCAGCCACGCCCCACTTCTCATACAGGGGAAAAGCCTCGTCCATCTGTCTGCTGCAGTGCTCCCAATCCAGCCAGACGAGCAGCTTGACCCCCTTGGACTTCGCGTACTGGACCAGCCTGGGGATGTCGATCTCCGGGATGGATCGGGTGATGTCCCGCTTCGGATCGCTGATCCACGTGCCGGGATAGAAGGGCTTCCCATACCAGGTCCAGTCCACCAACTGGTATTCCCAGCTCATCTCCGCGGCGAAGTCGATGAAGTACTGCATGGTCTCGTTGTTCATGCCGACCTGGAAACCGGCGTCGGGCAGGTAATCCCCGCACCACCACCGGTCCCAGGCGGACTTGCCCGGCTGGATCCAGGAGACGTCCTTGAGTGCGCACGCCTCGTTCAGGGTGTCGATCAGGTCGGATTCAATCAGATCGCCGGGTTTGGTCCCGATCAACAGCACACGCCAGGGTGAGCGTCTGGGGGCCTTGGATTTTACCAGCACGTCGGGCTCATCCACGCGGGGCGACAAGGCCGTCACCAGGGCATGGCGACTGGCACCTGCCTGGGAGAAATAGAGCCCCGCCCAGTCCACTAGGCTGGCCTCGGTCAGGGCGACCCAGAGATCCTTTTCCACCTCCAGGAGGATGGGACAGCCGTACACCTCCCGCGGGGAGAGCATATGAATGAACTGCTCCACAAAGGGCGCTTCCTGATGAGAGTAGAACCCGCTGTAACTGGCAGGCCAGTCCGATGGTCTCAGCCGAGTCTGAGTATTCTTGATGTGTTGGAGGTGCGTCTCGGCCTGTTGCCCGAAGTAGTTCGCCGCCCAGAGACGGTGATTGGCGCGGAAGTGGAACTCAGACCGTTCCTCGGTCAGCTTGAAGTCGGAGAAGGCCTGCTGTTCGGGCAGCACATACCGGAAGGCCACGCCATCGTTGTAGGCCCGCACGACAAAGGAGAGCTGGCGCTGGGGAGGATTGGTCTCCTCCAGGTCGGCCTGGAGTTCGTTGCAGGAGTCCAATACCTTCTTGCTCTTACCCACGACCCTTTCCCAAGTCTGGTTGATCTGCTGGGTCCGCGTCTTGACGATCCGGAGGCCTGCGGCAAGGGGCGGCATGTCCTTGAAGGCCAGTCCGAAGGGCGAGTCCACCAGCACCGGCCGGCCGTCGTAGGTAACCGCATAGTAAAGCCGGGTCCCCTCGGGATACGGAGTGAGCTTCTCCTGGAGCGAGAGGGTCACTGCCACCTTGCCGTCCGGCGAAACAACCTTCACCGGTTCGACGGCGCCGACGGCGCCAGGCAGAAGACAAAGGACCAGGAAGACCATCAGAACCCGTTGACAGGGGTGCAATGCGTGCCTCATGGGAGCCTCCGTAACAATGATCGAGTATTGTCTGGACGTACCAGAAACCATGGGACTAGCTTAATGCCCGCATCCTCGAACGACAACCCCAAATCGCCTGCCTGGCGTCCTCGATGGTCTGACCGTTGCTCTTGAGGCCATCAAGGCAGACGTTGCGGATGGCGCAATTCCTCCCGGCCGTCAGGTAATGGCGCTGCCGGATGTTCCCGGTCACCTCGATGTGACGGAACACCAGGTGCGGCAGACTCCCGCTTTGATTGTTGACGTGCAACCCGATCAGTCGAAACACGTCCCCTGCGCTGCGGACGTCTTCAAAACGGCCGAGGCGCCCATACCCGATGAAGGTTCCTGGTTAGAGCGCTAGGCCCCCGTATCGGCGGGCCACGTCGTCAAAGAACTGTCCTTGGCCGGCGGCGCGGGGGTCGGCGGTGCGCGAGAGTTCCTGCTCCAGCCGGGCCGACAGTTGCCGCTTGAGGTCCTGATAGCGGCCGTCGGCGGCGAGGTTGTGCATCTGACAGGGGTCTTGTCGGACGTCGTAAAGTTCCTCGGCCGGTCGCCGGCCAAAGGCCAGGTTGAACAGCTCGGGGTATTGCGCGCGGTGCGACCACAGGTAGGTCTTGGTGGGGCTGCCGTCGCAATCGCCCCAGCCGCCAGTGGGGTCGTCGGCGGGCCAGACCGGGCCGCCGGCCTCGCCCAGAGGCTCACGGTCGGGCGCATAGTTTCTGACGTAGAGATGCTCCCCGGTACGAAGTGCCCGTATGGGATAGGTAGAGCCGTCCTTGCGGCTGCCGGGCAGGTGACGTTCGAGGCCCATGACGACGGCGTCGCGGGCGGCGTCCACCTGGCCGGACTTGCCGGAACGCAACACGGGCAGGAGGCTGCGGCCCGGCAGGTCAGGCGGCCCGTCCAGCCCCGCCGCCTCGAGAAACGTCGGGGCGAGGTCGGTGAAGCTCACGAAGTCGTCCACCAGGCGGCCGGCCTTGACCTGCCGGCCCCAGCGAACGGCCAGCGGCATCCGCGTGCCGTAGTCGTAGAGCGTGGCCTTGGCCCGCGGGAAGGGCATCCCGTTGTCGCTGGTCACAACGACGAGGGTGTTGTCGAGCTCGCCGATGTCCTCAAGCTTGTGCAGCAGTCGGCCGAGGTAGTCGTCAAACCGTTCCACGCCTGCGGCATAATCCAGGAGATCGCCGCGGACCTCGGGCGCGTCAGGAAGGAACGGGGGCACCTGGGCGTCCTCCAGCTTCTTGCCCACGCGCCGGCCCAGACCGGTCTGGTAGGGCCGGTGGGGATCTTGGCCGCCGTACCAGAAGCAGAACGGCGCGCCGGCGGGCCGGGCGGCGAGGAAGTCCTCGAAGTTGGCGAGGTAATCGTTGGCGCCGGCGACCTTGGCATCCTGGGCCTTGCGGCCGTTGTAGTCCACGCCGACGGGGTTGTGCTTCAAGCCGGCGGCCTTCCAGTTGCCCGGCCCCCAGCCCTTGCCGGTGAAGCCCACGTGATAACCCGCCGCCGCCAACAGGTCGGGGTAGGTTTGCAGGCCCGCCGACCAGACCGTGTGGTTCATCGCGGCCTCGCGCAGCCGATAGAACGGCAGACCCGTCAGCACCGACGCCCGCGAGGGACCACACGAGGGCGCCGAGACAAAGGCGTGCGTGAACCGCACCCCCTCGCGCGCGACGCGGTCAAAGGCGGGCGTGTTGACGAACCGGCAGCCGTAGGCGCCGGCGTGCAGGAAGGTCTGGTCGTCCGACAGGCAAAAAAGGATGTTCGGTCGGCGTCGGGCGCTGCGGGGCAGACTGACACAGCCCTGAGTCCCCAGCGCGGCTAAACCACAAGCCGCCGCCTTCAAGAAGTCTCTACGCTTCATGCCTCTCTCCTTTCCGAAATCGCCGGGCCCGGGCGGCAGGCGGAATATCCCCGAACGACAGGAAGTCAGCAAACGGCTACGCCTTGCGACGCGGGCACAAGACGGCCTCTGGCTGCCTGCCGAACCGACAACCCTGGGCGATACAGGATTCGGACCTGTGACCTCACGGGTGTGATCCGTGCGCTCTAGCCAACTGAGCTAATCGCCCGCTCCGGCAGCCACGACTGCCCGGCAATCTATGGTTACCGCACTAGCGCGCTGTGTCAATAGGCTTCAGAGGGACATCTGCGCCCCTCAAGTGCGGACCCGATGCTCCACGTTACGGCTGCTTGGCCAGTGCGGCGGCGGGGGGGCGGGCCCGCGCCGGCGCCGGTTCGCCGACCCTGCGCTGAAACAGCAACAGGATTGGCGCGGCAATTGCGATCGAGGAATAGGTGCCGATGAGCACGCCGACGCCCATGACGTAGTTGAACCCCCGCAGGCCCGGGCCGCCCCAAATGTACATGATGAACAGCACCATCAGCGTGGTGAAACCGGTCAGGATGGTCCGGGAGAGGGTTTGGTTGATGCTGTTGTTGATGAGACCCGGCGAGAGGAGGGCCAGTTTGCCGCGGTTTTCCCGGATGCGGTCAAACACGACGATGGTGTCGTTTACAGAATACCCGATAAGGGTAAGGAAGGCGGCGATCAGGGGCAGGTCGATCTTGAAGTCCTGAATGCCCAGGGCGCGGCCGAGGGCGGTTTGGGCCAGCCAGGGGGACGCCGCCACCAGGCCGAGGACGACGCTCACGTCGTGGACGGTGGCGACGAGCACGCCCAGGCCGAACTGGACCGAGCCGAAGCGGAACCAGATGTACGCCAGCATGGCCAGAACCGAGAACACAATGGACACCAGCGCGTCGTTCTTGGCCTTGCTGCCCACGGAAGGGTCGATTTGCGTCACGCGGGGGAGGGAGGTCTGCCAATTAAGCATTTCGGTGCAGCGTTGCGATTCCTTGCCGGCAAAGGCGTTCCACTCCTCGGGCGTGCTGGCGCCGTACACGACTTGTTCGGAGACGGCGGTGAGTTCCACGCCGGTCAGTTCCGCCGCCGGATCCGTCGTGGCGCTGTCCGGCGCGAAGAGGGTGCGCGTGGCGTCGCCGTATAGTTCGAAGCCGCTGCGGAATTGGCTGCGGTCCAAGCGGTCTTGGAGGCGGGGGAGGGTTTCGCGGCGGTCGGGCCCGAAGTGGGCCCGGAGGAACAGGCCGCCGCGGTAGGAGGCCAGGTAGGGCCGGCGGCTGATGAGTTCATCGGTGATGGGTTCGGCCTGGACGTCCCGCGGCTCGAGGTTCTCGAGTTCTTCGAGGCAGCCGGCCAAGGCGGTCCGGACGGCTTCACTCACCAAGTCGTTGGTTTCAATAGCGCCCACCTGCACGGGGGCCAGGGACGCCAGCGCCGCCCGGAGGACGCCGCGTACCAGGGTGACATCGGTTTCCGGGCTGCGGAGGACGAACTGGCCGGGCGCGGCGCCGGCTTCCACCTTCGCCTGGGCGAGACGTCCGGCGCGCAGGTCTGAGGCCGCCTGTGCCAGCGCCGCCTGGACCTGTTCCATCGTTACGGCGGCCGAGGAGCGCGTCTGCAGGACCGCCTCGGTGCCCGCGGCGGTCTTGGACACCGCGGCGATGTCGAGCGGCGCGAGCGACATCAGCGCTCGTGTCAGGTCGTCGCGGACCACGTTGCGATTGGTCTGGCTGGTCTCCAGGATCAACTCGCCGGGTTTCTGTCCGGCCCGGACGGTGGCCTGGCGCAGGCGACGGTCGCCCAGGGCGTCGCCGGCCTGGCGCACCGCCGCCTGCATTTGCTCAGCCGTGACGGCCGCCCCCTCCTGCACCTGCAGGGTGGCGCCAAGTCGGTTGGTCTCGGTGGTGACGATCTCGAACTCGTGGGGCAGTTGGTCTTCGCGGCCGATCCGCTGCACGCGCGCGGCGGCGATCAGCGGGTTGCCCAGCCGCCGGCCCTCCGCCTGCACCGCAGCCTCCACTTTTTCACGCAGGGCTACGCCCTGCGCCTTTTCCTGCTCGTTCAGGAGCGTGGCCGCCCCAGCTTCGTTGATCAGCACGTGGATGCTGGTGCCGCCCGTGAACTCGATGGCGTACTTGCTGTTTTTGGCCTCGTCGCGTCCCAGGAAGACCGCCCAGCCGCCGATGGTGAGAACCCCCGAGAACACCAGGAATATGGGGAGCAGGCCCATCCAATTGATGCGGGGGACCTTGATGAGTCGCAGCATCCCCAGGCGGTCCTTCAACCAGCGTTTCTCGGCGCCCAGGTCCAGGATGGTGCGGGTGACGACCAGGGCGGTGAACATGCTGCACGCCAGGCCGACTATCAGCGTCAGGGCGAAGCCCTTGACTTCCTCGGAGGCGAACAGATAGAGGACCAGGGCGGTCAGGACAGTGGTGAGGTTGGAGTCAAAGATGGTCCAGAAGGCCCGGCCGTAGCCGTTGCGGATGGCCATGCGGAGGGAGCAGCCGCGTTCCTGCTCCTCGCGGATGCGTTCGTTGATGAGCACGTTGGCGTCCACGGCCATGCCGATGGTGAGGATCAGGCCGGCGATGCCGGGCATGGTGAAGGTGGAGCGGGTGAACGCCATGAAGGCGAAGATCAGCAGCAGGTTCAGGACCAGGGCCAGGTCGGCCAGAGCGCCCAGGAACCAGTAATAGATCACCATGAAGGCCGTGACCACGATGAAGCCATAGACGCCCGCCCGCAGGCCGGCCTGAAGATTGTCCTTGCCCAAAGTGGGTCCAACCGTGTTCTCGCTGATGGGTTGGTCGCCCAACCGGGCGGGGAGGGAGCCGGCGTTGAGTTTGTCGGACAGGTCCCGGACGTCCTGGAAGCTGAAATCGCCGGTGATCTCTCCGCGGCCGTAGATGGCCTCCTGGATGGTCGGCGCGGAGATGGCCTCATTGTCCAGCAGGATGCACAACGGCCGGCCGCGGTTGGACTTGGTCAGGTCGAAGAAACGCCCCGTGCCGATGGCGTTCATTTGGAAGGCCACGGCCCACCGACCTTTGCTGTCAGTGTCCGGCCGGGCGTTCTGCAGCCGCCAGGCCGTCTCGCCGGCCTCGTGGAGCAGGGCCTCGCCCAACCGGTTGGAGAGCAGCACGTACGGCCGACCGGCGGACTCGTCGTGGATGACGTTCTCCGGAAACTCCTTCGGCGAGCGCATGGGCCGCCAGACGTACTTGTCGTCGCCGCCCTTGACCGGGCCGTATTGCTTAAGGCCGTCGAGATAGCGCTGTATCTCGGCCTCCGCCAGCTCCCCCTCGCCGCGGCGCGGCGCAATCCGGAACTCGAGCACCCCCGAGCCGCGCAGCAGCCGTTTGAGGTCCTCGGGGCTGTCCAGGCGCTTGGACTGCTTGGCGTAGGCGTCGTATTTCTGCGCCGCCGCGTCGATCTGGTCCGCGAGTTGCCCAAACCGGCCTTTCAGTGTCGCCAGTCCCTCCGCCCGCTTCGTGGCAGGCGCCTGCACCACGCGCTCAAAAAGGTCCACGTCGAAATTGGCGGCCTCCAAGTCCTGCCCAGCCTTCTTTTCCAGAGCGTACAGGCCGGTTTGCTCCCTCCAAACGGCCTGACTGAGCTTCTCCGCTTCCTGCCGAGCCGCGATATAGCTGCGCACCGCCTCGGCCTTGGCCTCATCCCCGCCCACCAGGTCGTTCACGCGCAGGACGCGGTTCGGCTCATCCAACTGGTCCCATTGCCGATAGAGCCACAACACCGACGCTTCGGCCAGGTTCATCGCCTTGAGGGTTTGAAGGGCCGCCACCTGCGCCTCCAAGGGCGCCTCGAGTTGCGCCTCGGCCGCCTGCCGCGCGTCGTGCGCCGCGCCCAAGGCCTTCAGCAGCGCCACCCGGTCCGCCGAACCTCCAGCCAGCTCCTCAAACTTCTTCTGCCGCGCCGACTGGTAGTCCTCCGCGTTCATACCCTCCGCCTGCACCAGGGCCTGGCGCACCAGGCGCAGGTCCACGTTGGCCGCGCGAAGTTCGCCCAGCGCGTCCGTGTAGGCCTGGTGCAACTCCCGCGTCTGGGCCAGGGCCAGCGGCATCTGCACCTCGATCCGGTCGTTGCCGTGGGGCCGCCACACCAGGTTCATCTTGTCGTCCGGGTCGATCCGTTGCCGCAGGATGCGGATCATCTGCTGGGCGATCTCGCGTTTCTCGAAATCGGTCAGGCCGGTCGTGTCGATCTGGTAAAGCAGGCTGGTGCCCCCCGCCAGGTCGATGCCCGGCTTGAGCTTCTGCCCGGGCGGGTACACTTCCCACACGCACAACAGGGCCAACCCCGCCATCGCCGCCAGCTTCCACATCAAGTGCCTGCTCATATACCCTTGCTTTCCTACTCTGCGTTTCTGTCTGGGCGCCCTCTCCAGGAAGCACCCCCCGGTCTGCTCCCCGGCCCTCATTATCGACCGGCGCCGGCGCCGGCCGGCACGCACGGCTGCGCCGCCCGGCCGCTGCCGCGAGCTGGCGCCTCGCCCCGGGGTTCAGCTCTTGGGCTGCTCCGGCTCCTCGCCGTAAACCTTGGCGATCGCGCCCCGGAGCACCCGCATCTTCGCGTTGGTCGTCTCGTCGATCTTGAGGACCACTTCGTCGTCCCGCACGTCCAGCACGGTGCCCAGAATGCCGCCGGCCGTCCGCACCTTGGCGCCCTTCTTCAGCGAGGCCTGCAACAACTGCTGTTCCTGTCGCTGCTTCTTGGAGGGTCTAATCATGAAGAAATAGACGATCAGCAGCATCCCCAGCATCAGCGGCAGGTAGTCCCACGGGGAGGACTTTCGGCCCGGCGGCACCGGCTTCTCGTCGCCAGGTTGCTTGGTGGTCCCGGTTTCGCTGCCGGCGCCCGGCGTTACGCCGGTCTGACCCGATGCCGTCGGTTGTCCGCCGCCCGCCGCCGCGCCTGGGGCTGCGCCGGTCTGCGCCGGCGCTGCCGCCGGCCCACCGCCGGTCGCCTCCTCCACGTTCGAGGTTGCCTCCTGTGCCAGAATCATCGCCCACGAGTCTGTCATGGCCATTCCTTCCTGAGCTTCTCTGCCCCAGTGCCTGCCGTCGTTTCGGTCCAGCCGTCGGCGCACCGATAGGGCCCGGCGGCCCCTCTTATGCGACGTTCAAGTCCGCGTCGTCTCCCGGTGCGCCGCAGTTTAGTTCCTCCAGTTTGGCCGCCGCCCAGCGGCCGTAACGGTCGTCGCGAATCGCCTGCCGCGCCTCGCTCATCAGCCGCTGATAGTACGCCACGTTATGCAGCGACACCAGGATGGGTCCGGCCATCTCGCCCACCAGAAACAGGTGCCGCAGGTAGCCGCGGGACATGTGCCGGCAGGTGTAGCAGGGGCAGCCCGCCGCCAGCGGTCGATCGTCCCGCTTGAAGCGCTCGTTCCGCAGCTTGAGCGCGCCGCCCGGCACGAACGCCGTGGCATTGCGGCCGTTGCGCGTGGGCAGGACGCAATCGAACAAATCGATCCCCAGCCCGATCGCCGCCACCAGGTCCCGCGGGGCGCCCACGCCCATGAGGTAGCGCGGCCGGTCCGTCGGCAGCCATTGAGCCGTGTAGCCGGCCGTTTCCAGCATCGCCTCGTGTCCCTCCCCCACGCTCAGTCCGCCGATCGCGTAGCCCGGCAGGTCGAGCCGCAGCAGTTCCTCCGTGCAGCGCCGGCGCAAGTCACGATCCGTGCCGCCCTGCACAATCCCGAAAAGCGCCTGGTCGCCGCGCCGGTGCGCCGCCGCGCACTGCCGCGCCCAGCGGATCGTCCGCTCCACGCCCGCGGCCAACCGCTCCTGCGGGCACGGCAGCGACACGCACTCGTCGAAGGCCATGATGATGTCGGCTCCCAGCACGTTTTGCACCGCGGTGGCCTGGACCGGACCCAGTCGCACGCGAGCGCCGTCCAGGTGCGAGACAAACTCCACCTCGTCCTCGCCCACCCGCGTCAGTTCGCTTAGGGAGAACACCTGGAAGCCGCCGCTGTCGGTCAGGATGGGCCCGTTCCAGCCCATGAACCGGTGCACGCCGCCCAGCGCCGCCACTACGTCGGGTCCGGGCCGCAACAGCAAATGGTACGTGTTGGCCAGCACCATCTCCACCCCAGCCTCCCGCAACTGGGCGGGCGTCAGGCCCTTGACGCTGCCACGCGTGCCCACCGGCATAAAGACCGGCGACTCGGCCGCGCCGTGCGCCGTTTCCAGCCGACCGCACCGGGCCGCGCTGTCGCTGCTTTGGCTCGTCACGGCAAAGGAAAACATCCCGTTTCACCGCAACCCTCAGTAAGCCCGTACCAGCAGCGCCTGCGGGTAGTAATAGTTCAGAATCGCCACGCAATCCTCGCCCTGTCGGGCCATGCCCTCCACCCCGCACTGGCACATGCCCACCCCGTGCCCCCAGCCCCGTCCGTCCACGAACCGCCAGACCGTCCCCCCGTCCTCCAGACGGTACCAACTGCTCCGCAGGGGCGCCTCCGAGGTGCTGATCGCCAGCCGAAAGCCTTCGCCGCCGATCATCTGACGCAAGCTGTTCTCGCCCACCAACTCCAGCATCTCCACCCGCCCATAATCGCTCGTCGCCGCCACGCGCACCTCCACAACCCTCCTCAGCGCCGCCAGCACCGGGTAGCGGGCGATCAGCCGGCTGCTCACCGCCTCCTTGGCGATCTCCCGCACGCCCCAACGGTAATACTCCGGCCGGGCCACCTGCCCACAGTAGGGACACAAACGCCCCTTCAGCGGCGCCAGGTCCTCGCCGAACACTGCTGCCGCGTCCTCCGTGTGGCCGCCGCACGTCGAACTGTAGTACGTCGGAAAAATCTTCTCCTGCCCTTCCCAATGGTACGCCAGCACCACCCCGCGCGTCTCGGCCACCGCTTCACGCACCCGCCCCGTCTCCCGCCCCACCCCGCCGTACACCTGGCTGGCCTGATCGCTGCCGATGTCCCACTGCCCCTGGCCGCCGCGCCGGTGCACCTGGTACAGCGCATACGTCCGGCTGGCGATGCTCTGCACCCGCAACGCCGCCTTGTACCAGTACGCGGGCATCTCCGAACCCACCACGCCGTTCAGGTACTCCTCTACGTCCACCACGTTCACCAGCGCCAGGCTATTGTCGGTCTCCACCACGCAACGCAACCGGCCGCGGTACGCCGCCGGCTTCTCTTCCCCAACCATTAGCACACCCCCGTCGTTCGGCAGCGCCTCCAGCGCCGCCGTCGCGGCCCGCCCGCCGCCCGTCGATTCTCCCCACGCCGCCAACGACCCGCCCGCCCGGTCCGTCAAGGCCCAGCCGCCCTCCTTGCGGCTGATGCGGCAACCCTCGCCTGCCTTCAGCCGTCGTACCTCCTGCCCGCCCGCGGCCTCCACCAACCGAAACCCCCGGTCGCCCGCCAGCCACACCTGCGCCCCTCGTCGCAGCAGCACGCGAATCCGCACGGCGCCCGTGTCGCCCGCGGGATGCTGCGCCCGCGCCAGCCACCCGCCGTCCCCCGGCTGGCTTGTCCCGCCGCGCTCACAACCACAACCCCCCGCTCCTCCCGCCCCCGCCGCCAGCAACGCTGCCGCCGCCCACCGCAGCCCCGCCCGCAACCTCTGGCGTCTGCCGCTATGCATGTCCTCGCCTCCGGCGGCTACTCTTCCAGCTTCCGTAGCGACAGACCCTTCTCCTTGAGCCGCTGACTGACTTCCGCCAAGCTCGTCTGGCCGAAGTTCTTGCAGCCCAGCAATTCCGCCTCCGTGCACTGCGCCAGATCCCCCAGCGTGTTCAGGTTCAGCCGCTGCAGCGCCTTCCGCACCCGCACCGACAGCTCCAACGCTGAGACCGGCATCTGCATAATCTCTTCGTTCACCGCCGCTGCACCGTCGGCGGCCGCCGGCCGCACTTCCTTCCGATCCTCCAGCATCTGACCCAGACGCAGCCCCTTCGACGCCAGGATGCTCTTGACCTCCAGCAGGCTCGTCTCGCCGAAGTTCTTGTAGGCCAGCAGGTCCGGCTCCGTCACCTTCAACAGGTCGCCCAGCGTCCGGATGTTCATCCTCTTGAGACAATTCCGGCTGCGCACCGACAACTCAAAATCGCTGATCGGAATCATCAGCACCTGGTTCCGCCGGTCCACGCGCTTCTCTTGCTCCTCGTCGTAGTACATGGTCAGGCTCGACTCGATGTCCTGGAGGAACAGCTTGGCCCGCGCGTGGTTGGGATAAACCGCCAGAACCTCCTGCACGCACTCCCACGCCTCCTCATACCGGCTCGCATCCTCGTACAGCACCGCCAGATTCAATAGGGCATGGACGTACAGGTGTCCCGCCGCCAGGCAGCGTTGGTAGTATTCGATGGCCTTGGCTTCGTCGCCGTAGATGTCGTGCCCGTAGGCCAGCGCGAACAGCGCCCGCGCGTGGTTGCCGTCGAGCGTCACGGCCCGCTCGTATTCCGCCAGCGACTCCTCACGCTTGCCCTGGGCGTCGTACAGACAGCCCAGTTGATAGTGATACTCCGCCCGAATCTCGCCCACCCGGGCGGCCTTTTTCAGCCGGCCCTCCGCCTCCTCCAACGCCCCCTTGCGCCGCAGACAGTCCACCACCGCCATCGACACGTCGAACGGGTCGTAGCCCTTCTGCTCGGCCTGCTCGAACTCCGCCACGGCCCCCTCGTAGTCGCCCGACTCCCGCAGGCAGCCGGCACGCAACCAGCTTTGCTGCGGGCCCGACCCCGCCCGCTCGCACCACTTGGCGCCTTCGCCAAAATCCTCCAGCGCAAAGTACCCCTGGGCCACCTTCAGCGATCGCACGGGGCTGCGCATCAGCCCGGACGCGCGGCTCTTGACCGCCTCGACGAACTCCGCCGCGAACTTCTCACGCTGCCGCGCCCCGCCCCGCACCCGCTCCACCAACTCCCCCCACTGCTGCTCGGTCAACGCCTCGTCCCCCTCCAGCAATGTCGCCACCGATACCTCGCTTGCTGCCACGCTCATGCCTTGACACTCTCCCTAAAGGTTTCTTCCGGCGGGCCTGCCGCCGCCGCCCAGCTACCGGGAACGTAAACACAAGAGTATAAACGATCTTTCCGACCTGGCAACCCCAAATGAGGCGCGCCTGCTCTCCTGCTCTCCCGTATCTGCCGGCCCGCTTGCCCGTCGGCCGGCCAGGGCCATACCCAAAGCCCGTCTAGCAACCAGTCCGGTGTGCCCAGCCGCCAATGCTTCAGTGGCTTCCTTGCCATCCAAGTCCCATAACTCTCTGCCGGAACGGCTGATCATCCTTCCACCGTCGTTCCCCTATTTCCTTAGCCCTCCTGGCAACCGAGTCGATACAATACTGGCAGGCCCCCCGGCAGCCAGCGTACGCCGGCACAAGGGCCGTGTGCGTAAGTGCTTATTTTATAGAGTTTTAAGCGCTCAAGGCGGTACGCCGTGGGCGAAACGGCTGTAGCGTACCAATTAATTGTCAATCCCAAGAGCGGCTCTTGTCCGGCCGTCTCGACGGTGATTCGTCTGCGCGACACCTTGCGGCAGCGGGGTCACGAGGCTCATGCCGAGCTGACCCGGTCCCTGCCCCATGCCGCCGAGCTGGCCCAAGACGCCGCCCGCCACGGCCGACACGTCATCGTCGCCGGCGGTGACGGCACCGTTCGCTGTGTGCTCGGGGCCTTGGCCGGCTCATCACTGCCCATCCTTATTCTGCCAGCCGGTTGCGAGAATCTCCTGGCCCAGCAGTTGGGGCTGGATGGGTCCCTGCCCACCATGCTCGCTTGCCTCGACCGCCCGCACCCCCGCACCATGGACCTGGGCATCGTCAACGGCCAACACTTTATGGCGGTGGTCGGTGTGGGCTTCGACGCCCAGGTGGTCCGCCGCATCCACCGTTCCCGCACGGGGCACATCAGCCACTTCGACTATATCTGGCCGATCTGCCGCACGTTCTGGGAATATGGTTTCCCGCATCTGACCGTTCACGCCGACGGCAAACTGGTCTGCGATGAGCCTGCCCTGGTCTTTATCGGCAACATTTCACGCTATGCGGTGGGCCTGCCGGTGCTGCCGCAGGCCGACCCCTCCGATGGCAAGTTGAGCATCACCGTTTATCGTTACCGCCGCCGGCGCGAGCTGCTGGCCCATGCCTTGCGAACCATTTGCCGCCGCGCCGACCGCAGTCCGCGGGTCTCCCGGCACGTCTGCACTCACATTACCATCGCCAGCCCCGACCCCGACGTCCCGGTCCAGACCGACGGCGACCCCGGACCAGGTTTGCCCTTGACGATCGACATCCTGCCCGCCGCCGTGCGGGTGCTCACGCCGCCCCCGCCCCCCGGCCAGGCGTTCCATCCGCCCCTGCGCCGCTACCACCTACGGCAACTCTTGTGCCGCTGACGCTTGATTTGCACCCCCGTCGGCCCTCTAATAGCCGCCATGAGGATTGTTACCGTGGGCGGGCCTGGCGTTGATGTCGTCCGGGTGGGCGACCCCGCCCGACTCACCCTCATCGCCGGCCCCTGCGTCATCGAGTCGCCCGATTTGTGCTGCCGCGTGGCCGAGTTTCTCAAACCCCTGACTGCGCGCCTGGGGATCGGCTGGGTATTCAAGGCCAGCTTCGACAAGGCCAACCGCTCCAGCGTCGAGAGCTTCCGTGGACCGGGCCTCGAGGCGGGCTTGCGCATCCTGGAAACGGTCCGGCGGGAGTTCGCGGTGCCGGTCGTCGCGGATGTTCACGCGCCCGAGCAGACCGCCGCTGCCGCCCAGGTCCTCGACGCCCTGCAAATCCCCGCCTTTCTCGTGCGGCAAACCGACCTGGTCCTCGCCGCCGCGCGCACACGCAAACCCCTCCAACTAAAAAAAGCCCAATTCATGGCCCCGGAGGACATGACGAACGTCATTGCCAAGGCCCGCTCGCAGCACAATGATAACCTGATCCTGATCGAGCGGGGGTCGAGCTTCGGCTACCACCGGCTGGTATGCGACATGACCGCCATACCGGCCCTGCGGCGGCTGGGCTGCCCGGCCGTCATCGACGCCACCCACGCCACGCAGTCGCCCGGCGGCCTGGGAACCGCTTCCGGCGGCGACCCCGACTTCGCCCCCATCCTCGCCCGCGCCGCCGTCGCCGCCGGCGCCGACGGGGTATTTCTCGAAACCCACCCCGACCCCGCCCAAGCCCTCTCCGACGCCGCCTCCATGCTGCCCCTCACGGCCCTGGAGGAACTCCTGACCCTCTGTCGCGACATCTACCTCCGACTCCGCCAAGACTGAATCGCCCCCCGGGCACGGCCGCCGCCGCGACCCTGCCGCTGCCCCGCTGGCTTTGCCCCGTGCTCTACACCATCCTTGAACTCTCAATCCGCCCCTCTTCCGCTCGGCGACTCTCCCCGCGCCAACACCTTCACGCAACAGCGTAACGACCCGCCGTACGTCGCGCTGATCGCCAGGCCACCCACCGGCCGCACCGCATACCCCAGCCCCTCCCACGCCTGTCTGGCCGCCTCGTCCAACGCCGCCCAACCGTACTGCGGCAGGTACACGATGTCCTTACCTCCCTCCCGTTCCAGCAGCACGTTGTTGTACGTCATCTCCGGATAACGCGGCTGCTCCTTTTCGCCTTCTTCTACGCGCCGCTCCCCTGCTGCTCGGTTCGGCTCGCCCTCAGGCCCCCTCTTCCTCGCCGGCCCCGCCTCTTTCGCCTTTAGTGCCAGGTACGGCATACGGCCCACCTCGTACCCCCGCCGGCGCAACTCTCCGGCCAGCCGGTCCAGGTCCTCCCCCATCGCCCGACTGTCCTCCATCGCCTCCGCCGTTCGACCCACCATCTGCGGCGGCCTCAACACCTGACCATTCGGATCCCGCAACTCTTGGATCAGCGGATGCCCGAAATATCTCGCCTCGCAGTCACGCTCAAACGCCCGCACCGCCTCCCCATCCCGCTCCACCTCCTGCCCCGCCAGCTCCGCCCCCCAGTTCGGGTCCGCCACCGCCACTCGATTCCCTCCCAACGGCGTCAGCATCATATCCAGGTGCCCGATCACCTACGGCACCGGCCCGATCACCATCACCGGCCGGCCCAATTCGGCCTCGAACCGCCGCGCTACCTCCACGTCCGTCTCCTCCAGCAGCACGGCGTTGTGCCGGATCGTGTTCGCCCCCACGAACACAATCCGCTCGTCCGCCACGATGTTGCCCCCCTCGAAACGCAAGCCTGACCCCCGCCACTCCCAACCCAGATGCCGCGCCAGCGCCTCGCCCAGCACGCGGTCCCCGGCCCGCTCGAAGTCGCAACTGCCCAACAGACATGCCCGGCCCCGACCGTCGCGCAAGACCACGAACGGGTCCTGCGGCCAGATCGTTACGTCCTGCTCGGCCGGGGTGTCCACGAAAACCACCCGCCCCGGCCAAGGATCTCGCACCACCGTGAAGGCCGCCCGGTCGTTGGTCAGCACCACCAGTCGCGCCCGTTCGGGCAGCGCGTTGGCAATCGTCGCCACCAATTCCGCGTTGCGCAGCGCCGCCCGCCGTGCGCTATTCAAACTGCACGCAGCCAGGGTAATCGGACCCCCCGTGTCCGCCACGATCCGCCACCGCGCGGCGCGGCCGCGGACGTACCGGGCCACCTGCAAGACCGCGGCGCACAAGATCAACGCCGCGGCCACCGCCGCCCGCACGCGCCTCCGGTTCACCACTGCGCTTGTATCCTCAGCGTCGAGCCCCCGCTGGCGCTGGCGCGCCTATCGCCGGCGGCGCCACAGCAGCAGGCCTGCCCCCCCGGCCAGCAACGACAGGCTCACCGGCTCGGGGATTACCCCGATGGCGTAGTCGCCGTCGAGGTCCCCGACCGCCCAGACGTAGTTGCCCGCGGGGCAGCAGCCGTAATGCCCCAGCATCCGGTCCATCGCCCGCTCCCGCCGCGCCACCTCCCGCCGGTACGGCCGCTCGCGCAGCTGGCGATCCACCGTCACCCACCGCAACCGGTTGCCGACGCGTCCCTCCCGCTTGAGCAGGATCGGCGAACGCCGGCGCAGGGCATTGCGGTCCCGCGTCCGTTCCGGATACCACATGCGCAGGCTAATCTTCCGAGCGCCTCGGGCGTCGGGAGTGGTCGTAATGCGCAACAGGGTGTTGTCCAGCAGTTGATACCCCGACGGCAGCACCCAGACCTCGGACTCTTCCTTCTCCTTCTTCTCCAGCGCAATCTCGATAGTGCCGCTCGAGAGGTTCTCCAACCCGACCCAAGCACCCCCGCCGGGACCGCCTATGGCGCTCGATCCCCACTCCTTGGCCGTCTCCGGCGGCACGCTATCAACAATCACCGCCCACGCCATGCTTGTCGAAACCGCCAACGTCAGAACCATCCCAATTCCTAAGCGTCTGACCATAACCTTTTCCTCCTGTCCCTTGAACCGCGACCTCACCCTGCCGCCTATGGAACAACCAACCCACGGAGCGCGCGGACAATACACCTCCGCTCTCTCGCTCTCGTGGGTTACTTATGAACTTCCGGACCGTCAAGGCTTCCAAATGCCAGGACGCGTCCTGCGCTATCTAAATATACACCAAACCGACCCCCTCGGCAAGAAAAAAACCACAGCGCTAATAGCCAACTTGCCGGCTTCCAGACCCTCCCCTTGCTGCCCCCGGCTGACTATAATAGCTGGCGCCATCAGCCCTTATGTTTGTGAGCCGGCCGGGCAGGTCTGGCCCTTGCAAACGAGGATTGTCGATGTCCAAGAAGTCCATCAGCCCCCTGCCGCACGAGGGGCATGGCCAGCACCTGTGCTACCTCGTTAGTCTCGGATTACACCTGTCGGATTCCGCCAAGTACCGGGTCCTCATCCAGTCCCCCGCCTGGATGTGCAACCGCTGCGGCCGGGTCGCCCGCCGCCAGTCCAGCCTCTGCAAACCCATTCGGCTGAGCCAGGTCCGCCGTCAGCAGCCCCTGCTCTGACCCCCAATGGTCTCCGCACCGCGGCCCCTGACCCTGACCTCCCTCGCGGCCGGCTGATTCAGCTTGCAGCGGACCGGCGGCGGGCGGTATATAGATGCGACCGGCGCAGTGGGCGGGCAGCGTGCGCCACCTGATAGGTGGGCCGCGACCGACGCGGGAGAACTGACAGTGGGGGTTGAGCACTGGGGGCGGGCGGGGAACGGGCGACAAGGCTCAAGGTATGTGGGAGTCAGGAATGTTCACGGCGTTGCTGGGACAGGCGGGGGTGTGGGGCAGGTACGTTGCCATCTGGAAGGTGCTGTTGTTCCTGATCTTTCTAGGCTTCTGGGCCTGGGTGGGCCAATGGCTGGACAAGGACGCCCCCATGGTCCGCACGAACCGGAGCTTCTGGAACAACCTCTATGTCGGGACCGGGGCAGGGGCGCTGCTGTTGTGGTTCCTTCTGCCGGCGCCGTTCGTCGTGAATTGCCTGTTGTTCTTGGCAACCTGGGCCACCGTGAGCATTACCTATGTGATGCACCGTAACGCCCGCGTTCCGAAGGACTTACGCATTTTCACGCAGGAGCATATTCGAGAAATGCTCTCCCGCAAAGGCCGCCAGCCGGTGCAGGCTCGGCTGAAGTTCATCAGCGCCAACCGCAATGATCTGCCGGTCCCCCAGAAGCATGAAATCGAGTACCAGGGCTGGATCGTCGCCGAGGACCTGCTGCACCAACTGTGCACGCAGCGGGTCAGCCGGGCAGAGCTGGTGCCGATGGGGGACGAGTACCAGCTGGCGTATGTGATCGACGGGGTGGCAGGCCACGCCGGCGAGCGGTCCCGGCTGGAGGTGGAACGCGCGGTGGCCTATCTGAAAGCAGTGGCAGGCTTGGAGGTGGAGGATCGCCGCCGACCCCAGACCGGTACGTTCACCGTGGAAATGGACAAGGACGATTTCCCCTGGCGGGCGTCCACCTCGGGCAGCACCCGGGGCGAGCAGATGGTTCTGGAGCGGCTGGAAGAAGCCCGGCTCGTGCGACTGGACGCGCTGGGCTTCGACCCCTCGCAACTGGAAGTGATGCAGCAAGTCATCAAGGCCCCCGCGGGCATCGTCTTGGTAACCGGGCCCCCGGGCAGCGGGCTGACCACCACCCTCTACGCCGTAGTTAAACAGCACGACGCCTTTATCCAGAACATCAATACCCTCGAAAAGAAACTGCTCCGCAGTCTGGATAACGTTACCCAGCATCTGGTGGGGGAAAAGGGCACGGCCGACCCCGCCCGCCAGTTGCAGAGCATCCTGCGGGGCGACCCCGACGTCGTGATCGTCGGCTTCTGTGATACCGCCGAGATCGCCCAGGCCGGCACCCGAGGGGCGCTGGAGGGCAAGAAGCTCTACTTCGGCATCAACGAACCCAGCGCCTTTCACGCCCTGCAAACGTGGCTGCGACTGGTCGGAGACCACGAGAAGGCCGTCCGCACCCTGCTGGCGATAACCTGCCAGCGGGTGGTCCGCAAACTCTGTTCGGAATGTCGGGTGGCGTACGCGCCTGACGCGACGTTGCTGAAAAAACTCAACCTCCCGGCCGACCGCATCAAACAATTCTATCGCGCCGGTGAAGTGGAGTACGACAAGCGCGGCAATCCTATTCGCTGTGAAAAGTGCCAGGGTACCGGCTACTTCGAACGCATGGCCGTTTTCGAAATGCTGATCATCTCGGACAGCTTGCGCCAACTGCTCCGCGAGAACGCCCCCATCAGTGCGATCCGGGCCCAGGCGCGCAACGAAAAGATGATGTTCTTGCAGGAGTTGGCGCTGCGGAAGGTGATCGACGGCGCCACGAGCATTCAGGAAATGCTCCGGGTGACCACCGACCGTCCCGCGGGCCCGCCGGCGCCGGCGGCCAGTCCCGCCGGGCAGGACGCGAAAGGCTGAGGCGGCTGAACCCCTCGCCACGGAGGACGTGCTGGCATGTGGGCAAGTTTAATCATGTGTGCGCTGGTGGGGGGACTCACCTTCTATCAGGTCTCCACCCAAGGCTTGTTCAGCGCCTTAATCATGGCGGGACTGTCCGCCGCCTCCGCCCTCACGGCGTTCACCTACTATGAGCTGGTGGCGCGGCAGTTGGGCCGCCTCGGCGCCGGCCCTTTCGGCGCGGACGGCATCGCGCTGGTGGCGCTCTACGTCCTGGTCCTGGCCGTGCTGCGCACCCTCTCGGACAAACTGATCCAGGGAAACATGAAGTTTGCCTTGACCGTCGACCGCGCCGGAGCGGCGTTTTTCGGCTTGCTCGCCAGCCTCATTACGGCCGGGGTGCTGGCTGCCGGCGTCCAGATGCTCCCCTTGCCGCGGAAGATTCTCGGCTTCGACCGGTATCCCGACTTGAATAATCTCGCCGAGTCCAAGAATCTGTTCCCCAGCGCCGATGGTTTCGTAGAGGGTCTCGTGGCGCTGGTCAGCAAATACGGGTTCTCCGGCAGCGATCGTTTCGCCCAGGTCCACCCGGACCTGCAACAGGAAACGTACCTGGGCCGGGTACAGGCGGCCGACGGGTCGCGCCTGTGGGCCGGCCCGGACGCCGCCCGCGTGCCCTCCGCCTGGCTCATCAAGGACGCCGAACCCCTGCAAACCTACCGCACGGCTGAAACGCTCGCGCCCGAACGCGACGAGGTCTTCCTCGCCCTGCGGCTGAAGCTGGAGGCCGGAACCAAAGATAAGCCCGGCGCTGCCGACGGCGACGGCAAAATCCGTCTGGCCCTGGCGAACGTGCGACTGGTTGGGTTCAATCCGGACGAACCCGACCAACCCGGACTGGCGCGCTATCCGCTGGCGCTTCTTAAACCGGGTTGGCAAGTGGCGGACCGCTTGGGATTAGCCGACGGCAGGTTGTTCCCGGAACCGACCGGACAGGTGGACCTGTTGTTCTCTTGGCCGGGCGATTTGAAAAAAACGCCGCCGCGGTTTGTGGAGGTCAAGCGTTCGGCACAGGCGCCCCTGCCCTCGCCGACGACGCTGGCCTCGGCCAATCCGCCCCTGGGGGAGATGTTCGCCGCCGCCTTGACCGGTGCCACCGCCGCGCTGCTCAGCCCTGCCGGAGGCGCCGAGGCTGGGTATCAGCTCAAGTCGCTGGCGCTGGCGACCGCCAAGCAGCCGACGGACAAAATGCTGCTGCCGCGGCAGGAATGGATCGACCAGGCCCAGCAGCCCCCCGCCTCCGCCGCGCAGAAGAAAGAAGAACGTTGGGTCGAAATCGAACCCATCGAATTGCGGCAAGACCGCTATGAACTCGTCCATGTGGCGTGCGTCCGCGAGGCGGCGGACGTGACGGGCGCTGAGGGCAAAACTAAGTTCTTGGCGGAGCCCGCGGGTTATACCTTGGTGTTCGCCACGATCGAGGGCGATGTGCCGGTGGACCTGGCGCGAAAGGTAACTCTGGAAGGCGTAGGCCGGCCCCGCAATGGCCGGACGGTGCGCCAGTACTGCCCGGTGGGCCTGGCCGCCGAAGGCCGGATGGCTGGCGCCTCGTGGTGCGAGTTGGCTTACGCCGCCGACCCCCAGGACTTCACCACCCCAGACTTTGTCGGGTATCCGGCAAAACTGGTCCTCAAGGAAAAGGGCGGCAAGGTGGACCAGGCCGTTCTCTTCTTCCTGGTGGAGCGCGAGGCCGCGCCCGTCGGGCTGATTGGCTGCCGCGTCCGCTTGCGCAGCGGCGAGGCCGGACAACGCTGGACGATCGGAGAGGGGTTGGACGCCGTCCTCGTGCCGGGGACCGGAACAAGGGCCGGAGCAGGGGCTGGAGCAGGGACCGGAGCGGGGACCGGAGCAGGGACCGGAGCAGGGACCGGAACAGGGCGCGGAGCAGGGCGCGGGGGGAGAAATCGCTAGGTTTTCGCATGTTCGCACGGAGGCTCGCGCTGCTGGGCGGGGTCCTGACGGCAGGGGTGGCGGTGCTGGGCAGCCGTCTGGTCTGGCTGCAACTGCTGCAAGGCGCCCGGTACACGGCGGTCTCTCAGGCGGTGCTGGAGCTGCCGGGCGAGTGGGTGCAGACCGTGCGGGGGCGGATCCTGGACTGTCGAGGCCGGGCCCTGGCAGCCGACCGCCCCAGCTTTGACGTGTGCGTCGATTACCGCCTCACGCGACTCTACGACCCGCGCTACCAGCGTTTTCAGCAGTTGCAGGCGCAGGAGCCCGCTTCCGGCGGGGCGGTGTCGGAGCCAGCCGCGTTCGAGGTGCAGCGGGCCAAGGCGGACCTGCTCCTGCGGGACGTGGCCGAGATCTGCCCGGCGCCGCGCGAACAATTGCTCGAGCGCATTGACCAAATCAACCAACGTATCTATGTGCTGACGGCCCTGCAGGTGCTGCGCAAGCACTACCAGGCCCGCGAGCAGCCGTTTCCTCACGGCCCCGGCGCCTCGGCCCAAACCATCCTCGCCGATTTCGAGGCCCAAATCCCCTCGGAGCCGGAGCGACTGCGCCGCCTGAACGACCCCGCCCACGCGGTGCTGGAGACGGACCAGGGGCAGGTCTTGCTCGAAAATGTGTCCGAAGACGCCGCCTTGATGGTCGAGGAGCGGCTGGTGGGGGATTGGCCGCAGCCGCACCGCAGCAAACCGGCGCGAGTCGTGCGCATCGAGACGGGCCAGGTGCGGCAGTACCCCTGGGGCCGCACGGCCTGCCACCTGGTCGGGCAGATGATGCCGGCGGCAGCCGAAACCGCCGGCGTCCCGGAAGGTGAAAGCCCCACCATCGAGCAGTTGCAGGAATATCGTCCCGGCGATCGCCGCGGCGAGTGGGGGGCGGAGCGCCTCTTCGAACGCCGCCTGCGCGGCCGGCGGGGCTGGGAACGGTACGACCGCCAAGGCCGCCTGCTCGAGGCCATCGCCCCGGAGCTCGGGCCGGACGTGCGCTTGACGATCGACGCCGACTTGCACGACCGCATCGAGCAGGTGTTCGAGGGGGCCAACGACCAGGGACGGGCCTACCTGGGGGCGGCCGTCGTCATCGAAGTGGCCGCCGGCGCCGTCCGGGCGGCCGTGTCCGCACCGACGTTCGACCTGAATCACTACTACGAGCCGCAAACCTTCCAGGTCCTCAACGAAGTGGCCGGCCGAAATGACCCCCTCAAACGCAAGTGGAACCGGGCCCTGAGCGTCAATTACGAGCCGGGCTCGACCGTTAAGCCTTCCCTGCTGTTGGGCGCCCTGGAGCAGGGCGCGGCGGTGACGGACTTCCTCTGCCAGCCGAGCTACCTGGACATCATGCCGCGCTCGGTCTGCCGACAAGTCGGCCACGGCGCCGTTGACAGCCGGCGGGCCCTGAAGGAGAGCTGCAGCTTTTACTTCATCGAGTTGGGCGCGCGCCTGGGGTCGGAGCGCGTGGCCGGCTCGCTCAGCGCCGCAGGTTTCGGCCGGCGCGTGCTGAGTTGGCCCTCCGAAGCGCCGGAAGAACAGATCTTTCGGGCGTTCCGCGAGACAGCCGGCCACCTGGGCCGCGACGCCGCCGCCTCGGCGCGGGACCGCGCCTACATGTGTACGGGCCTGGCCGTCGTGGATGGCTCCATCGTGCAGATGGCCAACAGCATGGCCACCCTCGCCCGCGGTGGGACATGGGTCTCACCCTGCCTTGTCGAAGAGCCCAGGCCGGTCCCACAATCGCACCGGCTGGGCACGGCCGCCAACGTAGCCGTCGTAGAGGAGGGGTTGTGGGCCGTGGTCAACGAGGTCGGAGGTACCGCGCACGAGGTCTTCCGGTCTCTGGAATGGGCCAACCACGAGGTAACTGCCTACGGCAAGACCGGTTCCACCACGAACTTCTCGGTCTTTGCCGGCTACGCTCGGTCCCGAGACGGGCGGTGCGTGGCCGTCGGCCTGGTCGTCGAGGACGCCGGCGGTGGAGGCAGGGTGGCCGCACCCATCGCCAGAGAAATCTTCCGAGCCTGCGGGGAGCTCGGCTATCTCCCTGCCGCCGAAAAACCGTAACTCATTTTCCCAAAAACATTTATGACTCGCCTGCTATACGCCGCCCGCCCACCCGGCCCGCACAATAATTCAAGGCGCCTCGGCCGATAGTCCGATAAATGCGACGAAGGTTCATGTGCTGGTACTCTGCGCCGGGCGGATGATCCCCGGCAGGAAGAGTCCTGAGACAAAAAGATTAGCGGCGAAGCGGGTGGCGATGAAACCCACGCATCGGATGAGCCGGCTGATGGTGAGGCTGCTGGTGGTGAGTCTGTCAGCCTGGTCGGGCAGTCTGGCCGGGGGGAACCGCCTGTGGGCAAGCCAGGACACGGAGCCGACTGCACCCCAGGCCGCCTCGGTGGACCAGCCTACGGCCCTATTGGCCCAAGCCCCGGCCTTGCCCGCCCCACTGACAGCCGTCCGGACGCCTCGGCTGGACATCCATTACCGCCTCGAGTCGGTGGCGCCGGGCGATTTGGCGCGGGTGGAGTTGTGGTACAGCCTCGGGCTGAACGGCCCCTGGCAGTTGTACGATTACGACCAGGACCGAGTCAGTCCTGCAACATTCGTGGCGGCTGAGGAAGGGGCCTATCGCTTCCTGGTGGTGGCGGTGGACCGCTGGGGCCGGCGGTCACTCGGACCCGGCGCCGACAGTAGTTTCTCGCCGAGTAACCCTGGCCCCCCAACCGCCGACCTGCCGGCCCAACAGGCGGTCTTTGTGGACTACACCGCCCCGCGACTCTACCTCTACCACCCGCGCGGCGGGCCGCGGGAACTCCGCGACCAGGTGTTGGCCATTCGCTGGGCCGGGTTTGACGCGCACCTCGGACCGTACCCGGTCGAGCTCTTCTACCAGCAGCACGGCCAGGAGACCTGGACGACGCTCAGCCGCCTGCTGCCGGCCAGCGGCGAGTACCTCTGGCGCTGGCCCGAACAACTCAGCGGCGCGATCAGGGTCAAGGCCGTGCTCACCGACCAGGTCGGCAATCAGGATGAACAAGTATCAGGGGTCCTCATGCTGGCCGGGCCGACCCCGCCCGGAACCAACGACGCCCAGGCAACCCAGGGCCTCTCCAACCCGCGCGGCGCGCCCCTGACCGAGCCCAAGCTGGCCGCGGCCGATGAATGGCTGCGGCGCGGGAACCTCTACTGCCAGCGTCTCGAATGGCACGAGGCCGTGCGGGCGTTTCGCGAGGCCCTGACCAGCGACCCCGCCTGTGCCGCGGCGCAGGTGAACCTGGCCCAAGCGCTCTTGCGCCTGGGCCGCCATGAGGAGGCCCAACACGAGTACGAACGCTGCCTGCAACTCCATCCTGACCAGGCCAGCGCCCTCTTTGGCCTGGCCCAATGTCAAATCACCCTCGGACACTACGATCGCGCCGCACGGACCCTCCGTCGGCTGGTCGAGCAGGATCAGCAGGACTGGCAGGGTTGGCTCCTTCTGGGCGACGTGTCGGCTCAATTGGGCTTGCGGGCCCAGGCGTTGGCCAGTTGGCAACGGGCGGCGGACGATCTGTCCCCCGTCCGGACCATCGCCTTGGACCAGTTGCACAAACACCAGCCCTGAGGGTTGCGTCAGGCGGGGTCGGCGGTAGAATGACAGCCGGCGCGTGAGGGCGTCTCTTCCGGCGGCGGGCGCGGCCGCAGAATCTGACCGTGGGAGCTGGGACCATGGCGGGCGGACAGCAAGCAGCTCAGGCGAAGGACCGGATCCCGCCCGTTTACATCGTGTACGGCAAGGACCGTCGCCGCGTCACCGATACCGTCGAGGCCATCTGCCGGAAGGTCCTGGGCGAGGCCGATCGGCAGGTCTGCCTCAATGAGCACGACGGCCTGACCGCGGCCCTGGCCGATGTGCTCGACGACGTGCGAACCGCCCCCTTCCTCTGGGAGCGCCGGCTGGTACTGGTCAAGGACGCCGACCACTTCATCCAACGCTGGCGGGAAGCTCTGGAGGCGTACCTCGATCGCCCCAGCGCCACCGGCGTGCTGCTGCTCGCCGCCAAAACGTTTCCCCCGAACACCCGACTGGCGCGGCGCGTCGCCGCACTCGGCGAGGCGATCGCCTGCGAGCCCCCCTCCGCTCGGGCCTTGGGACCCTACCTGGCCGACTATGCCCGTCAACGGCACGGGTTGCGCCTGGGACCGGAGGCGATCGAGGAACTCATCGAACTGGCCGGCGCTGATGCCGGGCCGTTGTGCCCCGAGGTTGACAAACTGGCCGCCTACGTCTGGGACCCGCGGCAACCGCCCCACGAGATTACCGCCCAGGACGTGCAGGCCGCCGCCGGCCATAACCGGCGGCACACCGTCTTTGAGGTCATCGATGCCATGACCGAGAACCGCCCCGGCCTGGCCCTCCAGCGGCTCGACCAGATGCTCCGCCAGGACCGCCAAGCCCAGTACCGCGCCGTCGGGGCCTTCGCCTGGCACTTTCGCCGGCTCTATCGCGCTCGCCTGCTCGTCCAACGCGGCGCCCCGGAGGCCGAAATCCTCAATAAAGTTCGCGTGTGGCGCTCCGGACGCGAATTCCTTCAACAAGTCCGCCGGCTGGAACTGCCCGAAATCGGACGGTGCCTCCGCCGGCTCCTCGAAATCGACGTGGCCGGCAAAACCGGCGGCAGCCTGTCGTTGGCGCTGGCGAAATTCGTGGTTGACTTCTGTCAGGAACGCGGACCTTCGGCGCGGACCGGCGGGGCGTGAATCGCCCCCGCCGCGCCCGACAAGCAAGCAAGGAGGCTGGGCACATGAGCCGGGCACCCACAATTCACGAATGGACGGTCAAACTCCTGGCAGGCGCCTCGGCGGCCCTGCTCCTCGCCGGCTGCGGACTCTACCGCGCGGCGCCGCCCCCCGTCATTATCGACGCTTCGCAACGACCGCCCGCCGCCGCCCAGGCGACCGCCCCCTCGTCCGCGCCCCCGGCGCAGACGAACCCCTCGCCTACCGCCCGCTACGGCGCGCCCCCGGCGGGAAGCTCCGGCGGCCTTAACCAGCCCGGCTATGATGCACCTGGGGGGTACGACGCCGCGCGGCCCAATGCGCCAGGGTATCGGAACCCTGCTCCGTTAGCGGCCTACTCGACCCCAACCCCGGACCCGGGGACCGCCTACTCTGCGCCGGTCGCCGCCGCCGCCGCCGGTCCCACCCAGCCCCGCTCGCCTGCGGGACCCGCGCCCGTCCGGGAGACCAGACCCGTCGCCGGCCCGGTGGTCCGCGACGTCCGCGTGACGGAGGTGGGGGTCGGCCCGACCCGCCAAACCGCCCCGGCGGAGCCAACGCTCGCCAGCCCTGCCGAAGCCCCCCTGACAGGTGGCGGCGCCGCTGACGGACCCACCATCGGACTTCCTACGCCCCAGCAACCCCTCGGCGGTACGCGGCAGACCAATCTATTGGTGCCGGCCGTGGCCGAGCAACCAGCGAACCCGGCCGGCGCGACAGACGCCGCCGAGGCGGCCAACGCCCTCGAACGCTTTGCCGCCGAACACCCCGACGACCCCAGGGCCGCCTTGGCCCTCTGCTACTTCTACCTCGCCCGCGGCCAGCCCGAAAAGGCTCGCCAGGTCCTGCCCAGCCAGACCGAACAGGCCAATCGCACCCTGGAGAACCTCCGCCTGGTCGCCGAGCAGGTCGCCGACCGCGCCGAGTTGCTCGTCTCCACCGTCAAAATCTGCAGCAAAGTTGACGGCTTCGCCCGCTACGAGGAGGCGCCCCCGGCCGAACTCACCACCGGAAAACCGCAACGCGCGTTCGTGTACTGCGAACTCGAGAACTTCAAGTGCCGCCAGGACGCCCAGGGCAAGTATCTCGCCGACCTCCACGCCGACATCACCCTCTATGATGACAAGTACGCCGCCGTCGCCTCGCTCTCGGCCGACGTGCCCGACGTGCCCTCCGTGCGACCGCGCCGCGATTTCTTTCTCCGCGGCCTGCTCAACCTGCCCACCCTGGGGCCGGGACGCTATCAGTTGACCGTCCAGGTGGAGGATAAGATCGCCGGCAAGCTCTCCCGGCCGCAACACCTCTTCTTCGAAGTCAAACCCGACCATGCTGCCCCCCCGATCCCCGCGGCGCCCTAACCCAGCCTCGGCCGCCCGCCTGGGCGCCGGACCGCCGCCGCCGCCTCCCACCCGCCCCTGCGCCGCCTGCCCCGGCCGGACGCTCCCTTGCCTTGCCCAACCCCTGGCGGTATAACCCGCCGGACGGGCCGCCGGCCCCTGCCGCCGCGGGCGTAGCTTAATGGCAAAGCTCCAGCCTTCCAAGCTGGTTATGTGGGTTCGATTCCCATCGCCCGCTGTCCCCGGGGGATGCTCACAAACGCCCAGGGGGTGTAACCTCAGTCTGGTTCGTCGGCAGGAGAACCCTCGGCCGGCCCGCGCCGCCGGGCGCTCGCACGCCCGGACCAATCTCGCCCCTCTCTACGTCCCGGCGGCAGGAGATAATGCAGTTGACAAACACCCGCCGCCTCGAAGAATGAAAGCATGGTATTTACGCTGCATCGTTACGTCTTGCGGGACCTCCTCCGGCATTTCACGGTGGCCACGGTGGTGCTGAGCGTGGTCCTGGGGCTGGGGGTGATGCTCCGCCCGCTGCGGGACTTCAGCATGGACCCGGTCAAGGTACCGATGCTCATCGTGTACACCCTCCCCATCACGCTGACGATGGTGCTGCCGGTGGCGGCGCTGCTGGCGGCCACGCTGGTGTACGGGCGCCTGGCGGCCGACAATGAGATCAACGCCTGTCGCGCCAGCGGCATCAGCCTCGGATCGCTGGTCTATCCCGCGGCGGCGTTTGCCCTGCTGGTGGGGATGGCGACCCTGTTGCTCGCCTTTCACGCGATCCCCTCGGTCACCGGCCGGTTCGAGAAGCTCATCCGCACCGACGCGCAGGCGATCATCTTTCGCAACATTGAGCGAAACGGGAATCTAGGCGGGTTGTTTGGCGACCTGCGGGTGCACGCCGACCGCGCGGATGCGGCGGCGCGCCGGCTGGACGGCGTGGCGCTGCTCTGGCTCCATCGCGGGCAGGTCGAGTGGGCGGTGACCGCCGAGCGGGTCCTGGTGGACTTCGAAGGCGCCGCCGCCGAAAACCAGATCCTGCTCCACCTGACCAATGCCCACCGCGTGGACGAGACCCAGTCGCTTTCCCTGGGGGCCCAGACCCTCGCCATCCCGTTGCCCAGCCTGTGGCGGGACCGAGTCAAGTTCAAGAAGCTCGGCGAATTGAAAGCCATTCAGCGGAACCCCGGTCTGTTTGGCCCGGTGGCCCAGCAGGTGGAGGAAATCCGCCGCCAGGTGCTGGTCGAACGATTCTTTCAGTGGTGCGATCAGCGGCTGGCGGGCGGCGAGGAGCTGGTGCTGCCGTCGGGCAGCGCGGTCCTGCGACTCAAGGCCCGCGGCTGCCAGATGCAAGTGCCTGGCCGCCAGGACGCCCAAGTGCGGGCCGAGCGCAACCGCACCGGCCGACTCCTGCCGCCCGAGGCGGGCCCGCTCGAGCTGGAATTGCGCTCGACCGGCTCGCCCGCCCCCTCGCCCCGGCTGTATCGGGCCGAGGAAGGCTACTTCACCGTCGTGGGCCAGACCGAGAGGACCACCGCCGTCCTGACCCTGGAGAACCTCCGCTGGCGCTATGCGGACGAAACCGCCGACCACGGGCTGCTGCGCAGCGACGTGGCGCGGGTGCCCCCGCCCACCCCGCTGGTGGAGCAGGCGCAGGCCCTCGCCTGGAACGATCTCGACGGCACAGCCAGCCTGGAGCAGGCGACGGGACTGGCCCATCCCTCGCCCTACCTGCGGCGCTTGGGCGAAAACCTCCTTGCCGAAGGGCAGGAACTCGCCACCGGCATCGTGCTGGAACTGCACGCACGCCTGGCGTTCGGAGTGAGTTGCGTGGTCCTGGTCCTGCTCGGAGCGGCGCTGGGGATTGTCTGCCGATCGAGCCATCTGCTGGCCGCCTTTGGTGTGAGCTTCATTCCCGCGGCCTTGTGCCTCATCAGCATCTTCACGGGCAAGCACATCGCCGAGCAAAGCCGCGCCGGCGTGCTGGGCGGCATCGTGTTCTTGTGGGCGGGGATTGCGCTGCTGGCGGCGGCGAACGCGGCGGTGTATCGGCGGCTGCTGCGGCAGTGAGGACGGACCATGGCGCCTGGCAAACCTGCGGCGGTGCGGAAACGGTTCGGACCGGCGGTGAAGATTCTCGACCGCTACGTAGCACGCGAGTTCCTGCTCAGCTACGTCGTGGCCTTGTGCGTCGTCCTCGGCCTGCGCCTGCTCCTGGACCTGTTCGTGCAATTCGACGAGTTCGTCGAGGCCAGGGGACCGGCCGGCCGGCCCGATGCCCTGACCGTCGTCCTCCACGTCGCCGATTTCTACTGGCCCAAAACGTTCGAGTACTTCCGCGATTTCGCCGGCACCATCGTCGTGTTAGCGGCCTTGTTCTCCCTGGCGCGGCTGACGCGGCAGAATGAATTGACCGCCGTCCTGGCTTCCGGCGTCAGCCTCAAACGCGTCGTGGCCCCCATCGTGCTCTTGGCCGTCGCTCTGAACCTGCTCATGGCGCTCGATCAGGAACTGGTCTTGCCGCGACTCGCCGACAAGCTGGTGCGCGGGCAGGACGAGGCGGGACGACTGCGGACCCTGGACGTCTCCTTGCTCCCGGACCGCGACCAAGCCTTGCTGACCGGGCGCTTTGAACCCCGGACCCAGACGCTGGCGAACCTGTGGGTCATCCTCCGGAACGCCCGCGGCCAGGCCACGGCCGTCCTCACCGCCGACCAGTCGCGCTGGGACGCCGCCCAAGGCGGCTGGCTGCTGACCGAGGGCCGGCTCCGCACACTGGAGACCGGGGATTTGTCCGGACCGCGGACCACGTCCTTTTATCCCTCGGAACTCTCGCCGGATTACCTCTGGCTCCAGCAAAACAGTGCCTACAAAAGCCTCATGAGCAGCAGCCAGTTGGCCCGCGTCATCCAGCGCCAAGGGCGATCGGGGGAGCGCGACGAGGCCATCGCCGAGCGGCTGTTTCGCTTCACTGACCCCATCATCAACATGGTGATGCTCCTGCTGAGCCTGCCCCTGATCGTCTCCCGCGAGCGCCGGAGCACCAAAACCGCCCTGGCCCTCGTGGCCCTGGGCGCCGGCGGATGTCTCGTGGCGACCTTTACCTGCAAGCTGCTCGCGGGTAGCGACCTAACGCCCTTCCTGGCCGCGGCCCTGCCGATCATAGTCTTCACGCCCCTCTCCGTCCTCGCCCTCGACATGATCAAAACCTGACCGCCAACACACCATGCCCGCTCCCACCCTCCACGCCGCCGGCGCGCCAGGTAGAGCCGACAACTATATTGCCACCTGCTCTTCTTCTCCCCGGCGCCCTGGACCCCCAACCCGCAACCCGCTAGAATGACCCCCGCGCCGACCGGCAAAGACAACAAACAAACCGTGGGAGGTAGAACCTCGTGGATTGCCGACAGGACAAGAATCTCCAGAATTGCACCTGTTCCTACCCGGGCTGTTCGCGCAAAGGCTTGTGCTGCGAGTGCCTGAGTTACCATCTCAAGTCGCGGCAGTTGCCCGGCTGCTGCTTCCCGCCCGACGCCGAGCGCACCTATGACCGCAGCTTCGCCGCCTTCGCGCGGACCTGGAAGCTCTGATCCCGCCTCCGCGCTTGCCCCGCCGCCGGCGGCTGGCTCACTCGACCGGCTCAGCGGACCCCCCGCCTCCCGCCCGCAACGGCTGATTCGGCTCCGCCCCGGCTGCCCCAGGCCCGCCGCTTCCTGCGCTGCTCCCCGCCGGGACCGGCGCACTCTGTGGCTTCTCCAGCAGATCGTTCAGCGGTTTGGTCATTCGGTCGTATTGCCACTTCGATATCTCATAAACCCACCCCTGGTGCCGCTGCGCAAACCTCTGCGCCGCCTCGCCCGCCTTGAGCTGCGCCTCCTTCGCCTTGAGTTGCTCGGCCGACTCTCCCTGCCCGACCCGAACCTCCGTCGGCCCCAGGAACTTTACGCCGCACTTCAGATAATACTTGTCCGCCCGGCTGCCCAGCTCGCAAGTATAAACGGTGCCGTCCTTTAGCTCCCCGATGTAGCGACGATCAAAAACCGGCGACTCGGTCCGCTCCGACTGCCGCTGCACGTCGTTGAACCGCAGGCCGCCCAACGCCGTAAACGCCTGCTCGCACGCGCTGCTCTGGCTCTGGCGCCCCGCCGGCGCCTCCGCCACCCTGACCACGTTGTTCGGCTCCCCCTCCAGCGTGTATGATTCCTGCGGGCCTTGCACCTTGACGCGGGCCAACTGCTCACGCGACACGTTCAGGAGCTGCTGATCCACCCACGAAAGAGCCGAGGTGCTGAACCACGGCACGTTCTCACAAACGTACACGTCGTTGCTGTTGGCCAGCCGAACGTGCGCGCCGCCCCCCTCCCCCGCCGACTTCCCGATGAGCACTCCCGCGATCAACTCCCCCGGCTGATCCGCTTGCGCCGGGACCCGCAGGAACTTCACCACCGTGCGGGCCTTCTCCTCCGTCACTTCCAGCTCCGCGTGATTGCCCGCATCCCCCGTGACCCGCCTGCCCACCGTCATGTCCAGGCAATCGGTGATGATCCGGTTGATCTCCCGGTTGGCCGCCGGATAGTTGTCACGGTTGACCAGCACGAACCCCTCCCCCTCCCGCCGCAGCGTCACCGTCTCCTTGCCTTGCCCGATGACGATGCTGTGAATATCCGCCGGCAGCAATCCCTGAATCAACGGCCGCACGCCACCCGACTCGCCCCCCGGCCGCCGCGACCAATGCGACTGTACGATCGCCCACGCCAGCATCGCCGCCGCCACGACACCCAAAATCGTCAGGCTCCGGTTACTCATCCTTGCCTCTCCCGCCTCTCCCGTCCCCTCTCCGTTAGCCCCCAACCTCGCTCGCGGCTCTCCTTAAGACCTGTCCCTCCGCCGCTTGCTCCTCAGTCCTCCCGCAGCCGCCGCACCCACAGCCGCCGATGCACGCTCCGCCGCACCGCCAATAGCACCGCCGCCAGCAGAATCACCCCTGGCGCCACCAGTAGGTTGAAATTCCGCAACCGGTTCTCCACCCGGTCGATCTCCCCTCGCCGCTGCCGATTCACCTTCACCAACTCCTGCTGCGCCTGCCGCTTGTCCACCTCGATCTTGCGAATCTTGTCAATCACCGCCGACTCTATCAAACCCTGCTCTTCCTGGCTGCTGGGCCGCTTCAGGTTGCTCAACTCCCCCTCCAACCCGCGAATCTTGGCTTGCAGCCCCCCGACCAACGCCGCCGTCTCCTTTTCCGCCTCCGCTTCAATCCGGTCGATGCGGCTGAACGGCCGCTGATAGCTCCCCCGCGACCGAATCGAAATCAGGTCCCCAGACCCGCTCAACGCCTCGATGGCGTTCAATAGCAAACCATAATTGTCCCCCACGATCGCCGGGCCGAACACCGTGTTCCGGAACGCCACCAGGTCGCTCAGAAAATCCACGTCGCTGAACACCGCCGCCGCCCCGTCCTCCCCGCGCGACAGTCCCGTTAGCCGCTTCTTCACCTTCCGCGCCGCCGCCTTCCCCTCCGCCTCCCGCGGCGCGTTCGGATCCGCCGGCGCCTCCACCTCGACCTCCACACCCCCCGGAAACGCCGACGACATCGCCCCGCTTACCAGATACCCCAGGTGCACCGGTCTGCTCCCCTCCGTGAACCTGCTCATCAGCAGCGGCGGGTCCATCATGGAAATTTCGAAGCTCTCCGCCTGAAAGGCGTTGCCCGCCGCCGTCGTCGAAAGCAGCGGCGTCAGCCGCGGCCGCGGCGCCGCGCCGTTCGGCTCCGCCGGCCCTCTGCCCCAGGCCGACTCCCGCAGCACACCCGCAAACAGCACCCGCACCATGTTCAAATCCGCCGTGATCGCCTCGTCCTCGTTGAAGCACCCCCTCGAAAGCCCCAGATAACCGATGATGGGCTGCGGCCGCTCGTTCGGCCGGACGCTGGCCGGAACCGCCAGGCTCCGATCCCCGGCAAACACGTTGGCCGGCATCTCCAAACCCCAAGCCCGCAAAAGTCGCGGCAGGTTCGAACTCTCGCTCCCACCGCCCATCATCCGCTGCTGCGGCGAGGGCATATCCGCCACCGCGAATGGATCCACGCACACGATGGCTCGCCCACCCTTCAGGATAAACTGGTCGATCGCCCATTGCGCCCCCTCGGACAAATCCTTCGGATGAATCACCAGCAGCAGGTCAACCTCCGCCGGTATCGCCTCCACCTCCGTCCCCACCGACGTCACCTCGTACTGCTGCCGCAATTGATTGATGACCATCCACGCCGGCCGCGGCCGCTGCCCCTGCGCCATCATCATCCTCGCCATGTACCCGCTCACGTCGTCCCCCAGCACCGGCAGCGAACTCATCACCCCGATCCGACGCTTCTGCCGCGCCATCGCCGTGTCGATCAGGTAACTGATGTCATACTCCACGAAACTCTGCCGCTCCGGCGCAAAAAACGGCACGCTCTTGGTCGCCCCGTATTCCGTCTCCACCACCAGCCCGAAGAAAAAGTTCTCCTCCTCCGTAATCGACAACGCCCGCAACCCGTAACGCAACGCCTCCTGTTCCTCGTCCGAGAACGGCCGGGGGTCAATCACCTCCAACTTCACCTTGCCCCCCGCCGCCCGCTCATATTCCTCCAGCAGCGAACGCACAAAATAATAATAATTGTTGAAAAACTTGATCTGGTCCGGCCCCTTCAACGCCCCCGTCTTCGCGTAAAAAAGCTTCAACTTGATCGGCTGGCTCAGCCGACCCAATATCGCCCGCGTCCCCGCGCTCAGCGTGTAGATCTTCTTCTCCGTCAGGTCCGCCCGCCACGTCCGCCCCACGTTCTGGCAGATGCTGATCGCGCTGAACATCATCACGCCCAGGAAAAACACCCCCAGGATGGCTCGCCACGTCCGCTTCATCAGGCCGCCTTCCTTTCCCGCAAGACAATCCCGCCCGCCGCCACCCAGCCCACGATCAACAGCACAAAAAACGCCGCGTCGGAAAACTCCAGCACCCCCCGCTGCATCGAATCAAAGTGGTTCTGCACGCTCAGACCCTCCACGAACGTCAGCAGACCCCCCGGCAGAAACGTCGAGAGATAGTTCAGCGTCGTCGGCAGCCCCGCCGCAAACAGCAACGCACACGCCGCCACCGACAAAATGAAACTGATCACCTGGTTCTTCGACAACGCCGAAAAAAAACACCCGATCGCCAAATACGCCCCCGCCAGCAAAAAACTCCCCGCGTACCCCGTCGCCAGCGGCCCTACGTCTGGGTCTCCCAGGTACGCCACCGTAATCACCAGCGGAAACGTCAACGCCAGCCCCAGCCCCAGGAATAACCACGCCGCTACGAACTTCCCCAACACCGCCCCCGGCGCCGTCACCGGCAGCGTAAACAGCAACTCCAGCGACCCCGTCTTCCGCTCCTCCGCCCACAGCCGCATCGCCGTCGCCGGCGCCGTGAACACCAACAAAAGCGGCAACCACTCAAAAAAAACCCGCAAATCCGCCTGCCGATCCGCGAAAAACCGGTCCTTGAACGTCAAATATGCGCTAAAAAAAAGAAAAATTACCAAAAAAATGTACGCAATCGGCGTAATAAAGTAACTCTTCAACTCCCGCTTGCACACCGCCCGAAAACCGCTCATCCACAACTCCTTATCCCGCAACCTCTCCCCCCCGAAAACCCCTCGCCCGCAACTCCTTATCCCGCAACCTCTTGCCCCCGAAAACCGCTCACCCACAACTCCTTATCCCGCAACCTCTCCCCCCCGAAAACCCCTCACCCGCAACTCCTTATCCCGCAACCTCTTGCCCCTCCCCTCCGCACTCAATACCTCCCTTGTTGTCTTGGTGGCGAAAAAAATCCTACGCCGTCTTCTTCTGCGTCGTCAACTTCCGAAAAACTTCATCCAAACCGCACTGGTGCCGCTGCTTCAGTTCGCCCGGCGTCGAATCCACCCGGATGCGGCCGCGGGCGATGATGATCATGCGGCTGCAAATGGCCTCCACCTCCTCCAGAACGTGCGTCGAAATCAGGATGCACTTGTCCTTGGCCATCTTCTTGATGAGCTGACGCACCTCGTGCTTCTGGTTCGGATCCAGCCCGTCCGTCGGCTCGTCGAGGATGAGCACCGGGGGGTCGTGAATCAACGCCTGCGCCAGCCCTACCCGCCGCAGATACCCTTTCGAGAGCGTCTCGATCGTCTGCTGAAAGACCGGCTCCAACGCGCAGAGGCTCACGACGCGCCCAATGCCCTGACCGCGCGCTGGGCCGCCGATGCCCCGCGCGTCGCAGACAAACCGCAGGAACGAATCGACCGTCATCTCCCCGTACGCCGGGGCGTTCTCCGCCAGGTAGCCCAGGCAGCGGCGAACCGCCAACGATTCACGCCGGATGTCATGCCCGCAAATCCTCGCCGTGCCGGAATCCGGCTCCAGGTAGCAGGCCAGCATCTTCATCGCCGTGCTCTTGCCCGCCCCGTTGGGACCCAGCAAGCCCAACACCTCGCCCTTGCCTACCTTGAACGATATCCCGTCCACCGCCACGATCGGCCCAAAACAGCGGCGCAAGTTATCCACTTCGATCATCGTCGGTCCCCTATGGCCCTGCCTCTGGCCGGGCCGGTAAGCCATTCCTCGCGGCCTCGTCCGCCGCTAACTCACCTAACCTCCGCCGGTGCAATGGGCTAGGCTGATCCCACGCGCGAGTCCCCCTCCGGCACGTCCCATTATGATGGTCCAACCAGCCGCGTCAATACACATTTTTCCCCGCTGCCCCGCCCCAACCGGCACACCGACCGCCGCGACGCACCGCCCAAGGCCAGACCGATTTGGTCAACTTCGGCTACACTTATGACCTCAACGGCAACATCATCAGCCGATCCTTCGACCACCGCACCATGTAGGGCCGCTGCCTCGGGAGAGCCAAGTCCTTGTCGGCCAGGAACTTCCCGAAACCATCGCGTACCGTGGCCACCTGACCCCCTGAGTCCGGCCTATCCATTCTCCCGTGCTATACACAAATCTCTATATCCCTGGAAAACCAGTGCATATAGTAATGACAAGCCGCCCAGAATCAAGCCCTTTCGCCCAGACTTCCCCAAAGAGACTTGACATCCAGCCCCAAAGGTGGTCCATTTCGGCTGCCCGCCGGCGCAACCCGTCGGCAAATGGAGATTTTCCGTAGAATAAGAAGTTGGCCATAATATGAATACAAAAGAAAAAGTCTACACCGGGCTCGTGATTGCCATGGGCTTCTTCCTGCTTTTCGGATTCTTAACCCTGTTGACTATGATATATCCGAAAACCGAGAGCAAAGACGTGTTCCGAATGATTCTGGCGACTGAACTTCTCCTGGCGATCGTTTACTTCGTCACCGCCTTTCTGAACATCAAAGCGGGCATGCTTTCGACGATTAATACGACGGTCCAGATCGCCTGCCTCTTTCTCTCCGGTTACGGAATTCCTATCGCTATCTGGGGAATAGTTCTGCTTCGGAAACGGATCGGCCAACCAGCAAATCCAGACTATCGCCAGCCTGCGGCTGGCTCAGTCTGATTTGCGACGTTCGCTGAGACGAGATAGAAATGGAGAAGAACGAGAAACAACCCGGGGTGACGGTCGCACACAAAACAGAGCGGAAGGCGCGCAGCACAAAAGCTGGTTTCCAGGGTCAACATTGCAGCCAACTTTCTTTCGAACGCCGTCTGCTTTCCGCGAGTGGCTTGAGAAGCATCATGCCAAAGCAGACGAATTGTGGGTCGGGCACGGATGACGGCCGGCAGGGGCTAATCGGGCGGGCCAGGGGTGCGCGAGGGTGAAGAACCGCCCGCGGACCGGCCACGGCTGGCACGGGGGAGGGGGTTGCAGGGGGGGCGGAGGCGGCTATAATGGCGGTGTAGGTCGGGAGTGCAGGGTGAAACGGAGGATTGGGGAGTCGCAGGCATGGGAAGGATGATTCGAGGCGTGGGCGGCGTGGCGGCGGTGCTGCTGGCGGGCGTCCTGCTGGGCGGAGCGGCCCTGGCGGCGGGGGCCCAGGTGCCGGAGGTGCCCAAGAACGATCGGCTGTGGGCCGGGATACCCTGGCTGATTGCGGCGGGGATGACGGCCCTGACGGCGGCGGTGGCGGCGAAGAACGCGCGGCGGACGCACCTGGACTGACCAACGCGACGACAGGCCGGATGCCGCCGGCCGGCGCACCACGAGAAGGACGCCCGAGCAAGTCAGGAGGATCTCCGATGAGTAATCGTCAGGACCGATGGCTGGTGTTATTGTTGTGTCTCAATGCCGTCTTGTTGACGGCCGTGGTGTTCAGCTACGTCGGCACGCCGGCGGCGCACGCGCAGGTGCGGCCGCTGGATTACCTGATCGTACCGGGCGCCCTCAACGAGAGCCAGCAGGCGGTGTGGATTGTTGACATGGGCACGCAGCAGTTGACCACTTGCATCTATGACGTTAACCGGCAACGGATCGAGGTCGGGCAGGTCCTGGACATCTCGATCTGGCCCTTGCTGCGCTGAGCAGGGCGCCCCGGGGAACGCGCGACTGAGGCAGGGGGGCGGCAAAAGGCTGGGCCTGGGCCCAGGAGGTTTGAGCCATGATTTCCAAGAACGCGGTGTTGGCGTTTCTGCTGGTTTCGGCGGCCGTGCTGGGCTGCGTGCTGGTGCTGCAACAGGTCCTGCCGGGGCGGGCGTGGGCGGCGGAAAGCAGCCGGGGCGGGGATTACGTGGCCGCCACCGCCACCCTGAACGGCAGCAGCGACGCCCTCTGGCTGGTGAACGTGCGCACGGGGGTGCTGTCGGCGTATTCCCTGACGAACACGGGGCAGATCGGCCAGTTGGGAACGATCGACCTGAAGCTGGTGTTCCTGGGGCCGCGGCCGGCGGCGGGCGGGCAATGGGGTACAGGGGTATCGCCTTTGCCGCCGGGCGGGTCGGCGCCGGGCAGCGGGGAGTTCAGGCCGACGGAAGAAACGCCGGCGCCGGCGGGTCCCAGCCGGCCGGGCCGTCCGGGCGGCCTGCGGTGACCGCCGCGGAGTCGCCACCACCCGCCCAGCTCGCCCGGACCGTGCTGGCGGGGCGCGCCGTCTCGCCCGCGGAGGCGCTGGGACTGTTGCAGCTCTCGGGCGACCAACGCTACGAATTGCTGCACTGGGCCCAGCGGATCCGTCTCGCCCGGCTGGGCCGCCAGGTCCGTTGCTGTTCCATCGCCTCGGCGCGCACGGGACGTTGTCCCGAAGATTGTCGGTTTTGCGCGCAATCGGCCCGTTACCGGACGCCGGCGCAGCCCCGCGTCGCGCCGCCGGAGGAACTGCTGGCCGCCGGGGACGCGGCCCGCGCGCAGGGGGCGCACTGTTTCGGTCTGGTCGCCAGCGGCCCAGCCGCCGCGGACCACGAGATCGACCGACTGGCGCCGGTGATCCGACATCTCGCCGGCCGCGGGGGGCTGGAGTGCTGTGCGTCGCTGGGCTGCTTGACGGCCGCTCAGGCCGGCCGCCTCCGCGCGCTGGGAGTGCTGCGCTACAATCATAATCTCGAGACCAGCCGCCGCTTCTTTGGGCACGTCGTCACCACCCATTCCTATGACGACCGGCTGGCGACGCTGCGGCAAGCCCGGCAGGCGGGCCTGAAGCTCTGCTCCGGCGGGATCATCAACCTGGGCGAAACCCTGCAGGACCGGGTGGACCTGGCGCTCTCGCTGCGCGAGCTGGACGTTGACACGGTTACCATCAACTTCCTCAACCCCATACCCGGTACGCCGCTGGCCGACCGCCCCTCCCTGCCGCCCCTGACGGCCCTCCAGACGGTGGCCATGTTCCGCTTCGTCCTGCCCGACAAGCACATCATGATCGCCGGCGGCCGGGAAAAGTGCCTGCGCGACCTGCAAAGCTGGATGTTCTACGCCGGCGCCTCCGGCTGTATCCTGGGCCACTACCTGACCACGCCCGGCCGACCCGCCGCCGCCGACCTCCAAATGCTCAGAGACCTCGAATTGCTCTGAGCACCTTCCTCGCCCCCCACGCCGCGCCTCTTGCTTTCATGGCCGCTGCCCCTCCCCGCACTCCCCGTGCCGCTTCTCCAGCTCCACCACGACCTCATGCGCCACCTGCTTGGCCAGCTTATCCCGGTCCCGCAGGCAAGAACAGTTATCCTCCGCGCTGATCGCCATGCAGCCGCCCGCTGCCGCTCCGAGCACGCCCAAGAAAATGACGACAAGAACCATCCTCAGAACACGCATGACTGCCTCCTTTCCAAAAAAGTGACCCTGGCTGCCTGGACGCCGAGTCTTCTCTATCTCCAGTCTCCAGGATAAACGTTACGATTCTGTTACGATTAGGTCCGTTTTTGAACATTTTTGCCTGGATTCTTGCCTGTCGGACCCTCTCTCTTGACCCGGGCCGGCGGGGTAACCCCGGCCAGCCTTCTGCGCCTCCTGACCCTCGCCGGTAATCCGGACTGTTTGACGGGGGCCCGCCCGATTGGGCGCCCGACCTCTATCCGACACGCCGCCGGAAGCGAAGGTTAGTGGAATCCCCGCTCTTTCGGCCGCCTCATACCCCGCGCCCGGACCGTCTGCCGAATCATCCGCGCCACTCAGCAGGTAGGCCGACTCTGCCGGCCCCCCAGGACGTCAGCAGCATTGGCGATCTGACTCCACCCCACGACTTGGCACGCTGAAATACCGGCCCCGGCGCTGCTTACCGCACCAGGTGCAGGGCCTCCCGACCCGCCCACTGCCCCTGCGCTACCACCAACGGCTGATCGCCCTGCCCCCAGTAATGCCAAACGATCCACGCCCCCGCCGCCGCCGACCCTATCAGCATCCCCGCCAACGCCAACTCCATCGACCACGGACGCATCACTTGCCAAACCCGCCCAAGGTAAGACCGCACGCCTCGTTTCATGGCTGCCTCCTTGCGCTGTGCGCAAAGTATCCCCCTGCGGCGACTCGCCGCTGTTCCGCCGGCCTAATCAGGCCCCAACATAGGATAAAGACGCTTCAGACCGGCCCAAGTAACAAAAAAAATCCGCCCGCCGCCCCGCCAGCCGGCAGGATTGCCTACGCCCCGCCGTCCAAGACACTCCCGGCGGCACACGGCGCCTCCGACGAGCCGGCCAGGTCATCCAGCCAACACGCCCCTTCCCGGTACGGCCGCGAGAAAACCAGCCCGATCTTCCGAGGGTCGCGGTGCTGATGGTAACGCAGGTACAGCCGTTGGTCCTCCCCGACCTCCAGAATCTCGATCTTGCCCGTGTAGTGCGACATGACGTACCGATACGTCTTCTGTAGCCCGCTCAACCGCCCGTTGGCCTCGCGCACGATCTCTATCCCGCGCCGCAAAGGCACCTGAAAATGCCCGGCCCCCTTGACGGGGCGCGCCTGAAAGAGATAGTACGGCCGCACCCCGAGGGAATGCAGCTTCCCCAACGTGGCCGCGAGAATGTCGGCGTCATCGTTCACCTCCCGGAGCAGCACCATCTGATTGAACAACTGCACGCCCAGCGCCAGCAGCTTCCTGACCGCGCGCTCCGTCTCCTCCCCTATCTCCCCGAAATGATCCACGTGCGCCACCACCGCCGGGGTCTTTCCCGCCAGCGCGATCCTGCGGAACAGGTCCGCCAAACCCGTGTCCTGGAAACGCGGCGGGTAGTACGTCAACGCCTTGGTGCCCAGGCGAATCGAAGTCAATTGCCCAATCGGCAGCAGGTGATCCATGATACGGTGCAACTGCTCCGTGCTCAGCACCAACGGATCGCCCCCGGATAGCAGAACGTCCGTAATCTCCGCGTGTTCCCGGATGTACTCCGCGATCAGCCCATAATCGCACGCCACCTCTTCGGAGGTCTGGCTCACGAGCCGCTTGCGAAAGCAAAAACGACAATGCGAAAAACACTGATCCGTCGCCAGCACCAGCGCCGTCGGACCGAACTTGTGCTGCAGGCCCCTGACCACCGTATGCTCGCCCTCGCCGCTCGTATCCCAGGCGCCCGGACCTCCCACTTCCGCCAAAGAAGGCTCGACCACGTGCCTTAGCCGCTCGTAGTGCCCGCTGCGCCGAATCTGCTCCTCGTAAAACCGGGTCGCCTTGTACGGCGGGATATCGTCGCCCCTAAGCTGTTGCGGCGAAAAAACGCCGGGGCAGGGCGCGTATTCCACTCCCCCGATCGCCCCCGCCTCCCCCGCCGCCGCCGACTCTTGCGCCCCGGCGCCCCAGCCGCCCGCGCCTTCCTCCACAGCCGCCCCCCCGCCGCGCGCAGCCGCCGTCCCGAAGTAACGCTGATGAGCCACGTCAACAATGCGACACACTAACGCCTCAAAAGTGTAACCCGCGGTCTTGGCCGCCAACACGAACGCTCCCCCGGCCCCCAGCGACGCCATCGAGTTGATCTCCAGCACGAACGGCTCACCCGACGGGTCGATCCGGATGTCCACCCGCGCATAATCCCGGCAGCGGCAGGCGCGGAACGTCGCCAACGCCGCCGCGCGCAGCCGCCCCGCCAGCTCCTCGCTCACCGCCGCCGGACAAATCCTCCTCGGCTCGTTCGCCGTCTTGTGGTGCTTGTCCGCCCACGTCATCGCACGCAACTCTCGACCCGAAAAATCCAGCTCCACCAGCGGCAGCAACTCCACCGGGTCGTTCCCCAGCAGACCCACGCACACCTCCCGCCCCTCGATGTACTCCTCGACCAGCGCATCCTGCTGGTATTCCTCCACCACCTCCCGCACCGCGCTCGCCAGCTCACGCCCATCCCGCACAAAATGCAGCCCATAGCTCGTCGATTCGTGCCGCGGCTTCACGATCAGCGGGAATCGCAGACCCTCCGCCTCCTCCCCCGCCCGGCTCAGCACCCGATACGCCGGCGTCGGCGCCCCCGCCTCCCGCATCAGAATCTTCGTCACCACCTTGTCCAACGCCAGTGCATGCCCTAGCGGCGTGGAACCCGTGTACGGCACACCCGCCATCTCCAGCATCGCCGGCACGTGCGCATAACGGCAATCGCCCTGAATCCCATACGACATATTGAACACCATGCCCCCCGGCCGCCCGCTCTCGCCCTCCGGCGGCAAAAATTGCTCCAGATTCGCGATCAGCCGCTTGTCCCCCTCAAAAAACGCCACCGTGTGACCGCCGGCGCGCAGACCGTCTATCACGTTCTGTACCGATCGGCTGCCATAAACCTCCGGACACGGCTGACCGAACCGGCTGATGACGCCGTGATTATCCCGATTTCGTACCACCGCCACCTTCATACGCCAGCCTCTCCTCCAGGGTAACTGGGGTGCCCATCAACGCCGGACCTCGCCCCCGTCAGCGTGTCCCTCGCGCCCCCCGCCGTCTCCCCCGCCCCGCTTCGACGCGGCGACCTCCACCCCCTGCCTCTCCCCAAACGCCGCGCGCGGAGCCGCCTCCCCCCCGACCGACCGGACCACGCTGCCACGCCGCGCCAAACGCCCTCGCCTCGCCGCCGGCGGATTCCACCCCGTCAACAGCCTCAGGTCCAGGTACTCGGCGATCGCGATAATGCAGCCGATCTCGAATATCAATAATTCCGGAAAACGCAAAAACACATCCCGAAACCCCTTGCTCCCATACGGCAGCGCGATCAGCACCGCTACCAGCGCCGTCATGCCGCCCCGCCACAGCGCCGAACGCAGACCCTCCCGGTCCAGCGTCTTGGCGAATCCGTCGCTCGTCAAACACAACACCACGATGGGAAAATAGGCCATCCGCGCCAGCGACTCCCGGCCCCACCACACCCCCGCCAGGATCGCCAGCAGTATGATCAACGCCACCACGCTCAAAATCACCGATACCCGCGCAAAGTACGGCAGCCGAATCGCCTTCACCAACGGCCGAATCCCGACTACCACCGCGATCACGATCACCAGGAACGCCAGACCCAGAAAGATGCCCGTGATCTGAAACGCCAGCGCCAAAAGAATCGACCGGAACGGCCCCAAAAGTCGAATCCCTAGAAACAACCGAAAAAACACCACCCAAGTCGCCGCAAACGGCACGAACAGCACGTACTCCACCCGACTCTTGTTGTGCGCCGACAGCCCCGCCAGCGACAGCACCCGCATGAGCCATCCCGACGTCGGCAACGCCGTCCATTTCCCCGCCGCCGCCAGCAACGGCAGCACCAAAAGAACCGCCAACACCCACTTGTGTCGGCCCCATAGGTTCCCTTTGCCGGCCAGTCTCATCGCGTCTTCCTTGCCCTCGCCCGCGCCCTGCCGCCGCCCACGCCTCCCCTCATACCCCCGCCGCCGTTCCGTCGCGCCGCGGATCCGCCATCCCCACCATGCTACCCCCGCTCCCAAACTGAATGGCCTGCACGCCGCCCATCCCATAGCTGTGCGCCGCCTTGATCGTCACCTGCCGAAAACGCTTCTCCAGCCGCCTCACCAGCGACTCCGTCGCCGCCGGCCGCTCCAACCGCACCTTGCGCGTGAGCAACCCGTGTATCCGCGGCAAACTCACCGCCTCCTCCAGCGACAGCCCGCGGTCCAGAACCCCGCTGACCACCTGCAAGATCGCCGACACGATCCGCCGGCTCCCCGCCGCACCCGCCGCCAACAACGGCTCGCCCCCTCGCCGCCCCTCCCCCCCCGATACCCCCTCACGCACCCCGCCCCCCGCCAAAACCAGCGTCGGTGCAATGTTCGACAGCGGAATGCACCCGCTCCCCAGTTGATACGGGTGCCGACGTCGCTTGCACGTCCGCAGATAGTTGTTGTAGAGAAAACCCAGGCGCCCGTTCGCCACCTTGGCGCCGAAAAGCGATTGAATCGATTGCGTCAGCGCCACCACGTTGCCCCGCCCGTCCGCCGTGCACAAATGCGTCGTCTCCCCCGGCTCTTCCGCCTCCGCCTCGCCCTGGCCGCACCCCCCGCCCCGGAGCCGCTCCGCGATCTCCCCCGCCCGTTCGTCGCTCAAAATCCACTTCTGCAGCGACGGCGTCGCGTCCCGCGGATGCACCGCCAGCGCGTCCCGCTCGTGAAAAACCGCCGCCGTCGCCTCCGCCACGACCTCATACCACCTCTCCGTATCTAAACATCGCCCCGCGCACCCCAGCCGCTCCAGAATCTTTAACCCCAGCAACACCTGCCACCCTCCCCCCGGCGGCGGAACGCTCACCACCTGGTGCCCCCCATACCCCACGCTCGCCGCCTCCCGCTCCACCGGCGCCCCGCACTCCGCCAGGTCCTGCTCGGTCAGCAGACCCCCGTTGCCCGCCATGTCCTCCGCCAACGCGCGGGCGATCGACCCGCGATAGAAATCCTCCACCCCCGCTTCCGCCAACCGGCGCAGCGTTGCGCCCAGCTCCCGCTGCCGGAAAACCTCGCCCACCCCATACGCCCCGCCCCCATTCAAAAACAGCCTCCCCGCCGCCGCCGTCGCCCCCAGGTCGCCCAGGCACCACCTCGCCTGCCGACGCTGCAACTTGGTAATCGCGTACCCCTCCTCCGCCAGCCGAATCGCCGGCGCCATCACCTGCTCGCGCGGCAGCACCCCGTAACGCTCCTGCGCATACCCCAGGGTGGCCGGCGTTGACGGTATCGTGCACGAACGATAACCCTGCCGCTGCTCCGCCCGCGAGACGCTCTTGCTCGATACGCCCGCCGGCGCCCGCGAATAACCGTCCACCACCAGCGTCCTCCCCTCGGCAAAACGCACCAACAGCGTCGTTTGCCCCCCCAGCCCCGACCCGCTCGGCTCGCATACCGCCAACGCCCACGCCGCCGCCGCCGCCGCATCAACCGCATTGCCCCCCGCCCGTAACATCTCCACGGCCGCCTCGCTCGCCGCCGGAAACGCCGTCGCCGCCATACCCCCGCTGCTCACCGCCCGCCTGGACACCTGCCCCGCCCGCCCAGGCCCGGCATCCGCTGAACCCGCTTCGACTGCCTCGACCATCTCTTGCCCTCTCGCACCCTCCCCGCGACCGCCCCCACGCCCCGGCCAAACGCCCATCCCCCCGCTCGTCCCTGCCTGCCCGACCGACCAGCCCCCTGCCACAACCTCGCCGCCTTGGCAACTACGCCAACTTTACCCCCCAAATTATTAGAATACCGTGAGCCGGCCATCATTGTTGCTGGGATTTTCCCCGCCGTGGCCAATTCGCCCCAGCGGCAACACCAATTTCGACTCGTCATAAAATGATAACGTGATGGCAGTTCAAGACTTATGATGCACTCCCCCTGGCCGCCCCGCCCCCGCCGCCCCCGCTCGCCACCCAAACCGCTTGACTTATCCCTCCCCGATACTTACAATTCCTAGATAGTCACTAGGTAAAGGTTGCCCATAACTTTGCTCTATCCGCCGTGAGGTCGCTATGGCTGCTTACTTCGCTGACAATTCCTATTCCATCGGCCGCACCCCCCTCGTCCGCCTCAATCGCATCGGCAAGGACAGCGGCGCTACCATCCTGGCCAAAATCGAGGGCCGTAACCCCGCCTGCTCCGTCAAATGCCGCATCGGCGCCGCCATGATCTGGGACGCCGAAAAACGCGGCCTGCTCAAACCCGGCGCCGAAATCATCGAACCCACCAGCGGCAACACCGGCATCGCTCTCGCCTTCGTCGGCGCCGCCCGCGGCTACCAGGTCCGACTCACCATGCCCGAAACCATGAGCCTCGAACGCCGCAAGGTCCTCATCGCCCTCGGCGCCCACCTCATCCTCACCGACGGCGCCAAGGGCATGACCGGCGCCATCGAAAAGGCCCAGGAAATCGCCGCCTCAGACCCCGACCGCTTCTTCATGCCCCAACAGTTCAAGAACCCCGCCAACCCCGCCATCCACGAATCCACCACCGGCCCCGAAATCTGGCAGGACACCGACGGACAGGTTGACATCCTCGTCTGCGGCGTCGGCACCGGCGGCACCATCACCGGCGTCAGCCGCTATCTCAAGAACACCTGCCGCAAGCCGATCGTCTCCGTGGCCGTCGAACCGGCCAAGAGCCCCGTCATCACTCAGACCCGCGCCGGCCAGGAACCACGCCCCGGCCCACACAAAATCCAGGGCATCGGCGCCGGCTTTATCCCGGACAACCTCGACCTCTCCCTCCTCGATCGCGTCGAAACCGTCGCCGACGAGGAGGCCATCGCCTACGGCCGACGTCTGGCACGCGAGGAGGGCATCCTCGCCGGCATCTCCTGCGGCGCCGCCGTCGCCGTCGCCGAACGGCTCGCCCGCGAACCCGCCGCCCAGGACAAAACCATCGTCGTCATCCTCCCCGACGCCGCCGAACGATACCTCACCGGACCTCTCTTCGAAGGCCTCTTCCGCGAAGTCGAACTCGCCCACGCCACCTGAACACCCCGCCCGCCTCCCCCGCATTCCCCAAGATCTCATTCCCCGCCACCCGGCCCAGATATACCCGCCGCCTCCGCCAACCGCGCAGCGATTCCCTCCCCCAATAAATTGCCCATCAATCCACCCCCTATAACGATTCCCCCGTCAGTCCTTCGCCTTCCCCGCCTCCACGTGCGGAATGCGGTGCACCTTCAGCTCGAACGCCTTCGCGTTCGGCTCGTACCATACCTGCCACGACAACTCCCGATCCACTTCCGCCAGAATCCCCGCCGCCGCCTCCCGCGCCACCTTGTTCTCCACTGCCACACGCTCCACCGTGTGCCCCTTGAGCAGCCGCGTTATCTCCTCATCCATCTCCCCCATCTGGGCAGGCCACCCCGCCGCCGTCCCCG
>Ga0315295_10000159_pt1 | contig 56408 bp, 85 predicted proteins | sample YL17G14_0_MG_FD_204453 | JGI IMG/M metagenome (GOLD analysis project Ga0315295, IMG submission 204453) | Sediment microbial communities from Yellowstone Lake, YNP, Wyoming, USA - YL17G14_0 | ecosystem: Environmental > Aquatic > Freshwater > Lake > Sediment | place: USA: Wyoming | collected... | reverse complement strand
CTTTCTCTCTATGATTCAATTATAGCATCTATTCTATATCGTGCCGTTACGGAAAAATTACAATTGCGTTACGGACTGTAACACAAGCTTAGCACGGATGTTTGGGGGAACTTTGTCACTTTCGACCCGATTGCGCTGCGTTTCGCGTCCGCCAGCAGGTCGCCGATCTGCGCCAGGTCGCCGACCTGGGACAGCCTGCCAGGTACCCCCGGTCGCCAGCACGCGCCGGAAATTGCTTCTTGACTCTCACCGTGTTTTCTGATATAATACGAATCATGAGTACAGTACCACCTTCCCCGTTCGCTGTCGGCGTTCCGTTCGCCGAAAACCCGCGCCGTATTTCCAAGAAGCGACTCGACGCTCTGCGCTCCTCCCTGGCCGACTTGGGCGAACTGGGCGGAGTTGTTCACGATCTGAACTCTGACCAGATTATCAGCGGCAACCAACACATGCGGGCTATCGGCAAGCGCGGGGTGCGCGTGGAGTTCATTGACGAGGAGCACGCCCCCGATGCTCAAGGGACCGTCCGGGTCGGCTTCATTACCTGGCCTGGCGGGAGCATCCCCTACCGCCAGGTGCGATGGGACGCGGACACCTGCCAGCGGGCAAACATCGTTGCCAACACCGACGCCGGGTTTTGGGACTGGGACGCCCTGGCCGGGTGGGACGCTGCGCAGTTGCAGGAGTGGGGGCTGGACGCCGAGCAGTTGACCGCGTGGAATAACGACGCGGCGAACTTGGGCGCAATGCTGACCGCTGAGGAGCAGGATGATGATGGGAGCGAGACGGGCGCGGGTGACGATGCGCCTGTTGACCGCGCTGAGGAGTTGCAAGAGAAGTGGCGCGTGGAGGTCGGCGACCTGTGGCGCATCGGGGAGCACGTCATTATTTGTGGAGATTGCAGGGAGCAAGAGACCTGGGCGCGGTTGCTCGGTGTGGCCGGCGTGGGGAAGGCGTCCTTATGTGTAGCCGATCCCCCCTATGGGGTGGGGCGCGACAAGGGATTCGGCGGGGCGGATGGTTTTGGCGGAAGTGGGAAACAAATACCCCGACGCCAGTACAAGGATTCGTGGGACGGTAAGCGCCCTGAGAAACAGACATTTGATATCTTATTGGCAAGCGCAGAAACAGCCATCATATTCGGGGGCAACTTTTTCACCGACTTGATTCCTGTTGGCGGACACTGGATTGTGTGGGACAAAGAGAACACCATGCCAACGTTCGGGGATTGCGAGTTGGCCTGGACAAACGTGGCGGGGCGACATTCGGTTAAAAAGTACACCGTCGTTTACAATGGCTTGATTGGTAAAGAGGGGGAGCGGTACGCGCCAACTCAAAAACCGGTCGAGTTGCTTTCCCGCATCATCCTCGACTATTCAGATGATGGGGACGCCATAGCCGACCCATTCCTGGGAAGCGGCACAACCATCGTTGCAGCGCACAAGAACAATCGGCGCGGACTGGGCATAGAACTCTTGCCGAAATACTGCGCCGTCACGCTAGAGCGCATGGCGACGGCCTTCCCGGACTTGGAGATTGAGCGGGTAGGCGCTGAGGATTGAAATGGAAGACAGTAATACAGTCGAAAACAGTACAAAGATAAAGCGCAAGGGGCAATTCCAGAAAGGCGACCCGCGTATCAATCGCAACGGTCGGCCAAAGACCGCCGACGAGTTGCGCAGCCTGTCCGTTTCCATCCTACACGAGATTGCGGTAGACTGGCAGGGCAATCCCATCATCATCACGGTGGCGGATGGGTCTAAGCACAAGGCGACGAACATGGAAATGGTCTTGCGCCGCTGGCTGAAAGACCCCAAGCGGGATTACCTGTTGATCGAGCGGGCCTTTGGAAAACTAGACATTGGAGAAGGGCAACAGCCTCCAGTAACCGTCATCATCGGGATTGACCCGACTAAAATATGAGGTTTGAGAATGAGCACTGGTTTGAGCATTTCCGATATAATGACTGGTATTGAAACTATGCGTGGGAATCATAGTAGGGAGGCGCGTCAGATATGCAATTATGTTCTATATGATACATTTACTTGCGGTCATGGAGAGGGCTTTGGCATAATGTGCGATTTATGCGAGCTTAGAAACTTTGAAGGAGAAACCGATGGAGAGAACAACCGAGAGAGACGACCTGCATCCGCTTCTCGACGGGCTGAAGGCTGAAAAATCAGAGGACCGGCAGCGGGCGTTGTGGGCGCTGAAAGACACCAACGACCCGGAAGCCCTGCCCCACGTCTACGCCGTGTTGGAATCTGACACCGACCTGAACGTCCGCAGCGTGGCATTGCGTGCGCTGTGTGGGTTCACCTGCCCGGAGGTTTACGACTACCTGGTCCGGGCCGCCCAGGGGCGCAAGGACGTTCCCCGCTTCCAGTTGCCGGAGGCCCTTTCCCGGCATGGTGAAGAATCCGTCCGTCACCTGTGGCGCATGGCCCTCGACCAGGGGGAGGACGGCGGGGTGCGGATTGACGCACTGGAACGGGCCGCTGGTTTCAGTCAGGACGCCGACCCCGCTGTGGTGGTAGAATCCATCGCGGCGAACGTGCGGGCGGGGGATGGGGATACGATGGCGAAGGCGCTGGCGGGAAGGTAGGCGAAATTGTCATCTAAAATAATCTTTGTGGACGGTAGGGCACTAACACAACAGGAGATTGACTTTTTAACTCTCCTGTGGGAACTTATAGGCCCATTCGACTATGGTACGAATAGTTGCGGTATTTACGTCGAATGGCCCACAGGTTTCTACAAACCTAACGAAGGTGAATTCATCGTTAACCACGATTGTACGACCAGACACCTTGATAATGAAGGGGTGGAGGTAGTTGCTAAGCACTCAGCGCGGAGCATCAGGAAATACGCTGAGGAAATGGTAGAGCAGCATGGGTATGTACGGGCAGAGGTGGGGGTAGATCAATGACACGACAGAGGAGTAGGAAGGCTATGCCGTGTGAGGGTAAGCCATATCTTGTAGTGGTATTTGGCGATACGGGAAGCGCGGAAGGTGTAGTGGTGTCAAGGACTGCGAGACCATACCGCAAGCGCATTCGGATTTGTGGTGTAGGAGGTTTGCGCGATAGGCGCAACCGTCGGGACTGGCGGGCGCAAAATATGCCACTTTTGCGCAATGCGGGTCTTGTGCCGCAACGGGAATACTGGGAGGAAGCGGCACACTTTCCAACGCCACTCATTGAAGCGGGGTGGGTTAGATGATACCAAGTGGGGAGGGGTAGGCATGCACGAGACTCTTATCAGTCAAGGCCCGTTTGAAAGATGGCCGACTGGTCTTCCATCTAGCCGCGCTGATTGGCAGGTGGGTAATCCCTACTATGACCATTATCGGCGCACATTCATGCGGGTTATGCTCGGCCACGGGTGGAAGGAAAAGACAGCGGTTTTCCCGGGTGACGACGCCGCCGCGCTCACGACGCTTGGATTTATTACACGATCACAGGCGAATAAGATCATGAGAAATTTCAGCGAAACATCGTGGAGACTTCATACCAGTAGGACGGTAGCGGCGATTGAGAGGGGCATCATGGTGCGCATAGAGGAGGCCATGATCGAGGCGCGTTACCAATTGGCAAAGTGTCTGAGGGAGAGGAGATAAGCGAACGTGGCACGAGCGGGACTATCCTTGACGATGGAGTATAATCCCCGAAACGGGAAAATTTTTATCGTGCATGATGATGGGCGACGGGAACTGATAGGCATAGTATACATCTCAGTTGCCCTCCCATCTTTATTGTACCACTACGCCAGCAAGTTGGCGAAGCGACTGGGGATTTGGAGGTAGGCATGCATGACGCCTCGCAGCAGTAGCAAGCGAACGCAGGCCCCATCTGTCTACCGGGTGGTCCAGGCCGACGGGAATGGGGCGGGGGCGGCAATCTACACGCCATACGGAGCGTGCCGAGATGCGGTATACAACCACGACCACGAGATGATTCTTTCCGGCCCCCGCGACACCGGAAAAACCGTCTCCTTGCTGTGGAAACTGCACCTGTCCGCGCTCAAGTACCCCCGCGCCAGCATCGTCATGGCCCGCAAGCAACAGACGGACTTGTACTCGACTGTCTACACGTCGTTCGTCAACCGCGTCCTCATACCTTCCAGGGCGCTGCCGATCTTGCACTTTCGCGGCGGACAGGACAAACCAGAGTGGATAGACTACCCCAACGGCTCACGCATTTGGTTGACCGGCCTGGACAAGTCGAGCAAGGTTCTTTCCTCAGAGCACGACCTGGTGTACGTCAACCAGGCCGAGGAGGCCCTACTCGCAGATTGGGAGGCCCTATCCTCCACAACGACGGGAAGGGCCGGGGCAATCCCCAATCCCCAGTGCATCGGCGACTGCAATCCCTCCCACCCCATGCACTGGATCAAGCAGCGGGCGATGTCGGCGACGAACCCGGACGGACCGCTCACGCTGCTCAACAGCACGCACCGGGACAACCCGGAGATTTACGACCAGGTGACGGGGGAGCTAACCGCCGCCGGCGCTTCCCGTCTCGCCCCCCTGCAATCGTTGACGGGTGCGCGGCGGTCCAGGTGGTTGGACGGCTTGTGGGCCGCCGCCGAGGGAATCATTTACGAGTGTTTCGATCCGGTCAGGCACACGGTCAAGCACTTCACGCCGCCGAACACCTGGTGGCGGGTTTTCGGGATGGACCCGGCGGGTGCGAGGGTGGCCGCCTTGTGGCTGGCTTGCGATCCAAAGAACCTGACGTTGCACGTCTACCGCGAATACTGCGAACCGTTTGGCGTGACGACCCCGGAGCACGCACAGAAGATTTTGAAACTCAGCGAGGGGGAGGCCGTCGTCCGCTGGATTGGCGGAGCTCCGAGCGAGAACCAGTTGCGGACGGATTACGAGGGGGCGGGTGTCCCGTTGACGCAGCCGCCCGTTTCTGCGATATGGTCACAGATAGACAAAGTGATTCAATTGCTGCACGATGACGCGCTCGTCATTCACGACAACTGCGTTGGCTTACTGAGCGAGATCGGGAGCTACAGCCGCAAGTACAGGAACGGCCAACCGACGGAGGAGATCGATAACGATGCGGCGTACCACCTGCTATCCGCGCTACGGTATGCCTGCTCGTGGCTGTTGGGGAGCCAGGACGAGACGTTCGTACTGAGGCACGATCCATACAGGGTGAGGTAAAATGAAAATTGATCATGTAACATTCTTTGGAAAGGTTCTTAAACCCGGGCGCTGGTATTCATGCTTTGCGTATAGCGATGGAAGGGGGAGACAGGTTGTCCGGGTTGCGGAATTAAAAGAGACACTCCGCCGTGATGTGTGGTACTATGTGGACTTATATTGTCAAGGGTGGAGCATTGAGCTACACATAATGGACAATATCAAGAGGCGGCAGGTAAACAAGACCATCACGTCGAGATGGTGGGGGTCAGATATTCTTGACCGCCTGGGAATAAGGCCGCGTAAGTGGATGCTGTCGTTCAATGTTTACAGCCCCATGCCAACCATACGCGCAATCGTTGGAAAAGTGAGGAACCTATGGGCATTGTGAGCACAGTTCAAGAAGCAATCGGCGGACTGGCTGCCCGGACGTTGTTCCGGGGGCGCATCGCGCAGATGGACAGAATGACGGCCCTGCTGCAGGAGGCATACCGGGAAGGCCCGTACACCATGCCGCCAGAGCAACTCGTCCGGCGTCTGGCAGAGACGATGGGCGGGGACCGGCTGTTCGACCTGGTGTATCGCCTGTCCGACAAGCGCGTCTTGATTGGCGGCATGGGCTTTGGAAGTTTCGAGCAAACGGAGGACCAGCGCCGACGGGTGGTTGACGAAAGCCGTCTCATGTACGAGACGGACGGCCAGGCCGAGAACGCCGTCGCAATGTGGAGCGCCTACGGCCTGGGCCAGCAGGTACAGATCAAGACGAAAGACCCCGCCGCGCAGCCGGTGTGGGACGACTTTTTCACGGCCCGGCGCAACGCTGCCGTCCTGTCCGACGACGCTCTACCAGAACGGTCAGATCAAGCGTTGCGGGATGGAGAGTTCTTGTTCCTCCATTTCGTATCTACGATCAATGGAGACGTGACAACTCGGGTAGTCGAGACGACGGAGATCAAGCGGGTCATCTACGACAAGGAGGACCCGGCGGGTACACCGATCCTGTACGAGGTCTCGACTGGGGATGGCCTGGGCAGCGTGTTCTACGCAGATTGGCGGGCGACCAGGGAGCAGATAGAGGCAGCGGTGCGAGAGTTACCGAGCGGGTCATCCGTAAACGTCAGGGAGTGGCGAGGACGTACGGGTCGTGAGGCATACCTGGCCGAGGCCGCAGTAAACAGCGCGTCACCGAACGCCGTTATCAGGGAGGCCGCCCTGGGAATCATCGCAGCCGACAAAAAGACCCGGGTGCTGGCCCAGTTGGTAGCTCCACAAAAGATTCGCGGTCGTGGCTGGCCGATGTTCCGCAGGGCGTACCGCTGGATGCGCGCCATGAACGATACGGTAGCCGACCAGTTGACGCTCGCCCGCGCCGTGGCGACATACCTGGACCGGGTGACAGTGGACGGGGGTAGCCGGGAGGTAAGCGCCGTCCGCCAACGGTTGGAATCAACCATCGCCACAGCCGCTTCCGCTTTCGAGAGAAACCCCGCCCCATCTGTTGGCTCCTCTTACGTCCACAACAAGGCAGTCGAGGTTGACCGCATGCCGCTCGGAAGCGCCGCCAGTGACGCCCGCGACAACACCATGCTTGTGGCCGCCATGATCAGCATGGCCTCGAAGCTACCCATTTTCATGCAGGGAAGGCCGGACATGGTTCAGAACAGGTCAGTCGCCGAGGTCACTATGCGCCCCTGGGCAGAAACGATGGTGAGGTATCAAACATTCTGGACGGGCGTGTTCCGGGACATGGTGGAGATCGTCTTGCGAATGGCTGAGGAGTACCCGGACAATGGCGGGATGGTGCGCAAGTTCTCCACCTACGCCATCACCACGACGATGGAAAGCCCGACCGACGTTTCTGTAGAGGAAATCGAGGGGGCGATAACGGCAGTGGCGGACGCCGCAACGAGGGGCGTCATGAGCATGCCGACTGCGCAGGCTGTCGTCAAGGAGTTGACGCGCATCCTGGTGGCCGCCCTGGGGGTGCGCCTGCCGGACGAGGGGGTGCGGGGGGACGGGGGCGGGATGGGGGACCAGGGGGAGGGGGTGGGCGCTGAGGAGCTATCCCATGATCGAGAGGTAGCAGAGCGCATAGGCAGGTTCTACGCGGGCATCTTTTGTGATGAGGAAGCAAGTACGCCAGAGCAAAAAACAGCGGGTATATATGCCGGTGTTGTAAAGAGAATAGCTGATAGATTGATAGAAGATGTGATGATGGGGGCTGATCCAGTAGAGTCTATGTCTTGGGCAATCAGCGAGGGCGCTTCCTATGCAGCAGGTACGCCGCTCGACGGGGGTGAGAATGCCGGCGGGTAGGGGGGAGGGTAACTACAGGTCGGCGATCCGCGCCCTTGCACGTGGCATCTGGCAGCGGGTACTCCGCTTGATGGGGGTGAGAATGCCGGCGGGTAGTGGGGAGGGTAACTACAGGTCGGCGATCCGCGCCCTTGCACGTGGCATCTGGTTGGGGGTGTACGGCGACGACGCATCCGCATACCAAGAGGGCGTCTTCCAATTGCAGAATACCATCCAGCGCGGCCTCACCGCTGCCTGGGCTGAGGGTGCTGCCAGGTGCGGGATAGGTAGCAGGGAGTACACGACGGAGGAGAAACTTGCCCTGAGCGACGCCATCTTTACCCAGTACCAGTACGTCGGCGGGTACATTGACTTCCTGGTCAACGGTAGCAAGGCCAAAGGTGGTAAACTTGGCGACCTGTCCCGCCGCACGGAAATGTGGGGCGACGAATACCAGATCACGGTCGGGAAGGCAGAACGCATGGCCTGCGCCGACAAGAAAGGGCAGTGGCAACTCGGCGGGGCAAAGGAGCACTGCCGCTCTTGCATCGGCCTGGACGGGAAAGTGTACCGCTTCTCGACGTGGGCGCGGTACAAGTGCTGGCCCAAGTCCCACAGCCTGGATTGCAAGCGGGGCTGCAAGTGCGGGATAGTCGAGACAGACGAGCGCGTCACGCCGGGTCGGTTCCCGACGAGCCTGCTCAGATGAGGTGGAAAATGGATATGTTCACTTTGATAGAGATTACGATAATGAAAATCAGCGTTCCTATTGATCTATTGTCGAGACTGTGGTTGGAAGTGATATCTCCTACCGCATGCAATGTTTTTGAGTGGTTAAAGCGGCATACCAAACGCGACGTGTAAAATGGTATAAAATGACAAAACTTCCAAAACCTAGACCACCTACGCCATCACAGACCGTTGAGGTTGGCGTATCACTGTGGGCATTACTGGGACTCGCCCCATACGTGGCGGCGGCGGCGTATCTTCTCGCGCTTGCTATCAGAACGTGGCGCGGGGGAGGATGAACATGTTGAGGTAGGGGAGGGGCAAGGTGGAAAATTTAGACGAGTTTTCTGGACTCCTTGATAAAGCGGCGGGGGAACTATCGCAGGCGATTGAGTTGCTCTCCAAAGCTACTTTGGAATGGGCAAGGGAAAATCGAGACTACCAACCAGCCGCGAGGCTTTGGGCGGTAGTAATGGCGCGTCAGCGCACATTGCAACTTTGGAGGGAAAGATGCAACAGCAAAATCAGGATAGGAAGCAACCACACGCTCCGGCGGCGTTCTACGTCTCCGGGCGCTGGTGGGAAAAGGGCAGCGCAGTCGCCGCGCTCTCCGCGTGGATTGCGATGCTGGCGGTCGGCGTCTGTCTCGCTGTCGGGTCCGTCGAGAACGTGGTCGCCGCCGTCGCGTTCCTGGTAGTGGTCGGCGCTCTGTCCGTCGTGTTTGCAGTTATGGCGGGGAGGGGGTGACGATGCTATCTGACAAGGTAAATGTAAACGACCCCCTGGAGGGGCGCGGGACAGTTGTGGCGTGGCATGAATTGGTTGAATTGGTTGACCTGGACAGTGTTACGTCGCTAGAATGTGATGAAGAAAACTCAGTTTTCTACATCGGCCAGCCCGCCGACGGTGCCGGCGGTGCCCGTGACGTTGCGAAGCGCACAGGGAGAGGGCTGCTGCACATTGACTCGCTGCAAGGTGAGGAGTGGGTGCGCGTGTTTGATAGCAAACATCGTGTTGGTGGGGTAATGGGCGGGGTACTGGTTGTGTCGTCAGTTAAAGATTGCCCGCCAGCACGGTACACCTACGACAGCGGCGAGGTCATACGATTCGAGCTATCCCGCCGAGAGGATGGGAACGGCCCGCTCGTGTACCGCGTCAAGGAGATCGGCAGAGTTGTGAAGGACGCCCACTGCGAAGCGCGTAAGATACTGGACGCTGCAAACCTTCCCATCATAGAGAACATCGCAGACGCTACATCCGCATACGCTGATAGTTTGGGGAGTGGGGGACTTGACCGCCAAGACCAGTAACACCATCGCGTCGGAGGACATTTGGCCAAGCATCGTCGCCGAGCGGGAGCAGGAGCGCGAGTGGCTTCTGTCCCGCGTGGCGCAGATCGAGGCATACCTTGGGTACGGCATAGACGGGGGAAAGCCGACCACTGCCTGGATACGGGAGCAGCATCGCCAGTGGTCACTCGGAAGGCCGTCAATCTACGGAGGGTAGGGATATGACGACAGTTGCAGATTTCTTGGTTCGCGGGATGGGTTTGGAATTGCCGCCAGAACTGGAAAAACACGTCTGGCGGGAACTGGATACCACTTGCGCAATAACCGGGGAGCACATTACGGAGGGCATTCCCTGGGATAAGGTCATTCCCGCCTCGACGGGGGAATACCTGGACTTGCTTCACGGTATGACTTTCCCCTACATCAGCCTGCCCGCCGCCGCTGCGTTCAAGGGAAGCTGGAACATGGGCAGCCGCTTGATATTCGAGGATGGGACGCACTACCATCCCCTAATCAGCGCAGATAGCGCCGCCACAGATGGGGAGCGTCCTTGTTGGCGTGACCTGGTTCGCCAAGTGTGGCCGGAACGCCAGGGCCAGCGGTGCGTCTGCATCGTGACAGATGATTTCAAGAAGAAGGTTTGGCCGCGTGCCGCAATCGGGTCGCTTGGGGGAAACACGCCGGTTTACCTGCTAGACGCAAAGCGCCACGTCTCGCGCAACCTGTCCGTCAACTGGCCTATGTTCGTTTCCGTGCTTGATCTAGTTGAGGAGATTTATACGGCAGGATTCAACAAGTGGGCAATCACGGACGGCCTGCTGTCCGACTACAAGAACTTTTCCGCCAATCCTCGGACGGCGATGGATTTCGAGCAACGTCTCACGGCGTTGCGACCGACACCAGAGTTCGCGGTGTCAGTTCTCATAGCTCAAAAGAAGGGGGAATAAGTACGATGCAAAGTCAAAGTTTTGGATTGGTTCTTACAGCGTTGGAGGGTATCAGTCACCACGACCCGGCGACTGGTAAAAAGTCCAACGTGTTGACGTTCAATCGTCAAAAGCAGTTCGTCACCCGCAAAGCGACCGATACGCCTGTCTACACCCACCTGGTTGACGCGCTCTGCCAGCAGAACCTAATGCCCGAAAGTGTGGCCGACCTGCTCAGTCGCTTGAGCGTCCCGGAATGGCTGGCCGCCGCATACATTCGCCTGCTCGTGGACATTTACAACTCGAAAGACGGGGAGGGCCTTTTCAGCGGCATGGAACGATACCGGATGCTGGAAAACCGCGTCCAAACCGCTGCCGCTCGCTGCCACACCTTGCACGCTTTCTGGTCGATCGTGACGAATGACCTGAAACTAGGTATTCACCCATCCCAATTCGACGCGCAGATTGCCATGTTCTGGACGCTGCCGCCGAGCGCACAGTACCAAATGCTCGCTGTCATGGTATCCAACACCCGCGACATTACTACCCTGGCGAGATTGTGGCACACCACCAACAAAGAGCAATCATTCGAGTACATGGAAAAGTCTGGCAGGGGCGGGGAATGGGCAGAGCAAAATACGGTCGTGGCCCACTTCACTGGCGACCAGTTCCCTGTACCGCAAGACCAGATCGTGCTAAAAGTACCCACGATCAGCGTCAACAGCATCCGTCACCAGTTGGTACGTGAACCGTCCTGGCTTCACTTGTGCAATGCGCTCGGTATCGATCCGAAGGCGCGGGGCGAGGGGCCGCTGGCCGTGGGAATGGACGGCATTTTTTACAATGGCGGAAACATTGCTGAAGGGGCAAAGGAACCTGCTGGTGCGTTCAGATTGGCGGGCGAGATTCGCGTATCCTACCCGTCCCTGGACTTGCTTGGCGGAACAACGTCACTCTTTGACCTGGGGGAAAGCAGGCTCAAGGTGTCCGCTTGGATCGTGTGCGCAGAGAATGCCGATGCGCTGCCGGACTCGCTGCGCGAGACGGCGCAGGCTCAGACCAGCGTTTTCGACATGCTGGACACAGTGACCCGGACGCGGATGGCGACGCCGGACGGTCAGGGCCAGATGATTTACAATTACGAAACCCTGGTCAAGGGGTCGCAAGTGTATGTCGAGTTGACCATGACGCCCTACACCACCCCCCTGACGCGGGGGGCGCTAGGGGCTGCGCTGGCCTACTATGCCGACAATGGCGGGGTAGTCGGCGGGCAGTCGGCGCGGGGACAGGGGCACGTACAGATTCACATGCTAACTGATTTCCCACGATGCATGGGGATAGATGACTATGAGGCGTACCTGTCCGAGAACAAAGACCGCTTGCTTGCCGGAATCATGGACGGCACGCTTTGCAGCGGGTCGGTTGTGATCAAGTAGCATGCCGCATCGGGGTGGGCTTACTCGTGACGAAAAGTACCGCCGTTGCCTGGCGTTGTACGAAGCGGTTGCCAGCAATCCGGGGGTAATCCCTGCTGCGGCGGGTAGGTTGGCCGGATTCAGATGCAGGGGTAGCGCCCAGAAGTTGTTGCCAACGTTGGAGAAATACGGCATGCTTCTGTACGAAGACGATCATGATAGGCTCTACCAATTCGTGAGAGTAGGGGGAACATGTGCCGGATGGTAGACGTGGAGGAGGCTGAGAGAATCTATAACGCTGTGGAATTGAATCCCGGTGTTATACCCGCTGCTATCGCGCAACTGCTAGATTGTCCGCGCAGCACAGTCATGCGTCGCCTGCCCGCGTTGGAGGACTTTCAATTACTATTGTGGGAGGATGATGCGGGCAGGCTCTACACGTTCCATCTGTCCGGGGAAAGGGGGTGTCCTTATGTGTAGCCAGCAAAAGCCAGTTGGCCCGTCCTCTGGTGGGGGTGGGTCGAGGGATCAAGGCAAGTGACCGAAACTCGCGCTGTGACGATAGGCGACCTGGCATACAGCCGCCTTCCCGCGTTCAAGCGGAAGGTGGATCGCGCCATTGACTTGATAGCTCAGGTGGTAGCAGAGCATCTGGTCGGCGTATCGTTCAGCACGGGGAAGGATAGCACGGTTACGCTCGACCTGGTGCGGCGGATATTCCCGGACGTGCCCGCCGCATACTTCTCTAGCGGAAGCGAGACCGAGTACGACCAGAACGCCCAACTCTTGCGCGACCACTATCCAACCGTGACGGTACTAGAATCGGAACAGACGCTTGCCGATCTGTGCCGCAAATTCGGGTATTGGGGACACGCGGCAGAAGTGGTAGACGACACGGTTGACTTTTTCGCCTTCATGGTGGGGGAGCCAAGTTACCGTTTCGTGAGGATGTTCAATCTGGACACGGTTACGATGGGGTTGCGGGCGGGGGAGAGCGCCGGGCGCAGAATGTCCAGTCTCGTGAACGGACAGTTCTACCCGATAAAGTATCAATTCGTAGAAGGGGAGACGCATTACCACTTCACCCCTATTTCCAGGTGGGACGATTATGACATTTGGGCCTACATTGCATCACGCAACTTGCAGTACAATGCGGTGTACGATACTTACGCAAAACTTGGGATACCGCGAAAGCAGTGGCGAGTCTCGATGCTCTTGGGCGAGAGCGCATCAAACTTGGGTCGGTTCTCCTTCCTGAAGCAAATCGCTCCAGATAAGTTCGATGCGCTGGCGATTGACTTTCCAAAAATACGGAGGATGATATGAACCACTTGCCGGAACTTGACCAGTACACCGTGCCGTTCGCGCAGGCCGCTTACGAGCCGTTGCGCGTGACGTTCAATCTCGCGCCGAATAGCCACATGGTCAGTTACGACCAGATTCACTTTGACGGCCTGCTGGCCCGCGCTCTGGTGGAGAGAGCGACGGAGGGCCACTTGATTCCTGATTGCGAGAAGGGGTACTGGATACCGTTGCCGCTAAAGATGCTGTGGCGCAGTGAGGCGGGTTTCCCATTGTGGGCCGCCTCAATTCTATACCCGGTTGGCCCGAACGTCGAGGATACCTATATCCGCCACAAGCGCAACTCGGACGGAAGCATGCACAACAAGGCGAACTTGACGACTCGGAACGGTCCCTGGATGGAACGGCGCATGCCGACCCCGACGCGGGTGTGCAACACCTATGAGGCCCGCTGCATCGGTAACAAGGAACTGGTGCAATCGTTTCTCGCCAACTTCACGCACATTGGCAAGCTGCGCCTGGCCCGCGTGCGTGGCGTTACAGTGGATAGCACCGCGTACACCGATGAGGAGATTTGGCAGAGCGAATCCAAGTTGCTTCGCCCCATGCCGGCCGCCACAGAACTGCTATGGCCGAGCGCGCCCTCGCTGTGTGGGTGGACGCCTCCGTACTGGAAGCCGTCTCTATTCATGCTCGGTTGGAGGGTGGGTACATTCGTCTCGCCATTCAATAGAGGTGACACATACGACCTAGATTTTGCCTCTTGACTTTTTGATTGACTTCTGCTATAATCATACAAACGAATAGCGCGGGAAAAGGGAAACCTAGCCGCCAGTATCGCTCAGGAGCAATCCGGGGCGATGCTGGCGGCTTTTTATTTGCGCAGGTGCGCAGAGGAGAGCGATATGCTGCCACAATTTACGAGTTTGCGAGAACTGGCGCAGGCCGCCGTCGAGACCGGCCTTGCGCTGTCGTCTGAGAGCGCCACCCCAGAGATCACCCCCCAGCGCGCCCGCAGCTTTTTCCTGGCAATGGAAGCCGCGCTGCCGACGTTGGCCGACGCCCCCGTCGCCGAGGCCCAAAAGTACAAGACCATTGGCGGGGTACGGTATCCGGCGTCCGACTTCCTGGTCGTGGAGGAGCCGCAGGCGGCCTCGACCTGGCACTTGCAGGTAAAGAAGAACGGGAAGCCCGACCACCAACTGATGGGAGCGGCGCACGCCGCCCTACTCAGCCCGCAGGGGTTCCGGGGGAAAAAGTACGCCGGCCCAAACAAGCGTCAGGCGATTGCGGCGCTCAAGCGGCTGTACGCTGAGGAGGAGATGGATTGGCCGGTTGCTGAGAGCGCTGGGTTGGCAGAGTTCGACGGGTCCCTGCAGGACTATTGCCGCCGAGTGGAGCGGGCGTTCAATGAAGAGTTCCCGACCCAGTACGACCAGACCGGCAGGTCTGTTTCTTACCTGTGCCCCATGAGCATTTTCAACGAGGACCCGGACATGGGTTCTTCCCTTGTCGTGGTCGAATACCCCGGCGACGTGATGTACCGGGTGGGCTACGAGGAGACGCCAGACAGCGGTTTCGAGTTCTCTGACCGCAGCGAGTGGGAGCGCGTTGTGCGAACCTACAAAGTCCTCGGAGTTGGGCAGACGGAGGGAGCGGAAGAACCTGCCCAACCCACCACATCAGAGAGCGAAACGACAGAGGCCGCGTTCTCTGAGGACGCCCAACTGTCCGGTCTCGTTGACGCTGTGGTTGACGTTACCGCCATTGCAGACCTGGCAGAGGCCGCCATCGAAATGACCGGGCCGCGATCACCCGTTTCCGTCGAAATGACCATCGTGCGGGCTGGCCCAGGAAACAAGCGCGACCGGAGGTACTATACCCCCGCAGGGCTATCCGCATCCGCTGGCGCGTTCACCGGCGCTCCTATGTTCCTTACCGACCACGACCCGAACGCGCTCGGAGAAGGAACGAAGGTCGGCGTCATCACGCGGGACTGGTGGGACGAGGCTACAAAAGAGCTTCGTGGTTTAGCCACCATCTACGACCCCAACTTGGCAGAAAAGACGCGCTGCCGGGCTGCCGCCAATCAACTCAACACGATGGAGGTTTCCATCTACGGCAACGGCAACGTGCGCAAGGGGCAGGTGGGCGGAGAGAGCTACGACCTGGTGGAGAAAATCTTGCCAGGCGCTCGCGTTGACTTCGTATCCGCCGCCGGCGCGGGGGGGAAGGTTCTATCCCTGGCCGAATCAGCGAGTGGGGATGGGGAGGTAGAAACAGAGGAGCAAGTTGCAGAGGTAACGCCGCCCGTAGCGATGGGGCAAGAGGCCGTCCTGGAAATACTGGCTGAAACGGCCCTGCCGCCCAAGTCTGTTACCCGGCTGGTATCCGGGCAGTACACAGACGAGGCCGACCTGCGGGAGGCTATCAGGGGAGAGACGGAAAGGGCGGTGCGTGAAACCGGCAGTGGAAACCCGAGCGGAGGTTTCACCGCGCAGAACCAAACGACGGTATCTCTCCAAGAGGCAAACGACCGCTCAGGTCGTGTGCTGGCGGAGCACGGTTTCAAACAACCAAACGGTGGTCTCTCTCCAAGAGGCAAACGACCGCAGCGGTCGTGTGCTGGCGGGGCACGGTTTCAAACCTGCCCGCTAGTAGAAAAAAAACTTTAGGGAGGAAAGACATGCTTGACACCTATCATCTCGATTACCAGGTCTCCAGCGAGGGGGACCCGATCCACCTGACGATCCCGATTGATCGTCTCGAAAACTCAACGTCCGTCATCCCATCAAACGCAGCGAAGGTCTTGGACGACGTTCTGGGGGGTGAGGAACTCACCGGGACGATCCTGGCGCTGCTAACCATCGGCGACGTTCCGTGCATCATCCTGGACGCCGATCCCGGCCAACTGCATCGCCACAACGTCCGCAACGTCCTGACCTACGCTCAGAGTTCGGAGGACACATGGGGAGAGATCAACGTCGGCGATACCGTCTACTACGACGACAGCGCGACAATGCCCGACGACTGCCACCTGAGCCTGTCCGCCGACAACAGCGCCGGCGACCCGAACCCCCGGTTCGGTCACGTTGGCCGGTCAAACGACGCGGGGGACACCTTCCCGAAGGGCAACACCAGGGAAGGCGTCACCGTCCGCTGCGTCATCATCCAGCGTGGGGCCGGCGGGACGTAGACCACCCCACACAGAGAAAGGAGACAGAGAGAAATGCAACACATTTTACAGTTCATTCAACAGTACGCGGACAAGCAGTTTCGCGGACTGTCAGAATCCGACCGGAAAGAAGTGAACTCCCCCGCCCGCTCGGACGCCGAGTTGGACACACACCTGGGCCTGCTGCTCGAGATCGAGCGCGATGGGACGCGGATGGGGCCGGCGCGGTTGGCGGAAACCATGACCACCGCCCACTTTTTCGACTACTTCCAGGCCCCCATCTCGCGGATGTTCCTGGAGCAGTATCAAATCCTGGGCGGGACGTGGCGGGCGTACACCACCCCCGACACCGCGCCCGACTTTCGCCAGGTGCAGCGGTTCCGCATGAGCCGCCCCGGTGGGCTTCTCCCGCGTGGCGAGAAGCAGGGCGCTGAGGCGGGTGAGGTCCACGAGGACATGATCGAGTACGGCGTCGGGGAGTTTTCCCGGCAATTCGACTTTTCATGGCAGGTGTTCCAGAACGACGACCTGGGGCAGTTCATGCGATTCCCGGTCGAATTGGCGCAGGCCGCGCTGTGGTGGAAAGACGAGTGGGTGTCGGCGCTTTACGACAACCCCATCACCCAAGCGACCCTGGTCGGTCTCGCCCCGGTGTTTTCTGGCACTGGCCGCTTGACGCTGGCAAACTTGACCATCGCTGTCGGGGCCATGCAGAGCCGTGTAGACCCGCAGGGCCGCCCGCTGTCGTTCCGCAGTTTGCACCTGGTCATTCCGCCGATCCTGCAAATCCAGGCCAGTGAAATCCTCTCAAACCTGATTCAGTACGGCGGTCAGAACGGTAACACGATGGCGACCTTCCTCCCCCAGTCCAACGTCCACATCGACCCCTACATCACCTACACCAACCCGAACGTCCCCTGGTACCTGTTCGCCGGGCCGGAGAGCTGCAACACCGTCACGGTCGTCGGCATGCAGGGGTGGACAGGGCCGGTCGTCTACATGGACCAGCCGACCATCCGCATCATGAGCGGAACGGCCCCGGACGCTTTCACGATGGGCGACTCGCGCACCGGCGACATCGTGTTCCACGTAGAGGACATTGTTGGCGCGTGGGACGACCCCGCCCTGGTGGGGGTGACGAATCCCCTGGGCATCTATTACAGCAGCGGCACGACTGCGTAGAGGAGGATACCGTGAAGACTATTACACACCAATCGAATGTTGAGCGAATGACCGGCGCGACGCTGGCGGCGTTCGGGGGCGGGGTGGGCAGCGAGCCGCACCAGGCCCTCCTGAGCCTGGGCTACGGGGGCATGACCAAAGAGATCGCCGAGCAGATCATCGCCGAGCGCAAGCAAGACCCCCACCTGTGGCCCCTCGCTGAGGAGCAAAAGGCGCGGGCGTTTCTCGCCGCCTTGAGCACCAAGCCGACCGTCGTGTCCAAGCGCCAGACGCCTGCCCGCCAGCGCACGATTATGCGGGCATAGGAGGAAAGCATGTTTCCGCAGATTCAGCAAGGATTGCAAGCGGGCCGCCCCATCGTCCTGGGGGTTCCGGGGACGGGGGCGTCACCGCAGATGATTTGGGGGCGGGGGCGGATCTTTTACGTGGACCCGTCCAACCCCGCAGCGACCGACCAGAGCGACGGGCTGGACTTTATCTGTCCGTTCCGCACGCTGCAAGCGGCGGTGGACAATCCAAACCTGCAAAACTATGACGTGATCAAGGTCCTGTCCCCCATCGTGGAGAGCGTGGTCACTCCCGACTATCCCGACACCGGGTCCTACGTGACCATCCAGGGGTGCGGGAACGGCCCGTACTCCCCTGCCTGGGAAAGCGCGGCGGCGGACGAGCCGTGCCTGAGCCTGAACGCCGTCGGCTGGCGCGTGGAGGGTTTCCGCTTCTACGGCCCATCCGCCTCCGCCTGCATCGAGATTCACCACACGGACGGCTCCGGAAACGACATCGCCATCCGCACGGTGATCCAGAACAACCTGTTCGACGGCTTGACCGTCGGGCTGTACGGCATCCTGTCGCACGGCGCTTACGACGTGTGGATCGTCAACAACGTCTTCCAACTGTTCCACAATGCCGCGCCCGGCGGGGCCATCCCGCTGTTTGCCGACGACACCCCCCTCGCTATCCCCTCCCGCAATCACGTCGTCGGCAACGTCTTTTGGGATTCGGACAACGGGGCCATCTTCCCCTGCAACGGGTCGGTGATCTCCGGCAACGTGTTCCAGCCGACCGGTTACGCCTACAGCATGACGCAAGTGCTCAACACGACGGTCGGCGGAAACCCGGGGGACGACAATCTCGTCGTCGGGAACTATCTACCAGGCGACTATTCCATCGTCGGCGGGTACGCTGGTGGTGCTGCCGACGTGTGGTCTGGGAACTATGCCACGGACGTTGCCGAGGCCGAGGTCGGCGACAATGGCCTGACCATCTTGCCGCCGGCATAAGGGAGGTAAGAAGTGGAAGAGAAGATCGAGCAATTGAAAACCGCCAAAACGCTCGTTGAGCTGCGCCAGATTGTCAACGAGCAAGACGAAGAGACGCGGCAAGACAAGGCGTTCTCCGCCGCCGTGTTCGCGGCTGTCGAGAGGATCGTTGGAAAGTGACCTGATAGCGGGGTGGGGACTTCCAACCCACCCCGCCGATGGACTTTAACATGACCACCAGGTATGCCGAAGCGTGGGAGTGGGCACAGTTCTTCTGTGCGGCTTCCGTCCTGACCGGAAAGCACGCTGGCGGGAACGGAGATACCGTCTTGCTTGACAACGGAGCGCAGTTCCAGAAGATGGGGTTCGTTCCAAACGTCGGTCAGGTCGTCTACAACCTGACCGACAACAGCCAGGGAACGATAACCGCCGTGACCTACAACACGCTGACGGCCTCGCTCATCGGCGGGACGGACAACCTGTGGGACACCGGTGACGACTACCGGGCCGTTGCGCTGACGGCGCAGCAGCGGTCCACCATCGAAGGATACCTAAACTTTACGTCAACGAAGGTATCCGCCGCCCTCGCCGCCTCGAATCAGTTGAACTGCCCAAAGAGCGCCGACGCTCTGGCGTTCCTGGGTCAGATCGCCGTATTCCTGGCGGGAGCGTTCTACAACTGCACCTGCATCGGTGTGGACCTGTCAGACGAAGTGCGGGCGTCATACAACGAGTTTGCCAGCGGCGAACTTGAAAAGCTGCGCAAGTTGGAGTTGACCGTCTGTCAGGGAGCAACCGGGCGCGACTACCCGGTCCTGGACGTTGCTGAGGTCAACTACAACGAGTTCTCCGAGGGGAGGATACGGGAAAATGCGTGGCGGAGGTCCAGGACGCCGTGATGGATTTCGACGCGGTTCAATCGGCGCACGAGTTGTGCAGGCCGCGCTGGTTGTCCCCCTGGGGCTGAGGCGGCGGCGGTAGTGGTGGGGGAGGTCTCCCCCTCTCGCTGGCCTGGACGCGCAAGTCCGGGGACAAGTTCCCGGGCGAGGTCGGGTTCAAGCTGCTTGTCGCCCTGGCTGACTACCAGGGGGTGGGGTCGGCCTCGTGCTGCCATTACGAAGTGCGGGCAGGCCGTCGCCAACTTTTCGACGTGCGCGACGTTCCCGGACTGCCGAGAGAATCGTTCAGGGAGGAAAATGCCGAACGTTCTGTTCAGGCCGATACGGAAGGCCACCAGTGGGCATCCCAAGTGGACGCTGATAGCCGACGAGGTAAAGAAGACGATTGACGATGTGGTCAAGCCGCGTGTGCTAAAGTACCATCAAAACATCGTCGCGCCGTGGGACCACCCACCAGAATTTAAGGCGGCAAAGTTCGTAACCAAAGAGGGGATAACCGTCCGGGTGTGGGCAGTAGGTCCCAACAAAAAATACTGGATTTGGGTAACTGAGGGAACGAAGCCACCTAAAAAGGACATCGTTCCAAAGAAGCCGGGCGGGGTGCTGGCATTCCCCGCCAATTACAAGCCACACACCACTGTACGGGGACCTGGTTACAAGGGTCCAGGAACGTCCAGCGGGCCTATGGTTTTCGTGAAGCGAATCAAGAAAGAAAACATCAAAGGCATAAAGGCCCGCCCTTTCATACCCGCCATAGCCAGGTGGTCTAAAACCTGGTTCGCCCGCGAAATGAAAAACGCGATTGCTCGCGGAAAGAGGAAAGCGAAGTGACAGACGAAAAAGACGAAAACGAAAAAGACGCCGCCGGCCCTACGCCGGCCCGCGCAAAGCGTGCGCCTGTCTCCATTCCTGTGAAGGTGATACGGGCACAGGGGCAAAGCGCCCTCGTGGAGTGGCGCACGGCGGACGACGCACACCGCGCCTACGTTCCCCGCGATGCTGTGGTCGGCGACTCGTGCCCCGCCGACATCCTGGAAGCCGGTGCGCCGGTAGGGGTGAACTGGGAATCTGCGCTCGCCGGGCGCGTTCAGGACAGCATGGTCGTCCCCTTGGCAAAGGCGCTGCGCACGCGGGGTATCTGGGAATCGGGCGACGTTAGCCGCAATTGTTCCCGCGTGATGGTTGCAATCAACGAGGCCGCCAACGTCCCGAACGCCGGGACGATTCACCAGGCTGCCCGTGAATACGAATCGAGAAAGTAGAAAGGAGCAGAGAAATGCCAAACTTTTTGACAGACAAGAACGGGGCCGTGTTCGTACAATCTGCCCCAGGAGATCCGACCTACCCCCTCCTGTGCGCCAACGTCGGTGAGATCGGGGAGACGCCAGGGGATGTATCCGGGCCAATGTGCCTGGACGAGAATGACCGTTACGTGTCCGGGCACCGAACGCAGGGAGCTCCCTCCGCCGCTACCGTCACCATCGAGCCGCGATTGCAGCAGAACCAGACGTGGCTGGAGCGGTTTTTGGCGAACCGCTGCCCGTTCATCTTTTACGCGCACGACGTGTGCGGAAGCCCTGCGGACATCTTCTCCGCCTACGTCCGTGGGCAGGTGTTGAAATACCCGTTCATCACCGCCGCCAAGACGACCAATTTCATGAAACGTGCCGTCGCTGAGGGTGACGGGGCTACCGACTCCATGCAGTCGTTCGACCTGAAGGCCGAGCCGAATGCCCCCCGCTACTGGCCGCTGATCATCACTACGCACGGATTGACGGAGGCCAAGCCGCTGCGCGACATCGCCTCGTGCGGCGTCTCCCAGTGCGCCAGCGCGTGCGGGCCGCAAGTGCTGGCCTGCAACGACCTGGTGGCTGTGACGGACGGGGACGTTGCGATCAAGGCGAACGTCTGGTTCAGCCACGATGCTGGTAAGACTTGGACCGTCGGTGCCGCCCTGCCGTTCGCAGTCACCGAGGCAGCCAGCGCCGTCGAGTGTTTCTTGACGGGAAACCGCCAGTCCCGCGTTCTCGTTGCGCGAGGGACGACCGATGCCGGGAACCCCGCCGAGGTCGGGTACACAGACGACGGGGCGGTGACGTGGCACCTGGTTGACCTTCCTACCCCAGACGGCGAGTTCGTCAGTTGGGGCAACGCGCTGTTTGCCCCCAAGCACAACCGCATGTGGCTCGGAACGAACGCCGGCGGCATCTACAAGTCCGTGGACGCGGCGGCGACCTGGGTTCAGCAAACCGTCGTCGCTTCCCCCGCCGGAGAGCCGATCCGCTGCATTGACTTTGTGGACGAGAATCACGGTTGGGCCGGGGGAGGCCTGCAACTGCTGGTCTACACCGTGGACGGCGGGGATCACTGGAACAACTCCCCGACGGCCCCCGGGACGGCAGATTCGATCTACAACGGCGCGAGCGTCCACACCCAGTTCAAGGTGTGGCTGTGTGGACAGGACACCAACACGTCTATCGCCCAACTGTTCAGGACGACAGACGGCGGGCGCAACTGGGTTGACTACCTGCCCCGACTGTACGCCGCGCTCAACTTTCCCGGCGGGACAATCGAAAACCTGGGCGACATCAAGTTCACCGACGAGTTTTGCGGCTACATCTGTGGCGCTGTGAACACCGGGACGGCCCGCCTGGTCGTCACCTTCCGCACGGTAAACGGCGGGTGGGACTGGGAGACGTACTTTGACCCCAACAACGCCGTGACCGTCTTCAACTACACCGGCGGCGTGGCTGTCCTTCCGTGCGACAATTACAACCACTTTTTCACCGCCGGCGAGGTTTCCGACGCAACGTCCCTCGTATTCATTGAGGAAGGGCTTCCCGTCGGCGGCGTGTCGTAAGAGACCAATCGGGGGAGGGCCGATTACTTTTCAAGACCGCCAACCCGGTCCCTGCTGAACCCTCCATCAGCTTGGATCGGGTTGGCTTTATCCTAGGGAGGGATAGGAATGACAAAGAAACGATCGACGAGACGAAAGGACGGTTCACAGCACGCCCTGGGGAACGACCTGAGTAAAAGAATAGCCGAACTTTCCGGGCCAATCTACTATACAACGACGACGGGCGTAGAGGTCGAATGTCTACCGATCCAGGGTAAACTAGAGGCTGTATCCTCAGCCATCAGATCGAGAATGGAAATGGATGGGGGGTTTCCACCCATACCAAATAGAATCATACACGGCGCTGGCGGGGTGTCCATCAAGCAGGACATAGACCAGGAGTGGGTGGGTCGGAAAGATACACCAGCAGAAGACAAAAAGGCGTGGAAAGAGTACGTCCGCGAAAAAGAAGAGGCTGAGAAGAGATTTAGCATAAAGTCAAACGATGCGACTGTCGAGATCGTCGTCACCGAAGGTATACGAGTGGTTGACGATTCTCTGCTTGAAAAGTGGGCCGCTGAGATCGAGAGATTTGGCGGATTGGTTCCGGGGGATGATAAAGAGCGCAAGATTTTATTCGCCACCGGGTACATATTTGGAAGCGGCGCTAATGGGTTATTGGACACCGTTTCCATACTGGCAAGGATTCGCCGCGCAAGCGGACAAGACCCGGAGGTGTTGTCCATCGTGGAGGACTCATTTCGCGCCAGTATGGGGCGCGCCAGACGGACTGACAGTTCGGGAGGTCCGGGGACTGCTGGCGAAGAGGAGACGCAAGGAGCTTGACTGGTGGGGTAGCGAATCGCTGGCGATAGCCAGGATGCGCGAAGAGAGACGCATGACCGTAGCCGATTGGGAACGGTTGCCCCCATGGGACAAGTACGAGATGCTGGCCCTGCGCCGAATCGAAGCGACCCGCCAGGAGTGGGACTCTCTGGACGAGGGGGAACGTACCAGGCTGCTGTACGAACGTGTGCGGGTAGAGGAGCCGCGATAGAGAATGGGCGCAACCGGATTTGAGAAAGTAGGGGTCGAGGTAATAGCTGCTGGCGTGGACAAGTTCGTAAGAGAACTAAAACGCGCCGAGCAGCAGTATTACGGAACCTTGACGAAACTTGGAAAGCCGGGTGGAGACCTGGGGGCTATCCAAGCGTATACCAAGAGCGTTGCGCAGGCCGCCGCAGGTCTAGGGAAGGTCATGCCGCAGGCCGCGTCCTCAACTGCCAATTTTGGGAAGGCTGCCGGACTATTGATAGGACCGTTGATTGGCGCAGCGGGGGCGGCTGGTACTCTCGTCTCTGCCCTGGGAGGCCCAGCTGGTCTTGTTACTGGTCTTGTTATTGGGATAGGTGTTGCAGTGATCGCCGCGAAGAGCCTGTGGGACGCGATGAAAGAGATCGCCTCCGCTGTAGCTCAGGCGGCTAAGGCTGTTGTAAATTTCCTCGTCCAGGGCGCGTACGCTGTTGGAAATTTCCTCGTCCAGGGCGCGCACATGGCCGGGACGTTTCAGGAGATGGAGTTGTCCGCGCTGGCGGTCGGGCGCTCGATGGGCCTATCTCGTGAGGAGATCACGCAAGCCATCGATAACATAAACGACATGGGTATCCGTTACGACGTAGCTGCCAAGTCGGTCGCGCAAATGACCCGTAACCAGTTGGACTTGTCCAGGTCAACAGAATTGGTGCGCATCGCTCAGGGGTCGTCCATCCTAAAAGGTGGTGGCATGGGCTCCTCTGAGGCGATGGAGGATTTGATCTACGGCATCACGACCCGCAACACCCGAACCTTGCGCACTTTGGGCCTCATGGTTGACACTACCCGCGCCGAGGAGTTGTACGCCGCCACTCTTGGAAAGAGCGCCGACCAACTGACAGAGAACGAATCAGTGCAGGCCGTGTACAATTCCGTCCTGGAGCGCGGGGCGGTTCTACTCGACCTGTACGACGCGGCTATGCACTCCCCAACCAAAGCCCTGCGCTCCCTCACTGAGCGCGTTATTCCAGAGTTGCAGGCCGCGCTCATGCAATCCCTCATGCCCGCCTGGGCTACCGTCATCACCGCAGTCATGCGATTCGTGGACTCTATTACCGAAGTGGTCTCGGAGGGCGGGGCGCTGTACCCGATCCTGGTCAACATCGGCGCGGGGGCGTCCCTCGTTGCGGATGGGTTTTCGTCCGCGCTTGATTACCTGTCCAGTTTCATCGGCAACTTTCGCGCCGGCGTAATCGGTGAAATGAGCAACACGTCGGCAGAGATGCTGCGCTTTGGTTTCGAGATCGTGGCGAACCTGGCCGAGGGTATCGTCTCGGCGACCTCGACGGTCCTGGTAGCGGCCATGAACGCCATCGGCTCAGTGCTCACTTTTTGGCTTGCTCCCGGTTCTCCCCCGAAGGTAGCCCCGGACCTTGACAAGTGGGGGACGGCATGGCTGGCCTCCGTGCTGAAAGGGTTCACCGAGGGAGACTTTTCCTTGCTCGAAAAGATTCAAGGGCCGCTCAAGCAGGTCTTGAGCGGTACAGACTTTGCCTCTATCTCCAAACAGATCGCCGCCAGCATTTCCGGGGGCGGGGGGATAAGCGGAGACGTGTACGCGAACATCACGCGGGCCGCCGGCGCGTTCGGCGCTGAGATCGCACGCCTGGGACGGCTTCAGGAGCAACTCGCCAAGTCCGAGGACAGGGTGAGGAACGCCGAACTCCGCTCCGCAGCCGCTCGCCGCCGCGTCACCACCCTCACCGAGGAGTACAACGACATGCTGCGGGCTGGCGCTCCGCAGGCCCAACTAAACGCGAAACTTGCGCAGATCAACGCCCAAGAGACCGCCGCAGAATCAGCGGACAAAGAGGCGCAGGCCGCCAAAGACGGGTTGGAAGTGCTCAAGGATAGAATCTCCCTGCAAGACAAGCTGATTGCGCAGTTGATTGAGTTGTCGAAAGAGTCACAGGACACGAAGACTGACAGCGATAAGGCCGCCGCCGGTGCCAAGAGCATGGCCTCTGCCGTACAGGATTTGACGGACGCCATGACCGGGATAACGCCGGGAACGTGGGACATCTCGACGCGAATCAGCGAAGCGGTAGACTCGGCGAAGGCCATGCTCATGGAGAGGTTGGCCTACATCTTCCAACCGCTGACGGACGCATGGAACAACACCATCGGCCCGGCGCTGGACGGCCTGGTTATAAAGTTCTCGGAGTTCAAGGACACGACGATTCGTTTCTTTAGAGAGTGGTTGGAAACGATCAACCAGGTGTTCTCGAACTTCTCGCGGATGATTCGCGTGGAGATACCGGGGAGCATGTCATTCCTGTCAAACCAGATACGGACGGTATTTGGCCCGCACCTTACACGCCTGGGGCAGGTGGTAAAGAACGACGTGTTGCCATTCCTGCAATCTCTCGGAAGAGTTGAACTCGTGTTCATCAACAGGACGATGGAGGCAATCTCCGTTGTAATACAGACGATGCTACTGCCAGGATTGCAGGGATTGACCACCGTGATGCAGACGTTCGGAAAGATCGTCATGACAGAGTTCGTTCCCTCGTTCCTGTACTTCATAGATCGGGCAATAAATCCTCTGGCTACCGGACTTGAGCGAGTAGGAAGGATTTTGGACGGCATCACCGTGGCAATGAATACGTTCGCCGAACTTGTTGAAAGTCTTGACATTTCCGCCCTGCTGCCGTTTCTTGGCAACAGCCCGTCGCCACTCGAGCGTGGTCTGACCGGGATCGGGAGGGCAATGTCCGAACTGTCGGCGATGCGCATGCCCGCGTTCAACTCGGCCATCTCGCAGATGCAGCCCATGCCGTACTCAGGCGGGGCCAGCGGTGGGGGTAGTTACGTGACAAACAGCCCGAACAACAGCCGGTCGGTAGTTTTGAACATGGGGCCTACCTACATCTACGGAAACGCTGATCTGGCAAGGCGCAACCAAGAGGCTGTAGACGCCGTGCGCCGGGAACTTAGGAGGGGATGATGTTTTACACAGGACAGGGGCCATTCCAGACCCTAATAATCACCGACGGCGTGACGACCGTTAACTTGTTGAACTCTCTCAGCGGGTTCTACTGCCAGTCCTGGACGCCGGCGGTGACAGAGCCTAAAGACGGCGGGGTGTACGCCGACTCGCCCCTGTCGCATGGTCGCAGCCTGGTGTCGTACAAATTCGGCAACGTCTCGGATACGTTCCTGCTCACCGTCCACAACGAAACCCCCAACGACTTGATCCGCGACACGCAGAACATTCGCCGCCTGCTGCTTAAGGCACTGAACAAGGGGCTGGTGTGGATCGAGGACCAGGCAGTAGGGGAGGATAACCCGCGCTTTATGCAGGTGGTCAACTACCGGGCAACGACTGATGGAAACCCGCACGGAACGGACACCTTCTGGACGAAGCTGTGCAGCGCAGCGTTCCCGGAGTGGCCGTTGGAGATCGAGCGCAAGCCGTTCTGTTTTGGAAACCACCCTGGGGTAGGGCAGTGCTCCAAACTTAGCGCGATGCAGGAGGGATGGTTTTTCGAGGGCCGCTGGACCCTGAACACGGCGCAGCCTGTCGGTAACGTCAATGCCATGTTCCTCACGTCCGGCGGCGTGATGCTGGCAGGAGAGACGGCGCAGGTGTGGCGCACGTCTACAGGCGGGGCGGTTTGGACTGCATCTGCTGCCCCACCTGCCGGGACGGTGTACTCTTTTTGCGAGGTCGGCGGTTTCGTGTATGCCCACACGACGGCGGGGGTATACCGCAGCGCGGACAACTCAAACTGGCTCCCCGCCCAATCGTTGGCGTTCGTATCCTCTACCCTATTCTCGATAACCGCATTCGGTACAGACCTGTATGGGATTGGTACTCAGGCCGGATTGACAGGAGTTTTCAAAAGCACTGATGGTGGGGCCACTTGGGGGGCTGCCCCTGTCCTGGCAATAGGTTCTGTTGGCGCTGGCGTCGGGAGCGTCTTCGCGTTACGTGATGGTTCGGCGCTGCTTGCCACAGGTGGAAACGCGAGCGCCGGAAACTTGGTCTCTATATTCCGCAGCACGAACGGGACAGCGTGGCAGGCCGTTTACACGTCTGCGACACTCGGCGCGTTCATATCCTCGTTGTACCAAAACGACGATTACATGTTTCTACACGAGACGAACGCTCTAAACTTGACGGCTAACATCCTGAGATCGAGCGACGGGATAAACTGGGGATTCGTCGGGCCACAGATAAACCACCGCATTGACGGGATCACTGGATACCTGGGGGACTCGATTCTGTGCGTTGGGGTTGGGGCAGCGGCGGCAGGATATGCTACCGTCATATCATACGACGGGACGGGGAGAAGCCCGACGCAACAACTGACCTTAACCGGCCTGGCCTCAGCCGTCTACTTCCCGCTCCTGGGGAAGCCATACGCCGGGGAGGTCGGGAACATCATCACGTTGCTTTCCGGGGATAGCATAGACCTGGGGCGCTCGGCGACTTGCCTTGACGAGGTGTTCGTCGCCAACAATCAGTGTGAGGCGAACGGGACGCACGCCTACACTTTCGACGCGGCTCCCGTTACCTGGACGGCGCGTCCGCCGAATGGGGCTACCCCGTACAACATCTACCCAACCACCCCGGCGGTAGGGGACATCTCCTATTACGGAATGAGCACCCCTGTCATACCGAGCGGGCCAATAGACAACGTGGTATTCGACCTGACGCGGGCAATGACCGCCACGAGTTGGACAATCGTCAAGGAATACTGGACGGGGGCGGCCTGGGCTACCCTGGCGACATACGACGGGACGGGGAGTTTCCAGGTTGCCGGCGTGAACCCCGTGTCGTGGCGCACACCTACCAACTTTGGCGTGGCGAACCTGCTCACTCTGTTTGGAGGTACAGCCCCGGACGTTTCTGCTTTTTGGGTTCGCTGGCGCATCACGGCGATAACCGGGGCGACCGCAACGTCCAGCCCACAGCAAGGAAACCGCGCCCTGTACACGGCGAACTGGAACCACTTCCACGTAGCGGCAGACCAGGTTCCGGGTGACTTCCAAGCCCTGGCCCGCCTGGTATTCAACTGCCGGGGTGACGCGGACGGTCCGCGCGGGGCCGAGCCGGACGGGTGGGCCAGCCGCTTCCTCGTGGCCGTCAAGCCGATTGGGGAGGATGGGGTGGGGTCCTCTTTCGTCTCTCTCCTAAACTGCGCCGACGAGCAGAACCCCACAGGAGTTTCAGCAACCGCTGGCGTGGGGACGGTATTCACCGACGACATGGAGGCCCCCTCCGGTCGGCGCATGACGCACACGACGACGGGCGTATCGCAGTGGCAGGACGTCTGCACGTTCACCATCGGCCCATCGTTCGCCGTCAACTATTACGGAAAGCACCGCTGCATCGTGCGGGCGCAGCAGGTCAACCGGACATCGGTGCAGGGGGAGGTCTTGGTTCGGGTATTGATTCGGACGGGCAGCGGGGGGATCGAAACCGTCTCCCGGTTCAGCCAGTTCCCAAACCTGAACCCCTGGCAGGTCTTGGACTTCCAGCAGGCAGCCATACCCGCATCTGAATTGTTCACGAACGCCGACATCGCCGACCAGACGCAGGTGGTAATCCAGGTGTGGTCGTCGGTTGCAGCGAAAACCGTATACCTGTACGACCTGGGACTGTTCCCGGTAGACTGGTGTTTCGCCGACGTTGAGGATGTGGCGTTCCGTGACGAATCGGTAGTCGAGAACGGTTATAATTTCGACCTGGACTCTGTAACCGATCCGATGCACGAAGTCCGTGCGTTCGTCCGGGCATCGGGGTCGAATTTCGCCAGGTCCATCTACAACCCGGTGTGTTCCGCCCCCATCTCCCTGGAGCCAAACGCCGACCAGAGCGTCCACGTCCTGGCGATGCGCGGAGAGGTGACGGGGACGCACACGGGGGCCAACAACGCGGCCACACTCACAGACTCAGCGGCCTCGTTCCTAACGTCCAACGTCAAGGTCGGGCAGACCATCTGGAACCAGACCGACGGGTCTTCCGCCGTGATAACCGGCGTGACGGCGACGACCATCACCGGAACGCTATCCGGCGGGGCGGAAAACGACTGGGACACCGCGGACGCCTACACCATCATCTGCCCGAACTGGAGGTCTGTCCCCTGGGGGCTGTTCTCTGTGACCGGGCAGATCAATCCTAGATACTTTAGCATGAGGGGGAACAGATGAACTCCGGCGTGTGCGTGACGATCAAGGACCCCCCATACTGGCCTGCCGACCGCCGGAGGTACGCCGAGCGGATCAACGAGAAGGTGACGGGGTTGGATTTCGCTGCTACGGCTGGCCGGGGGTACGACACGGCAACACTGCAACTCGCCGCAACCCCGGATGAGATAGACCGCTGGCTCACCGTCGGCCTGGGGCGGGAGGTCATCGTGAAAAACGCCGCCGGGTCAGACTGCTGGCGAGGGATAGTGGGGGCGGTGAACGGGCAGGTGGGCGGAAAGACCATCACGGTCGGGCCGATAAACGAACTGGGAAACCGGGTGGGAGTATCGTTCGCCTATAAGTCGGACGCCATTCCACCGGTGAGCGGTCCGCAGCAGGTGACGCCGTTGATCCAGGACGCCGCCAGCATTGATCGCTACGGGTCTTGGGAGTTCTGGCACAGTGGCGGGCAATTGACGTGGACCGACGCCTTGCGTACTCAGCGGGGAGTTTTGACACAAAAACGATCCCCACAGTCAACCCGCGAGTTTTCCACCGGCGGGGGGGACGTTTCCCTTTCCCTGGACTGTGTGGGGGGATGGGTGTTCGCTTCCGCCTACGTCTACCTATACACGGCGTCCGCTTCCAGCGTGACGCTAACCACCCACGTCAACACGATCCTCGACGCCGACCCGAACCGCATTTTATCAGCCGACCGGACGCACGTCGAGCAAAACGGATGGTTGACCACCAGGCTGTGGGACCAGTACCAGACGGCCCTCGACATCCTGGACTTGCACGCCGAAAAGGGGGACGCCAACGACAACCCCTGGCTGTGGGGGATATTCGAGGAGTGGAAACCGTACTTTTACCCAGTCCCGAACTACTTTTCATACCAGAACAGCGCATTGTCGGGGGACGTTGTGGAGACGTTCAGCCCCCCGGGGGGAGTAGTTGACCCATGCGACGTGCGCCCGGGTAAGTGGTTATTCTTCCGCGACTTTACCGCCTGGGGTCCTATCCCCCAAACCCTGGCGCAGATGTACGAAGACCCCCGCGCCCTATTCATCCAAGAGGCCCGATTCGCGGCCCCCTGGGGTCTTACGGTGAACGGGGAGCGGATCGGGAAGTTGCGCCAACTCGTGGCGAAACAGGGAGGAAAATGAGCGGCGGAGACGTTGCGCGGGAAAGAAACACGAGGGAGGTTGATTCTCTACGCGGGGACTTTGTGGCGCGGGGGGAGTTCTACGGCGACGGCGCAAGGTGTCAGTCCTTCATATCCACGCACGCCGGCGGAGGAGGAAATCTACGCTTCGGTCACTTGATAGACAACTCCAACTGGTTGTACGGCCGCGCCGGTTCTTTGCTCACCGAGAATGTCATAACCTGCTCTAACTATACTTCAACTTTCAACGGCGGCCCATGCGTTCTTTACAACGGTACAACGAGATATTTTAGCTCCCCAGACGCTGCCTGGCAGGAGCCTACGAATAACTCATTCCTGGTCGGCGGATGGGTTTGGGCGAGCGTCTTGGCGACAACCCGGTGGGTCGTGTCTAAGATCAATCCAACTGGGAATCAGCGATCCTGGGGATTGGGCTGGTCGCAGACGACAGGCTCATTTATATTCAGGTGCAACGATTTGGGGACGGCTGTTGGGGACGTGGAAGTGGCGTCCTCGTACATCGAGCAGACGGGTAAATGGTATATGCTGTTTGGTCTATTCGTTCCGGGCGTGCTGATGCGCATATACGTCGCCTCACCATCCGACAACGATCTGACCATAGACTCGTTGGTAGCTGGAGTACCGGCTTCTTTGTTCAACGGGACATCTTTCTTCGCAATCGGTACACGGTCTGGGCCGGCGGAATTATGGAGCGGCTTCATCGGCATGCTCCTGGGACGCTGTGCAGTTCTGACAGCGCAGGTAGACGACCACGTTCGCAGATTGTGGAATGAGACGCGGCAATTATACCTCGCGTGATTGAGAGGAGTAGGGGAGAGGTATCCAAGCGCGTCAGAAGTGTACGACTACATGCGCAGGTCGAGACGCCCACGTCTCCGTGAGCGTGAACGACCCGCCGCCGGAGGCCCCAGCGCGCCGTGTCCCATCATCAAAGAAGACGTCCGGGGGAAGGTGGTTGGTGGACGCCGGGGCCAAACTTCTCGACGTTCTCATAAAGGTCGCCCCCTGGGTTGTTCCAGTAGCGTTCAAGAAGTAGCGGCGGCGCGTAGGGATACGCCCGCTGCACGTAACCCATATCAAAACCAACAACCATACCGTCTTTCCACCTGGAAATGTGAACAAAATCAGTGGGCCATGTAAAGTGCTGTAAAACGTCCATACCTATCTCACAGCATCCGCCGGTATGGGCGGTAATGGACGCGCCAGGAACACCGACAACCTCAACGAACTCCCCGCGCACCACCTCACCGCCACAAACGTCGCACATCACTGTACCCATTTCCAAGCTGAAAAACGTCGTTTTAATCGTCATGATTGAAATATCTCCCTTCACTCGAAAGTTATGTCCCCATCCAACGCAGTCAATGCGGCGTTTAGGAGTTCTCGCAGGCGCTTGACTGCACACCTACCGACTACCATCTTGTCGGAAACTTCAGCCTTGATCAAGCGGTCATGACCAGAACTTCCTATCCCCAACCGGTATGCCCATGCCCCTGTTTCTGTGTGGTTGTGGACGTGTAGGTAGATCACGCCTTTCACAACCTCAGCCGTGTACCAAACGTGGGCACCTTCTCCTCTTGAGCTAACTTGGTTGTTGTTTATTTTGAAATCCATTGTTCTCCTTACAGCAAGCGCATCTGTCCCGCCGAACTCCTGCTGCAGCGCCGTTCCTGTTGCAACCCCGGCAACTCAAGCTGGCGATCCTCAGCGTGTGCTACCCTGTCACGCGCAACCTCTACCCAGTGGCGGTCGTTGTCCACCAACACCCCGTCGCGCCCCAACCTCTTGCAGGCCGCCCCGGTCGCCCCGCTTCCGCAAAACGGGTCCAGGACCCGGGCACCGGGTAGCGTGCTGGTGAGGATGATGTGTTCCATGAGCGTGGCGGGTTTCTCGCAGGGGTGTTTTCCGGGGTAGGCCGCAACCGTCGGGAACGCCGTCCAGCAGTCGGTGTACTGGTCGTCGGCGGTGACGGTGAACGGGCGGCGCAGGCTTTCGTATTCTTCCCGCAAGTCCTCGTAGTCCCGGCGCAAGTCCTCGTAGTCCCGGCGCAAGTACTCATAGTCCCGGCGCAAGAACTCACCGCCGTTGCGGTTGGCGTACCTCTGCATTGCCTGGTAGTGCTCCCTGGTCGGCATGCACCACTGCGATTGCGTGAAATAGTGGCGTCCAGCCATGCTTGCCGTTCCGCACGCGGTGTTGGCGTCCTCTGCTTTCATCCCCGCCCGCTCCCACTCCGAGCGCAGGTACACGCGGATGGGGTCAAATACGAATCCCCGCGCCTGGTCGCAATTGGCCTGGTATCCCGACTCACCGGCGGCGTAACTGTCAGCGCCATAGTGCTCAGCGAATATGATGCGCTCGGAGCGCGGAAAAAACGAGCGCAGCGCGTCCTTTTCTGCTCTTGCCCACAAACCACCGCCGTTGGCGTCCCCTTTCACCCAAACGATGTTATTCAAGACGTTGAACGTCTCAGCGACCTTGCACTCCACCCGCCCCGCCATCTGAGGAGACGCGAAAAGGTAAAGCGACCCGGTGGGGCGCAGCAGCCGCGCCCACTCTGCGCACAGGTCGCCGATCCATGCCAGGTAGTCGGCGGGGCTGGCCCACTGGTTGTCCCACTTCTCTTCCTTGACGCCACAGTACGGCGGGTCGGTTGCAACCAGGTCGAATGACCCGGCGGGTAGCCTGCGCATCACTGCCAGCGCGTCGCCTGCGTACACCCGCACCCTACTCAAATAGCACCCCCTGCCTGTACCCGCCGTTTTGCTGTATGCGCTCCTCCTCTTTCCTTTTCCTATCTTCTGCCCGCTTTTCGAGTTTGCGCCGGAGCTTCTCTTCCCGCAACTTGGCGTTAAAATCGTCCACCAGGCCATAGACCCCACCAGCAGGTGTGAAATCGCGGTCAGAGCGCCACACGACACGATCACCGTGCCTGTCCGGGTGTCCGTACACACCATCACTGGAAAGGACGGTGTACAAGCTGTACGAGTATTCCACCCTGTGGCCTTCTATGAGCATGATATATTTTATGCGGTTTTCCGGGTGTTTTCTAGGCATGTCAACCTCCAAAACTTACCACAATTTGCCTTGCTGTAGACTCTCTACCACCTGCCCGACGGCCTGCTCCTCAGCAACCAGCCCGCCGAGCAACCAGCACACGTCGCGCCAGTTGTCGGTTTCGGCCAGCAGAACCACGCCGGGCCGCTTCTTGATCACGTCGAGCAAGCAACAGTTGTCGGCGACCACGATCCGGCGGGCTACTTTGGCGTAGGGCGACGGGTCGCGCCCGGCGGCCAGAGAGTGGGGGAACTCAAAGACGACAAACGCGCTCATACCATGCACACCCCTTCCCCGCACATTGCATCCGCCAGATCAAACAGCGCCAGTTGGTCACGCGCTGCCCGGCGCTGTCTTTCCGCCATCCGCTGTAATGTTCCGTCTTGAAAAGACTCGCGCAGCGGGAGGGGGTGTCCTTTCGCATCCTTGAAAATGTAAAGTGCTTTCGCCGTGCTCCCAGCGCTCTTTAGCGGATTGTGGCGGTTCTCCTCGTCAAATTTGCACGCCTGCTCAAATTCGTCTGGCGCTTGCTCGGCCATTTCTACCCAGTCAAGCGCAGACCGGTACGGGCAACCGATGCACGCCGATTTGACAGGGATGGGGAGGCCCAGGCCGGCTAACAACCGCTCGCAGTCCTGGCGGCTCATTGTGCGCTCAAGGAGAGGCCAACGCTGGCAGATGTACGCCACGTCGCTCCCCTTTGCCCGCTGCAACTCGTCCATGCTGAATCCGACCCATGATTCTACAGCACTTTTCCTAAAGTGGTTTTTAATACCAAGAGCTAAGTCGCGCTCTTTCAACAACTGTCGCGTCAATCTCCGAACGGGCATGATTTTATGATGTTTTGTACACTGGCGCGTTAGCGGCCCGCCGTTCGCAGTCCAGAAAGGAATGTGGACGTGCTCACGCGCCCCCATCTGCAACACGCTCCCCGCGCTGACAATGTAAACCGGAAGATCGTGGTCGGCGAACCACTGCATGTAAAAGTCACGCGCATCATACGTCGCCTGTCTCTCCCAAAGCGTGTCCGCCGTGATGATAGCGTCCAGCCGTTCAAGCATTCCGAGCGCCGACATAACGCCCAGGGTGGTTGACTGGACGCCAATCCCCCAGGACAGCACGCGAAAAGCGCGGGGCAGTGGGCCGAACGTCTTGTACAACTTTTTTATTTTACCCACTTTTCAACTCCCTTATCTCCTTCGCCAACTCCTGCAACCGCTCTCGCAGCACTTCCGCCGAGCAGTTGTCAACCTGTCCACACGTCTCAAGCCGCGCCGGGTCCGGTTCCGAGAACACCTCCACCCGGTAGCGGTGCGCGGCGGCGTCAACTCTCCGGGCGCACATTTCGATTATGGCGCGGTGGTAGCGGATTGCCAACTTGCGCGACTTGCGGCGCATCTTAACCCACACGACACGGTGCGAAAGCATCACTCACCACACCAATCCTTCTTGCTCTTGGTCCCGCCACTCATCTAAAAAGCTATCTAAACGGCGCTTCAATTCAAAGTACGGGTAATCCCTCAACACACCCTCAAAACGCAGTGCGGAAAAAACACAAACGGGGCAAAAGTTGGCAGCTTCTTCAGCAGCATCTATACCACCATCATTCAAGGCATTTCGTATTATGGAGGGTGTGGTTTGAACCTTACCAACTTTAGAGCAGACGCTGCAAACACGGTCGGGGTTCATTGTGCAACCAAACTCATGATTTCTCATTGCTATTTTTGAACACATCCCCCGCCCGCAAAAGTCGCAGTAGTACCGCCATACCTTTTTCCTTTGCATCACTCACCCCCTCACTGTCATCTTTCCCGCCCAGTCCGGCAGGTTCGCCAGCGAATCTGCAACGCTTTGCGCCCACCCGTCCACTCGCACGGCGTCCGCGTCGCCTGCCATTTTTTCAGCAAGGTAGGCGGTGAAGTCCGCAACGCGCCGGGCCAGCGCCGCCGCTTTCGGCAAGTCCAACTCCCCGTCATCCTCTTGCACGATGGTCACACGCACCGGCTGGCGTATCGCGTCGGCTATCACGTCGAAACCGAGCATCATGACTTCCATTTCCATGAGGCGCATGGCGTAATCAAATTTGCTCGGGTCGTTGGCGGGGAACGTCTCCCGCAACTTTGTAATTTGGCGCAGTGCTCTATCTATGGCCTCATTTGCTACCGTCATCACTCACCCCCTATCCCCAAATTTTACTACAGTTCGCATTACCGCAACGTGGTAAACCTGTACCTCGTGACCATCCGCCACCAAATCGTCTACCATCTTTCCAACGGTATCGGCAGAGAATTTTGACGGCGGACCAGCCGGTACATCCATAACCGCCGACCACGTTCCAGCATCGTTTTTGACGTAAACCTCGAACCACGTTTCAATGTGCGCTTTTTTCATTGTTCACCCCCTATCAAGTTTTGCACCTTCACTCCCAGCCCGCTGACCAGCCCCGCTGTCACCGTGACGACATCGGCGGCCAGCACCGGGCAGCCCGCCAGCACTGCAAAGCGGGTGACGGTCAAGGTCCCGCCGTTGGTCACGTCCACCGTGACCAGCGCCGTCGCCTGCTGGCAATCCATCCGCCAGCACGTCCAGGAGCGCGTGCAATGGCTGTCCGCCCGTTCGCCGGTCTCGCACAGCGGCCCAGGCCAGCACACAGAGACGGGGGAGGGGGTGGGAGTCGGCGTAGGGGCCGTCGGCGTATTGGTCGGCGTCGCCTGCGGGTACCCGGGCCCGGTGTACGCCGACTCGCGCAGCGGGCGGGGCGTCCACGCCGGCGCGCTGGGCAACACGCGCTCGGGGCGCGACAAAATGAGCAGCAAGGCGACGGCGTACAAGCGGCGCTTGTTCACAGCAGCATCATCCCGCGCCGGCCGTCTACCGCCGCTTGATTCAACCAAAGCGCCTCGACAGTCTCTCGCCCGCTGTCCGCCCTGGCCGCCGTCGTCACCATCTTCCACCCGCTGTACAACTTCTCGTACATCGCCGACGGGTAGCCGCTCAAGACCACCATCCCGGCTACCTGGTGCAACACGTCGGCAAGCTCCTTGTGGTCGGCGTCGGTGAAGTCGTTGGCGTAACCCCGCGTCCGTTTCGACCGTTCCGCCAGCGTGTACGGCGGGTCCACGTAAAAGAGCGATTGCACGCCATCGAATCGTGGAATGACCCGCATCGCGGTATCATTCTCGATCTGGACGTAACGGAAACGCTCTGCAACCGCCAATATATTCTCCGAAATGTCCCAATCGCGGGGCGGAACGCTCCCCCTGGTCGGCCTGGACATGAACCGCCATCCGCTCTTGTCCATCACACCGGCCTTACCCCGTCCCTGCCAAGACCATACGGCGAACCGGCGGGCCGCCTCCAACGGGTCGTCTGTCGGCTCCTGAGAAATGCGGAACTCCTCGCGGCTGTACGGAGTCAGGCGCACAGCGCGGGCCAGGTCGTCAGGACGTTCGCGCAGCACGCGAAAGAAGTTTACCACCCCGCTGTTCAGGTCGTTGTAGACCTCGCACGCCGACGGGGACTTGCGCAACAGCACGGACGCCGCCCCACCCAACGGCTCACAGTACAGATAGTGGGGCGGAAGGTTCGCAATGACGAACGGGGCCAGCACCCACTTTCCGCCATAGTACCGCGATGCAGGCCGTAAAACTCTCACCTCAAGCCTCCCGGCGGGCAGTATTCACACCACCACCACCCCCCCCCCCCCCCCCCCCCCCCCCCGCCCAACACCCCCCCCGGACCACCCCAAAACCCCCCCCCACCCCCGCGGGCGGGAGCAGATTGGGCAGGTGGGCGGGGTGGTCATTGCAAGCACCGCACCCGTCCTGCAAAATTTATTATCTGCCACATCTCTTTGAAAAAAGGAGTACTTGGCGCATAAATCGTCAAGAAGATGCGTCCTGTGTTCGTGCTGATCTCTGTTACCAGTATAGCAGTCATATCATCGCGCTCGTAAAGCTGAACACGAATTTTATGGCGGATAGGGCAGGCAGGAGGGGTGGTCATTCGTCAAATCCCATCGCTACAGCATAGTGGTCGCTTTCACGTTCCGCAGCCCGATCCTTTTGGTAATCCTCGTCTGGCTCCTCAGCGTCATAATGAGCCTCAGCGACAAAGTATTCCCCGCAAGCATCGCAATGGTACTCGCACTCCCCCTCGCTGTCCGGTTCTGTGCTGGCAGTAACTTCGCCACTGCCACAGTACGGGCAGTTCTCACCAAATGAACTCATTTTTCTCCTTTTGTCTTGTATAATTCATGCTCCGCATATTCTCCTATTATGCAAACCATGAATCAATATTCCCAGTAAGTTGGGAGCATATCACACTTAATGGTGTACGTTTTGCGCCCCCGTTCTCCCAATTGTGGCGATACCCACGAAACTTCAACCACTACCATTTCGCCATTCATTGCCAAGTAGGGTTTTGCGTTTCTCCTGTCTATCGCCTCTACTCCCTTACACGCCGCCTCTAGCGAATTGGCCGCACGTTTAACAACCACACTCTCCCCACCTTCTATTATCGTAACGCCGTACTCTGTCATGTATCAACTCCTTTCGCGGCTATACCCGCGTCACCTTGTACTCGACTCGGCGAGAAACGGAGTATCGCACGCCATCGCAAGTGGCGAATATTTCACTGCTCTGAGGGCCGTGCCTCTCCTCAAATTCTCGTACCGCGCTGGAAACGGCGTCCTCAACAGTCAAGGCGGCAACACTTGGGCAGAACGTCCAATCTCCTTCGGAGACTGTTACTTGGAATATCTGCATCGTTGTCAACTCCTTTCGCGGCTACCGCACACAATCGAATATCTCCTCAACAGCGCGTCCAGCACATTCCAAGCCGATGGGGGATTCGGGGGAGTGGGACGCAAATGAAATGTCCGTCCCGTCCAACGTCCACAGGATGTAGGTCTCACCGGGCAGGATTCTGTGGCCGCCGCAGCACATTTCGCTCTGGCCGTCCGGCACGGTCTTTTCCTCTCTGACTATCGTTGCAGTTTTCATTTGTCTCCTTTTCTGTGCGGCTACCGGCTACTGCCAGCGCCGTATGCTTTCGCTATCTCTGTTTCCCGCCATATAGCGCGGGGGTGCAACCCGCTTTGCGCCTCTTTGCTAGACACAGGCTTGCCGTCAATCTCCCAATACCCCATCGCGGGGAACGCACAAAATGGGAGCGGTTTCGCCTTCTCCTCCAACCTGTCAATCTCGCCGTCGAGCGCAGCGCCCAAATTCGGGTACACCTTGCTCGTCTCCTCGATTGTCGTTAGGAGATTCGTGTACCGAACCTCGCACCCGGTCCCGGTCGGCTTGTAGCACTTTACCGAGTACCCGGCGGCGCGGGCTGCCGCATTTAGGCGACTGACAACCTCTTGCAGTTTCACTTGCCACTCTTCCATTGCGTCTACTCCCTCCGTATCCTCAAAGTCCACTTGTCCTCTTTGTCCAAAATGGCGTCAATCAACTTGGTCTCGGTTCCGGGCGACCCTCTTTCCAGAATGTACCCAATGTCCTCCCGACAGTTGGCGCATTGAAATTCCCAGTCGCCGGGGGCCGGCCCCAGGTCAACCTCTACCCGTCCGCCCTGGCGAAAAACCATATCGAGACGTTGGAAGGCGACGACGGGGTACCAGTCGTCACACTCCACGCAGAAGATGTAGACGCGGCGGGTAATCTTCACCGGGTCGGGCCGAGCAAGGAAGGTGTTAACGCGCACCTTTTTATTAGCAATAAAGACGCACTGGCTCATGTCCTCCACGTCAGCCGGGCGGTCTCGTTCTATCGTTGGCAGCCCCATCGCCTACCCCTCCCCCTCTTGGCCTTCCTCAAGGCCCTCGTCATAGCCCTCTTGTTTGGCGTGCCTGAGGCACGTCCTGCAAGGCTCTACGAGTACAACTGTTTCCCAACGCTTTACCTCAACTGTGACGGTTAGGGTATCGCCGCACTCGTTGCACTGCGCTTCAAACTCTGCAACGGCGGTCGTCTCGATCTTTGCCATCTTTACCCCTCCCCCTCTTGGCCGTCCTCAAAGGCTTCTTGGTATCCAGCATACGCCGCGCTTTGCTGACACGTCTTGCACGGCTCGACGTACTGCGTGACGTACAGCACGCCGTTGCTCAACTCCGCCTTTGTGGTTATAGTTATCTCCCCGCCGCACCGATTGCAGACGTTGGAGACAACCACGCTGCTAACTGCGTCAAAAGTTGCCATCTTTACCCCTCCAGGAAACGACCGTCGCGGATGCGGCTACTTCGCCCTGTCTCGTACCTGGCCCTGCTTCCAGAACTGGAAAACGCACATGCGCCCAAGACCAGTGTGGTGTATTTTGTCTTTCCAGCACTGCGCCTCAATTTCGTGTTTTAACTGACTGGGATCAAACTGCCAGCGGTCGGGGCGGTGTAGAAGCAGGACGACGTGCGCAGCCTGCGCCGGCCCATCTGAGCCATACAGGTCCGCCAAAGTTGGCCTGCGATCTGGCCGACTGTCCGTCTGCTTAACCCCCGCCTGCATCGTGAGGATAAGCGGCAACCTATTCTCGTTTGCCACATCCATGAGAGCATAGGCCGTCGAGCGCAGTTTAACATAATCCTTATCGTTACCTCCGCTGGCGGATGTGGTGACTTCCAAATTGTCCACGACGGCCAGCGTCACGTCACCCCGGATGCGCAGTTCTCGCCCGATCTGCCGCGCCGACAAAGCCCCCTCAATAGTCTCCCACCTTAATTCGGAGAACCACGTCGCCGCCGCCAGAAAGCGCAGATAGTCCTCATGATCTAGACCGTTAAGAATGTCCTTCAGGTATATCCCACATTTTCCAGAAATCAAGCGCATGGCAATATCCTCATGCCCGGACTCGGAAGAGAAGTAGACCACCCGCCCGCCAGCCGTCGCCACATTCGCGGCTACCTGTAAGCAAAACGCTGTCTTGCCGACAGATGGTTGCGCCGCTACTAAATGCAATCCAACTCCCAACCCATACAACAGGGTGTCCAGGTCGGCCAGTCCCGTCGAAATCCCCCGCACCTGCCCAGGCTTCAGCGGGTGGGCTGCCCAATCCTCAGCCGCCCCCGTCACCAGGTTGGCGGATTCCAGCGCCGAGGCTGCCCGCGCCGTGTACGTACCGTTCCGCGCCGCACGCATTGCCCCCTCTACCGCCGCCTCTACCTGGCCCTGGTCGGCCTTCTCGTTATAGGCGAACGCGACGGCCTGAGACATCGCCTCGATAGCCCGGCGTCGGTAGGCCAAATCAGCAACCCGTCTCGCATACGTCGGGACGTTCAGGGCGGTTGGCACAGAATCGAGCAATAGCGCCAACCAATCCATGCCGACCTCTACCCCATCCGCTGCCATTGTAACCTGGACGGTAGCCGGGTCCACGTCGCGCCCGCTGGCGTCCAGGGACACGATTGCCCGGAACGCCGCACCGTTCTGGTGGACGTAGAAATCTGACGCGCTCAACAGGTCGGCGGTTGCGGCAATGGCAGTCGGGTCGAGGAGCAGGGAGGCTATGACGAGCTCCTCGAAAGTCGGATCAGATGGGGGCGCTATTGACTGGCTCATACCATCCTCATTTGGTCGGCAAGTGGTATCTCAGCGGGGCCGGCCTTACCCCGCGCCCTCTCCTGCGCGGCCTGCACGACCTGCTCCGGGTCCTCACCCCTGCCTGTAGCCGCGACGATTGCGGCTATTGATTTCGCGATCTCAGCAGGAACGCCCTTACTGTACAGCGTCGTTGCCCCCTCGCGCCAGTTGGTGACGCCCCACAACCGGACGCCCCAGGTTATCTGCTCAGGCGTAACCGCTCTGAACCGCCTGACTATCTTCTCGGAACACACCCGCCGTTCATCATCGGTATGCGTGATAAGCCCCCCTGGAACGTCGTCCAAGCCGTCCAGCGCATCGAAAACGGCGGCAACGAGGGGGTTTTCCAGGTCTTCTTGATATGGCGTTCGGTCTCCCTTACGCATCCCCCGACCGTCGCCAACTGTGCCTGGGGGAAAATCTGCCTTGAACCGCTTGACGGTCTCAGCGTCACGTCTGCGCTTTTCAAGTTCCTCGGTATCCCGTAGAAGCGCGGCCAGCGTCTCGTCAGATGGAAAATCGTCAATGGCGGCAGGGGAGGGGGGCGCGGTCTCTTCTCTCGTCTCTTGGTTGTATGTATCCTCTAGTGCAACTGTTGCACTGTCAGTAGGCAACTGTTGCACTGTGGGGGTGCAACTCTTGCACTGTAGCAATGCAGCCCTTGCACTGTGCAACTCTTGCACTGTGAATCTCTTACACCCCGCTACCGTGTATCGGTGGGGGTGGTTTCGTAGATTGGGGGTCTGGTCGGCAATGCACTTCAGGTCTACCAGCAAGTCCAGGTGGGTCTTGGCCGTCCTTCTGCATACGCCTGCGCGCCGGGCGATCTCGTCAAGTCCTGCCCGGCAAACACCCTCGCGCATTTGGCAGAACCGGAACACTGCGCCGTAGACCCTGGCGGACGTGTCCCCCAACCCATCCCGCACCCAATCGAATGAGGGGGTGAACGGCGGCAATTCGGCGGTCACTTGGCGGCCTCCTGCTTTGCCATCGTCTCCGTCCGAGTCAGTTCTGTCAGAGCAACTAGCTCGTTTGCTTTGCGGGCAGTATTACCCATCCCTTTTTCCTCGAACCAATCCCGCAACGCTTCCGCCATCCTCGCCGCATCCTCAACCGACCGGGGCGCGGGGTAGTCTGGCTCGGGCGTCTCACCTGCGTCGAGGCGGCCTAGCAGTGCGATTGCGTCTCTCGTTGCTCCCATGATGGCTACATCAGTACCAGGCGGGGCATAAGCATTGACAGCATGCGCCAAATTGCGCAACGCCGCCGCAACCTCGCTCGACGGGGGCGCAGCGGGAATTGTTGCGGGGTAAAGTATCGCCCCCTCTCTGAGTGCGTCGCCAACCAAGTCGAGAACGTGGTCAGCGTGCGTGACAGCCTGCGTAAATTCCGGCTTCACGTCCTGACCGGACAAGACGACTTTTGATAGCCGTACCAAGTCAAACAAGGCTCCGACAACGCTGCTTTCTGAAATAATGGAAGCGGGGGGCGGGGGCGCAGCGGGGGCGGCTGGCGGGGTGTAGGGGGTGCAATCCCCCACACCGTCATGATAAGAGCATATCCACGAACAACGTTCCGTACGGTGATGGGGGGTGTCGTGTCCGCAAGGCCGACCGCCGTCCTTTATCCACAAGCAAAGGCTCGCGGCCTCACAAACCAACAGTTTGTGCTCGGCTGGCGCAACCTGTGGCGCTGCCGTTTCAGGGAACATGTCCGGGTAAGCCTTCACGTAAAGGCTCAACTTTCGCTGCATAAGGGCCACTACCAGCCGGTCGAGTGTCCCCCCAGGAAGGTTTTCCCACAGCGCGTCCGCGATAGCCTGCGCATCTATCATGTGTTGTAATGGGCCATCGTAGCAGGCTGTACTGGCGTCGGGGAACGGCTCTCCTATGATGATGGTCGCCCCGCGCTGCTCCCCGTCGGCTATTGATTGCGCCGCAAAAACTGTGACTGTCTTTACCATTGATCTCCTTCAGGTATAGGGCCGCCCCCCATCCTTTGCGCTGCAAGCCGTCCTTGCGCTTGCCTTTCGCTGCCTTCCAAGTAAAGGTATAGCACGCGCCCTTGATTTGCCTTCCGGTCAAGAACCAGCCCGCCCGCTGCAACCGCCGTTGCAATCTGCAAGGCCAGCCAGGTCTTGCCAACTTTTGGCCGACCCGCAAGAAGGGCTAGTCCTTCCGGTAAAATCCCCTCCACATTCCAAAAAGGTTCCTCCCAATTCCGGGAAGGGGGAAGTTTTAGTGCAATGAATCCGTCTTTGTCAATCAATGTGTCCATCGTTTTGCTCCTTTGACGCAAAAGCGCCTTTTCCCTACGTCGGTTGCCGGTCGCGGTTACTGGACACACTCAGTTACGGCTACCGGCGCAGGGAAAAAGCGCCTTGCCGTGTATCTTTTGGCCCGCGACGGCCAGCCGGGGATTTCTCCCCCGACACGCTCATTCTACCACAAGTTGCCCAGGGTGTCAAGTACGGCGGCGCGGGCGTCCGCGCCGTCGTGAGCGTAGCCAGCCAGCAGTTGCAGGTCGGACGCCCGACCTCGCCGCTTCTGAGATTTGCGGCTAAACGGGCCGCGGGAGTTGCACCCGCGCGCTGTACGCCCGTCGTCATTCCTCGCCGTCCTGGACCCGGACGCATGGCTTGTTTACCTTCAGGCACTTTCGATCAACACTGGTAACGCCACACGCTGTCTCCCACTCGTGTTTCCTCCATGCCCAGCAATCCTTACTTACGCACGAATCCGCGTCCGGGCAGCGGTACAAGCCGTGGTGTTCCCGCACGGCGCTCAGATCAATTTGTGCATTGTCCCTCGCCGTGTTCGTCCACCCGCCACGTCCTTCAGCGTCCAGGCGGTGTAACTCCTCCAACAATGCGCGCAGAATCTTCTCGACAAGCCGCGCCCGCCCCCGCTCCTCAGCGAGTTGGGCGGCTAGGGCGTCGCGCTCTGCCAGCACTGTGTCCCGGTCACTTTCCAGCGCGTCGTACATTTTAACCAGTCTATCGCTCATTCGATCACCCTCCCCGGTTTGCACGCGAACAGCTCACCGCCCTGCTCGTCCGGGTCCCACTCGCGCCCCCCGGTCGGCAGGCAGGTCGGCGTCGGTTGTGCGTCCTGCGCCTCATTGTACTCAGCCAGCCGATCCGCTGCGATCCTGCCGAGAGCGTACCGATCACGCTTACTTGTCGGCGTCGGTTGCGCCTGGTCGTCTGCCCACTCGCACAATTTTTTAACGAATCTGGCGGGGTCTCCGAACTCAACTTCCATACCCACCCTACCGTAAACCTTACCCCGTTCCTCACCAGTGCGTTTACTACGGCGCATGATAGTTCCTGCCATCATCTCGAATGAGAGGAGCGGTATGCCGCGCTTTTGTCTGTCGGCAATCTCGCGCTCCAGTATATCAATCGCGGCCAACAGGTCAACTAGCGGATAACACGTTGCATGTCCCGGGATCCCCAGGACGTGCTCCCGTACTTCCTTGAACGCCTGCGCCCAAGTCATCGCGGTCACTTCAACACCTCCGCAACCGCCGCTTGGAAACCAGCCAGGTCGTCGGCCTGAATCAAGTCGGCCAAGTCGTGGTCGGCCAGCAGGCCGTCGAGCAACGCGGCGCTCTCGACGTACTGGCGCACGCGGTCTGCGACTTGGAAGCGGATTCTCTCGCGCAATGCGCTGACAGCCGCCGCCGTTGTGTATCCACCCGTCAGAAATCCCGCCATCCTCTCTATACTAACGCGCAACTCGTAAAAGTCGGCATTGACATCGCCGAACGCCCCCTCCGTGAAGTTCAAGAGTTGGCGCAGGTCTAGCAGTCGTTGTTCAGCGGGGGAGACGTACAGGCTTGCCATCACTGGCAGCGCGGTCTTGGCGTCAAGTTGCTCAATCGCCCAGGGAAGCGCGTCACCCCAGGTCGTGGGGGTGGGGGTGGTGGGGGTGGTCATGGTCTCACCTCCATCCCAACGAACGGATTCGGGATATTCCGTCGAATCCAGCGCGCCTGCAGCCGTAGCTCATTTCTGTAGGCGACGTCTACGCCTACGCAGCCGCCGACGCGGGCGGCGTCGGCGGCGGCGGCGTCGGCGGCGGCGGCTTTGGCGGCGGCGGCGGCGGCGGCGTCGGCTGCGTCGGCGTCGGCGGCGGCGGCGGCGGCGGCGGCGGCTGCGGCGGCGGCGGCGGCGGCGGCGGCGTCGGCGTAGGCGGAGGCGGGGGCGGCGGCGGCGGCATTCTTCCGCGCCCGCTTCGCACACCACTGCGCGTACTGCACAAATGCCTCTTTTGGAGGCAATCTGTACGGCGGCCTGCGCAGATTCCGCACACACCACATTTGCCAGTCCCCGCGCGGGACGTTGTTCCACATAGTTTCCATGTCTGGTTGCGTTTCCAACCAGGCTTGCGCCCCGCCAGCGCCCCCACACGGAGTTTTAACGAAAAGGTGGTCGTAATCTGCCAGTATCACGGCTTCACCTCCTGCGCGAAACACAGAGCGTCGGCGATGGTGTCGAAACTTTTCGCGGTCCAGTCCGCTTCAGCTATGAAAAACGGGTGACTTTTCTCGGCCATCTCTAAGCCGCTGCCGATTCGGAAAAGCAGCGACACGCCGATCCGTTTGAATCCCGGAATTGACAGCAAGGGGTACACATTGCTGTAAGGTGTGGTGCCCTTGAACCACGTCTGGGGTGTGAGGGACACCCCCGCCGCGATCTCTTCAGCGTCCAGGCCAAGTCCAACCAGCAGCGCGACGACCTGCGGCTGGTAGACATCCCGGACGAGGCGCCCCCGCTCGGCCTCTACCTGCTGCCTGCGCTCCTTTTCGGCGGCCTCTTGTGCGGCCAACTCTGCGCGGCGTGCCTCTACCAGGTCGAGTGCTTTCATGGCGTCACTTCCTGCGCGGTCAAGCTGCCGTCAAAACATGCGCGATAGAATGCTTGCGGCTTGTTTGCATCTATCCAGGACACCGCAGCATCTCTGACATACAGCAACAAGACTGCATACAGTTGCTTGGGGTAACCCTCAAACCGTGCTCCCCATCTGGTATCCATGTCTGGGAAATATCCGGGCGCTTTCAACACACCCATGATACCGGCGCGGTCACCATCGAAAAAAACGCCGTTGTCTTCCAGATACTTTTCTACCCACTGTTGGATTGTCATTTTACTCCTTTCAAAGCAAACAGCCCTACTTGCGGACGTGACTCGACCCTGAGCGACAGGGCCGGGAGCGACCCCGAACCCTCCTAGAGAGGATCGAGGCAGCGTCCACAAGTAGGGCTGTTTGACTGAGATTGCAAACTTTTGACTTTTTCATGGTATCGCTCTTGCTCTAGGTTTCGGCGCTTCCTTCAGGCGGTCGCCACTCCGCCGCGCCTACTCATATTATACAGGTTTCCCGGATTCTGTCAAGTCGCCCGCTCGCCTACCGCGTACAGGTTCCCTCGCGGGCATACCGTGCGCCTGCCGTCGTCAAGCAGGACTTGGACGTTTCGCGGTGTCCGCACCCGCCGCCCGTCAACTTTCGCCGACGAAAACCCCGCCACGAACTCGACCACGCCGGTACAGTCCTGCCAGCGTGCAAAGAAGTGCTGGCGGGCTACGGCGTAGTGAAGGCGCACGCGCTGGCCGGGGCGGGGCTGGCGGATCACTCGGGCTGCTCCTCGCCGACCTTTTTCTGGAAGTAGGAAACGATGCGGTCGAGAAAATCGGCGTACAACTCGGCCTCGCTGATGCGTTCTTTCGCCTGCTTGCGTACCTGTGGGTTGCGGGACGCCGCTGTAGCCAATCCTTTGTCATGCTCATTGCGGGCAATAACGTGCGCCCAGTCGCGCAGCACTTCGGCGATCTCGGCGGCCCGCCCTGCCGTCTCGATCTCGACGGCCCAGTAGAGGGGGTTGCCGAGCATGTCTAAAACGAGGCGCTTTAGCTCGGCAAAGTTTTTCAAGTCCCCCGTCGTCATGCCACTGCTCGCTGTCCTATTGTCCAGGACGCCAAGCAACTCCCGCACCCGCGCCGCGCACCCGTTGTCGGGGGCAACCTCGCGCACCCCGACAATCGGCGGCGACCACTCCCCGCCTACGCACACTTGCGGTTCGGCGGCCAGCAAGGTCGCCTGGGCCAGCCGCAACGTAGCGTGCGCGGATTCGTACATCGCGTAGGCGCATGCGTTCTCTTCTCCTCTCTGAATAGAATGGACCTCGGATATTTCCTCAGCGATCTTGTCCAGGAAATCCTTCTTGGCGTCTTTCAAATCTTGCTCGTTCATTTCCTCTTTGCCTCCCTTAAAATGTACTCTTTTGCTTTCGTGTATTCCTTCACCCCTCCCGCCAGTTCTCGTACCTCGCCGACCAGCACCCCCGCGTACCCCGACAGCGGGCCGCCCCGGTAGACCTCGCCGGTCAACTCCTTGCCCTCCGCCGTCATGAAGGTGACTTGCTCTCCCATCGCCGGAAGCGGGCCGGGTATGAGGATGGGCGGGTCACTCACCGCCCACCCCCCTCTTGCAGTTGGCGTTGTCTGTGCTCTACCAGGTCCAACAACTTCGCCCAATCCCCGTCGCTGAGGGCTTCTCTCGACTCACCTTCAAAGACGTGGGGGCTTGGGGCAGGCACCGCGTCCGCGATAACCAGCACCTTTCCAGCCTCGTGGGCCTCGACAGCCATGAGCAAGGCCCATCGGAACTGTGAAACGATGGTCGCACCCTTGTCCGCCGCCATCTGCCGCACTCGGTCGTACAGCGCGATTGACAACCAGACCGGGACCTGCTGCCGCTCCTCCATAGCGTCCGCGAATGACCTCATTTTACGCCTTGCCATCCTACCCCTCCCCCGGCTCTCTGCCGGCCTCACTCTGCGCGGACAACTCAGCCGCCGCCAGCGCAACGATCTGCGCCACTTCTGCCCGCGCCAATTCCTCTTGCTCGATCAAAATGAGCAACGCACCGACCTCCCCGGCGCTCATGCCGTCGGGGGTGGTGTCGAAAAGGTAGCCCGCGACGACCACCATGTCGTCTCCCAGGAAGTCGAATACCGCCTGGAGTTCTTCCGGCGGCGGCGGTATGCGTTGCTCCGTGTTCCCCTTGCGCGCGTCCGACCAGTCCGCCAGCACGCCCTGCACCCAGTCGCCGGACTGCTGGCGCATCTGCTGGAGGATGGTCGTGGGAAGGTAGGGGCGCTGAGAAGCCAGCGGGGTGGGGGTGGGGGTCGTCTTTACCCCCTCCGCATCACCATCACCCGGGATCTCTTCATCCTCTACCACCAGGTCGGCGTCAAACGTGTCGTCATCATCCGGGGCAGGCAGGGCGCGCAAGACGGCATCACGCTCCAGTTGTAGCAGGCGATCAAAGTCCATGCCCAGGGGAATCAACTCAAAAGCGGGCTTTGTCGTCATGTGCCGCTTCTTGTCCTCTCCGGGGTATGGGCGGTCGCGCTGGACAATGCGCATGATGTAGCGAATACCAGAAACCCTGCCAGCTTTGGCATGGACGACCTCCAAAGTCGCCAGGATTTGGGACCAGGAGTACCAGGACCCGGTAGAGATTTTGTACACGCCGATCTCCTGCTTGCCAGGCTTGGCGACGCACACCGGGTATACGTGCAGGTAGGTTCGCATGCTACAGGCAGCGCAGTGCAAGTACCGTCCCATGTTGCTCTTTCCGGGGCACGTCACCCGGTCGCCAGGGTGAAACTGAATCGTCTCCCCGCCTGAGACAAGGCGGAAGTCCACCTGCGCGATACCGTTGGCGACCCGCTGGTCGCCTGCCCCATTGCCGACGACGGTTTTGCCGTCCTTTTCCTTAATGGTGTGGGGGTACAGGGTTTCCATCTCGCCGCCGTCACCCTGGCAAATGAGAAACCCCCGCTTCCCGGCCACACCGCCGGCAAACACCTGGAAAAACGAAACCACGTTTTCGGTAATCCCGTTGCCGAGCAACACGACCTCGATCTCTGTCGGCGTATTCGTACCGAGCGCGTCAGCAACGTCCGGGGCGTCACGGAGCACAAAGTACTCCGTCGCCATCGCCCCTCCCCCCGGCTTGCGCAAACCGAGCCGGATTGTCCCCAACGGGGGTAGGCCGGTTCGCGGGCGCACCCCCTTCAATGTTCCTCTGTCACTCATAGTTGCTCCTTTTCCAAACTGAATATTGAGAAGTTGGGGGCGCACTTTCTGCCCTCTCCCCTCACCAGCCTGCGCAAGTCTTCGGGAAGGCCCTCAATCGCCTCTTCCTGCGCGGCCTCTTGCGCCTCCACCCAAGCCAGCGGTACAAAGTCTGCCGGGTGGTTGGCGTCTTTCGTACAGTGTGCGCGGGTCACGCCGTCCGGGTCTCTGAGAACGGCCAGCGGGCTGTGACAATCTGGCACCGCGCACACCCAGTCCCGTTGCAGCGTTGGGAATATAACCTCCTTTTCCCGCCCCCGCCCCATGTCCAAGACGACTGAGGAGCGCGGGGAGGGGTAAAAGCGCAAGACGATCATGCCGTCGCCTCAGCGAGTACCGCTACGGCTTCCAACGTCCGCCGTGCATCATCTTCCATAGCGGCTTTGAAACCGCTCACCAGGTGCGCCAGGAAAGCGGCAGCTTCATCGCCGTCGAGTTCTTGGCGGACGTGACCGCGCCGGAACATCGGAGCGTGCGCGTCGTGGCGCGGGGGGAACAAGACCTCAAAGCTATCGCTGCCGACGGCGAGTTTCACCCCGCCGCTCTGCGCGAATGTCCCGCCGTCGAGAGTCGGGTAGCGGCCATCGGAGTCGTAAAAGACGATCTCCGCTCCCCGAACCCCCTTCGTGAAAGTCGGACTTCCCCGGCTTCCCCCCAACATGACGCGCAGTTCTGACACTACGCGCCGGACCTCGGCCTGTGACTCCCAGTAAGCTACAAATATTTTCTGCATGTCTCTCCTTTATAGTTGTCCCCCGCGCCGCTTGGCTTCCTGATTAGCAGCGCGGTGCCCGATCTCCTGGCTCTTGCAAAATGCGAGCCTGAAAACCAAGCGGGCTATCCGTGCAATCGCCGTGGCGACCACGTACCGATTAGCCCCCGCCGGCGCAGCACTGGCCGCGTCCTCTGCCCAGTAGCGGGCTACTTGCTCAACCTCTTTCATCCCCACGCCTCCGCGATCTCTACCCACACTCTGCGCATCGGGTCGCGCCAGAAGCGCGGGCCGTACTCGCCAGGTGGTGGTTCCGCAATCAGCACGTCACCATGTCCGCCCCTGTGGTAGAAAGCGGACACGTAACCAGAGAGGGGTGGGGCGGGCGGGTGGGGCGGCGAAGCGTCACCTTCTCCAATAGAAAGCATGGCGTCATAATGGTTGAGGTGGATTGTGGCGTCCATCACTGCCTGCCTTTTCCCATGCTGGCAACGAGGATGCGGTTGGCAACGAGAGCTATTTGACTGCGCTCATCGTCGCCCACTTTATAGGTAAGCGCGTCAGCGATCCGCCCCATCGCCGCCGCCGTGCGCTCCTGAGCAATCGCCTGCCGCAAAGCAGACAACGTTACCGCGAGAGCAAAAGCGTGCTCCTCGTCTTCATCCGTGCTGCACATGAGGAGCCGGGCAATCCGCTCCTCCAAACGCTCAAGAACCTCTTTGTCGGTTTTCATCGCTCTTACTCCTTTCCCGTCCGCCCGACCGGACGGGGGTTGTGTTTGCGCCGTCGGGTGCGCTGGTCGCCTGCTTTCTGCGCCCCCACCTGCTCCCCATCGTTGGGATCGGGAGCAGAGGGGGGAGCGGGAGCCTCTACCGCAATCTCACCGTGACAAAGTGCAGCACCGGCTCCCCCGCCGACGTGCGCTCCTGAGCGCCGTTGCGCAAGTCAGTGAACGCGCCAGCCGAGCCGTCAGGAAAAATGTAAGCGGAGAATTCTTCCGACCACTCTCCTCCGAACCGCGCAAGGACCTCATCACCACCACCGTTTTCCTTCACTTCCCGCGCCGCGCCAGCCGCCATGTTGCTCATTTCTCAATTCTCCTTTTTGATTAAGTTTCCCGACCGCCTGCGCTCTGCGGTCGGCTTCCGCTCCCTCGTTTGCTCCCATCCCCGGCTAGGGGGCAAACGAGGGGGAGCAAGCCCCCCCCCCGCCCTCCCCATCTTACCTTTTCACCTCCACCCACTTTAATTCTTTGTATCCGATGCCATCCTCTTGGACGGCCTCAAACCTGCCTGCGGGGAAAGTCGCCCGGACGACCGGGCAGGCGTACCCCCCCACAATCCTCGTTCCCACAACCCGTATTCTCTTGGCCCCATCCGATCGGAGGGACTCTACCAAGCCTTGGTACAATTCCTGATCCTTCATTTCCCTTCTCCTTTTTTGGTTTCCGTCCGGGTTCTTGCTCCTGAGCCGGTCGGTTTTCTTTCTCTCTATGATTCAATTATAGCATCTATTCTATATCGTGCCGTTACGGAAAAATTACAATTGCGTTACGGACTGTAACACAAGCTTAGCACGGATGTTTGGGGGAACTTTGTCACTTTCGACCGCTCGCCGCCAGGTTCCGCGCCAGGATTGCGGGGAGCGGGGTGGGAGCAGGACGCCCGCGCCAGGTCGCCGATCTGCGCCAGGTAGCACCCCGACCGCCGAATTGGGACTTGACACGTCCATGATTTTCGAGTACAATTAGGACAACTCTCGAATGGAGGTTTCAAATGCCCGATTTTCAGTATTGGCTCAAGCGCGTTGCCAGCGTCGTCTTGCAGGTCGTCGTCGACGTCGCCCTCGTCGTCGTTGTCGCCGCGCTCATGGTGAAAGAGGCGGGCCAGCCAGCCGGTCTTCTGGACGTGCTGAAGCTCGTCGCTGGCTCCGGCCTCAGCGCCGCCGTTATCTCTACGATCCTCACGCGCCTGGAATGGTTCCAGGCCCTCACTGGCGACAACAAGCACCTGGTCGTGTCCCTATTCGCCCTCGGCTTGCCCATCCTGGCCCAAACCATGATTGCCATCATTCCCCCCAACGCCTGGCCGGTCATCGAATCGTACTGGCCCTACGTGTTATCCTCGGCGTCTTTCTACCTCGGCGGGACGGCGTGGTACAAGCTGGTCATGCAGCGCGGTCCCACCATCATCGCTAAATGACCACCGACACCGCCCCCCTCAGCGCCAACCTGCGCGACCTACGGGACGCGCAATTGGCCGTTGCGAAAGAACTGGCCCTGGCCGCTGAGAAGGCCGCACGGATGGAGGCGGGTGTGCCTGTGGGACGCCATCCAACCTACTGGGGGTGGGAGGTTCCTGGCGGGCGGCAGGGCTGGCCCTCCCCCTGGGCCAACGACCGCTACACCCGGGGACCAGGGAGCACGACGGCAGCGACGTGGGGGTTGAACGGTTGTCTGGCGATGGATTACTGGGCATGGGCGGCGTATCACGGCTACACCGGGACGCCGCCGGAATGGGTTGCGATCATGAACGCCGCCGGAGTGTTCCGGGGAAATTTTATGTCTTTCGTCTCGCGCCTAGAGCCATATCTGCGCGAACGGGGTGAGACCGCGATGGCATACGCCTTCCACTGCCGGTTCGTCAAGGTGTCGGGAAGTAACCGATTCCCGGAGTGGCGGAACACGTCCGCCGACCTGGACTTGATTCGCCGGGAGTTGTCCGCCGGCCCATTGATCATCTGCATCCCCCTGGGCAGCGCCTACCACTGGTTGCTGGCTACTGAGTACGTCCCCGACCCGACCGGCGGCCCCTACGATGATTTGCGCGTGATGGACCCCCTCTTCGGCGGAATCACGAGCCTGCGTTGCACTTACGACCGAAACAAGCGCATGGCGGCGGGTGGGCAGAGTTACGTGCAGTGGAAGTTGGTAGGCGCTCACCTGCTTGGCCCTGAGCCGCCCGCGTTGGCGGATGGGGGCGCGGCGTGAACATTGACCCCGTTTCCTTGATAGTCGCGCTCGGTAGCCTCGTCGGGGTAATATCTTCTGCTGTATACTACAAGGCGCAGGCGAGGGCGGCTATTCTGCAAGCGAAAGCGGCAATGCGAGATGCCGATAGCAGGGCGGAAGCGGCGATTAGAGATTCCGAGAGCAAGGCAACGAAGGCGCTCCTGGACGTAAACGGGGAATTGCGTGCAGAGATTAGCCGCCTGGGAAGCGACGTTAGAGAACTGCGGCAAGAGATCGTGGAATTGCGGTCAATTTTGCACCGCAATGGGATTGACCCGAAGACCGGGCAAGTAACGACGTGCGCACAACAACTAGGACTATGAAACGAATCAGTCAAACATGGCTCATTGCTTTGAGCGCGGCTGCCGGACTGCTGGCGCACGAGGTATTTTGCAGACTGGTCAAGCCGCATCTGAAAGACCCGGCCTTGTACCGGTCGGCGACCGGCGTGCTCGTGGCTTTGCCATTTGTGGAGGCGCACGCGGCGCACGGCGTCCCGGCGGTCGGGTCGGCCTTCCTGTCGTTTGCCGGGGTGGGGGTGGGGGCGGCTGTTGGAACACTGCTCGACCAGGCTTTGGAAAGGTGGACGGTAAAACGACATGCCGGGGTAGCTCAGTGGTAGAGCAACGGGCACGCGCCCATCAAAACGAGACCAGTGAGGCGGCTGCGCAGACCGTCGTGATCGCCGCGCCTTTCAGGGGTGGGGAATGAGCGCGTGCAAAACGTGTGGCGGCAGCGGAAAAATAACCTGCGCCGGTTGCGATGGTGCGCCTATCTCCAACTGTGCGGGGTGTCGCGGCATGGGGTATATTTGGTGCCCCGTTTGTCAAAAAGAAAAGAGCGCGGCGGAGGCGCGTCGCCGTGAGATGGTTTGGAGAGCGATGCGGGAAAATACGCGGGAGGGGTAGGTGGGACCTGAGAGCGAACTAAAGGCGCAGGTCAAGGCCATTTTCACGGACGCCGGTTGGGAAGTCTTTGACCTGAGCACCGACCGCAAAGAGCGTAAGCAGCACGCCGGCATAACCGACCTGATTATCGTCCGCAACAACGTGACCGTCTTTGTGGAGACGAAAGCGCCGGGGGAACGGCTGCGGGATAGCCAGGTCAGGTTTTGGGAGAGGATACACCCGCACTTGGGACCTAACGTCGGCCATGCGGTCATTGACAACGTGCTGGCGGCAAGGGCGCTTGTTGAAGAGTACGGGGGTTGAAATGTGCAAGAAGGGGAGCAAGAAAAAGCGGTAGGCCCAGTCCTACCGCTAATACCCAGTGAGGAGTACACGAGCCTGTGTACTACCCCAAACCTTATCCCCAAACGAACTCCGCTATCCCTCAGTCGGGATTCACAACTTGATCAAATCCTCACGAATCCGCCAAAGTCCCAGTTGCCCTTTGCAGGGGTAGAACTCGCAGGGACGCGGATTCGCCAGCACCCACCCGTAAGGCCCCAAGAACCAAGAGCCATCGAGGGGGTCGGGTAGCGCCGCGTCATCCGTCTCAAAGTTGCTGCCAGGCTCCCCCACTTCCCAAACCACCCCCACCAGGTCAACAACCCCGATTATCCCACCCCTGAGGAGCGACTTGGGAAAAGCCGCGCCGATCTTTGCGCAGAACTCGCGCTCCGCTTGCTCCGCGTCCGGGTAGTATCCAGCCGCCGCGTGAATCACCAGCGGTCCCCGGTGCAATGTCCGCCGGGAACGGTTCTCGATGTTCTTGACGCCGGCCATGATCAAGCTGGCCCAGGGTTGCCGGACGGTCAAAACTTTGATCTCGTTGCTCATTGCGCTGTACCCCCTACGTTTCCCGCTTTGAAGGGCCTCGCACCCCCTCGCGTCCTCGCTGTCTTGCCCAACGCGCTGTACAAATCGCCGTCCGGCTTCGATGCCGGACCCCCACTTGGCTTATTAGCGGTTGTGGGGGAACCCATCGGCGAGGAACAGGTGGGGAGGCCGAAGCCTACCATCCAGCATTGATTTGCAGGCGGGCATACTCCCGGCCCGCTTCTGATCGCGCCCAGTCATACCGAGCGCGATCAACCGCCTCTTCCACCAAAATATCGCGGAAAGATGCATCATCCCCGCTTAAAGCGGCGTCGCAAGCAGCAGAATAACGCGCCTGGTCCCCGAAGCTGTGCCACTCTTCGGGGGAAGGGGGATTCTCACCTCTCAGGATAGAATAGCGGATCAGATGCCCGTTCTCATCCCGCTCGAACGGGGCCGCCGTACCCAGCGAATGCGCGCAGAAAGCTCCCAGCGCATCGCTGAAAACATACCCGAACGTACCAGGGTGCTGACCACCTTCCGCGTCGAGCCAGGTGGCGTAACTCTGTTGAAGAGCAGCGTATTCGGCTGCCCTATCCGAAAGATACTCTCTGAATCCCATTTCAATTCTCCTTTTGGTCTTGTTTTCCGCCGCCTACTTGCGCTGCGGTCGGCTTCCACTCCCTCGTTTGCCCCCCCCCCTTTTTTTTAGAGGAGCAAACGAGGGGGAGCAAGCCCCCTCCCGATCCTTACCAGGTCGCTTGATCTTCAATGTCCATATCGGTGCGTGGTGTTGTCCGGTGCGCCTGCGCTTGACCGTCCAATTCCTCCTCGTCCATGTGCGCGGTCTCTTTCCACGCTTTCCGCGCCTCTCGCTCTTGCGCAAGCTTTGCTTCCAGATTGCGCTTGTACTCCGCCGACCACTCTGCGCGTTTCCCCGCGCCGAGCTTCGCCGCGCTCCGCATCGCTTGGTGCATCGCGTCGCCGGTCAATCCGTCCTTCCGCGCTTGCGCTACCGCTTCCATCACGAAACCGTAGACGCCGCGCTTGTTTGCGTCTGCCATGATCGTATTGCACTCTGCGCAATTCTTTGCGCGCTTGTTTTGGAGTTCCGTTCCGCAAAATTGACACTTGTTCATTTTCAAATCTCCTTTTCGGTTTCTGTTTCCGTCCGGGTTCGCGCTCGTTCGCCGGTCGGTTTTCTTTCTCTCTATGATTCAATTATAGCATCTATTCTATATCGTGCCGTTACGGAAAAATTA
>Ga0315295_10000158_pt1 | contig 56942 bp, 64 predicted proteins | sample YL17G14_0_MG_FD_204453 | JGI IMG/M metagenome (GOLD analysis project Ga0315295, IMG submission 204453) | Sediment microbial communities from Yellowstone Lake, YNP, Wyoming, USA - YL17G14_0 | ecosystem: Environmental > Aquatic > Freshwater > Lake > Sediment | place: USA: Wyoming | collected... | reverse complement strand
GACACTCCTCGCACAGGATATAAAGGAGGAGGAGCAACCCCAGACCCGCCCCATAATGGAGAAAGAACTGCGCGAGGTATTGGGCGATAAACTCATGGTCAGGACAGAGGAAGACGAGAGGGAGAAGAAGAAAAAAGAAAAAGTGCTGGCAAAGGTTCTCAAAGGCGCTCCCATCACCCTCAAAAGAAGAAAATTCGAGGAACCCATCACGATACCTCCCGAAGAACCATCTGTCGACCCCATAGAGAAACTCAAAGAAGAGGACGAGATGCTAGGAGATGCGGAGAAACTTTTTACTCGTCTCAACATACCCCTCTCTATCGTAAAGAGAAAGAGGACAGAGGAATAGAAATGCTGCTTGCAGGAGAAAGGAGTAGAAGGTATGGCGTAGGCGAACTTGCCGACGCTGTAAACTTTTTTGCGGATGGGAAGAAGAGCGGGTATGTGAGAATCACGGAAGAGAAGGATGGTCTCATAGATTATTATCTTATTTTCTTGGAAGGCGCTCAAGTTGCGAGCGTGACTGAGGGAGAAAAAGTAAAGGAATACGGGAAGGTGTCTCTCCAGACGTTTAAAGGAGAACACAGAGAGGGTATTGTTGAAACCTATCTTGCATCCAGGAAGGCAATAGAAACATTCCATGAGGCTTCTCCCCAGGCTTTTTTTGCAGAAATGAAAAAGGAAAAAGAGCATGTCTCACTCAAGAAAGGTGCTTTCTTCAAGATTGCAGGAGCAGAAATTAAGACAATCTCTACCACGAAGCAGATTTCCACGGAAAAATTCGATTTCTCTATCCTCAAGAAGGAGATTCTGAATCTTTGTGGTTGTGTGAGATTCGTCTGTGAAGTCGAGGGTGCGCTCGAGGAAGGCTGCATTGTATACGGAGGAGGGAATATACTCGCCTTTTTCGAGGATGAGGAGATGCTCTATGGACAGAAAGCCCTCATACGAATCATGCTCATGCTCGGTGCGAAAGGCGTCGCCGATATCCATACCGTCGAGAAATCGCAGATAGAGGAGCTGGCCTCCCTTTTTTCTGCATCAAGGATAGAAGACCTCTCATCGGGAGAATCATCAGAGGAATTCAGGAGAGAAAAACTAAGAAAGCAAGCCACGAATCTTCTAGGACTGAGATTGGGAAGGCTCGTTTTGGAATCGCCCTTCTCAGGTGCCTTTTCCCTTGACATTTTCCTGCGTACTCTTGAAGAGAAAGCCCTCTCAGGTTACCTGTGGCTTGAAGTTCCACCGCGCATGGGTCTACTCTATTGTGAGAATGGGTTATCCAAGGCGAGCCTTCTTTTCGATGGCACCTACACATATGGTAGGAAAGCCCTTGACATGATCTTTGATTTGTCTGGAGAGGGGAGCCTCAGATTCTATCATACTCCCATCTCACCAATAAGGGAAAAGAGTGCCCTCTTCCAGTTGAGCAAGGAGGAAGAATCAAACATACTTCTTCGAAAGGTCGCACACGAGATGGGACAAGAGATGATGAAGGAGATAAGGGGGGCACAGAAGTTCAAGAAAATGTTTGCTGAAAAGAGAGGGGGCGAGTCTGATGGAGTTTCCTAACGGTAATGTCATAAAGACGTATGAGGATGGGGACGTACTCACAATGATCTCTGAGCTTGAGAAGGAGGGGTTTATGGGTGTGCTCAAACTGAAGGCATTGAGAGCCAATGTGCTCTTCATGAAAGGGGAGGCGATGGCAGCCACTTGTGGCGAACTGGGAGGAGAGACTGCGTGGGAGACAATCCTCCAGCATGGCAGTGTGAGTGCAGAAGCACATGAACTTTCAGCCAATAAGGTGCAATTCTGCTTCGTGTGGTATAGGGATGTGTACGGGTATGAACGCATTTACAAAAATGAAGTCGGGCGGGAGGAAATCCTTGAGAAGGTAGGCCTCGAGGACCCTGATAAAGAGAAACTCGAGGAGATATTGAAGCGCGAAGGTATGGAGCATCTCAAAAGAAAAGAATTTAAGGAACCGAAAGATATTTAAGTTATGCAATAAAGGTCAAAAAGGTGTTTTTTATGATAAACCCCCGTGTCATAACGATTGCCTCTGGCAAGGGAGGGACAGGAAAAACTACTGTCACCGCCAATCTCGGCACTTCCCTCGCCCTTCTTGGCAAGAAAACAATCATACTCGATGCAGACATAGCGATGGCAAACCTCGGGCTCATCTTGGGTCTCGAGAAGAGCAAGGTAACGCTGCATGAGGTTCTTTCGGGGGAGGCAGAGGTAAAGGACGCCATGTACAAAGGACCGGGAGGCGTCGTGGTTGTCCCCTGTGGTGTTTCTCTCTCCGGATTCCAAAAGAGCAATCCTGAAAAATTACAGGAAGCCATGATTGAACTCCTCAAGGGTACCGAGTTTCTCATCATTGATGCGCCTGCAGGGTTGAGCCGCGACGGTGTCATCCCCCTCGCCGTTGCAGATGAGGTGCTCCTCGTCGTCAACCCCGAAATTTCTTCTATGGCGGACGCCCTGAAGACAAAGATAATGACAGAGATGGTGGGTTCTCGCGTGGCTGGCGCAATACTCAACCGCGCCAACTTCGAACAAACCGACCTCTCACGCCGTGAGATTGAAAAGATTTTGGGGATTCGCATCATCGCAGTCGTCCCTGACGACTCCGAGGTACGCAGGGCGGCTGCATTCAAAACACCCGTAGTCATTCGGCTGCCTAATACACCGGCTTCCGTCGCTTTCCGAAGACTCGCCGCAGACATGGTGGGGGAGAAGTTTATTGAGCCCAGGAAGGTGGAGGAGGAAAGTGTTGTGGGAAAGTTTGTGAGATCCATTTTTGGTGATTGACATGGACGTGAATAGCCTTCTCTTAATCCTGCTCGTCATCGAAACGTTCATCGCCCTTTTCATCATAGTGATATTCTATGTCCGAATACGGCAACTCACCCGTGACCTCAACGACCTGCGCAGGAAGATGGAAGTCACCGATGAGGAGCTCTACAGGTTATCCGAAGACATAAAGGAATTCAGGAATTTGAAGTTGTGGTAACCCCTTTTTTACATAAAGTTTAAATACTTCTTTTCCTTGATAGCCTCATGGTTGACATACTTCTCAAGAGGCTCGTTAATGATATGGGCAAGATTGACGGGGTTCGCGGGGCTGTCATTGTGGCAAGGGATGGTGTGGTGCTCGCCTCCTCCATGGAGAATGCGGAGGGGGAGGGAGCGATCTCCGTGTTTGCAGGGGCCACGGCTGAGGAAATTGCCACCTCACTTGCCCTCGGAGAGATGAACCAGGTCATAATCGAAGGCACAGGGTACCGTATGATGGTCACAAAGCACAAAACGTACTATGTGGGCATCATCATGGACGAGAGTACATCCCCACTCATAATTAAAAAAGAGGTAGACGCCGTCCTGGAAGAGTAGTTCTCGAAAAAAGGGTAATCTTTATATATCGTTTCCAAACAGGAATCATGGAAATCTCACATGTGAAGGGGGGGACTGTTCCGAGCGTCAAGAAATCAGCAATAAAGCTTGTTCACATGAAATCATACTTCAAAGATAGAAGTGCTGTTTCAAAAAGATTATACAAGAATCCTACGATTTATGAAGTCTATGAGGTGGCACACGAGGGGCTCTCCTATGCCCGAACCACACTCCATGCGGGAAGGATAGGAAAAGAGTTTTTCATGACGCGCGGTCACGTGCATACCAGTGGTGACCCTGAGATCTACTATGTGATTTCTGGGAAGGGGATCCTACTCATCGAAAATGAAACGTGTAACCACATGCCTCTCAGGAGGGGATGCATCGCATACGTGCCAAAAGACAAGCGACACAGGATGGTGAATGTCGGTAGATACCCATTCATCTTCGTGGCGTTCTACTCCACTGGGATAGGGCATGATTACCGAGACGTCGAAGCCCATGGATTCACAAAACAGGTGGTGGCAAAGAGAGGAGGATGGGCTCTTGAGGGGAGAATGGGAAAAAAGGTATGAGGGAACAATCGCCCCCAACCTTGCAGGGAAAAGAATCCTATTCGCCTACAATAGCTGTGTTGACAGGATACTCCATGTCAGAGACACCTCCTGGATTGTCCCTCGACAGCCGATGCCCTCTCGACTCGAATCCATGAGTGATGTCTCTGCGGCTCTGCATTTTTGCATGACGAGAGGAATTGGCCATGAACTCGTTTTCCAGGACATGGCATTGAGGAAAGATATGGAAGGGTTTAGGTTTGACGAGGTTCGTCTCGGGGGGCAGGCGAGTATCATGGCTCTCATGGCAGATTTATGTGGAGCAATCCCCATTTTATATCCCGGCAATGTTTCAGGGGAGATGAGTCGACTCCTGCCAGAGAGTACTCTCGTCCCACAGGACGGGAGCCTCGTCTCCGTAAGAGGGATGAGGGCACATGAATCCATGCCCCATTACATATTCGAATTTGAGAGGGGACTCAAAATAGGTCGGACACGAGTGGGGAGGGACAACAGGTTCATTGCCTCAATGGTGCCACCCGATCTGGAATTCGATGAGGGATTTGTGGATATGCTTCCCGTCCTCGCGCGAGAGGCGCAGTGTTCTGTCATTTCTGGATTCCATCTCATCGCCCCCCGATATAGGAATGCGACTTATAGGAATCATTTTGAGGGGATAGCATCCCACATGAGAATCCTCAAAGACGATACGAAAAACAAAATCCACTGCGAGATGGCTTCCATGGGAGCAGAGGCGTTGCAGCACTTTGGAGAGATGATTTTACCCCTCACCTCCAGCATTGGGGCAAATGAGCGCGAGCTTGCGTTTCTTGCGGAATGCATGGGAAAAAAGATAGACACGGGAATCGTCGATCTCTATGAGGGAATGGTGTTTCTCCAAGAAAGGTGTCGCGTGAAACGAATCCATGTTCATAACCTGGGCTACTATTTATGCCTCACGGAACACCCTGAACGCGAGAGGGCAAAGTTGCTCTTTTCTTCACTTGCTGCCGCTGCGAAGGCACGCCTCGGCGAGATAAGACACACCTCAGACATTGAGCAATCCAGAGGAGTTCCCATCTCGGAGAAGGGGTTGGAAGAAATGAAAATCCTCGCACGCCACCTGGGCTCAAAGGAAATCCTCCGGGAGGGAATCTATGAGAACCTCGTATGCATCCCCACCAAGGTTGTCGAGCATCCAAGAAGCACGGTGGGGCTCGGGGACACCATCTCATCGGCGTTCTTTTTTTGAGAAGAATATCCAGAGCACGGCGGAGGACATCAAATAAAGAATGATTGTTCCCACGTATGGCGTGAGATAGTCTCCTCCCCTCATTATATCCCCGGAAATCTTGCTTGTAATCGCCCACCCCACCTGCCATGCAACCACTGTCATTGCCGAGGCAGTGGCTCTCTCCTCCTTCTCAACCATCTCCATGGTGAAGGCATTGAGAACTGGGTTTGCCATGTTCATGAGCCCGCCGCGTATCACATAGCCCAGTGAGGCTACCCAGAGGTTTCCCGAAAAGGCGATGAGTATGAGGAAGGGGATGGACGAAAGCCCTCCGAGAAACACCGTTTTTACTTTTCCTATCCTTTCAGATATGAGTGGGGAGAAAAGAGTTGAAATGGCAACAAAAATAGAGCCCACCCCGAAAAGAAGGCCTATGAAGTTCTCATGCACCCCTAGAATCTCCTTGAAAAAAACGTTGAAGTAGGGGATGGTGAAGCCTGCCCCGAGCCCGACGATGCCTGAAAGTAATGTGAATTTGAGGATGAGCCCGATGTTTTTGATTCTCATCCTCATAGCGATGCGTACTGATTTCTCCTTTATGAAAAGCAGGGGGGGAATGGAGAGGAATACGAGAAGGGCTGAGAACAGGAAAAATGTACGGTAGGCGTCTATGTCTGAAAGGTAAATTGCCAGAAATTCGAATGCATATCCTGCCAGGATGTTTCCGAATGTGGAGACGATCATGAAGAGCGCAGAGCTTACAGAGAAGAGATGCACCCTTTCCCTCTCCGTGCTGTTCTCACTCATGAACGGGTTCGATATGACTCCTATGCCGGCAGAGGAGGCTCCCAGAAATATCGTCACTATCAGAAAAAGAATCCTGTCAACAAAAAGACTGAATCCGAGAAGAGATAAAAAAAGTATGAGGGAAGAAATCACAAGCATTCTCTTCCTCCCAAATCTGTCTGATGCGATGCCAATGGGGATGCCCAATATGCCGCCAGACGCTGCGCTGAGGGCATTGAGGAGCCCCACATAGTCCATTTCAAATCCCAGTGCGCGAAGGTAGAGATTGAAAAAGAGGTAGAAGATTGTATAGAAGAATGCAATGAATATATTGCTTGCGAGAAAGAGTCTCGCATTTGGGGCAAATAATTTCAACTTTTCAAAGTAGTCTCTGCCTAAAGACATGGAAACGTGAGTAGAAGGGAGCCATAAAAGCCTATGTATTAGCATGACCACAAACCATTTAAATAAAAATGGGGATTCCTTCTGAAGCGGCTGTAGTGTAGCGGCTATCACTTGGGCTTCCCACGATGCGAATACGTCGCAACGCTGACGTCATGAGAAAAAGAAGAGTTCGGAGAAAGCCTACAACGCGGGTTCGAATCCCGCCAGCCGCACTCTCTAAGATAATCTAACTGTGTGATTTCTGTCAGGAGATTCCTTCATTATTTTTCTTCAAGAAATTCCTGTGCGAGGATTGCTGCTCCGAGGGCACCCGCAATCCTCGGGTCATAGATTGAAGGGCAGGGCAGGCAGGACAATCCCACTTTTTCTTCAATGCATCCTACCATGCCTGGATTTTTGGCAATGCCTCCTGTGAGGACGAGTTCCCTTTCCACACCAACCCTTTCCAGAAGCTCGTATATTCTTTCAGCCATGGCAGCATAATAGGATGCGATGACACCTTCCTTCTTCTCCCCTTCCCTCAAAAGACTCAATGCTTCAGATTTTGCGAAGACCACACATGTGGAGGAGATTTTATGGTCTTCTCTTCCCTGAAGTGAAATACCACCCATTTCTTCTATGGGAATCGAGAGCAATTCGGAGAGCACCTCAATACTTCTCCCTGTTCCCGCCGCACACCTGTCATTCATGGCAAAAGAGATAACCCTTCCCTCCTCATCGCACCTTATCGCCTTGCAGTCCTGCCCCCCCATATCGAGAATCGTCTTTACCTTTCCTCCCCACATGAACCTGGCACCCTTGGCATGACAGGTGATTTCGGTGACTATCTTATGCGCAAAAGTCACATTGACGCGCCCATATCCCGTTGCCACGACATAGTGAATGTCTCCGAATTTGACTTCAGTATTTTTTAATGCTGCCTCGAGTGCCCTCATACCGCTTTGTGAACCTTCCACTCTCGTATGTAAAATGCTGTATGTAAGTGGATTTCCTCCCGTCATGAGTACAGCCTTTGATGAAACAGAACCTACATCGATACCAGCCACCACGTGCCCATTTCGATCCCTCCCCTTCGTAATCGTCCCTATGCACTCTTTCCAAGTCGCTGCTCTCTCCACACAATCACCCTAAAGCTGCACCCACAGCGCCCATGTACAATGGATTGGTAGGCACGAAACACTCGCAACTCAGAATTGCCTCAAGCGACTTCACGAACCCTCTGTGGAGCATCACGCCTCCAGCGAGTACTACCTCTTTTTCAACACCGACACTCAATGCGAGTGATCCTATCCTTTTTGCCATGCCCATATGGATTGCCTTCACTATATCCTCTCGGGGGGTCCTCGTGTGCATGAGAGAGATGACCTCTGATTCCGCGAATATGACGCACTGAGCATCAAGCGAGATGTCATTCTTGGAGGAAAGAGAGAGAGAATCCATCTCCTCAAAGGAGACCTGTAGTGCATGCGACATTGTTTCCAAAAAGATGCCTGTCCCTGCGGCACATTTTTCATTCATGGCGAAGTTGGCTATCTTTTCATTACTCCCCTTCACGACCCTTGCCTCCTCTGCGCCCACTTCTATTACGGTGCAGGCGTCCCTGCAAAAAAAGCGTGCCCCACGGAAAACGGCCTTCAATTCTGATATCTCCTGCCCTTTAAATCCGCAGATTTTCCTCCCCACCCCAGTCTTTCCAATGAACTCCACATCGTCGGTATCGAGGCATGCCTCACGAAGGGCAGTACCATACGCCTCACAAGCGGAGGAAGAGATATCGAACCCTGTGGAGAGGCAAGTGGATGCAAGAATTCTATCCTGAAGGATGACCGCCTTGACAAATCGAGTGCCCACATCAATGCCTGCACGAATCATTCAAAGGAATATGATCGGTCGTTTAAAAATCTTGCGTGAATCAATTCTCTTATATAGTCATGGGACGTGAAAGGATGACTCTGGTCAGAGTTCATAGAAAGCACCATGGAGAAAGCCTGCGACGCGGATTCGGATTTCCCTACCTTCATGCACGGCAAGATTTAAATATCATATGCCATGAGAGAAGCAATGGTTCTCGATGAGTTTAAAAGGATTTTTGAAGAGAGGCACGCTACCCTCTTTCGCCTGAAGCAAGACCTCAATATAATGATAGTGGGGTACATGTCCCAATTCGTCCCCCAGGAGATACTCGCTTCCTTCGGCATCGTCCCCACACGGATTTTCCCCTCGGGTGATTGGGGTGCAGCCGAGGCATACCTTCAGAATTTCTGCTGCCCATATCTTTTCGACTCACTCGAACAGGCTCTCCAAGGCAACTTGAAGTATCTTGATGGAATCATCTTGGGTGGCACCTGCGATTCGGAGAGAAATTTGGCTGGTGTCTGGAGAAGGGCTGTGGGTGGTTCAGAGGTTTTTCATCTCTCCCAACCTACAAGAACTGACAGTCTCGCCCAAGAATACTATGAAAAAGAAATCCGGAGACTCGTCTGCTTTCTGGAGAAAAAAAGCGGAAAGCCATTTTCTGAATCATCCCTCCAAAAAAGTATTGGAGTATACGAGAAGAACAGGAAGCTACTCCGCGAGATGTATGAGAAAGACATTCCCTACTCGGTTCTCTTCTACGTCCTCGCCTCCGTGCAGATCATGGAGAGGGAAGCACACACGGAAAAAGTGGAGAGGCTCCTCAATTCATGCGGAGAAAAGAGGGACATGGGTACACCCATGCTCTTTGTGGGGGAGATGGTATCCAATCCAAAAATTTTCTTTTGGGTGGAAGAAGCCGGTGGCCATATAATCGACGGGATGGGGTGCACCTGGGGAAATGTCAAAATCAAAATAAGAGAAGGACCCCTGCTTTCGAGGATCGCCGAAGCCTATCTTTCAGTTCACGCCCCCTGCAAATTCGATGTCATGGGTAAGTGGGAGAATGATATCATGAACCTCGCAGAGAACAACAGGGCAAAAGGCGCGGTGTTCCTCCTTCAGAAGTATTGCGAACCCTATGCATTCTCTTATGCGAGACTCAAGAAAGCCCTGGAAAAAAAGGGCATAAGAACCCTCCTTTTAGAGGAGCATCACACGGGTACTCTGGGCATGAAGACGAGGCTTGAGGCATTCATGGAGATGATAGGGTGAGTTCATACAGGAAACTCGAGTCCACATCTATGCTTAAAAAAATCATGACCACATACTACAGAAATTCAAAGATACTGCCTTATCTTGGAAGAAAGGTGGCATGGGTGACGAGCGGAGCGCCTGTGGAGTTACTTGCAGGCATGGGCATCTATTCCCTCTTTCCCGAGAATTTCAGCGCCATGTGCGGTGCCGGAAGGGTTTCCACAGACCTTTGCATGGTGGCTGAAGGCAATTCTTTTTCCTGCGACCTGTGCTCCTATGCCCGGACGAACATGGGTTCCATCTTTTCTCCTTCTCGCGCACCCATGGGGGGGTTGAGGAAGCCCGACATCATAGTGTGCTCGAACAACATCTGTAACACCATTGTGAAGTGGTTCGAGTCAGCATCACGACACTATGGAGTCCCTTTGCTAATCCTTGACACCCCTTTCGTGGAGCATGAACTTGGAACTCACACACTCGAGTATGTGGAGGGGCAGCTTGATGAGATGATTGCCTTCCTTGAGGGATTCATGGGTAAAAAGATGGATGCCCAGAGATTGGCTTCGGTACTCAAGTGTTCCTCTGAGGTAGTCTCGCTCTGGCAATCCATTCTGGATGCATGTAAGGCAATCCCCTCTCCTCTCAATTGCCCTGATAGATTTTTAGCCATGGCGCCCATCGTGTGTCTGAGGGGGACAAGGGAGGCTCAAGAATATTACGAGGCTCTCCACGAAGAGATTTCTAAAAGGGTCACACGGAAGGAGGGAGCCATCGTGGATGAGAGGGTGCGCCTCCTGTGGGATAACATACCGGTGTGGTTCGACTTATATGGTTTCTTCAATTCCCTGGCCGAGAAAGGGGTGGTTTTCCCCGTAGATACCTACACCCATATATGGTCGGGGGTCTTCGACAAGAATGCCCCTATGAAGAGCATGGCGAAGGTATACAGCTCGATATTTCTCAACAGGGGGATGGAGACAAGAATCGAGCTCATCGTTTCCATGATAAAGAAATATCTCTTGAACGGATTTGTCATGCATTCCAACAGAAGCTGCAAGTCCTACTCACTGGGGCAGCTGGAAATAAAAAGACGGGTCACTGAGAGAACGGGCATTCCGGGAATAATCCTCGAAGGAGACATGTGTGATTCAAGGAACTATGACGCACATGCCACGCGAAAAAGAATGGAAACATACCTGGAGATTTTATGTTAACGTGAGGATGGTATCATGTCACATGTGCCAAAGGTGGGTGTCGGAGTCCTCATACTTAAAGGGGAAAAGATTCTCTTGCTCAAACGAAAAGGCGCTCATGGTGCAGGAGAATGGTCGCCACCGGGGGGGCATCTGGAGTTCGGGGAATCTTTTGAGGAATGCGCACTCCGTGAGACAAGGGAGGAGACAGGTCTTGCCATTGACAATGTAAGATTCGTTGCACTCACCAACGACATATTCAGGGAAAGCGATTTGCACTATATTACAATATGGATGGAAGGGAGGTATGTGTGCGGCAAGCCTTCTGTTTCCGCTCCTTACGAAATGGAGGAAGTGAATTGGTTTCCCCTGGATTGTCTGCCTCAACCTCTTTTTCTTCCACTCAAAAATCTCATGGAAGGCAAAGGCTATTCATCTCACCCAAGAAAGGAAGGGTAGCATCATGTGATGCTGAGAGTAGAACCAATAAACCAAAGCTTTATAAATCCTCTCTCTTTCTTCCTTCAATGCAGAGAAATGTGTGGCATTTCGTGCACGGAGTAACTTAAGGACGGAGGTTTTTTCATGCCTGTCATTGGAATACGATTGGATAAGATAACAGCCGAGATAAACAAATCAATACGCCCTGAAGGCGCCATACGGGTTGCACCCACACCGAGGGTTCTCAACGTTCAGGAGAGCCAGGTTGCGGGGGCGACGGGCAAGGTGAATGTGCTCGAGATTAACTTCGAGTATACCGCCGTATATGACCCACCTGTGGGAGAGATAACCCTTGAGGGCATCCTCTTCTTCCAGGAGGGAGAAAACGAGAGGAAGGCTGCCCTCAAGGCATGGAAGGAGGAACACAGACTCGCCGTGGGTGGCGCTGAAATTATCAATTCCATGATTCAGAGATGCTTCCTCGTCATAATGAATCTCGCCCGGGAACTCAACCTCCCCAACCCACTCCCCATGCGCGTGGAACCCCAGGATCAGGGTTCTCCGCCACCCGAGGAAAAGCCAAAGAAGAAGAAATAGTGTAATTTCAAATATGAAGGGTAAGTTGAGTTTTTTTGGAAACCCATGGCTTTCTTATGATTCAAGATGCGTCAAAATCGACTATGGAGAAGCGGAGTTCTCAAGAACTTCCAAAATGGCAAGGGAACCCATTTCCCGCATTCCTAAAAAATACAAGATGCCTGTGCGATATTTCCCCCGGATTCTGATTTGAGGTATCCTAAATGAGAGTAATATTTTTTGATTTCGATGGTGTGCTCTCCCCCGCGACCCATGGCATGGAGCTCGCACGACTCTCAGGGAAAGAAGAGGAGATACAAAAGCTCTTCTCTTCATTCTCAAAATCAAAGACAGGGGTGGAGTGGGCTGTGTACAGGGGTATTTCCTTTTTTCAGGGCATGGAACAGGGGAAAATAGCACAGATTGCCGCACACCTTCCCCTCACCCCAAATGTGGGAGAGACAATCGCGCAACTCAAGGAAGCAGGCTACCATCCTGTCATCGTCACGAGTGGCATACAGGAGGTGGCAGAATCGTTCGGCACGCGAGTCGGCATAGAGGAGGTTTATGGCAATTCATTGGAGATAAGGGATGGAATGCTCACGGGCAAATTCACGCGTCACCCTTTGCTCACTATAAAGTCCAAGGGCAGGCTCGTGAGGGAATATCTGAAGAGGAACTCGATGCAGAAGAAGGATGTGGTGGGTGTGGGTAATGACGAAAATGATTGGGCAATGTTTTATGAGTGTGGGTTTTCCATTCTCTTCAATCCCTCCACACGGCTGCTTCAAAAAATCGAGGAATCCATGAAAAAGGCGGAGGCAGGGAAGAAAAGAGATTTCTACGATGTCCTCAGGCACATAAGTGTGGTCATTAAAGAAAACGACCTTTCTTTCATATTGCCATTTCTTGTCCCCGACATAACGATGTTTCCAGAAAGGTTGAAGATAAAGAAGAGCAAGTATTTATAGAGTTATATTTTTCCCATGCTCGCTTAATTCTTTTATTCTCCAACTCATATGTAGAATCGTGGAAATAAAAGAGAAGGTTGCACTGCTCGCCGAGGGTGGCAAGTATGATGTATGCTCATGCTCCTGCTCACAGTCCACAAGAAGACCTTCTCCTGTGTACCGCTCCTTCACCCCGGACGGAAGGTATGTGTCTCTCTTTCGCGTCCTTATGACGAACAGGTGCAGCGGAGACTGCTCCTATTGCCCTAATTCGTGCGAACGAAGGATACCGAGGGCAGAACTCTCGAAGGATGAATATGTAAAGGTATTCCTTCATTTCTATAAGGCTCATTTCGTGAACGGTCTTTTTCTTTCATCGGGCATACTGAAAGATCCGGACTCGACCACAGAAAAAATGGTTGAGATCGTAGAGCACCTCAGATACAAAGAAGGGTACAGGGATTACATTCATTTGAAAATATTGCCTGGCGCAAGCTATGACGTGATTCGTCGGGCAGCGAGGATGGCAGACAGGCTCTCCATTAACATAGAAACACCCAGTGGGTCGCATCTCTCTGGGCTATGTTCCACGAAGGACTACAGGAACGATATAATCAGGCGCATGGGATGGCTCGCAGACATGGAGAAAAGAGGTATAGGGATGCCCGCAGGGCAGACGACCCAGTTCGTGGTGGGTGCCTCAGGTGAGAACGATCATGAAATCCTTGAATGCATGGAGAATCTATACACATCCTTTTCCCTGAGACGCTGCTACTTCTCAGCCTACATACCCATCGTGAAGTTTCCTCAACCGCACAGGAGACCTCCCCTCACAAGAGAGCATCGTCTCTACCAGACGGATTTTCTTTTGAGACGGTATGGGTTCAGTCTCAAGGATATTTTTTTTGATGATAAGGACAATCTCCCTCTACGACATGACCCTAAATTCATATTTGCCATGAGGAGGAAGGAACTCTTCCCCATAGATGTCAATGAGGCACCAATGTGTGACCTCGTAAAGGTTCCCGGCATAGGTCCCACATCCGCCCGACGAATCGTCGCTGCTCGGAAATCGGGCTTCAGGTTCTCAAAGATGGCTGAACTGAAGAATGTGGGGGTGGTGTCGAGGAAGGCGTGTGGGTTCCTGGATATCGGGAAAAGGATCCAGATGAGGCTCAGCTATGACGACTGACATTTGGGAGGGACTGGCAAGAGAGGCGGGATGGTGCAGTACCGCGTCACATTTGGCAAAGGGGAAAGAAAAGATATTGAAAAGGAGAATTCAATTGGCTGAAAAATATAAAGCCCGGGACGCACGCGCCCTAGTCATAAAGGTGTTGAGGCAGGCTTTGACCCATGGCATCGATTATGTCCTATCCAATGTTTCCCCTGAATCCCGTGAAGTCTACATGAGAGCCCACTCCATTTCGCGTGAAATGAGAAATAATCTTGTGGGAAGTAAGGACGAACTCTGGGATGCCTACTATGATGCCTGTTATATAGAAAGGCGGAAAAACAGGAGGCTCACCCTGCAGAGGATGCCGAAGAAATATTGGGAGCACATGGACAAAAAGGAAAGGGAAAAGATGAATAGAGGCATACAGAAACAGAGGCTAGATGGCTGGATTTGATGGGGAAATAGAAAAAAGGGAACGGACATGAGATGAGTGAATAGCGTTAATGATTCAATCAGCCAGTTCTATGAACTCCTCGCAGTAATCTGTGTACGGTTTCATCTTTTCATAATTCCGAGAGAAGCGCAATTTGGGATTGATTTTCTCTACCAGTGTCTGCACGCATTTCTCCAACCCCTTCCTGCAAACCTCCCTCGTGTCAAACCCTCCCCTCCTGCATGCTTCCAGAACAGAACACTCGATATCTGCCCTCCAGACAATCTTCTTTTCGTTCTCATACACGACAGGGGCTTCGAGTTGACTCAATCCCATAAACTCCACTATAAAAAGGGTATACGCTTTTCTGACATCTGTGCCTTGGAGATTCAGATTTTTGTTTTTTTCATACCAATTCATGTATCTCCCGACCCGGTTGTCGTACATGTCCTCCCAATTATCGTTCTTCTTGGCTTTTTTGATTTCTTCAAGCGCTTCTTGGATTATCCTTTCCCATTCTACTTCCTGCCCTATCTCCTCACCTCTTCTGTGCCTTCCTTTTCACCTCATACTCTATGAGGGCTTCTTCTGTGTCGGCAAGTTCTGAAATGAATTCCGCTCTCTGTTTTCTATGGCTCTCATCAGAGACCTTGCCTGCTGAGAAATCCTCATCCAGCTTCTTTATGGTGAGGATGAGCCGAGCCTTCCTCATTGTGAGCCTGCGGACTTCCTCAGGTTTCTCTTCCTTCTTCTCTTCTTCCTTGGATTCCTGTGGTGGAGGTTGCTGTGGTGGTGGAAGAGGCTCCGGCTTCTCTCTCTTTTTTTCGAGAGAAGCGAGGAGGTTGTGTATATCCTCCGTGGCGACGATAGAGCCAACTTTTGCCCTAATCGATTTCTGTTTGTCTACAATGGAGAGTGAATCCTCCACGGGGGGAATCTCAAATTCGGCAGGCGATATTTTCCCCAGTATCTGAGCAGATTGAAGTTCCCTCATATTCTCGAAGGATTCCTTTTCTCTTCTCTTCTGTGACTTTCTTCCCTCTTCGCTTCGAAGGTAGAAATTGAAGTAAAGGTAGAAAACTAATTCCTTTGCGATATAGATTGAGATAATGGCTACAAGGATGAGAAAGACCCACCAGAATCTGTCAAAAAGGTAGAATAACAACCCCTTAACATCTGGAAGAGTCATGGTCCACATTCTACAGAGCGTATTTAAAACTTTGGCATGGATTTACAACTCGCATCTTTTAAAAATGAAATCTCGAAATGGCGTGTTGAGATACGTTTATATATTAAAATAATGAGTATAGATGAAAACAATGGAGGATGGTAATTTAATGGAATTGGATGACATTATCAATTCCCTCCGAGAATTCGGGATGGGGGAATATGAGATAAAAACGTATCTCGCACTTCTTGAGCGCGGGAAGACGCAGGCTCGCACACTCTCAAGTCTCACCCGGATACCCTATACTAAGATTTACCAAGTGCTCCAGGTATTGGAGAGCTATGGATTCGTCATACTCTCTTTCGGCAAACCACGCATGTACGTCCCCGTCTCACCGGAACTCGCCCTCACAAAACGCATGGAACAGATAAGAGAGGAGGCAAGGGTCATTGAGGAGAAGAGGAGTAGTCTTAAAAAATCCCTCATCGAGGAACTTCTGCCTCTCTACCAGGCGAGCGTGGGGGAAGAGGATGATGTCCTCATGACCGAGAAGGAATTCTGGAAGGTAACAGGCACCATTAATGTCATCTCCATTGCCAATGAGATGATAGAGAGTGCAACAAAACTGAGGATAACGACACCCGACCCAAAGAATCTAATGGAGCTCGTTGGAGAGAAACTTACTTCAAGGGATAATCAGGAGCTCTTGGTGAGAACACCTTTACCCAGACTCATGTCATTCGGTGTGGTTTACTTTTTCCCAAACTATAACGGGGTTGATTTCCTTATTCAAGACAACACGAAGGCGATGTCCATATATCCCTCGGGCGGCACATCTAAGTTCACCTATGGCGTCTATTCGGCTGGTATATGGACCCATCCCCAGGTCATAAACTCCCTCATATGCGACTTTGACCTGAGTCTCACAAAACTGGACAAGTTCAGGGGGTAAGAACATGGAAAAGATACCTTCAGGCATTGATGGATTAGACGATTTGCTCAATGGAGGGTTTCCTAAAAATAGGACAATACTTCTCCTCGGCGCCACAGGTACAGGGAAAAGCACCTTCGGAGTTCAGTTTCTTGTCAATGGAGCACTCAAGTACAAACAGCCCGGCATACTGATCACACTAGAAGAAGCATACGAGGATATGTGCGAGAATTATTACTCCTATGGATGGGACCTGAAAGACCTCTTTGAAAAGAATTTACTCAGGGTGTACACACCTCCACCTGCCCTGCAAATGGAAGAGACAGAGCATGACCTTTTCCTGCTCGTGGATGTCATTCAGAGGATGGCAGAGGAAATAAATGCAAAAAGGATTGTTTTTGATTCCTTGTCCTCCTTCTCTGTAACCTTCACAAATTTCCAGCATAGGAAGAGGCTGCTTGCCCTGTCTCACCTGCTCAACGAGCTTGATTGCACCTCTCTCATACTTGCAGAAACGACAGAGGATAAAATCGCCTCTTCAAATTACGGGGAGGAGGCATACATAAGCCAGGGCATCATTGTTCTCCACTATGAGAGACTCGCATCCTCGCGCCATAGAGGCATAGAGATAAGAAAAATGAGGGGCGTTTCCCATAGCCAGAAAATAAAGGAGATGGAAATTACAGAGAAAGGCATAAAGGTATTTTCCCAGGATTACATACGGTAGGCTACGGAACCGCTTCCACTCCTTTTACCTCTGGAATGGCTTCGCGGAGAACCCTCTCTATGCCCATCTTGAGAGTCATCTGGGACATGGGGCAACCACCGCAGGCACCCACGAGTCTGACCTTGACTATGCCATCTTGAATGTCAACAAGCTCTACATCTCCACCGTCGGCATTGAGCGCCGGGCGAATCCTTTCGAGCGCCTTTTCCACCAATTCTCTCATATGTAACACCTTCCAGTTTTTTCTCAGAGCGCTTATAAGAATATGCCTTCTCATGTGGACGGACCAATGAAATTCCATTCCCACAAAACCCTTTTAAAAGAATGACATAAGACAGGAGGGTGGTTACATGTCCATGTCTGAAAAACTGGAGATGGTGCCTAAGTCTCTCGTGAGGGATCTCTTCGACAGGGCATCTCGAATGAGGGACGCCGTCAACCTGAGTATCGGTGAACCTGATTTTGATACCCCTCTCCATATTAAGAAAGCAGCCAAGGAAGCCCTCGACAGTGGGCTCACCAAATATGCGCCCACCCAGGGCATTTCAGAGCTGAGGGAAGCGATTTCTGAGAAATTTTTGCGCGAGAATGGCATAAATGCCTCACCAGATGAGATACTCGTCTCCGTCTCTGCAAGTCAACTCATCTTCTATACCCTCGCTTCCCTTCTTCGTGAGGGCGATGAGGTACTCATCCAGTCTCCCATGTTTGTGAGCTATGCACCTCAGGTCAAAATCACGGGGGGAACCCCAGTGGAAGTGAAGACACGCGAGGAAGAAGGATTCATACTCAAAGTGAAGCTTCTTGAAGAATATGTGACCCCTCGCACGAAATGCCTCATTATCAATTCACCCTCCAATCCAACTGGGGCTGTTATCCCCAAGGAGAATCTAGAGGAGATAGCGAAATTCGTGAGGGAGAACAACCTCACCGTCATATCGGATGAGATTTATGAAAAGCTGATTTATGAGGGCGTACACACAAGCATTGCCTCCTTTCCTGGCATGAAGGATCATGTGGTCACCATCAATGGATTCTCCAAGAGCTACGCAATGACGGGATGGAGGCTCGGGTATGTGAAGGCGCGAAAGGACATCATGGAAAAGATAGTGAAGCTCACCATGTACTCCACCGCGTGCGCCCCCACCTTTGTGCAGAAGGCTGCCCTCGCCGCCATGACCGCAGACCAGGGATGCGTGGAGGAGATGAGGCGCGAGTATGACAGACGTAGGTTGTACTTTACAAAACGGTTGTGCGAGATAGAGGGCATTTCAGCAGTAGTCCCCCGGGGAGCCTTTTACATATTCCCCCACATCGGGGGAACGGGAATGAATGGCATGCAGTTCTCGCATTTCATGCTTGAGGCAGGGGTGGTGGTAGTACCCGGCATCGCCTTCGGGGATTGGAAAGAGAATGTGAGGATGTGCTTTGCGGTGAGTCTGGAAACGCTTGCAGAGGCGGCAGAAAGAATGGAAAGGGCTTTGAGGAAAAGGTGAAAAATGGCACAAAAAAAAAGTATCTGGGTCCAGTTGAGCAGTGGAGAATACTCACTCATTTTTTTAATCCTCTTATTGGCATTTTCCTTACGCCTCCTGACTGCATTGTGTTATGAAGCATCCTCGGAGCGCACCCCCTACTTGGGATTCGATGAGAGCGTCTACTATTCCCTCGCACACCACATGCGCCACACCTCCCCCTTAAAGTATACCCTACGCGATGCTCCACTATTCTTCCAGACCTACAGGGTTTGGTACATAGACCAGCCACTCTTCCATCACCCGCCTCTTTTTTCATGGTCACTGATGGCAGTCCAATTCATACTAGGGAGCGGATTTTTTGGCGGTAGGTTGCTCAACGTGTTTCTTGGTACCGCAGGCGTCTATGTCACCTATCTTCTCGGAAAAAGGGTATCACCTCGTGTTGGCATTTTGTCCGCACTGCTCCTCTCCTTGTCCCCGCTGCACATACAGCTCTCTGCCTTCGTCTTGATGGAGATGATGCTTTCGGTGCTTGTCAGTGTGTTCCTTTTGTATGTCATGAAAACAATCGAGGATGGAAGATTGATGAATGCCGTTAGTGCAGGAATGATACTCGGCCTCGGACTCCTCACAAAATACACTATGGCACTTACCCTTCCTGCCCTTGTATTCCTTGCCCTGAGGAGAAAAATGAGCAAGAGTGCATTCGCAATCATACTCTTTACAGGAGGCTTGATTTTTTCTTTTTGGGTTGTCTTGAACGTGGAGACCTACGATATCTCCACCTTCATCTACAACTGGAAAATGATAACAGAATACGGAAATTCGTCTCAAGTTCCATTCTATGCCTACCTCGTCTTTCTGCCCGTGGTGGCTCCTACGACCATTCTTTCTTACATCTCCTTGCTGAGATGCGAGGGGAGGGGAGGAGGGAATGAATTCAGAACCATGCTCATTATTGTGTGTGCGGGATTCATTCTCTTCCATATGGCGCATCCCATAAAGGACATGAGGCTCATCCTCCCAGTGCTCCCTCCTCTCCTCATTTTAGGAAGTGACTTCTTGGCAAGCCTTCCGCATAGATTTCTTTTTCCTATTCTCATCTCAGCAGTGACAGTTTCTTTATACGCGAGCCTCGTGATAGTATCAGGGGGATACCTCTGGTACCTCGATTTCTGGCACTATCGGGATTGGTATGGTTATTTCCTCAATCCATTCAGGCTCCTGGGATTGAATCTGTAACCATCTCAAACATAACTAAAAAAGGAAAAAAGTGGTAAAAAAAATGAATAAAAATAAATAAAAAAAATTCCTACTTACGAATCCATAAGAATCGTCCCACAAAATCAGTATTTTCTGTGTTTTGGATAACAGTCCCTGCAGTACACAGGTCGTCCCTCAGTGGGCTTGAAGGGAACTTCTGTCTCTTGGCCGCAGTCTGCACAAACGGCTTTGTGCATTTCCCGAGGCCCGCTTCTATATGCCATTATATTTCACCCTTTTGAATTAGTTATACCAAGAAATTTTACTAGAAGTAGAATTCCCTCGTATACCGTTTTCCCATTGTGGGGTCCCCTTATAAAGCTATGCCTATTTCTTCTTCCACTTGGTATAACCGCACTTTCCGCAGGAGAATCTGTCGGTGTGTTCCGCCATGAAGGTGCCTTCCCCACATCGGGGACATGCAGGGTTTTTCCGTGTGAGTTTTCCCTCCCGAACTTCATAGAGCCCCTTTGATTTTTTCTCTTTTCCTTTCTTCTCCTTTTTCTCCGCCATGCCTATTCACCCTCTTCCTTTTTTTCCTTCTCCTGTGTCTCTTTCTCTTTTTTTTCAGGCTCCATCAATCCATTCTTTATAAGGACATACTTGTGCTCCACCTGTTTCATGCGTTCAGGTGTCCTGTAGATTTTAAGAAGTCCACGTGATTCAGAGAGCCCCACCTGTGTCCTCACATTCTGAATGACAAACCTGTCCTCCGCGAGGGTAAGCTCTGCGGCGATACGCTTGCGTATGTCAGGGACCTTGTCTGAACCCTTCTCATGGATGACCTTGAACCGCACCTCTTTCCTCTCGAGCAAAGGATTCTCCTTCTCAGATAGAATTTCAATCTTCATTGGTATCCTCCTCAAACATTTCTATTAGTGTTCTCATTTTACTCTTGCTTTCTGTATTGACCTCTATCACCACGAGCCCTACACCTGGCTGACCATAGAGCACCTGGGAGCCCTCGGAAGCATAAAGTACCGCAGGGAGGGTGGCAAGATCCTCCTCACCACACACAAGTATGCGCCTGTATCCATGTCTGATGACATCTAGGAGTGCTTCCGTGATGTGAGACTTGGGATTATTTACGATGATATCGTGCGGCGGGATGTTTAAAAGCTTTTTCCTGAGGGTCGTGCCATCGAATATGGCTTGTTCTACCTCTATCCCTGCCCTGGCACATTCCTCAAGGATAACATCTCCAACGCAAATGACGTTCCCTGTCCTCAGTTTCGCAAAGGTCTTCATGGTCTGCTCTGGTGTGCCCTCAATAAGGGTGCCAAGTGGCTTCTTCAGTATTTTTTCTGCTCTCTCCGTCATTCGCATTTATCTGACCTTCAATGCATAGAGACCTTCAGTCTTTATTTTGAGGGATTGGGAGATATTTGACTTATTAGGGTCGAGTATAACGACGACTCCAGACCAGTCGTCTGTGACATTGGTGCTCTTACACTTCGCGCACACTTCCTGTGGCGTGAGTCTATGGCAGTCCCTGCACGCATACTTCATTCCTTTTCACCTTTCTTTGGTCCCTTCCTTTCTTTTTCCTGTTTTTTGGGTTCCTCTTTGCCCTCTTTTTTTTGCCTGTCTTCCACTATCCACTCAAGCTTGCCAAGTCCAGGCTGCCTTAGTGTAAGGCCGATTTTGACATTGTCTTTTTTGAGACTGACTGTCACGATACGCGCCCTTACCCTGTCTCCTTCTTTTAGCGTTCTCTTTGTTTCCTTTGCCTGTAACACCTTATTTTTCTTGTCAAAGCTTATGAAGTCGTTTGTCACCTGCGAAACATGTACGAGTCCATCTACGGGACCGATGCGCACGAAGGCACCGAACTCGAGGACCTCCGCTACCTCCCCCTCCACAACTTCGTGAAGCATGGGGAGGTATGTCACTATGTCGAAGGAGGCATTATGGTAGGATGCCCCGTCACCGGGGATGACCCTCCCCTTCCCCACCTCATGGATATCGGTGACGATGAGTTTAAACCCCATATCCTTGTCCCAGAGGCCCTCGTGGGTATGCCTCAATATCTTTGCCACGGCATCCTTTCTCTCCTCACCAAACATATCTGGGGGAATCCTCACTGTTTCTTCAAGCGTTGTAAGTCTATACATCCTTTCACCTGAATAGGGATGCAAGACTTAGGGATATTGTGTTTAAAAGCTTGACGAGTACATGCAGCGAGGGACCAGCAGTATCCTTAAATGGATCTCCCACAGTATCGCCCACGACAGCGGCTTTATGCGTATCAGAGCCTTTTCCGCCCAGATTCCCTGCCTCTATGAACTTTTTGGCATTATCCCATGCCGCACCGCCATTGTTCATGAGCATGGCAAGAAGCACGCCTGTGACAGTCGCGCCCATGAGCAGAGCCCCAACTGCTTCTTTTCCCAACGTCATGCCCACAACGATTGGTGTCACGACGACGAGGAGGCTTGGTAGTACCATTTCTTTTAGCGCTGCCTTTGTTGAAATGTCCACGCATTTCGTATAGTCAGGTTTCCCCTTTCCTTCAAGAATACCCGGAATTTCTCTGAATTGTCTGCGCACCTCATTTACCATCTGGAAGGCTGCGCGACCCACTGCCCGAATTGCGAAGGAGGAGAACAGGAAGGGTAATGCCCCACCCACAAACAGCCCTATGAATACGGGAGGATCCGCTATGTTTACGAGATGTTTCGTGATGCCTCCGGAGGTAATTGTCAATCCCACGGTCTCGAGGTATGCAGCGAAAAGAAGGAATGCCGAGAGTGCTGCCGAACCCATGGCAAATCCTTTCGTTAAGGCTTTAGTGGTATTTCCAACTGCGTCCAACTTATCAGTTGTCTTACGCACCTCTTCGGGGAGGTTGGCCATCTCTGTTATCCCGCCCGCATTGTCGGCAATAGGACCGTAGCCATCCATGGCGAGAATGACACCCGCGGTGGAGAGCATGCCCATGGTGGCAACTGCAGTCCCGTAGAGCCCTCCCAATACTCCCATAGTGCTTCCAAACTTGTATGAGAGGAGAATGGCGACACTCAGGACAATGACAGGCAGAGCGGTTGATTCAAGACCAACTGCGAACCCGGCTAATATGTCTGTGGCAGGACCCGTCTTTGCAGAGTTGGCAATGTCCTGTACGGGTCTGTATTTTCTTTCCGTGTAATATTGTGTGATCCATCCTATGAGTATGTTTGTCGCTATGCCCACAAGACCGGCATAGAAGAAATATATGTTTCCCCCGAGAAGGGTTTGTGTGAGGAAGTAGAATGCTCCGGCACAGAGGATGCTTGAAACATACATGCCTTTATTCATAGCGCTCATGGCATCTCCATCCTCTGACGTTCTCACAAACAACATTCCAATGATGGAGGCAAAGATGCCGAGAGCTCGAGCAATGAGGGGAAATATGATGAATCCAAAAATTCCTGTGATTTTCCACATGGCGACACCGAGTATCATGCCGCCTATGTTTTCTGCGGTGGCTGACTCGAAGAGGTCTGCGCCACGTCCCGCGCAATCTCCCACCATGTCGCCGACATTGTCTGCGATGACAGCCGGGTTGCGGGGGTCGTCTTCGGGAATGCCTGCTTCCACCTTTCCCACAAGGTCTGCACCCACGTCTGCCGACTTGGTGAAGATTCCTCCGCCAAGCTGCGCGAAGAGGGCGACAAAGGAAGCACCGAACCCGAGACCGACAATGGACTCAGGACTTCCATACCACCAGTACATGAAAGTGACGCCCAAAAGCGATAGTGCAACAACGGACAACCCCATGACCGCCCCGCCACTGTATGCAATCTGGAGCGCCTTGTTGACTCCGCCCTCGGCAGCCTTCGCGGTGCGGGCAGAAGAGCGTGCGGCGACCATCATGCCCACATACCCTGCAACGCCTGAAAAGATTGAACCAACCATGAAGGCGAAGGCGGTCTTCCCCCCGTCCTTTATCACAATAGCCAGTACAATTGCGAATGCCGCGGCAATGAGGTATATGGTCTTGTACTGCCTATTGAGAAACGCCATGGAGCCTTCTCTTATTGCCTCCGAAATCTGGCGCATTCTCTCGGTGCCCATGTCTTTATTCAGTATCCGAAACCATACAAGGTATATTACAAACAAAATTGCAACGAATGATGCAATCGGTGCCAGGTAAAGCATATCCATTTTATAGCCTCCTTGTTTGCTCTACACAAAAAGGAGGGTTTTTAAAACTTTTGGCATACAGGAAAAGCAGGTGAAAGTGTCAAACTACGTAAATTCAGAATATTTCAAGATGGTTGCGCGACCTTATGAAAACGACATCAGACCCGAACCTCTTCAATGATTTTTTAAGCTTGGAATCATTGGTGGCGACGATTATTCTCTCTTTTTTCGCGAGTTCAATCAGAGACTCATCCACACGACCATGAAGGGGATAAATCTCATATTTTTTCACCCATTCTCGCACAATCTTCCGCAATACTTCCTCCTTCCCTCTCAAGGTGAGACCATCCATTTCTCGCACTACATTCTCTGGCACAAAGACCTCACCAAATCGTTCAACCTCGTCGAGGGGTATGCCGCACCGTAGACAATCTATAAAGAAATTGGTGTCAATCAACAATGACGCCATACCCGATGAGCCTCCAGCGTGCCCCAATCCTCCGGGATATTGCGACCCTGTCGTTGGCTTCTGCGCAGACGGGAAGCTTGAGTTCCAGTTCTGCGATTCTCCCCGGTTTGGTTACCTCCCCCACCGTCTTTGCGGTTCCCACATTCACCATGAGAAGTTCCTTGCGCCGTATCTCCTCCACCTTGAGTTCTTCTTTTGTCCCTATGGCTCTCTCTAAAAGATTGATTTCAAGGGTGAGCCTTTTCATGACAGGGGGGAGTTCGCCCGGGTGACCGAGTACCGAGCCTGAGAGGTTGTCTGCCTTAGTGAGGAAGGAGTCAAGCTGTGTGCCCACACCAACAAGCCCACCGGGATAAATCTCTGAGACATTCGTATTCGAGGCGAAGAGGGAAACGATCATTGACTTTAACGGTTTTCCTTCATATCCAGGAAGGATTTCCGCTTCTTCTCCCACCGAGAGCTTTCCCTGTTGAAGAGCACCTCCGAAAATTCCACCCACAAGTTTTTGGGGAGTTATGCCCGGCTTGTTGACATCAAAACTGCGGGCAACAAGCATCTTGGGTGTTTTTTTTTCATCCCGGACTGGCGTGGGAATTGTTTCCTCAATCGCTTTGATGACCTGATCGATATTGATATTATGCTGGGCTGAGATGGGAATGATGGGAGCGTTCTCTGCAACAGTTCCATTTGTGAAGGCTTTTATCTGATCGTAATTCTCAATGACCTTTTCTTTGTCCACCACATCAATCTTATTCTGGACAATAACAATTTTTTTGACACCGATAATCTGTAATGCCATGAGGTGCTCTTTCGTCTGGAGCTGGGGGCATTCCTCGTTAGCAGAGATGACGAGAAGAGCGCCGTCCATTATGGCTGCACCCGAGAGCATGGTAGCCATGAGGGTTTCGTGCCCCGGAGCATCAACAAAGGAAATTTTGCGCAGAGCCTCGGTCTCCCCACCACAGTCCGGGCATTTCTCCTGGCTCGTGTATGTATCACACTGCGTGCATTTTCGGAAGACCGCATCTGCATACCCTAGTTTAATGGTGATTCCCCTCTTCCTTTCCTCGGAGTGGGTATCGGCCCAAATGCCGGATATGGCACGTGTCAGCGTTGTCTTGCCATGATCCACATGCCCCACGAGTCCTATATTGACCTCAGATTGTATTCTCATTGACTCACTTTTTTGATGCCTTCTTCTTGGGAGCAGCTTTTTTTGGGGTTGTCTTCTTCTTTTCCTGCTCTTCCTTCTTCTTTGCAGCCTTCTTTGTGGGTTTTGCAGCCTTTTCCTCTTTCTCTGCATCAGACTCAGAGACGTGCTCGACTTCTGGAAGATGCTCCAACTCCTCTTCCTCTACTATGGGTTCTGTTTCACCTTTGGCTGCGATGGTCTCAGCCGCTATCTCTGCAGCTTTCAGCTTCTCCTGCTTTTTGGGCTCAACAACCTTTCTTTCAACCTTCTTCTCTTCCACCACCACAGTGTTTATCTGAACCATGGCTTCAGAGATGGTATTGCCACGCACCCTTTTTTTCCTTCTCTCTCCCTTCGCAGTGGGACGGAACCCTGGTGCGTGGTCCAGGAGGAGGAGCAACCGTCGAGTGCCGTCGACATCCTTCCTCATGGGGAACCCTTCCTTGTCCGAGCCTCCCGTGATGCGGAGCTGTCCTTTCTCCCCAACAACCCTACCATCGAATACATCGCCAATCTTCATTCCGAGCAAGGCGCGTGCCTGCTCATCCTTTATTTCCTTCTGAAATGTTTTTTCTCTATTGGAAATGACAATCTTGAATGCCATTCAAATCACCTACATATACCATGATGCACTCTTCTTTGATTTAATCTCATTGACCTCGGAAAGCAGCTTGCGCATGCTTTCATCGATGTCTTGCTTCTTGAGTAAATTGTAATCAGTCTTCGGGACATCTATATATAAAACTTCCCCTTCGTGGATGTGCCTTCCCACAACGCAATCCTCTATGGATATGGCTACCGAGGACCCTTCCCCTGCCTCGGACAGGAATTCTTCCTCGCTCTTTATGCTCTTTATCTGCCCCACCCGTTCAGCCTTGTCGTTCATGATGTGGTACTTGGGTTTGATCGTGCCTCCCAGAATCTCCACGCCCACTATAGCTGGGTTGGATTTCCTGAAAATGTACTGGGGAAGTATTCGGAACTTGCCAGGCATGACATGCTCCGATTTTCTTTTTTCGGCTTCCAATTGCTTTTTGAGTTCCACCCATTTATCGTAATCCTCAAGAAGTCGGTAGATGATGTCACTTTCAAAAATCTTGACTCCATTATCGTACGCGTTCTTGCGCGTCTCCTCCGCAATCCCCACATTGAAAGCGAATATGACTCCCAAATAAGGATGCAATGATTTTACCGATATGGCTTCCGCAACGTCTATCTTGGTTACATCACCCACATCAGCCTTCTTTATCGGCATGCGTTCTGCAATCTCTGAGACGATGGCTTCAAGACTTCCCAACGCATCCGCCTTCAGTATGACGCCCGCAGACTCCGTTTTTATTTTTATATTTTCTGTATCGGCCATAATCCTTTTTTCTGCCTCCTCTGTGGCATAGTAGAGGGGGGAGCCTGCCATGGCTGTTTCCAGATTCGGCGCGGATATCTTCAATCCCGCTGCGGCAGAGACGGACTCGCATGAATCGAACTTGAATCGAGGGTCTCGAATCTCGTCGAGAGGGCGGGGTTTGAGGAGTGCCCGAATGGTTGTTTTCACCACACCATATTTCCCTACAAAAAGTATGGGGTCATGGACACGGAGGGTGCCATCGTAGAGTATGACATCAATCGTCGGACCGAGTCCCACCTCCTCCTTCACCTCGAGTATCGTTCCCGTTCCACGCCCCGATACCTCAATCTTCAATTTGTCCTCCAAGTATTTCTGAGAGAGACCCGAGATGAGCATGAGAAGCTCTGGTACGCCTACGCCCTCTTTTGCCGAGACAGGGATGATGGCTATCTTTCGTGTGAAATCCTTTATCCTATCGAACCTATCTGCTTCAAACTTGTACTCATAGAGGTTTCCCACAAGCTCCCAGATGCGATTGTCCAAATCATCTCGCACCTGGTTCCTCTGGGAGGCGAGTGATGCGGTGAAGGATTTCTCACGGCAATCCCACCCCAGCCTGTCAATCTTGTTGGCTGCGATGATGAAGGGTGTCTTGTAGCGCTTGAGGATGGTGATGGATTCAATCGTCTGAGGTTGGATGCCTTCGTTTATGTCCACCACGAGCACCGCCAGATCTGCGAGGCTCCCTCCCCTGCGCCTCAGGTTGGTGAAGGCTTTATGACCCGGCGTGTCGATGAAGAGCAGACCAGGAATCTTGAGTTCCGTTTGTAGGAGTTGCCCGCATATCTTTCTGACCACGTCTATGGGGATCTCGGTGGCACCAATGTGTTGTGTAATGCCTCCGGACTCACGCGCAGCCACGGCTGAGGAACGTATGTAGTCGAGAAGGGTTGTTTTTCCGTGGTCCACGTGACCCAGTACGGATATTATGGGCTGGCGTATCATTATTTTTTTTTCGATGGGTTGTTTTTAAAGCTGATGGTTTGTGGGTTATGGATTCCACTTTTTTTCATATGAGAATATTTCTGAAGGAGAAAAGAACAATGCAACCTCGCGTCTGGCTGATTCGGGGGAGTCTGAAGCGTGAATCACATTGTATATGTTTCTTCCTGTGATACCGTAGTCACCTCTCACAGAACCGGGTTGTGCGTTTATTGGGTTGGTCGCACCTGCAAGCGAACGCACTATGGAGATGGAATTTTCCCCCTCTATGACACATGCAAGCACAGGACTCATAGATACGTATTCTACGAGTGAATCGAAGAATGGTTTGCCCACATGTTCTGCATAGTGCTTCTCCGCAAACTTCCTGTCAAGGGCAATCATTTTTGAGGCCACAAGTTTCAGTCCACGCCTCTCAAACCGCGAAATGATTTCCCCAATCACTCCGCGCAGCATTGCGTCCGGCTTGAAGAACACCAAGGTCTGCTCCATTGCCTCACACCCGCGTCCATTTTTCCTTGGATGCCTTGCGCCCCAATTTCAGTAGGTTCTTCTCACATTTCGGAGAGCAGAAATAGAAGACGACGCCGTCTCTTCGCACCACCATCTTCCCGCTCCCCGGCTCAATTGTCTTCTGACAAAAGTTGCATTCCATGGAATCACCGTGGAACCTTTATCTCCTTTGCCTCCCTCTCCGTCTCGAGAAGCATGAGAATATCACCATTGCGCACGGGTCCCTTCACGTTGCGGGTGAGCACCCTTCCCTGGTCAGGACCTTCCAGTATCTTGCATCTCACCTGGAATATGTCTCCTGTTGCCCCTGTTCTTGTGCGGACCTCCACAACTTCTGCGGGAGTCCCGAGATTATCATCCATGGAATCACTTTCTCAATTCAGCGACGGCGTCTGCAATCTCTTTGACAGACTTCTTTGCCTTTCCCTCATTCACAATGGCGACGGCGGCAGTACCCACCGCGAGGCCTGCAGCGCTGCCCAACTGTTGTTTTGAGGGCACAAAGACGAAGGGAATACTCTTCTCCTCACAGAGAAGAGGGATGTGAGCGACAATTTCCTCAGGTGAAACGTCTGAAGCCACGAGAACGAGCAGTGCAATGCCCCTCTCAATGGCCTTTGTGGTCTCATTGGTGCCTTTGGAAATCTTGCCTGTATCACGGGCTGCCTCCAGGGCTTCATAGGATTTCTCTGAAAGTTCCTGAGGAACTTCATACTTGGAATAGATACCCATTTCATATCACCTTTGAAAGTGTAGAATAAGTTCTACACTTCATTCATTTAAGAAAGCTTCAAATCTATGATCAATACCATAATTTGTTGCTGTCTCGTCTGTGTAGGTTGAATAGCATTTAAAAATTCATTTATAAAGGTTTGCATACTGACTTTGCGCAGTGAAGTGAGGCTCAGGCAAGAGCCTCAACACCACTATTGAATCGAAAGAAATGAGGCTAACTCCCATAACAGTCACGGCATCTAAGCCGCGCACTTCATTGATTCAGCGAGCACGAGAAGGCATTTAATAGCAAATCGGGCATCATGTTCTTAAAAATCCGGGAATGAATGTAGCACGACCTTGAGAAAGAGAGCAGAACAGGGCTGCGCTCTTCTTGCATTCATTGAAACTTCATCTTTTTCGGACAATCCATAATGCTTAAAAGTTTAAGGGCTCACAGGAACTGGTGGTTTCACGTTCGACCTTCTACACTTTTGCGTTCACGAAGGAGAAAAGATGGGTGCCCAGTTTGTCGAGGCACGCCTGGATGACCTCTCCCTTCGTACACTCATAAAGGAGAACGAGCAGATAAAAGAGATCAACATAGTGAGGAGAAAAGGTGTCGGCATAACGACCTACTGGGATGGAGTTGTGGGGTACTCTTATTCTGCAAGACTCAAAAAAGACGCCCTCAGGGAATGCGTCAGGCGCTCCGTGGGAATCGCACGCTCTTCAGGAAAGGTTGCGAGACTCAAAATGGATTTTGAGAGAAAGGCTGCCAGGAAGGCGGCATTGACTCTCAAGTGCAAAAAGCATCCAAGAGATGTTCCCTTAGAAGATAAAAAGGAGATGGTAGACATAGCAACTGATACAGCTAAAGAGAAAGGGGAAAATGTCTCCTCTGTCCTTGGACTTTATGGGGAACTCTCAGGCAACAAATTCATAACCAACTCCGATGACTCAGAAATATGCTGGGAAACTGTTGTGATTGACCTCGCTGTCTCCGTCACATGCAAGGATGGGTCAGGAAATCTCATGGATGCGGCGGACGGGGCGGGGGGTTCCTTCGGTCTTGAGAGGTTTTCAAAGAAGGGAAAGACCCCCGAGGATTTTGGGAATAATGCAGCCGAATGGGCGCGCGAGAAGATGAAGGCAAAAAAAGCACCCGCAGGAGAGTTCCGAGCGCTTTGCGACAACCACCTCTCAGGCGTGCTTGCCCATGAGAGTCTTGGGCATCTCTCTGAGGCAGATTTCATTCTCTCGGGTGAATCACCTCTCAAGGATAAGATCGGAGAGAGGGTGGGTTCAGAGCATGTGACTATAATAGACGAGGGTGTTGTCAACAAGGAGATGGAAGGATTCTTCTTACCCTATGATGACCAGGGCACAAAGACTCAGAAGACCCTAATCCTTGACAAGGGAATTCTTGAATCATATCTTCATACCCGTGCCACCGCCTCAAAGCTTCAAGGACAGCTCACAGGGAATGCGAGGGCGGTTAACTTCACATTCACCCCCATCCCCCGCATGAAGAATACCTACTTTACTCCGGGTGACATGACGGAGGAAGAGGCGCTTGAGACATTGGGAACGGGCATATATGCCATACGTACGGCAGGAGGGCAGGCAAACGCCGACGGTTCATTTCTCTTCAAAGCGGTACGGGGATACTGGGTGGAGAATGGCGAGAAAAAGTATCCTCTCAAAGATGTTACACTGACAGGTAACATACTCAATTTTCTCGTCAATGCGGAGGGAGCCACAGAGGATTTGGAAATACGTTCTGGTTACTTTGGAGGATGTGGGAAGGGTGGACAGTGGCCTCTGCCCGTTGGTCTGGGAGGTCCCAAGATGCTTTTCTCAAAGGTCAGGTTTGGGGGTGAGATGCAATGAACTTCACCACTCTGAAAGAGGACCTTCTCTCGGTGGCGGAGGAGGCATCGAGGGTCGCCAGAAAAAGAAGAATTTCTGAATATGAGATATTTGTTTCTTCCTACTCAAACTCCCAGGTGACAATCCAGGGGGGCATGGTGAATGCAAATGATGGGGTATCTGAAGGAATAGGCATACGTGTCGCCTTGGGGGGAAAGGTTGGGTTTGCCTCTGCCACCGGTATCGGGAGTGACTCTGTGCGTTTTGCAGCAGAAGAGGCGCTCTCCGTGGCGCGCACCTTGGACGAGGAAGATAAGAGATTTTACGGATTCGCACCCCCGAGGAGGGGAGGTAAGGAGGGCATCACAGACAAAAAAATGCTGAATATCACCGGGGAAAAACTCGTCTCCGAGACAGGCCAGATTTTTTCCTGCGCCATGGACTATGACAGAAGGGTCGTGTCCGTAACAGCCGATGTGACACTGAATTACGGAGGATTTGCGGTGGCAAACAGTAATGGCGTCGAGAGGATAACGAGAAGCATTGCGTGTGGCGGTTCTGCCGAGGTGACAGTATTGGACGGAACGAGGAGGAAAACTGGATTCGACTTCATCGCTGAAAGGAGAACCCCAGACTTCTCCGGGTTAGGGGAAAGGGCTGCGAGAAACGCTGTCGATATGCTTTCCTCAGAATCCCTTGGTGATTCTGAAAAAATGAAAACACTATGGGAGCCCCTGACCGCTGCACAATTCGTGGATACCGCGTTCTCTTCCTCCATTAACGGAAGATCCGTGGTGGAGGGGAGGTCTGCCTTTGCAGGCAAGATAGGCACGGAGGTGGGCATCAAAGAACTCACCGTCATCGACGCGGGACAGATGCCCGAATCGGTGGCAACCACATCGATTGATGCCGAGGGGACGCCCAGGAGGGACACGAAGGTCATAGAGGATGGGATACTCAAAGGATTCCTCTTCGACAACTACTATGCAAAGATTTATGGGACGGGGAGCACTGGCAATGCCTCACGCGGCTCATTCACAAATCCCCCTACCATCTCCACCACGACGATAGCAATAAAAACGGGTGAGAGAAAAAAAGAGGACATCATTGCGGAAACGCAAAGAGGAATACTTATCACAGGGCTTGTCATGGGTATGGGACACTCCAACCTTATCTCGGGGGACTTCTCGGTGGTCGCCCCCAACCCCTTCCTCATAGAGGAAGGAAATATAAAGCACGCGTTAGAACCTGTGACCATAGCCGGCAACCTCTATGAATCTCTCAAGCAGCTGACGGAAATCGGGGGGGATCCTCTCCTCACACCATTTGCATATACCCCCACCCTCACATTCGAGGGATTCACCGTATCGGGATAGCATGTCAATCTCTGATGTTACCATACTCGAGGACAACACCACGACGCAGAGTCATATAAAGCGGGGAGAGAAGACATTCTATGGCATTCATCTCAATGGAGGTGATACCCTCCTCCTCACACTCAGCATGAAGGGCGACCTCACCTTCAAAATATTCTTTGACAATAAGAGGGATTTCATTAAGACGATGCAATCAGGCACGCACACGATACGATTCCTCGCCTCCGCAGATGGATTCTATCAGTGCATTCTTGAGACTATAGAGGGAGCCAATTGGAATCTCGACTGTGACGTGGAGGCGCCCAGAGCCGAGAGAAGGAAGGAGGGTGAACATTCATTCATACAAAATCTCTCGCTTGGGAATCTGCTCGTCATTTTCACCCTCTTCATCGTCCCTTCCATCGCCCTCTACCTTTTCCTGAATACGATTTCTTTGGCAATCGTGGTGCCTCTCTTTTTAGCTGCATTCATCCTCCATGAGACGGTGGGGGAAAAGGAACTTTTTATAACCATACTCTACGTGGCAAACATCATATTCGGACTTCTTATCCCTTCGTATGTATACCTGATACTGGGGTGGCATGATGCGGAGCGTCTCCTTCTCGTTCTCATATACCTCTTGGCGCTCATGCTTGCAGTTGCCACCTGTCATCTCTTCTTGAAAAAGGTCATGAGGTATAGGAAATGAGAAGGGAGCTTGCTCTTTTCTTTCTTGCCCATGCGGTAAACGATGGGTTTCAGTTTGCACTCGTTCCCCTCTTCCCTTTCATAGCACGAGAACTCAACCTGACCTACCTAGAAGTGGGCATACTTTCTTCAAGCATGGTGGTGAGTCTCGGGGTAGGTCAATTCATCCTTGGACTGCTCTCGGACAGATTTGGGAAGAGAAAGGCATTCATCGCCTCAGGACTCCTCGTCCTCTCTATTTCGCTCTTCTTCATGTCACGAGCAAAAACCTTTGGCGAGCTTCTCATTTTCAACTTCATAGCAGGGTTTGGCTTTGCCACTTACCATCCCGTGGGAACGACCCTCATCACGGAGTCATTTCCCGACAAGGAAAATGCGATGGGCATCCATGGTTCTGGGGGAAACGCGGGCATGCTCTTCTTTCCCTTCTGTGCAGGCATGCTCACAGACTACCTCTCCTGGAGGAATGCACTCCTCATACTATCTCCTGTAGGTATCTTTTTCGCCCTCGCTTTTTTCCTTTTCTTCAAAGAGGTGCAGGGGAAAGGAGGACAATATGAGAAGGTACACATGTCACATCTCTTTCTCCTCATCGCCACCCTTATGTGCGTAAATATGGTACTGCGTGGGTTCGTCACATTCTACCCCCTCATCCTCTCAGAAACTCATACGGCTGCATTCATAGGTACAATCATTGCACTCTTCAATGGCATAGGAATCGTCTCTCAATTCGTGGGGGGTCGCATCGCAGACAAGCCGCACGTGGGAAAAATACTGTCACTTTCATTGCTCCTCCTTCCTCCCCTCATCATAGGACTCGTCTGGACAGAGAGCATAATCCTTGCAGTGACCCTCCTTTTGCCACTCGGATTCCTCATCTATATAGTTTACCCCGTCCTCTTCCTCATCTTCTCATCCGCACTTCCTGAAAAGAGCAGGGCGACGGGGATGGGGATATTTTTTTCTGTAGGCATGGGAGGTTCTGCCCTCTCTCCTCTCGTCCTGGGGAGCTTGAGTGAGAGTGTGGGCCTGCGTTCCAGCTTCTTCTTCCTCGCCCTCGTTTCTCTTTTGGGGAGCATCGTCATTTCATTGTATTTTTCTCTGAGAAAAAAATGATTATTCAAGCTCGGATGCTACCTTCTCAATGACGAGGGGGGCAAGAAGCGCCATGAGCCTATCAAAAAAAGGTTGAAGGGTTGATTCCTCGCTTTCACGGGTGCGGGAAGAAGCCTGGGAGAGAAGAACTCCAACGCTAAATGCGACTGCGAGGGAGAGGAAGGGGTGGTTGTCTATGGGGGAATGCTTCACCATGGCCTCCTTGACCTCCCCTAACTTTTTTACCACATCACTGCTTGTGACTTTCTGTTCCAAGTGTGACCCTCCTCAATAGTATGAACCCTGAGATCGAAAACACGAGAAACACAAAAAGGAAAGAGAGCCCCCAGATGACCTCCCTGGTCGCACTCACAAAAAAATACATGAAGAGTGACGCGGATAGAAAAGAGAGTGCAAGGGCAAAAAAGACGAAGGCAATGAGGAAGAGGAAAATAGAGGCAGCGGTGACAACCATCCTACGTCTCATTCTCTCGAGGGGCTGCAGGAGGGCGGCGTCCATCGCCTCATAGACATTCTGGACAACATAGAGTTTGAGCGTCTCCACAAATTCCTCCATTTTCTCTGAGAACGATTTTTCTTCCATGCAATCACCTAGAAAATAGTTGCGATGAGGGTCTTGGTTGCAGTCACGCCCTCTATGTTCCGTATCTCCTGATTGAGGTGGGAAAGCTCATTGAGGTCTTCTATATCTAGTGTGATGTGAATGTCGTAGGCTCCATACACCACATGGGCGTCAGAGACCTTTTCACTTCTTCGTAGCTTTAAAACTACATCTGTTTCCTTTCCCGGTTCCACGATGCCGAGGACAAATGCCAGTACCAACCTACCATCACCTGCCTGAATCCTACCTGAAGACGCTATACCTCTGGAGGAGCTTTGTGAGTTTCATGGCAGTCTCCTCGGGTATGATGCCTTCCTTTTCCTTTTCAGTAACAAAATCTCGCGCCTCACGAACACCAATCTTGGATGCCTTGGCGTAGATGCCTCCCTTGATGGAGGCTACATTCTCATCAGATATTTCTTTGAGTATGAGTGAGAGGTCCCACTTGAAATCCTGAATGCGACGCATGTTTAATTTTTTCACCCTCTTGTTGGTATGAATCCTGTAACCCTCAGGCGGCCCCGCTGCCCGAGAAGGAGAGCTGAATCTTTTTTTATTCATCTTAAAAGGCGATCTTCTATGAAACGCCCTCCTCCCCATCAGGATACCTCAACTGAAGTCATCTCTTCCCCTCAAATGCATTCTTTTTAACCCTTTCGGTTTTGCATTGTTCAATACTGCTCACCGTGGTAGAATATGACTATCCCCTCGTCCTGTATCTCAAAGGGAATGTTTCTCATGGTGTGCTTTGTCTCCCTCATCTTTCGTATACGGAGGTTGCGTTTCAAATCGAGGCCTTTCTCCTCAAGAGAGAATATGATAACACCCCTCGACACGAACTCTTCGACGCCGTAACGGGAGAGTCTCTTGTCATCCTTGCTCTCCGTGGTGATAAGTGAGGTGACTCCTATTTCAAGCAGGAGGGAGGCAAGCCGGTAGATTGCTTTTCGAATCTGAGACTGCTCGAGTACGCGAAGCTCAAGTGAGGGTATGGAGTCAATGACGACACGCTTGGCGTCAATCTTTTTGGCGGCTTTATAGATTTCAGTGATGAGGGCGTCTATGTCAAATCCTTTGGGCATCGTGTGTCTTTCCTTTGCGTGAATGCCTGACCGAGACGTGGCGGCATCTATTATGATTATCTTATTCTCATCCTCTAGTTTCTGGAAATCCCATCCAAATCCTATCATTTCCTTTCTGAAATCTTCGGGTCTCTCCTCAAGTGTGACAATGATGCCAGTCTCATTGTAGAACTTCGCTCCCATATAGAGGAACTGCGCGCAAAAGATGGTTTTCCCTGTCCCTGTTCCCCCGGTGACGAGGATGTTTGTACCTTCAGGATAGCCACCACCAATGATCTCATCGAGGCCTTTCACTCCTGTTTTTACACGAACCATACCAACACCGAATTACTATTAACCTTTTGTCGATTGGTTTAAATACTTTTCTGTGTAAATGACAAAAATATTGGAGAAAGTCGCAAAAAGGTAAAAAAAGGGTGGTGAGAGTTACAATTGTGTATGAGTAACCTTTTATGAGGAATGCTAATGAGACGCATGATAACCCTCTGCCTCTACAACACCTATGACAAGAAGAGGCTACATGACATACATATAAGGAGTGTAGCGAGGGCTGCCCCCGTATGTTCGGTGTGCGGGATGACCCTCGCCCTCCTGGATTTTCCCCATGCTATGTATGAAACTGTAGAAGGGAGCACTACTATTGGAGAATGTGGCACATACTTTTACCATCTGAGGAAAGAGAATAGATATTATGAACTGCACGACAGGTTCCCCTTGGGCACACTGATTGCCACTACCTGTCACCCTGATGAGAAGAAATCCATTTCCACTCACTCACTCCTCACTCTCTGCATGAAAAAGAATATCATACTCATCATGGGTCTCGGAAGGAGAGGGCTTCCAAAAGATATCCGCGAAAAGGCTTCCCACCATTGGGACGCGACTGGAAAAGGCATCTCCCTTGAGACATGCGCCGCGATGGGATTCATAGGAGGCATTCTCTTTGCGCTAAATGCAGGAAAGAGAAAGGAAGGCACAAAGATTAAATATGGCTGATGAATCCTAAGTGGAACTGGGATTTATGAAAATCTGAAAAACTTTGCAGGACAAAATTGAATGATTGCAGTGTAACATTTGAAGATGGATTTGTGTATTTCAGCAAGAGGAAAAAAAATATTTATGATATAGATACATAATGTATAATATTAGATATGATGAAGATTCTGAATACAAAAATTTTGGTTGACTGACCATAAAACCACCACATTTATAAATGGGCTCGATTTGATTGGTATTGTGAAATCGATACGGGTAGCTCTCATCGCCCTCATCATCATTTCTCTCTTCCCCTATAGCCTCGCTCAAAACGAAACATATTCTGAAACAATCATAACACCTCATATCGGTGAGGGGTGGGAGAGCACTCGGATGAGGGTCATAGTCTCAGGTGAGCAGTTCACCACCTACCTCGTTGCAGATGCCCTCTTCAACCTCAAGGTACGTGACACACAGGGCCTCTTGAGGTATGAATTCGGACTGCCTGTTCTTTTCGGCAAGAGGAGGTACGTGCCCCTGTCAATAACCCTGCGCGGAGGGAGGAGTGAGGTGGAAATCTCCTACAACAGGGAAACGATGGCAACAGGGACGACCGTGTCGGGGGAATACTGGTACTACCTTAAGAGGACGACGGATGTTGCGGTGGTGGAATACCACATCCCTCTCGATAATATAGAAGTAAAGCGTGACACGAGTCCTGTGCCCGATGCCGTAAGTTATGGCAATCCCACCGTGGTCACTTACAGGATACGAGAAGGAGACATAGTGAAGCTCACCACGCGCTATGTTCGCAAGGGTGGCATCGATTATCAGAAGACAAGGACGAGTGAGGAAAAAATTCTTGTTGGGGGAGAAACATACACCTTCACACTCACCTACCCAGAAAATGTCGAGGCGCTTGCGGATGATGTGAGATTCTTCATCAAGGAAATGGTTCCAAAAATCATAGAAGAGACAGGATATCCCCTCACGCACAAATCCTTCCGTATCACACTCAAGGAAAGGGGTGAATTGGAGTGGGCTGCCGCCGTGAATCGCGGAGGTGGGGTAATGGAATTCTATATAGAGACGCCCCACAGCTATCCCTCAGTCACGCTTCCCCACGAAATAATCCATTCCTATATACAGGGTGTCCCCACCTTCATAAATGAAGGTCTCGCCAATTATTTTGAGTGGAAGGTGGTGGCAGGGTTTACACGCACTCTGGGTGAACCTTCATATGCACCACGGGAATGGTACTGGCAAACGTATGAGAGGCAGTATAAGGAATTCGTGGACATACGGACCGACTACGGGGAATCAGGCAATGATAAGCTTGAATCCCTTATCTCCTCAAAATATGACAAGGGCACATATCTCATCACACTCATCGCACAGAAGACAGGGGAGGACACAGTCCGCGAGATACTCCAGATAATCGCAAAGAGACAGCAATCCTCACCCGGTCCCATAAGTCTTGATTACTTGGTCTTGAACCTCTCAAAGAAAGGGGAGGAGGTGTCTGAGATACTCCGAGACCCGCGATTCGGATTTCAGGTGACTGAGCCGGGTAAGGCGGAGGTTTTACGCCTTGTCACTCTTATGAAAAACGATTCCTGGTGGTCCTTACTCATCGCTTTGGCATATGACTATGAAGGGAAGGTGAAGGCTGTCCGGATCGGGAATTTGCAGGAACTCAAGGGAGAGATTGAGGAGAAAAGAGATTTTGCGAGAAACACGCTTCGCCCTGTCAACATTTCTCTCATTCTCTTTTTGATTGCGGGAATCATCATAGCCGTGGGAGGTGTGAGAGTCATTGCCAGAAACAAGAGCCCCATGGTGAATCAGAAGGCAGAGAGGGAGAGGATATCCCTTATCAAACTGAAGCTCATGGGACGCTTCGGCTCAATGTATCATTTCCAGCTGGAGATGGCTGAAAGGTTTGGTTGGGAAAACGTGGAGAATAAGGAACTCATAAAAGAGCTTGCGGAGGAATTGGGTATCAACGTATAATCCCCATGCCTCCTACAGATTTTCTCACTTCAGCAAGAACATCTACCATTCTATCTATTTCCTCTATGGTATTGTAACAATGATAGGAGGCGCGCGCCGTCTCCTCAATACCCAGCGCGTGCAGAGGTGGGATTGCGCAGTGGGTGCCTGAACGTATGCAGATACCTCTCTCATCGAGTATGATTGCCACATCATGAGAGCCAAGACCTTCCATATTGAAGGATATGACCGCCGCTCGATTTTGAGGCGGACCGTATACAGTCAGACCCGCGATTTCTCCAAACCGCTTTAAGGTGTGGGAGGTGAGTTTTTCCTCATGAGAGTGTATGTTCTCTATGCCCAGAGTCTGTATGTAATCGACGGCTGCACCAAGCCCTATGGCACCCGCTATGTGAGGTGTGCCAGCCTCATATCGTTCGGGAGGGGAAATCTCTTTCCATCTCTCAAGAGTCACATCCTCCACCATGCCCCCTCCGACAATCATGGGAGGAAGTAAATCAAACATTTCTTCTTTCGCATAGAGAACTCCAATACCCGTGGGCCCCATAGGACCTTTGTGTGCAGAGAAGGCGAGGAAGTCGGCTCCCAATTTCTTGACATCAACTTTCGTGTGCCCTACCGCCTGCGCAGCATCTACGCACAATAGTGCACCCTCCTCTCGCGCAATTTTTTTTATTTCATTGAGATGCGTAATTGTGCCCAGAGCATTGGAGGTATGGGTCACCGCAACGATTCGCGCCCCCGCAATCTTGTCCATGAAGTCTCCCATGTCAAGCGCCCCCTCGCCTGTGATCCTTACCACCCTCACCTCACACTTCTTCCTCAGACGCAACCAGGGTATGAAGTTGGAGTGGTGCTCAAGCTCCGTGGTGACAACGATGTCCCCCTCATGGGGTACACACGAAGCCACCTGGTTTAAGGCTTCTGTGGCATTCTTGGTGAAAAATACCTCGTTGGATTTTGCATTAATGAGAGCAGCTACCTTCTCATGGGCTTGTTCATAGGCAATCGTCGCCTTTTGAGAAAGCCGGTGCAGCCCGCGGTGCACGTTCGCGCGGTAGTTGTAGTAATAGTCATCCATGGCTTCGACCACGGGGCGGGGTGTGAGTGAGGTTGCGGCTGAATCGAGATAGATCAGCTCTTTGGTGAGGGGGATGTCTTCCCGCACATCATCGGGGATTCTCATATGGGTGAATCGAAGAGCAAAGTCTTAAAGGTTTTGGTGAGAATTCACAGACGTTTGCGTCTCACATGTCAATCTCATTTTCCTTGTAACTGTCATCTCCCACTTCTTTCTTTATTTTCTCAATGAGTTCATCGGAGAGCTTTAAGAGCTTCATCTCAGAGGGAAGCGTACGCCTCAATTCCTCTATGGAATTCAATCCCGCATCCCAAAGCCTATTGGCAATCTCTTCTGTGAGTCCGGGAATCGTGAGAAATTCATTTATGGTTTCCTCGCGCGAAACTCTCTTCCTCCCCTTCCTAAAGTTCTCTATCGCCTTGCGCAATCCTGCAGCGGCAAGGTTGGAGCAGTGCATCTTTACGGAGGGGAGGCCATCGAGTGCCTCGGCCACATCGCCTCGTGTAATCTTTTCTGCTTCCTCCAGCGTTTTTCCGCGCGCCATTTCTGTTATCATGGAGGAGGTCGCAATGGCTGCAGCACATCCCATCGTCTTGAAACTTATGTCTGCGATCCTTCCGTCACGAACCTTTATGTAGATGTTCATTATGTCGCCGCAGAGTGGGTTACCCACCTCACCCACGGCGTCGTACTCTTCAAGCTCCCCCGCGTTTCGCGGGTTGTTGAAGTGCTCCAGGAGTTTTTTTGAATACATGGTCATACCCTTGGGGACATTTCTCTCAATTTTTCAACTATCTCTTGCAGGGCATCCACACAGTAATCTATCTCTTCTTGTGTAGTGTATCGTGAGAGTGTGAGCCGCAGTGAGCTGTGAGCCATCTCGGGGTCGACGCCCAGAGCCTCTAGAACATGAGAGGGTTGCAGGCTTTTGGAGGCGCAGGCTGAGCCCGTGGAGGCTGCAATGCCCATATTATCGAGATAAAGAATAAGGCTTTCACCCTCTATGCCTGGGAAACTGAAGTTGGCGTTGTTGCACAGTCTCTTCTGAGGCGGACCGTTGAGATGTGAAGAAAGTATTCCTTTCAAGACATTTTCTACGAGTCTGTCACGTAGACTTCTCATGTAACCCACATGCCCCTCATTGGCGATTTCAGCGGCTTTGGCAAAGCCCACCACACCTGCGACGTTCTCGGTTCCTGCGCGCATATTGAACTCATGGGCTCCCCCATCCACAAGTTTTTTCAACTGCATGCCTTCCCTCACGAAAAGAGCTCCCACGCCTTTAGGTCCATGTATCTTATGAGAAGACAAGGATATTAGGTCGGTATTTGCTTTTTTGACATCCAAAGGTTCTTTTGTGAAACTCTGGACTGCATCGGTGTGGTAGGGAATGTGATGTTCGGTGCAGATGCTGCCTATGGTGGCAATGTCTTCCACAACACCTATCTCATTGTTCCCATGCATCACAGAAACGAGGATTGTCTCCGGTCGTATCTCCATCTCAAGCTGAGATAAATCAACAAACCCCTCTCTATCAACATCCAGATGCGTGATGCGGTATCCCTCTTTTTCCAATACCTCGCATGTTTTAAGCACCGCAGGATGCTCAATTTTTGATGTTATTATGTGCCCTTTTCTATGCATATGGGCAATACCTTTTATTGCGAGGTTATCCGATTCTGTTCCTCCCGAGGTAAAAATGATTTCTCCCGGAGACGCGTTCAGTTTAGAGGCGATGGTCGCGCGTGCCCTCTCTAGTGCTTCTGATGCGTTCCTGCCCCATTGGTGTAGGGAAGATGCATTTCCATAATCGTCCAGAAAGTAGGGTTTCATTGCTTCCCACACCTCGGAGGCGGTGCGAGTGGTCGCTCCGTTATCGAGATACGCCTTCATGATTTTTTTTATAACAGTGTTAATTTTTAAAGCTATCGGTTTGTACTGATTTTATTCCTCAATTTGCTTCACGATGAGCACAGGTATTTTTGATGTCTTGGCCACCGTCGAATAGGTATGCCCCACAAGAATGCTAATCCCCCCGCTCCCATGAGAGCCTATGACGAGCATATCATACCCTTCACGCGATTCTGCAATTATCTCATTGGCAGGGTCTCCCTCCCTGTACTTTGTCTTTGCCGCTATCCCTACATCAGCAAGAATTTTTTTCCCCCTCTCGAGTATTTCCTCTGAAGGATCTTTCCATTTCTTATGCTCAATCTCTCGGAAAAGCTTTAGCTCCTCCTCTATTCGCTCAACATAGTACTCAGACTTGACATCTTTCTTCCCCACATAGAGAAGAGTGATGTCGTGCTTGCTCTTTTTTGGCATCTTTGCTCCCCTTCCGTTCATACAGAGCTTCGTAGTGAATTCAAGCACTTTCTCAGAAAAGGAGGACCCGTCAAAACAAATGAGTACTTTCATGTGAGATACCTTTAGATTATTATTTCTGGATATATATTTAAAGGTATCCTATCCATTACATTACATAGAGCAGGTATATCAGGATATTGCACAGCAGGATGACCAGTGCCATGGAACTGAAGCAATACTTACAGTATTCTGTCCATGTGACCGTCTCCCCACGGTTTTTTTCAAAAATGGCAATGGCTACCACGTTTGCTGATGCGCCTATGGGAGTTCCATTTCCTCCTATGTCTGTCCCGATGGCGGTTGACCAGATGAGAGGGGTGAGGGGGAAGTGGAAGGATGCGGAGAGATACTTGATTATGGGTGCAAGGGTGGCAGCGAAAGGAACATTATCGATGAAGGCGGAGCCGATGGCGCAAAACCAGAGGATGATTGTGAGGGCTACAAAAAAATTCCCCCCGGACACATTGCCTATGTATTCTGCCGCTATCCTGAGCAGCCCGGTGTATTCCATGCCCCCCACGATGAGGAAGAGGCACGCAAAGAAGAGAAGTGTGACCCAGTCCACCCTTTCCAGGATAACAGGCATCCTCTTGTTGGGTCCACCGAGAAGCAGGACGATGGCGGCGCTCGTGAGGGCGATGAAGGCGACACCAAACCCGGTCTTGTAGTTTGTGACGAGGAGCACGACTATGTAAATAAAAGCGAAAATGCCCAAATAAAAGAGCCACCTGTCCCTTATGGCTTCACGCGGATGCATGCGATTCACTTCATCGAGAATATCAGGATTCTTGGAAATATCTTCTCTCACAGAGAATATCAACTTTCTGAAGAAGAATATGAATATCGCAGTATTAACGACGAATGCAACGACTCCGACGGGACCGGTATTTACGACGAAATCCAGGAAGGAGAGGTGGAAATAAGTTCCGAGGATGACATTGGGGGGGTCACCCACCATGGTGGACACACCGCCTATATTGGAGGCGCATATCTCTGAAAGGATAAGGGGGAGAGGCCTCATCTTCAAAATGGAGCAGACCTCAAGCGTGAGAGTTGCCATGAAAATCATTACGGTGATGGATGAAACGAACGCCGAGAGTAGGGCGGTAATGAAAGGAAAGAGGATGAATAATTTGAGCGGATCAAGTCTCACTATCTTTGCAGAGTGGAGTCCTAACCATCTGAAAAATCCGGATTCCTCCATGGCTGCAATGACAATCATCATGCCAAATATGAATCCGAGTGTCTCCCAATTCTCGGCCTTCAGCAATTCCTCCATGGGGAGAACAAGCATCCCCACGAGCAATGCTCCGAGCAGTGCGGCAATGGTGCGATGAACCTTATTGGATATTATGAGTCCATAAGAGAGTATAAAAATGCCCAAGGCGAGCCACTGGTTCTCTGAGAGCATGAAGTGAGAGGTGGGGAATAATTTATAAGGCTTTTGGTGAAAAAAATAATGATAACAATCAAAGCGAGAGGCTCTGACTCTCACGGGTGTTCTATTTGAATAATCGTTGCTGTTGGGTTCTATTTTTCAGGTTCGAGGAGTTCTATGAGGACGCCACCGAATCCCTTCGGATGCACGAAGGCGATGCGTCCGTGAGCGCCTGTTCTCGGATGCTCGTCGATTAAAGGCAATCCCGCATCTTTCAGTTCCTGAAGTATTCCCTCTATGTCTTCCACCTCTATGCAAATGTGGTGAATGCCTTCACCTCTCGATTCAATGAACTTTAATATGGGGCTATCCTCCCCCATCCCCTCCAAGAGTTCGAGGTGGGTCGCGCCAATCGGGAGGAAAGATGCCTTCACCTTATTTGCGGGCAGTTCCATTCTCTCTGAAACGGAGAATCCGAGAAGCCGATACAGCCTCTCCTTTTCCGAAACACTCCTGCATGCAATGCCTATGTGATCGATCTTCATGGCGATGGTTCACAGGGCAATTTAAAAGACTTTCTGAATGGCGAAAAGAGGAGGAAGGGAGAAAAGGTTATTCTTTCGGACAGCATCCGATGCCAAATATCTTTTTAAATCGAGGGAGGAATAGTATGCCGGTGTTTTTTGTGAGAGAGAAATGGCTTGAGACATACAAGAAGAATGCCTTGGACACAAAATTCGAGACATCGTCATTTGAGGTCGATGCCCTCTATACCCCTGAAACCATATCGAACTCGAATTTTGAGAGGGACTTGGGGTATCCTTCATTCTTCCCCTATACGCGTGGCATCTACCCCACGATGTATCGCGGGAAGCTGTGGACAATGAGACAGTACGCAGGGTTTGCCTCTGCCGAGGAATCCAACAGGAGATTCAAATTTCTTCTTGCCGAAGGGCAGACTGGACTCTCCGTCGCCTTTGACCTGCCCACCCAAATCGGTTACGATTCAGACCACCCGCTCGCACGGGGCGAAGTGGGAAGGGTTGGTGTTCCTATTGATTCACTCGCTGACATGGAGATTCTATTTGAGGGAATACCCTTAGACAGGGTTTCGACGAGTATGACCATAAATGCACCAGCTGCCATACTCCTCGCGATGTACATCGCCGTCGCAGAAAAGCAGGGCGTGCCCATGAAAGACATCTTGGGCACCATACAAAACGATATACTCAAAGAGTATATCGCCCGTGGCACCTACATCTTTCCTCCTGCCCCCTCCATGCGCATCACCTGTGACATTTTCGAGTTCTGTGCAACCAACCTCCCCAAATTCAACACCATCTCCATTTCAGGTTACCATATTCGTGAGGCGGGAGCCACCGCGGTGCAGGAGCTCGCCTTCACTTTAGCCAATGCCATTACTTACGTTTCCTCTGCCCTCGAGAGGGGGTTGCGCATCGATGACTTCGGACCGCGCCTCTCCTTTTTCTTTGGTTCCCACAACGACCTCTTCGAGGAGGCTGCCAAATTCCGCGCCGCACGCAGGATGTGGGCAAGAATCATGAAAGACAGGTTCGGTGCACAAGACGAAAGATCATATCTCCTTCGGTTCCACACACAGACAGATGGGTGCACCCTCACCGCGCAACAACCGGAAAACAACATTGTCCGGGTCACTATCCAGGCACTGGCTGCTATCCTAGGAGGAACCCAGTCCCTGCATACAAACAGCATGGACGAGGCGCTTTCGTTGCCGTCCGAGAAGGCTGTCCAGACTGCCTTGAGGACACAGCAGATACTCGCCTATGAGTCAGGGGTGGTCAACACCATCGACCCTCTCGCAGGCTCTTATTACGTCGAATCCCTCACCAATAGAATAGAGGATGAAGCAGGAAGATACATAGAGCGCATAGAGAAGATGGGGGGTGTGCTGCATGCCATAGAGACAGGCTTTCTGCAGACGGAGATTGCGGACTCTGCGTATCGATACCAGAAAAGCATAGAGGAAGGCAGCCGCGTCATCGTCGGCGTTAATAAATTTAAGGTTGAAAAGGAAGAGAAGCCCATGGTGAAAGCCACTCTCTCTGAAGATTCGCAAATCAAAAGATTAAATGCCGTGAGGGAGAGAAGGGACAAATCTCTTGTGATATCATCCCTGGGACGATTATCCGAGGCTGCACACACTGGCAGAAACCTGGTGCCACATATACTCGAGGCGGTGAAGGCATACGCCACCATAGGAGAAATATGCGATGTTTTGAGAGAAGAATTCGGAGAGTACAAACCGCGCTTTTCCATGTGAAACGGACTCATGAAAATGAAAAGAAACAATGACATCCGATTGAATGTCCCCAAGTTCTGCGATTCTGTCGAGTAGAAATGGATACGACCAAAAAAACACAATCTTTAAAAGAATAGTGCTTTCCTACAAGGCATGAAGAAACTCTCGGAGCTTGAAGAGCACAAGAAGAAAGCGGCGCTCGGAGGCGGAGAGGACAAAATAAAAAAACAGCATGAAGCCGGAAAATTCACCGCGCATGAGAGACTCGACCTGCTTCTGGATCGCGATTCATTCGTGGAACTGGGTGTCTTTAACACGGGGCGCATACGGGATTTCGGCCTGGAAGAGTATCTCGGAGACGGCGTGGTATGTGGCTATGGCACTATTGACGGGAGACTCGTCTACGTCGCCGCAGAGGACTTCACCGTGATGGGGGGTTCTCTGGGAGAGATTCACGCACGAAAGATTGCAGACATGCTGGAACTTGCCATAAAGAACGGGGTTCCCTTTCTACAGCTCAACGACTGCGGGGGCGCACGCATTCAGGAGGGCGTCCTCTCTCTGAATGGGTATGGGAGGATATTCAAAAGAAACACGCTCGCCTCCGGCTATATCCCCCAGATTTCAGTGATCATGGGACCCTGTGCCGGCGGTGCCGTCTACTCGCCCGCAATAACAGACTTCGTATTCATGGTTTCCCACACGAGCAGGATGTTCATCACCGGACCAGAGGTGATAAAGACAGTCACCGGAGAGGAGGTTTCCTCAGAACAGCTGGGCGGTGCGGTCACCCATAATACACTTTCTGGGAATGCTCACTTCATGGCGGAAACCGAGGAAGAGTGCCTCCTCCTCGTTCGAAGACTTCTGTCCTATCTCCCTCAGAACAATGAGGAACTGCCCCCGAAGAATAAAAACGATATCATGACAATGGATGAGGATATTCTCTCTTGTATCCCTGAAGACTCCAACAAACCTTTTGATGTGAAGGAGATAATCAGCAAAATCTTCGACAGTGACAGCTTTCTGGAGGTGCACGCCCACTACGCCCAAAACATTGTGGTAGGGTTCGCACGCCTGAGGGGACGCGTCGTGGGTATAATCGCCAACCAACCCCTCATACTCGCGGGATGCCTGGACATTAACTCTGCAGACAAAGCCGCACGATTCATACGCTTCTGCGATTGCTTCAACATTCCTCTGGTCAATCTTGTGGATGTGCCAGGATTCCTCCCCGGGACAGGACAGGAATACGCAGGCATCATTCGGCACGGCGCAAAGATGCTTTTCGCATTCTCAGAAGCAACCGTCCCGAAAGTCGTGCTCGTCATGAGGAAGGCATATGGCGGAGCCTATATAGCGCTGTGCAGTAAGGACATGGGGTTTGACATTATACTTGCCTGGCCCGTCGCTGAAATAGCCGTCATGGGACCCGAAGGCGCGGCAAACATAGTCTTCAAACGTGAGATAGCAGAGTCTGCGAATCCTGCAGAAACGAGAAAGCAGTTTATTCGGGAATTCAGGGAGAAATTCGCTAACCCCTATGTCGTGGCCAAGTCGGGGCTCGTGGATGCCGTCATCGACCCAAAAGATACGCGAAGGGAGCTCTCATGCGCCCTCGAGGCAATGGTGCGCAAGAGGGAAGACAGACCAAAAAAGAAGCATGGGAATATACCGCTGTGAGGTAAGACAATGAAGAGATTCAGAATCAAATTCGAAGGAAAGGTTTACGATGTCGAGGTGGAAGAGGTCAGAGAGGAGCCGAGCAGACAAACAATCCGCCATACACAGGTGACTCCCCCACAGCCTTCCCCCGTTCCTGCGATGACAGCCCCACCCCGTACTGAAGGCGGCATCCGCGCCCCCATGGCGGGAAAGGTACTGCAGATAAAGAAGAAGGAGGGAGATTCGGTAGATGTGGGAGAGATCGTTTTCGTCATGGAATCGATGAAGATGGAAGTCTATGTCAGGTCACCGCAGAAGGGTACAATACGAAAGATTCATGCCGCCCTCGATTCAGTTGTTGAAGCCAACACGCTCCTCGCAGAGGTGGCGTGAATGGACATACTGCAGGTAGCTGCCACCGTCTACCTCATCGCACTCATCATCTCGCTCCTCGTAGCAGTGATTGTTGTCGTGATACGGACCCTCACCTCTGAGAAGAAACAGCCTGCCGGAGAGCACGATCTTGAGGTTGTGATTGCTGCCTCACTCGCTGCATATGCTTCCGAGGTAAAGCCCTCATTGAGCGTCGAGGAGAGAACGACAGAGGGAAAGGTAGGATTCTGGTGATGCCATGTTACCCCCCATCGTGAACATATTCCAAGGCCTGCTCACCTTTTTCACAATGGAACCCCTGATGGCAATTCTCAGGCTCATTCTCATACTCCTGGGCATCCTCCTTCTCTACCTCGGATACAGAAATGTCCTCGAGCCGCTCATCATGGTTCCCATGGGACTTTCCATGGCAGTGGTCAATGCTGCCATAATGCTTATGGCAGCGCAGAAGTACGGCACCCTCTTCCTGGACCCATTCGCGGGTTCTGTCACAGAAGTCGTGGACGCCCTCCAGATATATTTTCTTCAACCCATCTATACACTCACCTTCACAAATGGACTCATCGCATGCCTCGTATTTGCAGGTATCGGCGTCTTGACCGATCTGGATTTCTTCATCGTCAGACCGGGGCTCTCCATGCTTCTCGCGATAGCCGCAGAGCTTGGTACGATTGCCACGCTGCCCATTGCCTACTTTCTGGGATTCAGCCTGCGGGAGTCTGCCTCGATTGCCATTGTGGGCGGCGCAGATGGTCCCATGGTTCTCTTCACCACTCTCATGCTCGCCCGCAACCTATTCGTGCCCATCACCATCGTCGCCTATGTCTACCTATCAATCACATACGCGGTATATCCCTATCTCATGAAAGCCCTCATCCCACGCCACATGCGCGGAACCTTCATGGATCCGCACGAAATACCAAGCGTCTCCTCCCGCGAAAAGTTTGCATTTTCCGTGGTCGCCTGTATCCTTTTGAGTCTTCTCTTCCCCGTTGCAGCCCCGCTCTTCGTATCCTTCTTTCTAGGTGTCATCGTGAAGGAGGCAAAGATAACGCGTTACCAAAAATTCTTCGATGAGGTTCTCCTGACGGGGTCCACATTGTTTCTGGGGTTCGTCCTCGGTGCACTCCTCTCCGTCAACGTCATTCTCGATATGCGAATATTTCTCATCCTCATACTGGGCATGGTCGCCCTCCTCCTCTCGGGGTTGGGGGGACTGGCCGCAGGGGTCGCCGCCTACTACCTGAGCCATAAGAAAATAAATCCCCTCATAGGCATCGCGGCGGTGTCCTGCGTTCCCACCACAGCCAAGGTTGCACAGAAAGTTGCCCAGGAGGCAAACCCCGAGACTATCATTCTACCCTTCGCCATGGGACCCAACGTGGCGGGTGTCATCACCACGGCCATCATCTGTGCCATCTATGTGACTCTCTTGCCTCTGCTTTGAAAAGCCGGATTCACTCTCTGGCTCATAAAAGCAAAGAATTTCCGATAAATCTGCCAACATTCAAAGAAGAATCGCTTTTTTTGCCATGATTACAATTATGAAACGAAAGATATTTAAAGGGTAAGAAAAACGTCTAGCGGTGATAGAATGGAGGACATAAAAGAGATAGAGAAGAAATATGTGATGAAGTCCTGGTCCTTTCAGACTGGGTACGAGCCCCTCATGATCGAATCTGCGAAAGGGAGCCATTTCTCTGACGTGAATGGAAAAAAATACCTGGACTTTTCAGCGCAACTCATGTGCACCAATATTGGACACAGTAATCCTGCAGTCGTCGAGGCGATGTACAACCAGGCAAAAAAGATATCCTACTCCTCACCAGGCTTTGGGGCAGAGGCGAGGGCGCGCCTTGCAGAAAAGGTTGCCTCGGTTGCAGGAAATAATTTCAGAAAAACATTCTTCTCCACGTCAGGCACAGAGGCCAATGAAGCTGCAGTCAAGGCAGCGAAATGGTATACGGGGAAATTCAAAATACTCTCGCGTTACAGGTCATATCACGGTTCCACCGCTGTCTCCATGATGCTCACAGGAGATCCACGTAGGCTCCCTGCCGAACCCGGGTATCCAGGCATCGTCCATATTCCGGACTGCTACTGCTACCGATGTCCCTTCAAAAAGGAGTACCCCGGATGCGATGTGCTCTGCGCTCGATATGTGGGTGACCTCATCGACATGGAGGGTTCTGTGGCTGGGCTCGTCGTTGAGCCTGTGGTCGGTTCCAATGGAATCCTTGTGCCACCCAAGGAATATATGAAGGTACTGCGCGAAATATGTAACGAAAAAAACGTCGCACTCGTCGCAGACGAAGTCATGGCGGGATTCGGACGATGCGGGAAATGGTTTGCCATGCAGCTCTTCGATGTCGACCCTGATATCTACACCATGGCGAAAGGTCTGACCTCGGGCTACGTGCCTCTCGGCGCGACTACTTTCTCCAACGCCATTTCAGATTTCTTCAACGACCATATGTTCACCCATGGACACACCTATGCCGGGCATACCCTTGCCTGTGCAGTTGGTCTCGCCAGTTTCGATATTTACAACAAAGAAAACCTCATCGAGGGCGCAGCCGAAAAAGGGAAATACTTAATGAAGAGACTCACCGAACTCAAGGATCATAAATCCGTAGGTGATGTGCGTGGCGTTGGCCTCTTTGCAGGTATTGAACTCGTGAAGAATAAAAAGACTAAAGAACCCGCAGCGGGACGCGAAACCAAGCTCTCACGCGAACCCACGATACCCGCAAAGGTTGTCTCTGAAGCCATGAAGAATGGCGTCTACATCGTGCAGATGATAACGACACTCATCATAGCGCCTCCCCTGATCATTACGAAGGAAGAAATCGATGAAGGCGTGAATGTCCTGGACAAGGCACTTTCAATCGCAGATGCGGCGTGTGTGGAATGAATTTATTTTTATTTTCTTCCCAATCCTTTTTTTCTTTTTTTTATTACACTCACTTTGACTGAGATTTTGGAAAATCATTTTAACCGACGCCTATCATTTTCTTAAATATTCAGAATACTAAAAATGAAATACTCCCATTCAATATTATCAAATAGTTTTAACCCTTGCAATTATATGAAAACATTCCGCTATATTTAGCATCCTTATCCTTTCTTCATTCGCCATGAATTGCTGAAGAATCTTTCGGCGCCCATTACTCTGCCACTCCCAGAAACAGGATAAAAAATTATAGTATCTCTTTTGTTATCTGAAAAATTTCTGGTAAGCAATCGAATCTCTAAATGATTATCAACAGTCCATTTATAACATCATGAATATTAAAAGAAAGTAATAAATTGTGCAAAAGGAATAAAATAGAAAGAGGAGAATAGAATCAGGGAAGCTGCTTGACTATATCATCGTAAGTCTCAGGTCTTCTGTCCCTGAAGAACTGCCAGACATTTCTCACTTCCCTAATCTTGTCCAGATCGATGTCTGCCATGACGAGGGCATCCTTGTCGCGTGGGGCAGGTGCGTCCCCTATCTTTTTTCCCGCAAGGTCGAATGACTCCCCTATGAATTCCCCGCGTGGGGTGCAGAAGTAGGAGGAGCCGTAGAACTCTCCCGATTTCCACTCCTCCCATCCCACCCTGTTTATGGCACCGAGGAAGTACTGGTTCGCCACGGCATGGGCTGGCTGCTCCAGTCGCCACAGGTATTCTGAGAGACCGGCAACCGTCGCGGAGGGGTTGAAGACTATCTCTGCCCCATGAAGACCCAGCAGGCGAGCGCCCTCGGGGAAGTGTCTATCATAACAGGTATAAATGGCAATCTTTCCATAGGCGGTCTGGAAGACCGGGTAGCCTAGGTTGCCAGGCTTGAAGTAGAGTTTTTCCCAGAAGCCGGTCACATGCGGAATGTGGTTCTTGCGGTACTTACCAAGATAGCTCCCGTCTGCATCATATACAGCTGTTGTGTTATAGTAGATGCCATCCATGGCTTCTTCATACACGGGCACGGCGATTGCCATCCTGTGCTTCTTCGCCGCCTTTGCCATCCTGTTGGTTGTCGGTCCCGGTACGGGTTCTGCAAGCTTATACCATTTTATGTCCTGCTCTGCAGGAAAGTAAGGTCCGTTGAATATCTCCTGCAGGCACAGGACCTGCACGCCTTTCTTCCCGGCGAGGTCAATGAACTTCTCGTGTTTCTTGAGCATTTCCTCAACAGACCCCGGATAGGTTGCCTGTATGAGTCCGCCCTTTACAACCCTTGGCATTGAATCACCCTTGAGCACACATACGAGCCCCCCATAAAAGCTTTTCGTTTTATGTCAAGAATTTTCCGAAAAAAAATTGGAATATTGGTGAATTCTTAACTATTTTGTCAATTTAACGGGAGATAACCGAAACATATTTATATCCCCTTGCCTTTGTCCTGAAAAGGAGGGATGCAAAACGTTGAGAAGTCTTGAGAACAAGGCTCGGCTGGCACGCGTCGCCTTTGTGGGGGTGCCATGCCATGTTAATGCAGTACGAAAAATAGGATTCCTTTCAGGTTGGTTGAAGAAGAAGCAAGGCGCAAGGGATTTCGATTATCCCCTATGGCCCTCACGCATTCTCACCATCGGACTCTTCTGCAGGGAAAATTTCTCCCGTGAAGCACTCGCTCGATTCCTCAGTGAAAGATTTGATACGGACTGGGATGAAATACGCAAGATCGATTGCTCGCGCGGTAAATTCACCGTATATACGGATAAGGGAAAGCAGGATGTCCCCATCTCAGAAACAAAAAAGGTCGCACGGAACTGCTGTGCCGTGTGCCCCGACTTGTCCTCTGAATTCGCAGACATCTCCGTAGGCAACATGGGGTCTCCCGAAGGGTACAATACGCTCATCGTCAGGACAGAATTGGGGCGCAGGGTTGTCCAGTCCGCCATCGCCTCTGGCGTCATAGAGGTAGGAAGAGAAATCGATACGGGAGAGCTGGAAAAGCAGGAAAAGAACAAGGCAAAGGCAGCCAGAAAAGAGCATGATGAGAGGAAGAAAGAGGGAAAGGTAGCCCTCTTCCAGGAGACCCTCACGAAGGAGAACCTTGATGAATTCCTCGATGCAGCCGGCCGCAATGATTTCGATGACCTGGAAAAAGATGTCATCTTTGCGGGTGCATGCGTCTATTGTGGTGCCTGCTCTGTGGTATGTCCCGAGGACAATCTGTTTTTCGAAGACGGACGACCATACAGAAAAGAAAAGTGCCCGGAGAACTGCGGTGCATGTTATGCTGTATGTCCGAGGACGCATTCTTTCGTTTCCTACCTGGCAGGGGAGACTAAAGAGATATACTCGGCACGAGCCACATCCATCGATTACGCCGCGCAGGATGGAGGCGTTGCCACCGCTCTGCTCTGTCATGCCGTCGAGAGAGAGTTCGTGGATGCCGTCACCACAATAAAGGGAGAGAGAGCCCTCCTCACCAATGAAAAGAGTGATATAAAGAGAGGGGCGGGAACCAAACACTTCTTCGTTCCTGTCGCCCTGCTTCTCAGGAGGTAAGTAAATGCTTGATGTGAATTTTCTGGGATTGAAATATAGAAACCCGCTCCTCGTCGCCTCTGCCCCACCCTCAATGGATGGGGATCATATGTTCAGGGCAGTCAAGGCTGGATGGGGCGGCTGTGTGTCTAAGACAATAGGACTTGACAAAGATATCTTCCCCGATGTCCGCCCGAGGCTTTCACCCAACCGTGCCCGCGGCAGGTTGTACGGGATGCAAAACATTGAGCTCATCACCACCCACAAGCTCGACTGGTGGGTTCGCGAGCTGGAAATCGCCAAGAGTGCAGGACCACCCCTCATTGTCTCCGTCATGGCAGCTTACAATGCAGCCGACTGGCAGGAGATTGCGAGGTGGGCTGAGAAGCACGGCGCCGATGCCATAGAGATGAATATGTCCTGCCCTCACGGGACGACCGAGAAGGGAAGGGGAATGGCACTCGGACAGAATCCAGAGATGGTGGAAAATGCCGTGAAATGGGTTAAGGAAGCCGTGCAGATACCGGTACTCGCGAAGCTCACGCCCAACGTCTCGGACATCGTGCCGCAGGCGAAGGCGGCGGAGAAGGCAGGGGCTGATGGGCTCACCGCCATAAACACCGTCCTCGCTTTGAGCGGCGTCGACATCTACACGGGAAAAGTCCAGCCCAATGTGAAGGGTCACTCCACTATGGGAGGCAACTGTGGCCCCATGGTCAGACCTCTCGGGCTCAGGTTTGTCGCAGACATCGCACAGAATACGAACCTTCCCGTATCTGGAATAGGGGGCATCGATAGCTGGGAGAATGTCATAGAGTACATCATGGTGGGGGCAACGACCGTTCAGGTGTGCACCGCCATTATGTGGTACGGCTACGACATCGTCGCGGAGTGGAAGAAGAATATAGAGATGTTCATGAAAGAATACGGATACTCCTCCTTCGAGGACATGAGAGGTTGCGCACTCAAGTCCCTCGGAAAGTACGGCGACCTCAAGGTAGATGAAAATGTCGTGCCCGTGGTAGACGAGGACAAGTGTACCGCATGCAATAGATGCGTGGTGTCGTGCAGGGACGCGGCTTCGGTCGCCATAAAGCTTGAAGGAAAGGCGGTCGTGGACAAAGAGAAATGCATCGGCTGCGGGCTCTGCACCATCGTGTGCCCCTATGGTGCAATAACGATGATAGAGGAAGAGAGGAAAAAGGAGAGGAAGATTCCCGCCTGGGCGGCTTAATCCTTTTTTTCTTTTTTTTGGTGTGCACGGAGGTATGAGCGTGGAAAGGATGGTAAAACTAGACGATTTGGACAGGGCGATTCTCAATTCCCTACAGAAAGACGCGACCATGGCTTACAAAGATTTATCCAAGGTTGTGGGAGCACCGGAATCAACCGTCTATGACCGTGTGAAACGCCTGAGGTCTCTCGAGGTCATCCGGGATATCATCCCCCTCATCGACTTCGAGAAATGCGGAAAATTGACAACGGCTTTCATCCGAGTTTCTATAGAGAAAATAGGTGAGATTCGCAATATAGCTGATGCAATATCGAGACTCGGGGAAGTACTGGAAGTCCACGAAATATCAGGGGAGTGGGACATCCTTATCAAGGTGAAGGTGGAGGACAACAAAGAGCTGCGGGATTTCGAGGTGGAAAAACTGGGCCAGATTAAGGGAATCCACGGACTTTACTCTCTTATCTGTATTGGAACGGTCAAGGAAGATATCCGTATTAAGCTTTAATACCTAACCCAGTCGAGTCCCAATCTCTTCAAGGTATGGGGAGTGGGCACACCATCGCCATCCCACCCTCTCTTCTCATAGAAATCATCCTTCATCTTTTCAAGTTCCTCTGGCCTGGCGATGCAACCCTTTGAACCTCCCGAAGGAATCTCTTCATGCATTATCCTGTAGGGGAGGGTATCGTCCTTCCTTCGAACGCCCTCGCGGACGTTGAATGCTCGCTCGAGCGTGATTATTCTCTCCGCAATCCGTGTGAGTTCCTCCAGGGTTATGTCCCACCCGGTCAGATGACGCATGAGCTCCACATGATTTTCATTCAGGGTAAATCCAAACCCGCGCTCGATAAGGTGGCATATGACGAGTGAATCCCCGATAGTGGCCCAGTCATGCGAGTGCAGCGAGAGTGCTACCTTACCTTCTATTGTGCGTTTGTCAGCCATGCCATATTCTGAAGTAGGACGACCATCATGATGGCTGCCTCCCCGAGGGGATACCGCATATGAGAGCGCCATGGACTTGAGGGCACGCGGCGAATGCCCCGCGAGTTCAAGCCCGCGTACATCCATGTTGAAGTTCACACCCAGTTTCTGCGCCATCCTTCGTGAGCCTTCGGCAAGGAAATTGCCGAACCCTTCTCTCTTCGCAATTTTTCGTATCGCCTCTATGAGCGCTTCCTCGTTCCCGAATCGAAAGTCCATTCCGTCTGTATCTTTCTTTGTGAGGATGCCCTTCTCGTAAGCCTCCATGGCGAATGCAATGGATACCCCGCAGGAGATGGTGTCAAGGGAGTACTCGTCACAGAGCAGGTCTGCGGTAATGATGGTATCGGGGTTGGAGATGCCGCAACAGCTTCCGAGAGAGTAGAGGGTCTCATACTCGGGACCCTCCGAAACGTGAGATCCGGAAAAGACCCTGCTGCAGGCGATGGGGCAGCCGAAGCAGGCGGTGATATGGGAGAGGAATTTTTCATTGTATAGCTCGCCGGAGATGGCTTCCGCCTCGGGGAAATACTCATCCTGCCAGTTGCGTGTACCCAGACCGCCTATCTGATTGATAGAGTTCACAAGAACGGGTGTGCCCAGTGTCACAAGCCCCCTCGCCTTTTCCCCCCACTGGTTCATCCTGTTCCAGAACTCGAGCAGTCCGTCGGGATCCGCGACCTCGGCATCGTTGTCTCCCACGATGGTCATGGCTTTGAGGTTTTTCGAACCAAACACGGCACCCATTCCACCCCTACCTGCGGCGCGTGTGCCACCTATGAGGCAGGCGTAGCGCACGAGATTCTCTCCCCCCTGCCCTATGCCCACCGTCTTGTATTCTTTCCCGATGTCCTTCACAATCATCCCTTCGGTCTCTATGATGTCGTGACCCCAAAGTGCGGAGGCGTCGCATATCTCTATGTCGGAATTGGTGACCTTGAGAAAGACAGGCGTGTCGGATTTGCCTGTGACGAAGAGGGCATCGAGTCCCGCATACTTCATCTCGGCCCCGAAGTTGCCGCCGAAGTAGGAGTCGCAGAAGAGGTTGGTCATCGGGGACTTGGCCGCCACCGCAGTTCTTCCCGCAGTCTGAAGAATCGTCCCATTAGCAGGACCGATGGTGAGACCCACTATATTTTCCGGAGAGAATGGATCGAGTCCTTTGGG
>Ga0315295_10000157_pt1 | contig 57203 bp, 52 predicted proteins | sample YL17G14_0_MG_FD_204453 | JGI IMG/M metagenome (GOLD analysis project Ga0315295, IMG submission 204453) | Sediment microbial communities from Yellowstone Lake, YNP, Wyoming, USA - YL17G14_0 | ecosystem: Environmental > Aquatic > Freshwater > Lake > Sediment | place: USA: Wyoming | collected... | reverse complement strand
CCCCGCGCCGCGCGGGCCCCCAAGCCCCCCCCACCTTCCACCCCCCCGGGGGGGCCCCCCCCCCCCCCCGCCCGTGCACCGGTCCGGGAGGAGGGGTTGCCTCCCGCTACACCTTCCGCTGCAGATCCTCGCCCGCGCCGAGGAGCGGTGGGCCTAGCACGCGCTCTCGTCGTCACCCTCCCTCAGCCCCTGGGGTCGCCGCCTCGCCTGGCGCCCCGCCGGCCCCCGAAGCCAGACCAGTCTCTTCCCGCGCCCCCTCGGCCCCGGGAACGATGACCGCCCCCCGGCCCAGGTAGCGGGACCGCGTGCGGCCGCCCTCCTTCCAGTAGGCGTACCAGTACGGGCCGTGAGACGGTCCATGCTCCTTGCACTTGGCGCACTTGCCGCAGCTGACCATCTCAAGGCGGTACGTCACCGTGCCGCGCGTCCGCGTGGTCACCACCGCCCGCGTCCGGCGCTCCGGCACCCGCACCGTCTCGACGTAGGCGCCGCACATGCCTCCCGGACCGAGCACGATCGCCCCGGCGGCGCAATCGGACATGCCTCTCCAGTTGTTGCAGTTGCGAGCCAGGCAGCGGATGTTTGCCATGGGTCCTGCACCTCGCTGAGGCCCGTGGCGGCCCCGTTAGTTCTTATGTAACCGCCCCTATTCTAGCATGAGGTCTTATGTACCGTCAATAGCCAGTTGAGGAATTCGCAGGCTCTTCCTCAATTGCCCCGGTCGCGCTATAATATCCTTGTGTGGTGCAAGGTCAGGACGGGCAGCGCGGGAGGTGGGCGCATGGCTTCAAGCGAGGCGCGACCGGCGGCGGGTGCGGCGTGCGGTCCCGAGGGCCTAGTCATCCGCGCCGCGCGCCCGGATGACCGGGCGGCGGTGCTCGACTTCTGCGCCCGCGGCAGCGACCGCGGCGACTACATCAGCGAGGTCTTCGACGCCTGGGTGGCCGACCCTGACGGCGATTTCCTCGTCGCCGAGCTCGACGGGCGGCCGGTGGGCGTCGCGCGCGTGTTGGCCGACGACGGTCAGGCGTGGTTCGAGGGGCTGCGCGTGGATCCCATCTACCGCCGGCGGGGCATCGCCCGGCGGCTGACCCGCGCCGAGATCAGCTGCGGCCGGCGGCGCGGCTGCCCCGTGGCGCGGTCGATGATCAGCGACGATAACGGCCTGTCGCGGCGGGTCTCCGAGTCTGAGGGGCTGGCGCGCTTCTGCGGCCTCAGGTTCCTCCTGAAGGCGACGGGGGCGCGGGCGGACGACCGCCCGGCGGCGGTGATCGCCGGGGGCATCGGGTCCGCCGGCGTCCCCGGTCAGATGTGGCCCCTTCGGCCGCTGGCGCCGGACGAGGCAACCGTGGCGCGGGTGGTGCGCGACCTGCACGACGGCGCGCTCCTGCGCTGCCCGGACGGCGCGCCGGGCCTGCTGGTCGGCAGGCGCTGGCGCCCGGCGAGCGATTGGGTGGTGCGGCAGGTGGCGGCGCAAAGAGAGCTGTGGGCCCTGCCCGCCGCGCCGGCGGCGGCGGCGCCGGGCGCGTGGCGCCTACTGGCCGCGGTGACGGTGCGCGGGGACAAGCGGCTGGACGTCGTTCCCCTGACGGGTGACCCCGCGGCCTGCCGCGAGGTGGCGCGCGCCGCCAGGCACGAGGCCCGGCGCCTCGGGTGCCCGTGGGCCCAGGTCGTCGTCCTCCAGGGCTCACCCCACGAGGAGCTGCTGCTGGCGGCGGGGTTTCACCCGCCGCTGACCTGGACCGGGCGTATCGGGGCCTATGAGATGAAGCTCCAGCCGTGAGCGCCCCCGCCATGAAGCCCTACAGGCCCCAGAAGCCCCATAAGCCCTAAGAGCCCTGGTCTTCACGACCCTCGTCGTCGGCGGCGGTCGCCGCCTCCTTGCTGGCCCGCGGCGGCGGGATGGGCCGGCGGGTGGCCAGGTCAAACCCATACTCCGCCGGCAGCACCTGGACCCGCAGGTCAAGCAGGGCCGGCATCGCGCCCCGCCGATCGGTCCGCCGGCCGGCGCGGGCCGGCCCCTGCGCCTCGACCACCAGCACGACGCCGTCGCCGGCGACGCGGAACTCGTCGGCGGGACCGAAGACCGCCGCCGCGCCCGCGGTGACGCCGATGGCGACGCTGCCCCGGAACAAGGCGCGGGCGAGCATGTTCAGCCGCGCGGTGAGCCGCCGGCTGGGGCCGACCGCGCCCATGTCCATCTCCTCGAACCCGGCCATGTCGGTCCACACGCGCAACCCGCCCGGTTCGGGCGGGCCGTCCCCCAAAAGCCCCACCAGCAGCGCGGCCGCCGCCCCGCGCGCCGCCACCGCCACGCGCGCGTTATGGCAGTCCCGCAGCGCGTCCCACAGGCCGTCCAGAAGGACGCCCCGCAGGGCGGCGCGGTCGGTGCCGCCGTCGACGAAGACCAGGCCGCAGCCGGCCAGGGCGGCCCGCCATGCCGCGGCGCCCCGCGGCAACCCCGGCCCGGGCGCCGCCTCCGGCGCCAGGGGCTCCAGCGACCCCTCCGGACCCAGGGCTTCAACGTGCCGGGCCCCGAAGCGCAGGAACGCCTCGGGCACGTCGCACGCGCCCGCGCACCATGTCACCGCGATGCGTGCCCGCCGCCCACCCGCCAGCTTCAGGAGCTGCACCACGACCTCGTCGCCGGGCCGCCCCTCCCCCACCAGCACCACGGCCCCCCGGACCCCGGTCGCCCCAGGCGTCCCTGCCGCTGCCGCCGCACCCGCGGCCTCGCCGGCGCGCCTCTCGCCCGCCGCCCGGCGCCGCGCGCGACGCCACGCCCGCGCCTCCTGGCGCAGGGCGTCCGGGCGCACGACGATCGCGTGCAGCAGCGTGCTCGCGAGGTCCTGCATCACACGCTCCCAATCCCTGAAGCCCACGCTTCTCCTCCCCCGGACCGGGTCGCCCCGGCCGCCGCTGCCTCCAATGCTGGCTGTAAGCTGCCGCAGCTGCCGGCAAGCCGCCGGCGGGCTACCGGCGGCGCCTGTACAGCAGGCGCTCGTCCTCCACGAATCCTACTGCCTCTCCAGCATCGACGAGGTGGGTTAGGTAAGATTTGATGGCAGCGGTCATAAGATAATGTTCCCCCGGTGCGGCCACCCGGACCCCGAATCCTCGCCAGACGATGGCCGCGGCGTCAGAAACGGTGCGGGGCTCGTCGAGGACGGCGCTGCCGATGAACGCGTCGCCTGATAGGGCCTGTAGCCGCATCGAGTCACCCCCCGCCACCCCGGGCGCTTCCGCCCCGCTACCCCGCACCAGGCCCACCCCGGTTACTTCTTCAGCCGGCCCCGCCCCCCCTGCCCGGCGCCCCAGGTGGCTTCCCCCAGGTGCGACGCGCCGACGGACCGGCGGAGCCCCAGAGTGCGGGGCCGGCCGGAGCCCCGCGCCCCGGCCGGCCCGATATCCATGTCGCCCCGCTCGCTGCCCCGCTCGCCGCCTCGCCCGGTGGCTAGCGCTTCACCCGCCCGCCGCCGGCGACACCAGCACCAGCTCGCAGGCGCGCTCCACGAGGAAGTCCTTGAGCCGCGCCTGGCCGTCGATCAGCGCGGACACGAACAGCGCCGGGTCAGAGCCCAGGCGGCCGACGATCTGGGCGATGGTCTCAGGCCGCTCCAGGGTGACCTCGTACACCTCGCGGTTGCCGGGGACATACTCGCGCACGTGTCCCAGCACGCGGCACGTGACCACGAACACCGCTGTCACCCCCGCCTCACCTGGCTCCGATGCCCGCCGCCCGCCCGCCTCACTTGGCCCCGATGTCCGCCACCACCGCGTCAAGCCCCAGGCGCTTGAGCGTTTTCGCCGCAGGCCGGCCGTCCTCATCCCAGCCACGCAGCTTGTAGTAATCGTCCAGCAGAAAGTCGAGCTTGTCGCGGCCAATGACCTTGCCCTGCGCCGGCCCGCTGGGCACCGGGTCCTCGTAGAAGCGCGGCGCCGGGTAGTCAAAGCCCCGGCCGAAGCCCGGCACGTGCCTGAAGTTGAAGGCGCGCGTCAGGTTGAACACGCGCTCGGAGACGCCCAGAAGGTCGTCCCAGGTGTACGGGATGCCGGTGATGAGCGGGAAGATGTCGGCGTAGTGCTGGAGCTCGAAGGCGATCTCGACCCACGGCAGCCGGCACAGGCCCAGGGCGTCGAAGAGCGGCCTGATATGCTGCAGCTCGATGACCTTCGCCGCCTTGCCCTCGAGCTTGTCGCGGCCGACCGCGGCGTCGAACGTGATCGCCCACGCCCGGTTGTGGTGGGCGCCGATGTCCGCCGTCATGTAGGCGAGCATCATCGCCGGCGCCCAGCGCGACTCGTAGCCCGAGAACTCCATGCCCTTGACGTGCGGCGCGAACCGCTCCGCCCCGCGGCCCCAGCGCTCGGCGCAGCGCTTCACGCCCAGTGAGAGGGCCTCGCCGATGCCCTCGCGCCGCGCGATGTGCTCCAGCAGGTACACGACGCTCTCAAGGTCGCCGAACCGCACCTCGCGGCCGACCTCCCTGGCGCCGATGATGCCGCGCTCGAAGCACTCCAGCGCGAACCCGACCACGGCACCCCCGGAGATGGTGTCGATGCCCAGGTCGTCGCAGACGTGATTGGCGTAGGCGACCTCGGTGATGTCGTCGAGCATGAGGTTCCCGCCCAGGAGCGCGATCGACTCATACTCCGGCCCCTCGACGTAAAACTCCTTGCCGTCGAGCACGCCGCGCGAGTACTTGCCGCACGGGATGGGGCAGCAAAAGCAGCCCTTGTGCGTGACCCATATCTTATCAAGGAGCGCCTGGCCGTTGATCTTCTTGTGGCCCTCGAAGTAGCCGGTGGAGAAGTCCCTGGTCGGGAAGGCGCCCATCTCGTTGACCCAGTCAGTGACGCCGGCCGTGCCCTGCGTCATCCACTCCTTGAAGCCGGGCTTGGCAAAGCACGCCCGGAACATCTCCTTGCCCTTGGCGAAGGCGCCCTGGGGGTCGGCGACGCGGATGGTCTTGGAGCCGCGCACCGCGAGCGCCTTGACCTTCTTGGCGCCGAGGACGGTGCCGACGCCGGTCCGCCCCGCCTGGCGGCCCCAGTCGTGGCTGATGCACGCGTAAAGGCAGCCGTTCTCGCCGGCCGGGCCGATGCTCGCGACCTGGAAGTCCTCGCCGAGCTCGGCCTTAAGGGCCGCCTCCGTCTCGAACGACCCCTTGCCCCACAGCCGCGCGGCGTCGCGCACCTCGACCCTGTCATCGTCGATGAAGATGTAGCAGGGCTTCGGCGACGCGCCCTCGATGACGATGGCGTCGTAGCCGGCGTACTTGACCTCGGGGCCGAAGTGGCCGCCCATGTTGCTGTCGCCGTAGCCGCCGGTGAGCGGCGACTTGGCGCCGAAGGCGACCTTGCCGCAGGCGGGCAGGAAGAGCCCCGACAGCGGCCCCGTGGCGATGATGACCTTGTTTTCAGGCCCCAGGGGGTCGGTCCCCGGCGGCACCTCGTCATAGAGCAGCTTGGCCACAAACCCGCGGCCGCCCAAGAAGTCCTTCGCCAGCCCGGGGTCGAGCGGGTCCTTCCTGGCCGTCTTCGTCCCGGGGTCGACGCGCAAGAGGCAGCCGGCGTAGCCTTCAAGCGCCACGTTCCATCGCCTCCTCGTCCACCAGGGCCCCGCGCGGGCAGAACTCGATGCACGTGCCGCACAGGGTGCACTTGAACGGCGCCTCGCGGTCGCGGTGGGTGAACATCACCCCGCGCGGGCAGGCCTCAACGCACAGCAGGCAGCCGGTGCACTCCTCGGCGTTCACCTCGTAGTGGCCGTCCACCTTCTTGATCGCTTCCACCGGGCACGCCTCGGCGCACTCGCCGCACTGGTCGCACACCGCCACGTCGTACGTCCCCGGCGCGGGGAAATGGCCCCTGACCCTGAGTGCGGCCTTCTTGGGGTTCTCCTCGCCGAAGACGGCCATGGCGCACGCCGCCTCGCACACGCGGCAGCCGGAGCACAGCCCCTCCTTGAACTTGAGCTTCACGAGCGCGACCTCCCTCCCTGTCGGCGCTTCACACGGCCCCCCGGGCGTTGAATGCCCACAATGGAACGCCCCATCCCAGGTTGTTCTACGCCGCCCCCCTGTTTCCTCCCCCCCGTATCCTTTCCCCGTTTCCTCCTCCCTGTCTCCTCCCCAGCGTGGTGGGCACGGATGGCAGCCGGGCCCAGCGGTGACCAAGACGCCGGGCGGCGGCGGCCGCGGGTGCAGCGAGGAGTCAAAAGTCGTCCACTTCCCTGTGCCTCTAGAGGAAAAGCGCGCTGAAAGCGCGAATACTTGTTGGCTGGGACCAACGATAGACTCTACTAGGAGGGGGATACCCAAGTGCGGAGGTTCATCGGCATTCTCCTGGTGCTCGCCCTCTGCGCCACCCTGGGCGTCGGCTGCGCGAAGAAGGCACCGCCGGCCCAGGAGCCGACCGCGGTGCTCAAGGTCGGGACCGAGGCCGCCTACGCGCCGTTCGAGTTCGTGGACGAGGCGACGGGCGACTACAAGGGCTTTGACATCGAGCTGATCACGGCGATCAGCAAGGCGCTCAACCGCAAGGCGGAGATCCACAACATCGCCTGGGACGGCCTGCGGCCGGCCCTGGTGAACGGCGAGATCGACTGCGTCATCTCGGCGATGACGATCACCGACGAGCGCGCCCAGGCCGTGCAGTTCTCCGACCCGTACTTCACCGCCGGCCAGGTGATCTGCGCCGCCGAGGGCACCGACATCAAGGGCATCACTGACCTCGTCACCAAGCGCGTCGGCGTGCAGGCCAACACCACCGGCCACTACGCCGTCGAGAAGATCGAGGGCATGCCCGCGAACAAGATCCTCAAGTTCGAGACGACCCCCGATGCCTTCCAGGCGCTGATGAATGGGTCTGTCGACGCCGTCGTCGCCGACATCCCGGTCGTGCTCGAGTTCATCAAGAACAACCCGACGGCGAAGATCGTGACCGTGGGCGGCGCGTTCACGGTCGAGTACTACGGCATCGCCATGAACAAGGAGAACACCGAGCTGCACAAGCTCATCAACCAGGGCCTGGCCCAGGTCAAGGCCTCGGGCGAGTACCAGACCATCTACGACAAGTACTTCGGCAAGTAGGCCATCCGGCCGGGCCCCCAGGGGTCCGGCCCGTGGCGGAATAGGCGCCCGGCAATGCGTAATACCCCCCCGTCGCAGGGCCGCGCGGTATTACGCATTGCTTTGCGGGCGAAAGGAGGGCGTGCCGGGTGGATTTCAGCTTCGAGGTGGTCAAGCGCATCCTGCCCTACCTGTGTCGCGGCGCCGTTCTGACCGTCGAGCTGACCACCGCCTCGGTCGCGCTGGGCATCGTCCTGGGCATGTTCGCGGTGCTGGCGCGTATATCAAAGGTCAAGCTCATCCGCTGGCCGGCCATGGCGTACATCGACTTCTTCCGTGGCACGCCGCTTTTGGTGCAGCTGTACCTCATCCACTACGGCCTGCCCCGCATGGCCCATTACACGCCGATCGCGTGGTTTTCGGGCATCCTGGCCCTGACCCTCAACTGCGCCGCGTACATCGCCGAGATATACCGCGGCGGCATCGAGTCCATCGAGCGCGGGCAGATGGAGGCGTCGCGGTCGCTGGGCATGACCTACGCCCAGGCGATGCGCCACATCATCATCCCGCAGGCCCTGCGCCGCGTCATCCCGCCGCTCGGGAACGAGTACATCGCCATGCTCAAAGACTCGTCTCTGGTGTCGATCATCTCCATCGAAGAGCTGATGTGGCGTGCGCGCCTGTTGAACGGGTCGAACATGCGGTCGTTCGAGGACTTCTTCACCGCCGCCATGCTGTACCTCATCCTCACCCTGTTCTTCACCCAGTGCCTGGGGTTCCTGGAGAGGAGGCTGAAGATCGGTGACGCACGCTGACGCGGAGGGTGGCGCGGCCGGCGGGGCCATGACGGAGGGCGGCGCGGCCGGGGGCCGGCGCGCCGTCGTCGAGGTGTGCGACCTGCACAAGAACTTCGGCCGCCTCGAGGTGCTCAAGGGCATCGACCTTGACGTGTACGAGCAGGAGGTCGTGGTGATCATCGGCCCCAGCGGCTCGGGCAAGAGCACCTTCCTGCGCTGCCTGAACATGCTCGAGGAGCCGCAGTCGGGGCGCATCGTCATCGACGGCACCGTCCTCGACCTCAAGAAGGCGAACGTCAACGCGGTGCGGCAGAAGATCGGCATGGTGTTTCAGCTGTTCAACCTCTTCCCGCACCTCACGGCGCTGGACAACGTGATGCTCGGGCCGCGGGTGGTCAAGAAGATCCCGCGCGACCAGGCGGAGGAGCTGGCGCTGGGCCTTCTGCGCAAGGTGGGATTGGTCGACAAGGCCAAGAACTACCCGCAGCACCTCTCCGGCGGCCAGCAGCAGCGCGTGGCCATCGCCCGCGCCCTGGCCATGCAGCCCAAGATCATGATGTTCGACGAGCCGACCTCGGCCCTGGACCCGGAGATGATCGGCGAGGTGCTCGCGGTCATGCGCCAGCTGGCCGAGGAGGGCACGACCATGCTCGTGGTCAGCCACGAGATGGGGTTTGTGCGCGAGGCCGCCGACCGCATGGTGTTCATGGACGAGGGCCGCATCCTCGAGCAGGGGAGCCCGACGGAGGTGTTCACCAACCCCCGCGAGGAGCGGACGAAGGCGTTCCTGAGCAAGATCCTGTGACCCTGTGAGGCACGAACGCATCTGCGTTCGCCTGAACCGGCGGGCATAAGATTGGGCAGGGCGGTCACCGCGCGGGATGGGAGGCGGTCAAGCTGGCAGCCGACGCGAGGCTTGTGCCGGTTATATCCACCCGTCTTGATTCCCTGGACCAGATGCGCGGCCTGGCCATCTCGCTGATGATCATCGTCAACTTCCTGGCCACGTACTCCTGCACCCCGGCCGGGCTGCGCCACGCCGCGCCATTGCACGGGTTGGCGTTCGCCGACCTGGGGGCGCCGTTCTTTTACTTCATGATCGGGATCGGCTACCGGATATCGTTCCGGCACCGCCTGGAGCGCGACGGCCTGGCCCGCGCGCGGCTGCACCTGGTGAAGCGCTACCTCGTCCTGCTGGCCTTCGGCTGCGCCGGCGCGCTCGTCACCCGCACGCACGTCATCTGCGCCTGGAACGTGCTGCAGGCCATCGGCTGGGCGGGCCTTCTGGCGCTGCCGTTCATCGGGCTTGCCCCCCTGCCGCGGGCGCTCGCGGCGCTGGGGATTCTGGCCGCGTGGCAGGTCATCGGCCTTCTCGGGTACAATGAGTGGCTGATGAGCTATGATACCGGCGACCTGGGCGGCGTGCCCGGCGGCCTGGCGTGGGCCTCGCTGGTGCTCCTGGCCTCGCTCCTGGCGGACGCCCTGGGCGAGCGGCCGGACCGCCGCTACTTCACGTGGCTTCTGGGCTTCGCCGCCGCGGGGATCGGCGCCGGCCTGCTCTTGGGCCTGGCGCTGCCGATAAGCAAGCCGCTGGTCACGGCGCCCTACATACTCCTGTGCACTGGCCTGGCAGGGGTGACCCTGGCCGGCATCACCGTGCTGGCGGACCTGTGGCACCACCCGGTCCCGCTGCTTTCGGCTGTGGGCCGCAACGCCCTGTTGCTGTTCATGCTGCACGGCGTGCTGAGCCTGCTGGTGGGCATGGTCGTGCCGCCCGACGCGGCGCCGCTGGTCGTGGCCGTAAGCGCGCTCGGCATCTTCGGCGCCTGCCTGGCGCTGGCGGTCACCCTGCAGCGCAGAGGGCTGTACTGGACGGTGTGAGGGGGTCAGCCGCCGACTGGTTCGCCCGCGGCCCCAGGGCCGGCTGCGCATCATAGGAGGCGCGCTCATGAACACGTCCAGGTTGACGGACCCCCCACACTGAGCCCTGCTTTGTCGACCCCCCGCCCCAATCCGCCTCCGGCCGGCACGGCCGGATGCCTTTTCTCGCGCACCATCGGAACCGGTAGGAGGAAACCGGAAGCGGCGTCGAATTGGTTTCAGGTGTCCCTCTTGGCCCTGCCGGATCCAGTTGCCGGAGGGTGGGAGTCAGCACAGGGAGACTGCCCGGAGTGCAGCAAGCCAAGCCGATCCAGACATGAGAGGTGGTCGCGATGACTTCCCCGGCACCGACCAAGAAGGACAGGCTCGGCGCGCCGGCCGAGCACGAGACCAACGTCGCCGCCCTGTGCGCGCGTGCGGTGGAGCTGGGCGCCCTGGCCGCCAAGCCGGTGCCCCCGTCTGACGTGGTCACCGGCGAGTGGGTCCGGCTCAAGTGCCAGTTCGGCTGCGACGGGTACGGGCAGTCCCTGAAGTGCCCGCCCCACTCCCCGCCGCCGGCGACGACGCGCAAGGCCCTGGACGACTACGACACCGCGATCTTGCTGCACCTGCCCAAGGACTGGCGCCAGATGCAGAAGATCGTGGCCACGCTCGAGCAGGAGGCCTTCTTCATGGGCTACCACAAGGCGTTCGCGCTGGGCGCCGGCCCGTGCAGCCTGTGCGACACATGCGATCTGACCTACCCGTGCAAGCACCATAAGGAAGCGCGGCCGTCCATGGAGGCCTGCGGCATAGACGTCTACCGGACGGCGCGCAACGCCGGCCTGCCGATCGAGGTCGCCCGCGACAGGGACTGCGCGACCAACTACTACGGGCTGCTGCTGGTGCGGTAGGCCCGGAAGCGGCGGCGCGCGCAGCCGTCGCGGCTCGTGAAGCTCTGGCATTATGGGGGGCGCAATGACATGTCGTTGCCCGATAGGGATCGCAAGGTGCAGGCCCTGATCGACCTGGCGCTGGAGCGCGGCGCCAACGCCGTCCTGACCGTCGCCCCGTCATCGGTGGTGACGGCCGAGTGGGTCAGGCTCAAGTGCCAGTTCGGTTGCCCGCACTACAACCGCTGTCTCACCTGCCCCCCCTACTCCCCGACGCCGGCGACGATGCGCCAGACCATCGACGGGTACGCGACGGTCATCCTCGTGCACATGCAGAAGGAGGCCCAGCGCCTGCGCAAGCTCATGCTGAAGCTCGAGCGCCAGGCCTTCCTGATGGGCTTCCACCGGGCGCTGGGGTTCGGCGTGGGCCCGTGCCACGTCTGCGACGACTGCGACACGTCAACGCCCTGCCTGAACGGGCTGCAGGCCCGCCCATCGATGGAGTGCAGCGGCATCGACGTCTACACGACGGCGCGCAACAACGGCTTCTTCGTCCAGGTGCTCACGTCCAGGGACGAGACGCCCAACTACTTCGCCCTGCTGCTGGTGGATTGAGCACGTTGGGCACGCCGCGCCACATCGATTCCCGCGTGCTCTCTGGCGCTTGACGTCGCGCTGAGCAGGGGTTATGCTCAGGGAGGTGCTATTGTAGAAAAGGCGAGCCAATATCCTGTAGGCTGATTGCGGCCGGCAGGGGGAACAAGACATGCCGCGTACTCACGACCAATCAAGCAGCGCCAGCCACGACGACCACGATGACGCCCACGCCCATGTCCACGCCGCCGCCGAGCACGACTCGCGCGGCCGCTTCTGGGTCGTGGGCATCGCCGCCGCCCTGCTCGTGGTGGGCTTCCTGTTCAATGAGCAATTGCATCGCACCCCATGGCACTGGGCCGAGTTCGCCGTCCTCCTGGGCGCGTACCTGCTCGTCGGCGCCCCGGTCGTCATCGCCGCCGCCAGGGACCTCGCCCGCGGGCGCGTGTTTGACGAGCACTTCCTCATGACCGTCTCGACCGCCGGCGCCATCGCCATCCACCAGCTGCCCGAGGCGGCGGCGGTGATGGTGTTCTACGCCGTCGGCGAGCACCTGCAGGAGGAGGCCGTCGGCCGGTCGCGGCGCGCCATCGCCGCGCTGGTCGACAGCCGCCCGCCCTATGCCAACCTGGTCGTCGACGGCGGGGTGCGCCGCGTCAGGCCCGAGGACGTCGCGGTCGGGCAGCTCATCCTGGTGCGGCCGGGGGAGCGCGTGCCGCTTGACGGCGTGGTCGTGGAGGGCGCGTCGTTCGTGGACGCCTCGGCGCTCACCGGCGAGGCCGTGCCGCGGCGCGTCGCGGGGGGGGCCGGGGTCCTGGCGGGCATGGTCAACGGCAAGGGCGCGCTGACGGTCAGGGCGCTGAAGGTATCGGCCGAATCGGCGGCGGCGCGGATGCTGGAGCTGGTCGAGTCGGCCGGCGCCAGGAAGGCGCCCACCGAGCGGTTCATCAGCGCGTTCTGCCGCTACTACACCCCGGCCGTGGTCGCCGGCGCCGTCGGCCTGGCCGTGCTGCCGCCGTTGCTGCTCCCCGGTGCGACCTTCGCTGAGTGGTTTTACCGGGCGCTGGTGCTGCTGGTCATCTCCTGCCCGTGCGCCCTGATGATCTCCGTGCCCCTGGGCTACTTCGGCGGCGTCGGCGCCGCGTCGCGCTGCGGCATCCTGGTCAAGGGCGCCAGCTACCTCGACGCCCTGACGCGCCTGCACACGGTGGTATTCGACAAGACGGGCACCCTGACGCGCGGCGTCTTCGCCGTGGCCGCGGTGGTGCCGCGCAACGGCTTTGGCGCGGATGAGGTCCTGGCGTGGGCGGCGGCGGCCGAGGTCTACTCCATTCACCCCATCGCCCAGTCAATCCGCGGCGCCTACGGGCGGGCGGTCGCCCCGGAGCGCGTCAGCGACTACCGCGAGACGCCGGCCCTGGGCGTGACGGCGCGGGTCGACGGCCGGCTGGTGCTGGCCGGCAACGACCGCCTATTGCATCATGAGGGGATCGCGCACGACGCCGGCGATTGTGGCGTCGCGGGGACGGTCGTCTACGTGGCGCTTGATGGGCGATTCGCCGGCTACATCGTCATCGGCGACGAGGTGAAGCCCGACGCGGCGGCGGCGGTGGCGCGGCTGAAGCGGCTCGGCGTGCGGCGCACGGTCCTCCTGACGGGCGACCAGGACGACGTGGCGCGCCGGGTGGCGGTGGCGTTGGGCATCGACGCCCACTACGCCGGGCTGCTGCCGGCGGCCAAGGTGGACAAGGTCGAGGAACTCCTTGAGGCGCTGCCCGACCGGCGGCGGCACAAGCTGGCGTTCGTCGGCGACGGGGTGAACGACGCCCCGGTCATCGCGCGGGCGGATGTCGGGGTGGCCATGGGCGCGCTCGGCTCGGACGCGGCCATCGAGGCGGCGGACGTCGTGCTCATGGAGGACTCGCCGATGCGGCTGTGCACCGCGGTCGAGGTCGCCCGCCGCACCGCGCTCATCGTGCGCGAGAACGTGGTCCTGGCGCTGGGCGTCAAGGTCTTCTTCCTGGCGCTGGGGGCGGTCGGCGTGGCGACGATATGGGAGGCGGTCTTCGCCGACGTGGGCGTGGCGCTCCTGGCCGTGCTCAACGCCGCGCGGACGAGCCGCTTCCGGCCGCGCCCGCGCCCGTGGCAGTGAAGCGGGGCTGGCGCCGCGCCCTTGCCTCGCCCCCAGTGGCGCTAGTGACAGGTGCCGCAGCTCCCGCCGCCGCACGAGCCACAGCCGCCGAAGCCGCCGATGGCGCGCGAGCCGTGGCCGTTGCCCTCAAAGCCGCCCAGGTCGCCGCCAGACTTGCCGCCCACGGAGCGGGCGCTAAAGGTCGAGAACTGGCGGGATGAGGTGCCGGTGCGCCCACACGAGGGGCAGGCCGCGCCCTTGTCGTCAAAGCCCCCTGGACAGAGGAGCTCGTATTTCTCGCCACATTCACGGCACCGGAACTCGTAGAGTGGCACGTTATCCCTCCTCTTCGCGCCGTTGGCGCCGGGCGGCGCGCGCCATCGCCTTGCCGACCCATGCCCGCGCGGGCTTGCCGGGCGATGCCGGCGCCTTGCCGCCTGCTGGCGCAGGCTCACCGGCTGGCGCCGCCGGCGCATCCTCGCCGACCCGCGCCAGGAGCCCCTCCAGCATCGCGATCACCTGGTGCGTCGCGCCGCTGCCGGTGTAGATCAGCGGCTCACTCTCAAGCGTGTCTAAAGTGCGCCGCGCCTCGCGGCAGCGCGCCGCCAGGGCTGCGATCATGCGGCCGGCCTCGTCGAACTCGCGCGACGGGGGCGAGATGGCGCCCCCGGCGGCGGCGGACGAGCGCCAGCCCTCGAACAGACGTTCGAGGCGCCCCAGGCCGCGGCCAATGTCGTCGATGTGGTCGAAGATGAACCCCGCCGCAAGGAAGTGCGTCACAGCGCCACCCCTCCCCTTCCCCGCGCGGCGGCGCCACCCGCGGCGCCCGTCGCCTCCAGGCGCCGGCGCAATACCGCGTGATTCGCTTCTGGCGGCGGTGAATCCTCCTCGCCGCAACCCCATTATAGCATGACGGCGACGGCATTGCAGCAGCCCCGCCGCCGTTTTTACATTTAGTGGGCGCGCCTGCCAGCGCAGGGGTCCCCGGCCGCGGGACATAGCCGCCCGCGGGGGCGCACACAATACCGGTGGAGGCAAGGAGGTGGGGTGACATGAGTCGCCATCGTAAGCGTCCGGCCATCCTGCCCGACCACGTCCTGGACCGCTTCAAGTACGAAGTAGCCGAAGACCTCGGCCTTCTCGACGACATCGACGAGTACGGCTGGCCGCACATGCGGTCGCGCGAGTGCGGACGGGTCGGCGGCAGGATCGGCGGGAGCATGGTCAGGACGCTGATCCGCCGGGCGGAGGCGGACCTGGCCCGGGGACGTCGCTTCTAGACCAGCGGGGGGCAGGCCAGCCCCCCGCCCTGCTGCTACGGCGCTGCAACGCCCTTGGCGGCGGCGGCCTCCCCGGTCACGCCGGTCGCGACAGGGGCCGCCGGGGTGCCCCGCCGCGCGACGATCACGGCCCGGATGGCCGGCAGCACCGCGCGCGCCGCCTCCTCTCCGCGCTTGATCAGCAGGGCCGCCTTGCTGAAGTCGATGTTGCTGATGTTCGCAAGGCGCGGCCTGATGATGACATCGGCGTACATCGCGTCGCGCTCCGCGATGGCACGCTGCATGATGTCCAGGGAGCGCAGCGCTACGCGCAACGCGTGGCGTGGCTCGGGCACGGTGGCGTCCCAGCCGTTCAGCTCCACGCCGATGACCGGGTCCGCCCCCATCTCGCGCGCGGCGCGCGCCGGGCAGTTCTCGGTGACACCGCCGTCGACGAGCAGGTGCCCGTCCCAGCGCACCGGCTGGAACACGCCGGGCACGCCGCAGCTCGCGCGGACGGCGTCGGCCACCTTGCCCGTGCGGATGACGTACGTCCTGCCGGTGATGAGGTCAGTCGTCACCACGCCCAGCGGCACGCTCAGCTGCTCGATGGTGCGGCCGCCGACCAGGTGGTCGACCATCGCGCGCAGCCGCCCGGCCTCGAGCACGCCGCGGCGCGTAAAGGCGACCTCGGCGAGCTGCTGCCAGCGCAGCTTGTGGGCCAGCCGCTCGATCTCGGCGAGCGGCACGCCGGCGGCGTACGCGGCGGCAACCAGGCTGCCACTGCTAGTCCCAGTCAGAAGCGTCGGACGAATACCCTCAGCCTCGAGGACGCGCAGTACCCCCAGGTGCGCGATGCCGCGCGTGCCGCCGCCGCCCAGCGCCAGACCCAGGGGCGTGTCCATGCAAACGGCACCTCCCGGCCATACATTCCTGCTTCTAATTATATACTATCACTGGGCAAGTCTTCTATACGCCCGGTCCCAATCAATGGCCTCGCCCCCGCCCAGTGGCAGGGAGGTTAAGGCGGAATCCCACTATGAACTGGCGCGCCTGGAACTTGAAGAAGGAAGAGCGCCACAGGCCTTCGAGCAAGCGCAGGTGGCGCTTAGGATGGCGAACCGCCCGAGGTCCGACGTGGAGGAGGGGCAGTCAGGTCATGGCGGGGGCACTGCTGAGCCTCAGCCGACCAGGGGAGGCTGTGCTGTACCTGCGCCGGGCCCGCGACGTATCTGCCGGGTATGGGCTGGAACAATCCAGGGTGGCTACTGGATTATTGCGCCACGCGGAAAGCGGGCTGCGTGCATGAACCGCGGTCCGCCCCGGTCGCCGCTACAGGTTGACGCCGAAGACGCCGCCCGCCAGGCCGGCCGCAAAACCCAGGCCGGCCCTCACAGCCGCGGCCAGCGCCAGGAACCCCTCGCCGCCCAGGGTCGCCCCCAGGAGCGCGGCCAGAAGGCCCAGCAGCAGCCCCGCCGTCCCCCCGTGCAGCCACCCGCTGCTGGCGGCGCCGCGTCCCGCCACCGCGCCGCCGATGAACGCCGCCAGAAGCGCAATGCCACCCCCCATCATGGGCAGCCGCGCCTCGCTGACCGGCGACCAGCGCAGGACCAGGGCCAAGATCAAGCTCAAGATCACACACAGCCCGACCGCTACACCTAAACCGCGGACCACTGCGGCTACATTGAAGCCCACCGGCGCCTGGCGGCCCGTGACCACACGGTTTGCAACGAGGCGGCGCGCGCGAACGGGCGTGGGCAACCGCCGTCACCTCCCCGGGGGACTGTGCCCCCGTCCCATGTTTACGCCGCCGCCGGCCCGGCCTATTCTGCCCGCCAAAGCAAATGGCAGGGCTTTCGCCCTGCCCAGCCACGCGCTACGATCTGCCGCCCTTCGCGGGCTTTCGCGTGTCGCCCCCGTCGTTGCGGCCGAGGTCGCGCTCGGCGTGCTTGATCATGCGTTTCACCATGTGACCGCCGATCTTGCCCGTCTCACGCGTGGTCATGTTCCCCCAGCCGCGGCGCTCGACGTCGTCGTCGAGCCCGAGGTCACGGGCGACCTCGTACTTGAAGCGATCCAGCGCTGGCCCGGCCTCAGGAAGGACGTGCGACCTACGGCGACGAGCCATGTCATGCACCTCCCTCTATCGGCGCGACTATTGTGCCCGGCCCGCGCCGCGGCGACACGGGAAACGGCTGGCTTCAGTAGCAGGCCCAACTCGCGTTTTGACCGCCTGAACGACTAGCTTCTACAGACACCCACGGCTGTCCATGGCGGTCGAATAATCGCAAAACGTGATGGAAAAAAATGCCATGGCACTACCATGCTTTAATGGGGTTCGACAATAGTGAACGGCTATGCTGGAGGTGGAACGGAATTCCAGCGCGCGGGGGGTGGTGTGTGACGGAACTCAGCGCTGATTGACCCGGCTGGTAGGCCCAGTTTAGCAGTTCTATCGTAGAGGAGGATAACCGCATGAAGAGCATCAACAGGTGGCTGGCCGTCGCGGTGATCGTCGCGCTGTGCCTGACGGCCGCCGTCATCCCCGCCGTCGCCGCCCGGCCTGGCGGCGGCGGGCTCTACGTCGTGCACCTCGACGCGGCGAGCCTGGCCGACCGCGCCGGGGCGTCCGTGGTCGAGGATTACGGAGCGTTCTGTCTCTGCGCCATCAGCGGGCCGGCCATGCAGTGGCTTGCGGCTCACGACGTCGCCTGTGAGCCCGTGAGCACCAAGATCCAGCTGCGCGCCGGGGCGTTCGACACCGCCGCCGGCGAGCCGGCCGTCGCGCCCGAGCTCAAGGCGGCCGCGGGATCGAGCTATCACCTGGTACAGTTCATCGGCCCGGTCAAGGCCGAGTGGCGCGCGCGCCTGGCCAAGCTTTGCGACATCGTCACCTACATCCCGGACTACGTGTACCTGGTGAAGCTGGATGCCCGCGCGCTCAAGGCCGTCGCCGCGTGGCGCGAGGTGCGCTACACCGGCCCGTATCACCCCGCCTACCGCCTCGCCCCCGGCCTGCTTGTGGGCCAGGGCGCGGCGGGCGCGGGCCAGGGCGCGGCCCCGGAGGGCGACTTCTCGGTTGAGTACTTCCCCGGTAGCGACGCCGCGCCCGGGCTCGCCCAGTTGGGCCTGGCGGTCACGAGCGCTGGCCAGGGGCGCGCCCTGGTGCACGGCGCCCCCGGCCTGCTCCGGGCCGCCGCGGCGCTTGACGGCGTGATGTGGATCGAGCCCTTCGTCGCGCCACAGCTGCTGAACAGCGTCAGCCGCACGGTCATCAAGTCGGACGTGTGCCAGGGCAAGGGCGTCAACGGCCGGCCGTCAAGCCAGATCGTGGCCATCACCGACACCGGCATGTGGCTGGCGCACGAGACGTTCAGCGAGGCGGGCAAGGTCGTCGCGTTCATCGACATCGCCGGCGATAGTGGGAGCTCCGGCGGCGACGGGCACGGCCACGGCACGCACGTGGCGTGCAGCGTCCTGGGCGACGCGCCGGACGTCGGCGCCTACCTGACCTACAACAAGTACGACGGCCAGGCGTTCGGCGCCCGCGCCGTCGCGGTGAAGGTGTTCGACAACACCGGCTACTGGGCCGGCGGTTCCGACTACTACAGCCTCTGGGACCAGGGCTACCACGCGGGGGCGCGCGTGAACAGCAACTCGTGGGGTTCCGACAGCGGCGGGGCCTACGGCGCCTCTGACCGCGACGCCGACCGCGTGACCTGGGACCACCGCGACTACGTGCTGTCCATCGCCGCCGGCAACGCCGGCGCCAGCGGCACGAACACCGTCGGCTCCCCGGCCAGCTCCAAGAACGCCATCACCGTGGGCGCGACCGAGACGGCGACGCCCGAGAACGTCGCCTCGTTCTCATCGCGCGGCCCGACCGACGACAGCCGCATCAAGCCCGACGTCGCGGCCCCGGGCAGCTATATCCGCTCGGCGCAGCGCGGCGTCGTCACCGGCTACGTGGACATGCAGGGCACGTCGATGGCCACGCCGCAGGTCTCCGGCGCGGCCGCCCTGGTGCGCGAGTACTTCATGAAGGGCTACTACCCCAGCGGCGCCGCCAACCTGGCTGACGCCCTGACCCCCAACGCCGCGCTGGTCAAGGCCGTCCTGATCAACGGCGGCAAGGAGATGACCGGCACGCGGTCGGACTGGAACAGCGAGGGCAAGTGGCCGAACAACGCCCAGGGCTGGGGGCGCATCGACCTCGACCGCTCGCTGTACTTCGCCAGTGACACGCGGTCGCTCAAGGTCTGGGACAACCCGGCAAGCCTTGGCACGGGCGGGACCTGGACCGGCACCGTGGACCTCACCGATGGCACCAAGGACCTGAAGTTCACCCTCACCTGGACCGACTACGCGGCCGCGTCCGGCGCGGCGGTGACGATCATCAACGACCTCGACCTGACGGTGACCGCCCCCGGCGGCACGGTCTTCCGCGGCAACAACTTCGCCGGCCTGAACCCCGGCTACAGCACCACCGGCGCGACCATCGACCGCCGCAACACGGTCGAGGGCGTGCACCTCGTGCCCGCTAAGAGCTTCGCCGGCAACCTGCCCACGGGCACGTACACGATCACCGTCACCGCCTACAACATGGCGCAGCCGACGTCGAACTTCGCCGTGGCCGTGTCAAGCGGCGCCGTGGCCGCGCCGCCGGCCCTGGGCCAGATCGCCGTGGTCGGCGACTACAACGACCAGATCAAGAACCTCCTCCTGGGCTGGGGCTACACCGTCACGTCGTACGCCTACAACGCCTACACCAGCGTCATCACCAACCTGCCCGGCCACGAGATCGTCGTCATCCACAGGGCGTACAACTCGTCGGGCTTCAACAGCCTGCTGACCGCGGTCGCCGCGGCGCAGAAGGGCATCGTGTTCATGTCCAGCTACCCCGTCGCAAGCTACGCCATGGGCGTGCTGAAGACGCGCCTGGCCGACCCGAGCTCGGTGGCCAACAACTGGGGCGACGGCGCGGTCAGGCTGCAGGTCCTGGCGGCGCACCCCGTCTTCACCGGCTACACGGTCGGGCAGATCGTGACCATCATCAACGGCGGCGACAATGACTACCAGAGCTACAACGGCTACACAGGCACGAACATCGGCGGCAACAACATGGGCTACGACTACCCGTACTTCGTGGGCGTGAAGGACAGGGGCCAGGCGGCGGGCGCGCGGCACGTGGTGCTGGGCTCGTTCGGCGCCAGCGCCTACACCAACGTCACGCACTGGACGGCCGACGGCAAGAGCATCTTCCACAACGCCGTGCAGTGGGCCAGAGGGGCGATATAGGCACGATGGTTAGGGTTCGAGCCGCCCCGCGGCGCGGCCCGCGACCGGCCCACGATGACCCCCTGTGGGCCCGCGCAACAGCCCGCCGCGGGGCGCGCGTTTGGCATCCTAGAGCAGCTCTGGAACCCGGGCGGCAATGCGGTTCACCGTCCGTCGGAGGTCATACAGCAAGTCGTGCGGGTTGATTGCCGGGTCTCGATGCGCCTCTTCAGTCATGAGAGCCAGCGCGTATTCCACAAAGGCAATCTCGTAGGCGATCTGGCGAAACCCCTCGCTCTCTGTGTCATTATTCACTCCGCGCGCCGCGACCAACTGGGGGTGATCCAGGTTCACCCTGATCGTTCGCGTATCCCGGTCATAATGCGAGCGTGGGCGCTCCCAGGTATCATGAACGAATTCGACCGCGAAGGTTTCCGCCGTTCTTGGCTGGAAGTCCCGTCTCCGGTAGGACCCCGGCTGGTCCCCGGGCAGAAGGCCGGCGCCTGGTTTTGGCTCATCCCCCACCGCTCCCGTGGCGCCGCGGGACCCGTCTCCACGCTGGGGGCCGGCTTGCTGGTACTCTGTGGGGAGGTCGCCCCCGCCAGGCAGCAAAGCCGCGTCGGCATCGCTCGCCGCCGCCACTTCGCCAATCAGCGCCTGCATCTGTTCGGTGCGCCCATCATCCAATTGCAGCCCGGTATCGCGGTGTATTCTGGCCAGTTCGCGCCGGAGTTGGCTGAAATCCTCGTTCAGAAGCCGGCCCAGACGTTGCGCCTCCCGCTTGAACCTACGGGCCTCCTCGCTCCTCCTGTGGTCGCGCTCCTCGGCCTCTAGCTCCCCGCAGATCCTGCGCAATTCCGAACTCACCCACCCCAGCAGTGTTGCGGCAACCGGGTTCGCCAGGTTGAGGGTGTTGTTGCGGGTGTTGTCGAACGGGGACGGCTCACCCTCCCAGGTTTCCAGAAGGTCACAGGTCACTTCTCCAAACACGCGACGCACCATGCCCTGCCGTGGCAGGTCGCCCGTAGTCGTATCGTGCCACAGGCCGTGGGAGACGACATCAAGGCCGTTCAACTCGGATTCCAGGGGTGAGGGAGACACCTTCACGACAAGGTGCGAAGGCCCTATGCGTTCAGCCACATCGATGGGCGGTTCCACTTCGTACTTCTTGATATATACGGGCTCCAGGAACTCACATAAGTGCCCGTTGATGAAGACGCGATGCCCCTGAAGGTGGCGGCCCAGGTGGCGTTCCACGTAGCGACGGGTCTCCTCGACGTCCAGCCGGCGCGGGTTCAGCAGCCGGCCGATGATGACCGTAGTCCCGTCCCCCGCATCGGTGGGGGCATTGACGGCCAGCTCGTCTACGGCGAATGGGCTGCCGTCTTTAGCTGCCTCGATTCTCTCTCGCGTAAGCTCGACCGCATTGTACAGGCCGTTCTTCACGGTCTCAATGCGCAGCGTCTTCGCGATGCCGAATGCCGCACACTTGCCTGTCCCGAACCGGCCGCGTACGACTCGCCCCCGCTGCCGCTGCACATTGTACCCATGCATCTGGAAGAACCTCGCGAGGGCCCCTTCATCCATGCCACTGGCATTGTCAGCAATCGCCAGCCGATCGGGCGTCATGACCACCTTGACTTCAACCGGCTCGCCCTCCCTGGGGTTGTCGAGCGCATTGGAGACATACTCCCAAACAACCTTTGGCATGGTGGAGAAGTAGTCGGAATTCTGAAGGAAGTCGCGGGCAACGTGGGTTGTCACCTTGATCCGCTTCCGGGTGGTCACAGCTTCATCACCTCTGGGTACCTCTCCCGCATCTCGGCAGCAAAGGATTCCAGTTCGGGATTCCCCCTCACCGCGTTGAGCAGGGCGATGACCCGTTCGCGGCGCCTTGCCTCCGGGAAGTACTCATCCACACGCAAAAGGTCGAGGAGCTCGGTCTTCGTGACAGCCACCGCCCCCCGCCCCTGCCAGGTCCGAAACGCCGGACTATGGCTGACCCGGCGGGTTTCCTCCTGGAGCAGCGCCGGCGGCGTCCCTCTCACTGATTCACAGGCCTGGACGCCCTCGGGCGTGAGCTGCCATCCCTGACGAACGGTGCCCACCGCCAGCGGCGGACTGTGCTCCTTGCCGGCCTTCAGGGCCAGGCGGACGGCCTCCAGGTGCACCTGTTCAGGGTAGCGCTTCCAGCGGAATGCCCGTGGCGCAACCTGGGCCGCCCGCATGGCGACATCCTCAGTCCCAACCGGCCTGACGCTCCCTCCCAGGTCGAAAAGCGCAAGCAGGGCGGCCATACGGGCGGTCACGGCCCTGCCACTATCTCCGGCCAACGACGGACACCTCTGCTTCCCTCGTCCAAGTGTCGAAGCGGATGCGGACGCGATCCCCGATCCCGATCCCCAGCGCTTGCCGCGCCCCCTTCAATCCGTGAATCCACGGCTGTCCGACCGTGATGACGCCGACGCGAGCGCCTTCGGCCAGCGCATTCCACTCCCCGCGCATCTTCGCCGCCGGGCCGGCCCTCAGGGATGCGGAGTACATCAGGTACTGTTGCGCGGTTGTCTCAAACACGACTGACCCGTCACGGCGGAGCGTTAGAGTTGGATTGGCTTCGACCCGCATCGCTTGTTCGGCGCCGGCGTAGATCTCCGCGCTGGTGAGAACCGCACCCGGCAGGCAATACAGTCCCCGGCCCAGCGGCTGAAGCAGCGAGGAGCTGTGCATCAGCATGTAGGCGGTCATCGGGGCCAGCCCGTTCTCAGCGATGGCCGTCTGGATTGTGTCACAGTGAACAACCGGCCCATGGGCTCGCACGACCTCAAGCCACAGCTGCTCGGCCTGACCCAGTTCGATCGTGAGACTGGTTGCGCCCAGCCGCACTACGCCTCCCCGCTCAAAGAGGAAGTCATCGGGGTACAGTGACAGCGCCGCCTTGAGCAGGGCGGCGGGAGGAACCGGGTGACCCTGGCGCTTCTGATGGCGGAGGAGCCCGCGGTGGATCTGATTGAGGTCGAGCGGCCCACAGAGGGTGAGCATCTTCAATGAGACAGTCCTGGGAATAGACCTGCCTACGGGGCGACTCCATTGACCGGGAAGAATCTCTGCGATTCCGTTGTTGGCCATGATGGCAACAATGTCCTCGGTGGATAGACCAGGGACACCGGCGGCAATTGCCACTTGCTCCGGGGTCACCGCTCCAACCTGAGCGATGAGGCAGCGCGCCACGTCCAAGATGCGGCGGCAGACTGACCGGCGCTGCGGGTCCATCTGCCGCTTGATCACATACATCGGCGCCGGCGGGAATGGAAAGGTCTGCGGCGCCACAGCCCGCCACATGACAACAAGGTCGTCGAGGGCGGCCTGAGAGGCGGTGAGCCCGCGGTCGCGCAGCAGGCGGGCAGCATCTTCTGGCGAGGCGGTGTGGCTGGACAGGATCATCGCCATGGCGGTGCGCGTCCTTGGGAATGGCCCCGATGTGAACTGCTGCCGGGCTTTCTTCAAGGCCCTGGCTTCCACCTGCCTGACGCTCTCACGCGTGATCTGCAATTGACGGCCGAGTGCCGCGAGGGTCTGGCGTCCAAGCAACGCCAAGCGCCCTCGCAGTACCGTTGCGTTGCGGGAGCCCAGAAACATGAACGCTTGTGCCAATTCGTCATCGATGGTTGGCAACTCCAGCGCCCGGATGAGGGCATTGATCATGCGTGCGACTTGCCGATCCGGTCGATACTGGAGTAGAGCGAACAAGTCACTGAGCTTGCGAACGGGGGGATGATGGGGCTTATTGAGCTCCATCACTTCCACCCAATCCATCATTGCCTTCTCGTCCAGCGTCCCAATGGATGCGTCGGCCCTGACCTTCTCAAGACACGCGGCGAGCGCGGTGAGGGCTGAGTCTTCCACGGTATCAACAAGACCCTTGAGGCATTTGGAGAAAGGCGGCGACGCCAAGATCTCTATGCACGCCTGCAGCGAGCCGATGCTTGGCGCAACTTCAGCGGTCGCGTGCCGGGCGGGCCCATGCTTGCCTCTCTCTTGGGCTATTCTCTGAATCTCAGCCAGCCAGCCAAGACCGGAGTGCCTGACCCTTTCCAGATCCTCGACAACACCTGGCGACAGTCCCGGGTGCACCGAGGGTTCGCGGTCGGGCAATTCAGTCAGCAAGCACGGACCACTGACGTACAATTGCACCAACCTCTCGACTTCCCTGAGACAGCCCGCGCCAAACCCCGGAATGTCCAACAGTTCCCTGTGATCAGCCATTTCCAGGTCCTCGAGGGTCAGGATGCCAGCCCGGACCAGACGCGTCTCGGCCCGAGATGAGAGCAGTTTGAGCGGTTCATCGAAGGTTCGCTCGCCAGTAGTCATGGGGGCAAGGTTCGACAGAGATAGACGCAATTCCTGGCAGGCATGACCACCTGTGCTGCTTTAGCGAGGCATGGGGCGGCGTGGGGCGGCGGCTGGCGACCCACCGGGGCCCGGAGGTGTCGCTGCGGGTCGACGCGCGGGGCGGCGAGATCCGCACCGAGTACCCGCTGCGCATCGTGGCCTGGCCGCGGGAGGATTGCCTGGACATCAACTTCTTCTACTACACGTGCTACTTCGACCGTGAGACGGTGGCGGCCATAGCCCGAAACTTCCAGGCCGTGCTTGAGGGCCTCGTGGCGGCGCCGGATCAGCGCGTGTCCCACCTCCTCAGCCGCGTCACGCCGCCGGGGCGGGGGTGGCTCCGACGGGTGTGAGCATCCCGGTCCACTTACGCCGGTACCAGGTCGCCCAGACGGCAGGGTTGAGGTCCAAAGACGCGTCGGGCCGAGCCACAAGCGCCCAGTCTTCAAGTTGACATATCGGCACTGAGATGATACGATTTCAGTGGTACAGCGTACCATACATGAAAGTATCTCCCTAGTCACTCAATCGACATCTGGGTAGCCGCGCCAGCAGTCTGCCACGGTCGGGGGGGGGAGCGCATGCTCAGGGCAAGGATATTGGGGTCACCGACGAAGCTGGAAATGGGTGATCTGACAGGCGTCCTTCAGAGGCTTGATGGTTGGACACCGGCGCTGCTGGAGTCGCAGAAGACGCTCCTCGCACTTGCCGGATTGGCAGGGAACCTGCCCGTTCGTCAGTCGATGATACCCGGCCGCTGGGCTGGGCGGCAATACGGCTATAGACCTTACAGCCTGGTTGAGGGGGATGTATTCTTCCGTGATTCCGAAGTGTATTTTGCCTATGCCGTCGGCGAGTATCCGCCGGATTTCCAGCGCATAGTCATTGGCATAGTCACGAACGGCTCGGCAGATCCTTCCGTGCAACTGACCACTTTCTCTGAAGCACTCGAGAATGCAATCAGGGGTACATTGGATGGCCGCAGAACACGTCATATGTCCTTCAGTTGGTGTGAACTGCCTGAACTGGCTCGTAACCAGCGCTTGCTGAAGCTGCTCGCGCCAGACGAGACTAAGTCGGGCCCGACCTTTATTCATCCCGAAATCGGGGAGGAAGAACTCCTGGCTGTAACAGCCCTCTCTGGTAAATCCCACAGGGATACTCTAATCGAAGTAGCTAAGGTCGGGTTTGCCAGAGAGCAGGATATCCTTGGCCCCAGACCAAAGGCACAGCCGGACGATGTGCGTGATACCCTGTCAGCGCTCGAGGAGGCTGGGCTTATTCAGTCCGAGTACCTTCTGGTATGCAAGCAGACAGGGGCTCCGTTGACTCGTCTGGATGATCCCGCCAAGCTGAATGACCCGGCTATCGGGGGACTCCCATGTCCTTCATGCAGCGGAACCTTTGCTCAAGAGGCCTTGGTGAAGGGATACGCAGCATCCTCGTTGGGGCGGAGGTTGACGCAAGGAAGTCACTGGATGACTATTCTGGTTACTCAGAATCTGGTCAAGCTGGGCGTTCCGCTCGACTCGATTGCCTGGAATGTCTCAGAGTCTGGCGGGGAAGTCGACTTGCTTGTGGAGTTCCTGCCCGAACTCTGGATATTTGAACTGAAGGACAGGGAATTCGGCGCGGGTGATGCTTACCCCCTCAACCACAGGCAGGTCCGATACGATGTCAATAGGGCCTTCATTGTCACTACTGAGAAGGTGTCTAAGGATGCGAAACGTGTCTTCCAGGAATTGGCCCAAGCATCCAAGGGAAGCCGGGGTGCGGATCGGAGTGGTCCCGTATACATAGAGGGGCTCGAATCGATCGGACAGATACTCGAGAAAGAGGTCGTAAGGGCAACGCTTGAGTACACGCTAGAAATGGTCAGCCCACTGACACAGTCCTCAGGATATGATTTCGAAACCATCATCGGAGCCCGCTTCGGGCTTCCAGTCCCGAAGAAGCGCTAGGAAATGGCGGTGAGGCTCTGGGCACGCCGGGCCTTGACCTCAGACTCCGTCGCTCAGGGCCGTGGCGCGAGATCCCTGGGGTGGTATGCCCTGCCGTAGCTGGTGTCCCGTTTGCATTCGGTAGCCCGGAGCCAGACACCAGGGAGGCGACGTCATACGCCCATTGAGCTTTGCGGCGTGACCAAGGCGTATCAGTCCGGCAGGGAGACCATGCGGGCGCTGGACGACGTATCCCTGGGCCTCGCTGACGGCGAGCGCGTGGCCGTGGTCGGGCCGTCGGGGTGCGGCAAGAGTACGCTCTTGCATATCATCGGCTGCCTGGAACGCCCCACGGCGGGCACTTACCGCCTGGACGGCGTGGATACCCTGGGACTTGGCGACCGGCACCTGGCGCGATTGCGCCGCGAGGTGCTGGGCTTCGTGTTCCAGCGCTTCCACCTGATCCAGGAGCTGAGCGCCGTCGAGAACGTCGAGCTGCCGCTGCTGTACCGGGGCATGGCCGGCGCCGAGAGGCGCCGCCGCGCCGTCGCCGCCCTGGCCGCGGTGGGGCTTGACGACCGGCTGAGCGACCGCCCGGGCAACCTCTCCGGCGGTGAGCAGCAGCGTGTGGCCATCGCGCGGGCGATGGCCGGCCAGCCGCGCGTCATCCTGGCCGACGAGCCGACGGGGAACCTCGACGCCGCCTCCGCCGCGCAGGTCGCCGACCTGCTTTTTGCCTCGCACGCCCTCATCCCCGGCGCCATCCTGGTTGTGGTCACGCACAACCCCGAGCTCGCCGCGCGTGCGGGGCGGGTCATCCGGCTGCGCGACGGCCGGGTCGAGCCACGTGAGGGCCACGCCGAGCCGCGCGAGGATCGGGTCGAGGGTGGGCTGCCATGCTGAGTGACTTGGCCCGTGACTGTGCCCGCGCGGCGTGGCGCCGCTGGCTCAGGGCGCCGGCGGTGAGCCTGATCATTCTCCTGGGCTTTGCCGTCGCGGCCGGCGCCATGCAGGTCTCGGCGGAGACGGTGCGCCAGCAGCGGGCCGCCGTGGCGCGGGCCGTCCCGCGCGACCTTCAGGGCGCCATCGGCTACGTCAGGGTCACCGGGCTGCAGATCAGTGGCCCGGAGACGGGCGGCGTGGGCGGCGGTGCGGTTGGCGAAGCGCAGCAGCCCACGCCCCCTGAGTTCACCCGCGACCTGTTCGAGCAGGTCGCCGGCCTGCCGGGGGTCGTGGGCGTCTTCGGCGCCCTCGACGGCAAGGGCGTCGTGGCCGGCGGCCAGAGGCTCAGGGTGCGCATGGTCATCGTCGACGGGGTCTACCCCTTCTGCGCGCCCGCTGACCGCCGGGCGCTGGAGGCAGCGACGGGCGCCGGCGCCTGCGCCATAAACGACAAGCTGGCGGCGGCGTGTGGCGGCGCGCCCGCGGCCGTTCAGGCCTTCCCCGACCGCATCGTGCCGGTGGCCGCCGTGATACAGAGCACCGTCTGGCGCGACCCCGGCCCGGCCATGTACTACCCCCTCTCCGCCCTACCCGACCAGGGCGGCCTCGCCGAGCTCGGGCTGGTGACGGCCGAGCCGGGGCGGCTGCGGGGCGCCATGGATGAGGCGGCGCGGCTGCTCGACGCCGCGTACCCGGCCGCGCGCGCGACGGTGGTGCCGGAGACGGAGGCGGATCGGCTCCGCGAGAGGCTGTTCGAGATCAGGATGGTCGCGGCGGCGTTTGCCGCCGTCAGCCTCGCCGTCCTGGCTGTAGCCCTGGCCAACCTGAGCAACCTCTTCGCCCTCATCTTGCTGCGGCAGGCGCGGGGGTTAGCCATCCGCCGCGCCGTGGGCGCCCCGGCCGGGGCGATCTGGGCCATCACCCTCGTCGACGCCGCCGGCCTGGCCGCGTGCGGGTCTATCGCCGGCTGCGGCGTGGCTGCGTTCATCGGTGGGCGGTGGCTGGCGCTGCCGCCCGTGCCCGCCGCCGCGTCGGTGCTGCTCACCGTCGCCGTCGTCTGCGGCGCGGCGGCCGCGGCGATGGTCCCGCTGGTGCGGCGCCTCGTCGCCCGCGAACCGGGGCTTCTTCTGCGCGAGCGGCTGTAACGGCACTGACGGCCGCAATGGCAGTACCGGGTGCGACCGCTGTAACGGCTGTGAGGTGGTCAGTCTTGGTGACCCTTTCTATGGCGTGGCGGATGCTGCGGCGACGACCCCTGCGCACCGCGCTCTTCGTGCTGCAGTTCGTGCTGGCGTTCACGATGTGCATCATCGCCGCGTGCTACGTGCTGCAGGCGTGGTTCGTGCTGCGCCTGCCGCTGACCACGCTTGGGCGGGATACGCTGGGGCTGTACCTGGCGGCTGACCGCGAGCGCGAGGAGGCGCCCCCAGACATCACTGACAGGGGCGTGGTCATGGCTGACCTGGAGGCCATCCGGGCCCTGCCCGGCGTGAAGCGCGTCGCCGTGTTTTACCAGACCGCCGGGGATGTCGGCGGCGACTACGGGGTCAAGGTCATCCTGGTCAACGACGACTACCTCGCCCTGACCGGCCTGCGCCCCGCGGCGGCGAGGTCCGCGGGCGAGCGGGCGCAGGCGCGCCTTGAGGCCACCAGCGGGCGCATGACGGCGTGGATCACCGAAAAGCTCCTGCGCCGGCTCGAACTCGCTCCGGGCCAGTCGCCGACCGTCGCCCTGCCGCACCTGGAGCTTGAGGCGAACATCGTCGGCGTCCTGGACGGGCTCGTCGCGCCGCCCCTCTTCGTCATCCCCCCGTTGGTCACCGAGTTCAGCCGCGTCGACGAGGCGATGCTCCTGCCGCTTGAGGCGTGGCCGGACATCGCCCACCTCACGAACGGCCTGTGGGTGCAGGCCGAGCCGGGGCAGGTCGACGCGACCGGGGCGGCGATAACCGCGTGGTGGCGGGCCGCGCACCCGCAGTCCGGCTCCACCCTGGAGTGCTTCTCGGTGGCCGCGGCGTGCCAGGATGAGTGGCGCGGGGCGCTGACCGTGCTCACGGGGCTCGGGCCGCTCGCCGCACTGCTCTTGGCCCTGGCGGCCGTCGGCTTTGTGGGCACGACGATGCTCAATGTCGACGGCCGGCGCGCTGAACTGGCGACGCGGCGGGCGGTCGGCGCCGACCTGCGCGCCCTGGCGTGGCAGTTGGTGCTGGAGAATGTGCTGGTGCTGGCCTTGGCGGTGGGGATCGCCGCGCCCCTGGCCGCCCTGGCGACGCTCGTCCTGACCCCCGGCACGCGGGCGCCCGGCATCGTCGTTGCCGCCGCGCTGGCGGTGGCGGCCGTCCTGGGCGGGCTGTGCGCGCTCCTGGGCATGGCCTACCCGCTGTACAAGCTCGGCCGCGACGAGCCGGCGGCCGTCCTGAAGCAGGCCGATTGACGGGGGCTGGGGCCCCGGCCCAGGGCGGATCTGGCGGCTGGACGAAGGCCGGCTCGCGCCGGGCTGGGCGGGCTAGCTCACGCCGGGCCAGAAGCGGTGCTGCACCAGGGCGGCGGCCTCGATGGCCCGCTCCCAGTGCGGGTACCCCCCGCCGCCCGGCGGCAGCGGGTACGGGTCTGAAAGCTGCAGGCCCAGGCCGCCGAGCTCGTTGGCGATGGCCACCAGCGCGGCTGACGCGGCGCCGAGGTGGTAGCCGCCCTCAAGGCAGGCGACCATGCGACCGTTGCAGCACGAGCGCGCGATGGCCGCCACGGCCGCGGCCAGGCGCCCGTACCCGGCGCAGGTGAGGTTGAGCCCGCCGATGGTGTCGGCCCAGTGGCCGTCCTGGCCGGCGGAGATGAGCACGAGGTCCGGGCGGAATACTCGCGCCGCGGGGATGAGGATGCGCCGCACGGCGGCCAGGAACGCGTCATCGCCGCTTGACGCGGGCACGGGCACGTTGATGGTGAACCCCACGCCCGCCCCCTGCCCCACGTCCTCCACCCACCCCGTCCCCGGGTACGCCGGGCTCTGGTGCACGGAGAAGTACAGGACCGACGGGTCGGCGTAGAAGGCGTGCTCGGTGCCGTTGCCGTGGTGCAGGTCCCAGTCCACGATGAGCACGCGCTTGAAGCCGCGCGCCTGCGCGGCGCGGGCGGCGATGGCGACGTTGTTGAACACGCAGAACCCCGTGCCGCTTGACGCCTCGGCGTGGTGGCCCGGAGGCCGCACCAGGGCCAGTGCCGCGTCCGCCCTGCCGCCGGTGACGGCCTCGACGGCCGCCACCGCCCCGCCCGCGGCGAGCACGGCCACCTCGTAGCTTTTGACGCACAGCGGCGTGTCGACCGTCAGGTAGCCGCCGCCGCTGGCGCAGAAGCGGCTGATGGCCCGCACGTACCCCGGTTCGTGCACCAGCTCGACCTCGGCAGATGTCGCCGGCCGCGCCGCGACCGGGAGGAGCCTGTCCCACGCGCCGGCGCGCTTGAGGGCGTCGACGGCCGCCGTCAGGCGCGCCGGGCGTTCCGGGTGGTCGCCGGTGTCGTGGTCGAGGTAGCGCCCGTCATAGATGACCGCCAGGCTCATCACCGCTCACCCCCTGCCCCCTCGGGCCGCCGCCGGGCAGCGCCAGCCCCCACGAGCGCACGGCCTCCAGCGCGCCGTGGTCGGTGAGGTCAAGCTGGATCGGCGTCACCGAAACCTCGTTCCGGCGCACGGCGGCAACGTCAGTATCATCAGGCCACTCGCCGTCCAGGAACTCCCCCGTGAGCCAGAAGTACGTGCGGCCGCGGGGGTCCGTCCGGCGGTCGAACACGTCGCGGTAGCGGGCGACGCCCAGGCGCGTCACGGCCACGCCGCAGATGTCGTCGATGTCCAGCGGCGGGACGTTGATGTTCAGGAGCGTGTGCGGCGGCAGGCCGCGCGAGAGCGCCTCGCCAGCCACCAGCCGGGTGATGCGTGCGGCGACGTCGAAGCCGACCCCCTCGTAGGCGGTCAGCGAGACGGCCAGCGACGGGATGCCGTGGATCGCGCCCTCGACCGCCGCCGACACCGTGCCGGAGTAGAACACGTCGGTGGACAGGTTCGGGCCGCGGTTCACGCCAGAGACGATGAGGTCCGGCGGGCGGTCCAGGAGCGCCTTGACCGCGAGCTTGACGCAGTCGGCGGGGGTGCCGGTGACGGACGTGGCGCGGGGCAGGCCGTCGCCCAGGGCGACCTCGGCGATGTGCAGGGGACGGTTGAGCGTGACCGCGTGGCCGCCGGCGCTGCACTCGCGCTCGGGCGCGATCACGTGAACCGTGGCGCCGCGAATTCGGGAGAACTCGCGCGCCAGCGCGCGCAGGCCTTCGGCGTAGACGCCGTCGTCATTTGTCAGCAGGATGAGCATGGCGACCCTTCTTTGCGTGGGTATGGCGCTGCTGCCGCCGCGGCGCCCGCGCGGCACGCCCCGCGGCATCATTGAGGTATTCCACTTCTGGCGACGGTTTCCTCCACATAAGAAGCGGGGGCCGTCGCCCCCAGTTTAACCACGCGTGGGGAGTCGCCATTCGTGCGCCCGCCTATTGGGCACCGCTAGCGCCGTGAGCGGCAGAAGACGCCCGCCGCCGCGGCGACCGCGACCCCGAACGGCAGGCACAGCCACAGGACGTCGAACCGGGCGTAGTCCAGCGATTCCAGGAAGGCGCGGCCGGTGGGGTTCTTGAACGCCACAATGCTGCAAAGGTACGCAAATGGCACCAGAACGCCGACGAGCGCGCCGGTCAGCGCGGCGGGAAGGCGCGGCCACGCCCAGCACAGCAGGCGCTGCGCCGCGCAGCCGACGGCGGCGGTCACGACGGCGTAGACCAGAAACGACGGCAGCTGCCGCCCCAGCACGAGCTCCCAGGCCCGCGCGGCGCTCCCCGCCTGGGCCTCGCGCAGCCCGAGGCCGACCACCAGGAGCGCGGCCGCGACCACGGCGGCCAGCGCCGTCCCGGCCAGGAACGTCAGCGTCCCACGCACGGCTGCACCACCCCGCAGGTTATCCTATGCGGGGTCGCGCCCGAACAGGTCGGCGGGGGGCGAGTTGGCGGGCGCCGCGGGCGTGGCGGGGGGCGCGCCGGGGGTCGTTGCGCTGGGCGCGCCGGGGGTCGCCAGGAGCTCGCGCATCATGTCCGCGTTGCGCGGGGCGAAGCCGGCGTGGTGGTTGTTGAACATGACGAAGGTGCGGGTGGCTGCGCTGGCGACCTTCTTGACGCGCGGCACCCACTCTCTCAGCTCGGCGTCGGTGTAGAGGTAGGCGTAGCGCTCCCAGGCCTCGTCGTGGCGCCACCACTTGGCGGCGTTGCGGCCGTGGAAGCGCACGTAGCCGACATCAGCCGTCGCCACGGCCAGCGGCGGCATCAGCCCGCGCAGCCGCGGCTCGTCCACGCAGCAGAAGCCCAGAGCAAGCTCGCGCAGCAGCGCAAAGGTCTCGTCGCTGATCCAGTCGGAGTTGCGGAACTCGACGACCGCCGGCAGGCCGGAAAGCGCCTCGCGCAGCCGCTTTATGGCCTCGACGCCCTCCGGGGCGGGCTTGAACCCCCACGGGAACTGCAGCAGGATGCAGCCCAGCTTGCCGGCGGCCGTGAGCGGCTCGAGCGCCCCGGCGAAGAGTTGGCACGTCCGGGAAAGCTCGGCCGGGTCGGCGGCGGGCTCGTGGGTCATGGTGCGATTGGCCTTGACGCAGACCACGAAGTCAGCGGGCGTCTTCTGGGTGATGCCCTGGATGGTGCGCCAGGCCGGCATCTGGTAGTAGGTGAAGTCCAGCTCCACGGCGCCGAAGCGCGTCGCGTAGTGGCGGAGCATGTCGCGGTCAGGGAGCACCTCGGGGTAGAACGGACCGCGCCAGTCCTCGTACTTGAAACCGGCCGTGCCCACGTAGGTGACGGCGTCGCCGCCCACGCTGCCTCCCCCCATTCACCCGGCCGCCGCGGGTCCCCGCGAGCGGGCCCGTCGCCGCGCCGGGACGGTTCACGGCCCCTCGTAGACCCAGTCCTCGATGACGCGGCGGTAGTCAAGAAGCTCGGCGGGCGCGAAGTACAGGGCGATCTCGCGCGCGGCGTCGTCAAGGTTCGCCGCGCCGTGGATCACGTTGCGGCTCATGTCGATGCCGAAGTCGCCGCGGATCGTGCCCGGCGGCGACTTGCGCGGGTCAGTGGCGCCGATCATCGTGCGCACGACCTCGATGGCCGCGTGGCCCTCCCAGACGCTGGCCACGGCCGGCCCCGAGGTGATGAAGTCGATCAGGCCATCGTAGAACGGCTTGCCACGGTGCTCGGCGTAGTGCCACGCCGCCAGCTCGGGGCTCACGCGCAGGAGCCTCAGGCCGACGAGGCGCAGGCCGCGGCCCTCCAGCCGCCGCAGGATCTCGCCCACCAGGCCGCGCTGCACGCCATCGGGCTTTACCATGACGAACGTCCGCTCCACGTCGCCGCCCCCTTCCGGCCCGGCAACGGCCGCCGGCCCGCAGAATGGGCCTTACCGCCCGCCGCCCGCGGCGGAGGCGGGTAAGGCCCCCGGCTAGCTCGCCCGCAAATAATATCGTGAGGGTGAAACCCAGAAACGGTACCGCTCAAACGGCCGCCGCCCGGCGGCTCGCCTCCAGGATCCCCCGCTTGACTTCGTTGGCGGAGACGCTCGTCGCCCTGAACCGGTCGAGGATGTGCCGGCACGCCGTCCAGGGGTCGACCTTGTCGCCGCAAGTGAACACGTCGATCGCGGCGTACCCGAGCTCGGGCCAGGTATGGACCGCCAAGTGTGACTCCGAGATCACGACCACTCCGCTCACGCCCTGGGGCTTGAAGCGGTGGAAGGAAACCTCCAGGACCTCGGCCCCCGCCGCCTCGGCCGCCCCCACCATGATCGCCTGTACCTGGGGGACATCGTCCAGGACGTGCCGGTCGCACCCGAAAGCCTCAGCCAGTACAAGCCGGCCCAAGGCGTCCATCTCCATTATCGACCCCCTTCCCTGAGGCCTATCCCCTCCAATTCAGCAGGGAATCATCGGACAATAAAATTGTAGGCGCATTTGGCGCCGCTGTCAAGAACATCTTAGAGCGAAGTTGCGCCCGCGGCGGCGCTGGGCTCGACGTTGCCCGTCCATTCCCGTCCCTACGGGGCCGGGCCGCCCCGTGGCCCGGCAATGCGCGTCCCCGGGGTGCGATTGGCAAGCAGCACGGCGGCCAGCGGCGCCGAGGCGAAGATGAGGGCGGTGGCCGCGGCGACGACGCCCGAGTCATTGAAGGCCAGCGCCGCCACGCTGGCCGCCACGACGCCCTCCAACCCCACCCGCAGCCGGGGGTAGCGGCCGAGGGCCTGGCGCAGGAGGCCGACCGGCCGGTACAGGACCACGGCGAAGGTGCCCAGCGTCACCAGGAGCACGCGGCTCCAGATGGTGTAGCGCACCAGCTTGATGTTCAGCGCCACCTTGCGCGCGATAACGTCCACGGCGACGCCGATGCCGGCCTTTTGGACCTGGACCAGGGTGCGCGCCAGGTGCGACGGCGCCTGGTGGCGCAGGAGGTCGGCGCCGGCCATGGCCAGGAACGCGGCCGCGGCCGCGCCCAGCAGGGCGAAAAGCCCCTTCAGCCCGAGGCGGCGGCCCGATGCGCGCCACAGGAGGTAGCCGAAGCCGACGGCGGCGGCCATGGCGCCGCCGACGTTCGCGCCCACGGCCGGCGACGCCAGAAGCGCCGTCACCGGCAGGCCCACGGCCAGGGTTGTGACAATGAGGGCGGGGCCCGGCCGCGCCAGTTCGGCCAGGGCGGCGGCGGCGAAGACCCCCGCCCCCGCCAGCACCCCGGCGTACTCGTTCCCCACGCCGTAGTAGCGAGCGCCGCTGATCAGGGAGTAGCCGAGTGCAGACGTGGCGGCAAGCTCGCCGCCAGCGAGGGCGTCGCCCGCCACCGCCGCCAGCGTGGCCAGGGCGACGGCCAGGAACGGGGCAAACGGCGGCACCGCCCGCTCGCGGAGCAGGCGGCGCGCCAGCGGCCCGCCGGCAAGGCGCCCGGCGGCCGCCAGGACGGCGGTCAGGGCTGCAATGACGCCGGCGGCAGGCAATGGCGCGGTCGCGCCAGACACGGGCGCGAGCAGCAACGCCAGCGGCACTGCGGCCAGGGCCAGGAAGGCGGCACTGGCGGCGCCCGGCGCGCGCGCGGGGGGCTTCGGGGCCAGGATCAGCCACGCCGCGGCCAGCAACACGACGACCTCGGCCGTGATGTAGCCCCGGATCAGCGGCGCCCGCTGTACCTGGGCCGCCCGTGCGCCCAGGCGCAGGCGGTCGGCCTCGCCGACGGCATTGCTGGCCGCATCGCCGGCCGCGCCATCAATGGCCGCGGTCCCGTGCACGGGCGCCCCGTACATCCACGGCGGCGCCTGGAGGCCGAAGTGGCGGAGCACGGTCGGGGCCAGGTCTATGTTTGCGGCCAGGGCGCGGCGCCTGACGGTGGGCGAGCTCAGGACCCCGCCCCCCGGCACGCCGGGCCCGGCGACCACGAGGGGCGCCAGGCCTTCGCCGTGCGCCGCGTCCCCCTCCGCCGGCACCACCGATGCCAGGATGAACAGGTCGCGGCGCGTGTCCAGGGACCGCGCCAGGAAGGCCAGAAAGCCGTCCAGGTCTTGCAGCGCCTGGCGCGTGAGCGCGCCGGCCGCGGCCGGGGCCAGGACCGGCAGCGCGGCGGTGATGCGGCCGATGTCTCCCTCGTCGATGACGATGAAGCCGGCGTTCGTCCAGGCCTGGCTGAAGGCCCGTTGCAGGGCATCCCAGTCAGTAAGGAGGCCGCCGGCGGCCGCGGGTTCGGCGCGGGTCGCGTCGTGCCCGATGAACGCTTCAGGAACAAGGCCCCGCGCGTCCATGGCCACCAGCGCCGCGAAGCGCCGTGCCTTGCCCACGGCGTCCGAGTTGCCGAGCACGGCCACGCCCAGCCCCGCCCGCCGCAGCTCCTCGCCCAGCGCCCCCGGTACCACGAGGTGGTTCTCAGCCGCCGCCCGCGCCTGAAGCGCGGCGAGTCCCAGGTGGACGGCCGTGCTGAGCCCGGCCGCACCCGTCACGATGGGTGCGGCGGGTGCTGCGAGTGCGGCGGGCCTGCCGGTGTTGCGCCCGTAGAGGTCGGCCGCGACGCCCTCCGGCAGCCGCTCGCCGGCCTCGTACGCCTCCCCGGCCCACCCCGTGGCCGTCGCCCGGCTGCCCGCGCCGATGGTCAGGTAGGCGTCGGCCAGGTCGCGCCCCGCACCCTGCGTGTTCATCGCCGCCACGGCGCCCCGTGAAACCCACAATTGCAGGCCCGGCAGGCTGGCGTCGCGCAGGGCCGCCCACGGCAGCCCGCCGACGAGCAGCAGCACGGCGTGCCGCGCCGGCGACCGGGCGGGAGGGCCCTCAGGCGCGGGCGCCGCCGCGGTCCGCGCCACCGCCCCCACCGCCACCGCCCCCACCGCCACTGCCCCCACCGCCACCGCCCCCACCGTGAACCCCACCACGGCCACCGCCAGGGCCGCGGCCAGGGCCGCCGAGGCCGCCGCCCGCGAGCGCCGCCGCCCTCGTTCCCCGCTCACTCGACGCCGGGGACGCAGCCCGTTCCCCGCCGCGCGTGCTGCTCCTGCCGCACCTCCTCAAACAGGGCCGCCGTGGCGGCCACGGCGCGCGCCAGACCGAAGCGCCCCTCGACGGTGCGGCGCGCTGCGCGACCCAGCCGCCGGCGCTGGCCCGGGTTGGCCAGAAGCCCCGCCACCGCCCTGGCCAGCGCGCCATCGTCGCCGGGGGGCACAAGGACCCCATCGCGGCCGGTGCTGACCGCTTCAGCGACCCCGCCGACGTCGGTCGCCACGACCGCGCGGCCCGCCGCCATCGCCTCCAGCACGGCCAGCCCCATGCCCTCGCTGCGCGACGGCAGGACGAACACGTCCAGGGACGCCAGGAACGCGGGCATGTCAGAACAATGCCCCAATAGCATGACGCGACCGCCCAGGCCCAGGCGCGCCGCCCGATCGCGCAGGGCGCCCGCCAGCGGGCCGTCGCCGGCCACAAGGAAGCGCGCCGCCGGCCAAGCGGGAGCCAGGCGGGCGGCCATGGCCAGAAAGTCCGCCACGCCCTTCTCGGCCGCCAGGCGTCCCGCCATGCCCACGCACAGCGCCGCCGCGGGGATCCCCAGCGCCCGCCGCGGCCCGTCGCCCGGCCCGCCGCCCGCCCCGCCTGGGGCGAAGCGTCCCGTGTCCACGCCATTGTATATGACGCGCACGCGCGACGGCGGCAGCCCCAGCTCGCCGGTCAGGTACGCGGCGAGGCGCCGCGACACGGCGATGTAGCGGCTGGTCAGCGGGGCGAACGCGCGTTCCCCGCAGCGCAAGGCGAAGCCCCGGCCCGCCCGCCCCGCCGCCGCCCCGGCCGCCGGCCCGGGCCACCCGTGAACGGTGTACACCACCGGGCGGCCCGTTCCCGCCGCCGCGAGCCGGGCAGCCACCCCGGCCTTGAAGCCGTGGGCGTGCACGATGTCCGGGCCAAACCGCCCGATCAGCAGGCGCAGGGCGGCTGCGGAGCGCGCCAGGGCGACGGGGTCGAGGCGGTCGGGTATGGGCACGGTCCAGGAGACGGGAAGCGGGTCGGCGCCAGCGGCGGGACTGCCGGCGGGACTGCCGGCGCGCCGACCGGCGGCGGGCGCGGCGATGCGCACGTCGAAGCGGGCGGGGTCGAGCCCGCCGCACACCGACTGGACGTGCCGCCACATGCCGCCGTCCGCGGGCCGCACGACGCACAGGACGCGCAAAAGCATGCCGGGAACCACCCCCAGGTAGTATGTCCCGGCATGCCCGCGTCTTCCCGCTATTGCATCATGCTGCCTCGGCTGGCGCGCCCAGCCGCGCTGGACTCGCGCGCCCGGCGGCGCGCCGCCGCCGCCGCTACCGCTGCTGCCGCTACCGCCGCTACTTCCCCTGCCCCCCGGACTGGCTCTCCAGCTGCTCCTTGAGCCCGCTCAGCATCTTCTGGAAGTTGCCCTTGATCAGCAGCCTGGCTACCGGGTCGAGCAGCGCGGCCAGCATCGGCACGCCGAAGTCGAACTCCAGGACCAGTGTCACCTTCGTGCCGCCCGCGACCTCGTCAAGCTGCCAGAAGCCGTCGAAGCGCTTGATGTCGCCCTTCACAAGCTTGAAGTCGATGTGGTGGTTGACGGCGTCAAAGGTGTCCCGTTCCGTCCACTTGAAGGGCCGCCCCTTCACGCGCGTGTCCCACTCCGTAACCGTGAAGCCGGGGCCGCGCTCCAGGGTCTTGACGCCCTTCACGTCGGGCATGAAGCGCGGGAACGACTCCATGTCGCAGCACACCTCATACACGCGCGCGCGCGGCGCCACAACCGTCTCCGTCACCTCGACGTGCGGCATCACCCGTCACCCCCTATAGGTCTTCGACGACGGCCGCCGCCGCCTCCACTGCCTCATCCAGCGCGCCCAGCGCCTGATCCAGGAGCGGCCGCTCGATCATCGCCGGCGGCTCCCAGCGCAGCACCTTCTGGTTGTTGAGCGTGTAGACGACCAGCACGTCGCGGGCCAGAAGCTCGGCCATGACCATCCCGCCGACGCCCTCCTTGGTCGCCTCGATGCCGATGAGCAGGCCCTTGCCGCGCACCTCAGCGATCACCTCGGGGTGGCGGCGCTGCATGGCGCGCATGCGTTCAAGGCAGTAGGCGCCCTTCTCGGCCGCCTGCTCCGCCAGGCGCTCGTCGCGCACCACCTGCACCGCGGCCACGCCCGTGGCGCAGGCCAGCGGGTTGCCACCGAAAGTCGAGGTGTGCAGGAGCGGCGACGAGCGGAAGAACTCCCACGCCGCCGGGCGGCCGACGATGGCGCCGATGGGCATCACCCCGCCGCCCAGCGCCTTGGCCAGGCACATCAGGTCGGGCACCACGCCCCAGTGCTCGCACGCGAACATGCGGCCGGTGCGGCCGAGCCCGGTCTGCACCTCGTCCAGCACCAAAAGCGACCCCGCCTCGTCGCACAGCCGGCGCACCCGCGGCAGGTAGTCGTCGGGGGGCACGATCACCCCGCCCTCGCCCATGATCGGCTCAAGCACCACCGCCGCCACGTCTCCGTCCATGGCCGCCGCCACCGCCGCCGCGTCGCCGAAGGGCACGTGGGTGAAGCCCGGCACGAGCGGCTCGAACGGCCGCTTGTACGGGGGGCGGCCGCTCGCCGCCAGCGCGCCCATCGTCTTGCCGTGGAAGGCGCCCTCGGCGCAGATGAACCGCTTCTTGCCCGTGGCGATGCGCGCGAACTTCAGCGCGCCCTCGATCGCCTCGGCGCCGCTGTTGCAGAAGAAGCTGTACTGCAGGTCGCCGGGCGTGACCTCCGCCAAAAGCGCCGCCAGGTCAGCGGCGGGCTTGGACAGCAGCACGCGCGAGGACAGGGGCATGCGCTGCAATTGCTCAATGGCCGCGGCCACCACCCTGGGGTGGCGGTGGCCCTGCACGAACACCCCGTACCCGCCCGAGCAGTCGATGAACCGCCGCCCGCCCACGTCGGTCACGATCGCCCCGCTTGCCGTCCACTCTACGGCGTCCAGCCCCATGAAGCGCTGCAATTGCGCCAGGGCCGGGTTGCAGTACCGCTCCAGGCGCTCGAACGTCTCCGCCAGGACCGCCTCCGGGTCGCTGACCCCCGGCGTCCCGGCACCCTTGGTGTCTTGCACCGGCTCCCTCCCCCTCGCGGGTCGATTCAAGGTGCCCCGCGGCGCCACGGCGCGCCACTCGCGGGCCCGCTCGCTCCACCTGCTGCTAATATGAGCTACCATCCGGCGGTCTGTATTCGCGCCCGGCGCGCTGTGCCCCTCTTGTGCACAAGACAGGAAGTTGAGCTGGCCCCCGGCGCCGGCGCTTGGGATTGGGGGGAACCGCTATACCAGGAGGTAACTGGAACTGGCCCGTCGAATCAACGCCTCTAGACGACCGAACACCATAGTCAACCTCGACCTGGCGCCGCGCGGCGATGCGGCTGCGCCGGGGCCGCGCCGACGCCGCGCCGACGCCGCAAGGGGGGAAGCGCATCTGAACGGCAAGCCCGTCCAGAACGGCAAGTCAGTCCAGAACGGCAAGCCCGTCCAGAACGGCCAGCCAGTCCAGAACGGCCAGCTCATGCGGTCGCCGTACCTGCAGCTGGTCCCCAACCGCCGGGGCATCGCGGCCTACCATTCCCTGTTCGGCAACCTGCGCCTGGTCGACCGGGCTACTGAGGCGTTCCTGGGCGAATTCGTGGCGCCGCGCGATCCGGCGGACGTACTGCCCCGCTACGGCGCCAGCGCCCCCACCCGCCTTGAGGAGCTCAAGCGCCTCAGCTACCTCGTCGACGCGGGGCATGACGAGCGCGAGGTCGTCCAGGCGTGGCTTGCGCGGCGCGCCGAGCTGGTTCCCGCCGGCTACTACCTGTGCGAGGCGGAGTTCAGCGTTTCGGACATCTGTGACTTCAATTGCGCCTACTGTTTCGCCGACAACGCCGACCGCCGGTCCAAGTCCCGCCGCGACATGGCGGCGCGCGGCGACCGCCTGATGACCGTCGAGCAGGCCGAACACATAATGACGCGGCTCATCGACCTCTCGCGCGTCAACGGCCGCAACCGGCTGCTGGTCAAGTTCATCGGCAAGGAACCGCTGCTGAACCCCAAGACGCTGGCGTTCATCCTCGACCACTTCCAGAACGGCGAGCCCTACCAGACCGAGATCGTCTACCACATGACCACCAACTGCACGCGCATGCCCGACGAGCTGGCCCAGAAGATGGCCGAGCGGCGCATGGTCGTCAACGCCAGCATCGACGTCCCCGGCGAGGCCAACGACCTCACGCGCAGCCGCAAGACGGGCGGCCGCACGTTCGAGGTCATCGACGCGTCCATCGCCACGATGCACCGGCACGGGGTCGAGGTGCGCCTGAACACCGTGCTCGGCCGCCAGAACTACGAGCACGTCGACCTGGCCATCGTCGACTACGCCAGAAAATACAATGCTGACATGATATCGGTCTTCCTCGTCGTGTGCGACGAGAAGCTGGCCGCCCAGCGCGCCCTCACCAATGATCAGATAGTCGACCGGCTGTTCGAGCTGTGGCGCTACGGCCACGAGAACGGGGTGCGCATCCGCGGCTACTGGTACAACCCCGTGGCCAAGCTCCTGGCCACGCGCAACATGAGCTTCTGGGACCAGCTGGGCTTCAAGAACTCGTGCGCTGGCTGCGGCAACCAGGTGGAGATCGAGCCGTCGGGGGAGATATACGCCTGCCGCATGTCCGAGCACCGCCTCGGCCACGTCGACGACCTGGAGTCGCTGCTGAGGAGCGAGCTTTACCGGCACTACATCATGCGCATGTACATCGACGACTGCCACGGCTGCGCCTTTGAGGGGCCGTGCGGGGGGCTGTGCGCCGGCCACCTTGAGGCGCGGTTCGGCGACATCTACCGCGCCGACTTCGACCACTGCGACATCTACCGCAAGGTGTGCGCCAAGATTCTGGCCGCCCTGTGAGGCGGCCGGGGTGGGATTGCCGGTGAGCCCTGCATTTGACTTCAGGCCGCCGCCGGGGCTGCTCGCGGGCGTTCCCCCGGGCGTGCCCTCGGCAGTGCCCCGGTACGAGCGCTACCCCGACGTCGATCAGCTTGCGGCCAGCTCGGCGGCGCTGGCCCGTGAGTGGCCTGGGGTGGTGGGGCTTTCCACCCTGTGCCGCACGCGCGCCGGCAACGAGGTCCACGTCCTGCGCATCGGCGGCGATGGTGGTGGCAGTGACGGCGGCGGCGGTGTTGGTGACGGCGGCGGCAGTGGTGATGGGGGCCGGGCGGCGCTGCTTTTAGGCTTCCCCCACTCCAACGAGGCGGCCGGCGCCCTGGCGCTGGACTGGCTTGCCGCCCGCCTCGCGGCTGACGCGGACCTGCGGCGCGAGCTGGGCTACACGTGGTACATCATCAAGTGCCTGGACCCCGACGCGGCGCGCCTGAACCACGGCTTCTTCCGGCGGCCGGACTCGATGCTCGGCTACGCCCTCAGCTACTACCGCCAGCCGGCCACCGAGCAGCCGGAGTGGAGCTTCCCCGTGCGCTACAAGACCCTGGTCCACGACGCCCCGGTGCCGGAGAGCGTGGCCCTGGCGGCGCTGATCGACCGCGTCCGGCCGCGCTTTTTCTGCGCCCTGCACAACTCGAACCTCGGCGGCGCGCACTTCTGGCTCATGGAGGACGCGCCGTTGCTGTACCCGGTGCTGGGGCGGCTGCCGGCGCAGGCCGGGCTGCCGCTGCACCTGGGCGAGCCGCAGCACGCCCTCGCCCACCCCTGCGCCCCCGGCGTGTATCACTGGACGGAGATCGCCATGGTCTACGACTACTTCGCCGCGTACGGGGATGGCGGCGACCCGGCGGACCTGGCGGCGGAGGGCATGTCGGCCGAGGAATACGCCCTCCAGGCGTGCGGCTCGTTCATCCTCGTCACCGAGATGCCCTATTTCATCCCCGCGGGCGGCTTCGACGTGTCGCCGACGGAGTTCTCGCGCCGCGACCTGGCGCGCGAGGAGATCGCTCGGGCGCGCGAGCACTACGCGTTCTTCGGCGGCCTGGTGGACGAGGCCGCCGCCCACCTCGCCCCCGCCTTCCTGGCGGCGCACGCGGCGACGATGCGCCGGCTGGAGGCGACGCTGCGCGCGCGCGCCAACTGCATCGAGCGCGAGGCGCACTACGCGCGGCCGGCGACGGTGGCCGAGATGCTCGACCGCCGCTACATGCACCGCGTGCCCGAGATGCTGCAGGTCGGCATGTTCCTGCGCGTGCTGGAGGGCCGCCTGCGCCGCGCCGCGGGCCCGGCCCGCGCCGGCCTTGAGGCGGTCAAGTCGCGCGCCCTGCAGCGGCTGGCCTCCGAGCACGAGCAGATCGCCGCCAACGTGCCATACACGGCGACGCCGATAGATAAGGCAGTGACGCTCCAGGTGCTGTGCATCGCCGCCGGGGCCCAGTACGCGGCGTGGAGGGGATGAGGCCCATGTGGCAGGCCCTGCGTAGCCGGCGCTTCGTGCTGATATGGGTCGGGCAGCTCATCGCCCAGACGGGCGACTGGTTCACCTACGTGGCGGTGTGCACCAGGCTCTATGACATGGGCTACGGCGCGACGGCGATCTCGGGCTTCCTCATCAGCCAGATGGCGGCGTACCTGGTGCTGGGGCAGTTCGCCGGCGTGCTCGTCGACCGCTTCGACCGGCGGCGCACGATGATCGCCACCGACTTTTTGCGCGCGGCGTGCATCGCCGGCGTGATATTCTGCCGCCCGCTGTGGGCCATCTACCTGCTGGTGTTCATCGCCGGCATCGGCAGCACCCTGTTCCGCCCGGCGCTGCAGGCGTCGGTGCCCAACCTCGTCGATCCTGAGGCCGTGAACGGCGCCAACTCGCTTGTCGCCACGGCGTACAACTTCGGCTTCGTGTTCGGGCCCAGCCTGGGCGGCCTGGCGACGGCGCTCTTCGGCGGCACGTGGGCCATCGCCATCAACTCCGTCACCTTCCTGGCCTCGGCCGCCCTCATCAGCGCCACGTCGGTCCCGCGCGCGGAGCGGCCGGCGGCGCGCCTCGACGCGCGCGCGGCGTTCACCGACATCCGCGAGGGGCTGGCCTTCTTGCGCCGGCACCCCGACGTGCTGGTCGCCTGCGTCTCGCTGTTTTTCATCCTGGCCGTGTGCGGCATGGTGAACGTCATCGAGGTGTACTTCGCCCGCGAGGTGCTGCTCACCGATGAGCGCGGCTTCGGCTTCATGCTCACCGCCTGGGGCGGGGGCATGATGGCTGGCGCGCTGGGGACGGGGCTCTTCCGCCTGGACAAGGGGGCGATGGCCTACATGCTGGCGCTGGTCGCCGTCGAGGGCATCGGCGTCGGGCTCACCGGCTTCGCCCGCAGCCTGCCCTTTGCCCTGGTGATGCTGTTTTTGGGCGGCCTGGGGAACGGGGCGATGAACGTCGCCGGCGCTACAATTGTACAGCAGGGCACGCCCGACCGGCTGCGCGGGCGCGTATTCGCCACGCGCTTCATGCTCGCCTACTCCGCCTGGGCGGCATCCCTGGCCGTGGCCGGCTACCTGCCGGCGCTGTTCTCGCTGCGGGCTTTGTATTGGTTTGCCGGGCTGTGGCACGCCGGCGTGGTGCTGCTGTCAGTATGGATACTGGCGGCGGGACGGCGATCGGCGCGCCACGACCGGGGGCGCAAAGAAGACAGAACCGCAACCTGACAGTCACCGGCGTGTCAGGGGAGGCTCTACCCGGCGTTCCTGGCCGCGGCAATGAGGCAATCGGTATACAGCGCCACTTGTTCGGCGCACGTCAGGAGGCGGAAGCCACCGATCCACCTGAGGATGTCCCAGAGGGCGCCCATGCGCACGGGTATCATCCTGGCCAGTCGGCCATCGTCACCGCCGGCCCCGGCTACCAGGCGCAACAGCCAGCCGAGCAGGGTCAGCCGCAGGAAGACGGCGTGCTCCAGCCGCGCGGCTTGACCCCAGGTCCAGGCCCGCGGCGCCGGTACCGTCGGAAACCCCCACCACCGCCCCCAAAAGAGCACCGACCGGCGCAGCGGATCTGGTTTCCCGTTCAGGAGGACTTCACCACAACGCCAGAACAGCTGTCTGGCCTCGTCCATTTCGGCGTTGAACGCAGCGGCGGCCTCCCCGGGCGGCACAGGGCACGGATCTTGCGGTGGAAACAGGCCCGCGGCCATGGGTACTTCACAGACCAGCACCTTGCCGCTGTAGCGCTGGGCGAAGAAGCGGTAGCTGGTTTCGCGGCCCGCGAGCAGGTTGCGGAACGGGAGGTTCTGCGTTGATATGAGCCGGTAGAAACCGGGGCACAACTCGTCGAATTGGGGGGCGTGCGGCTGATGCTCAAGGTACAGTCCGTGCCGCCGTACGATGGACCCCATTTCTTCCAGCAGCAGGGGCTCGAATCCGTCGGAGACATAGAAGTAGACGCCTCCCAGCCCGGGCGAACTGTGGGCCGGCAGGTACACATCGGGTTCTGCCGAAGCAAGGATCCCCGCCAGGGTCGCCACCTCCGAGCGGATGAATCCCGCATCTCCCCGCGCGGGGTAGGAGAACTCGAGCTGGTCGTCGCCGGCGTCGAGAAATGACCCCTGAACGTACTCTTCCAGGGAGAGCGGGCGGTCGTACCAGTGATTGCGCAGGGCGGAGTCTAGTTCCAGGGCCGGCACGAAATCCAGCCGGACGTCCCACCCGGCCGCGACTCGTTCAATGCAGGAGAGCCCCAGGGCTCCCCCGACCGGCTCGTTGGGGTGCGGGAAGCCCACCACCAGAACCTTGGCCTTGCCCTCGCCGGCGCGGACCACTGGGATGGCGAGGCCGTTTCGCGACCGGCCGGCGATCCGCATGTCCAGGGTCGCCGGGCGGCGCCGCCCCAGTGATTCGAGCCGGGCCATCACCGCTTCCGGTCCTGGAAAACCGCCGCCCGCCGGCAGCCACGCGCGCCCCTCATTCATGACTAGCGAGCCGCCCCTTCAACCAGGAGTATATCTCGTAGGTTGTGGGCGGGCACCCGGGTACTATCCGGTCGAGAGGCATCCCCCGCGCCGCACAGTCTCCCACCCCGATGGCCGTCGGCGGGACGGCGCGGCTTTGATAACCGACGCACAGGACGCCGGGCGCCTTCAGACCCTCGCCGCGCAGCTTCTCCAGCGCGCATATGATGGCGCCGGTGCACCCCGAGCATCGCCGCTCGCCCAGAATGCAGGAGCCCGGGAGGCGCTCGCTCATGCGGGCCTCGTGGTAATTGGCCACCCGGCCCATTGTCAGACGAGCGAGGCCGGCCAATGATTCCGGCCCGGCGCTCTCCAGCAGGCGGTACTCCACGCCCGCCAGGGACGGCTGCAGGCTTCCCAGGCCCGCTTCCTCGAGCAACCGGAGGTACGGCACGTGACGGGGCTCATATCCCACCAACCGCGCCACGACCCCGTCCAGCTCCACGGCGTTGCAGCCGGCAGCCATGAAGTCGAGGTCGACTGGGTGCCCGCCCAATTCCCATATCAGGTCCGCCCGGCGAGCATCGATCACATTCAGGCAGGGTTTCAGGACCATGTTGAGCGCTACTAGGCCGTGGTGAACCCCAACGCGATGGAACCGCTTCTTCTCGTCGTCGGGCAGGCAACCCTTGAGGTTCTTTGCCGCCATGGTCAGGCACACCTGCGAGTGGGCCTTGAGAACGGCAATGTTTACCAGCGCGCCGGCTTCTAGGACGGGCCGGGCCACGAGCACGGAACGGAACGGTCCGACCGCCGTCGGCAGCGGAACCCGGACACTCGGGCAGCGCTTCAGGTCTATCAAATCGACCCCGCAATCCTCAGCCAGACCCCGGTAGCCCGTCGCCGCGAACGATGTCATGGTATCGGCGCCGACCAGCGAGCCTTCGCCGATCACGATCTTGGCCGCCCCCGCCTGACGCAGCCAGTCGATGACGGCCTTGACGGTCTGTGGATCGGTCGTTGCCCCGTCGTTCCAGCCAATTCCGTTGACTACGTTGGGCTTGACCAAGATAGTCCGACCGCGGATGGCCGATGATAAGCCCGGGGCGACCATCGCCAACCACGGCACCGCCCGCCCGGGATCCTTGACGAACGCGACCCGCATCGTCATCGTTCGCCCCCCGCTTGACGCTCGCTTGCCCGGCCGCCTATCCGACGACCCAGTATGGCCACGCCGCCCGCCGCCACCACAACCAGCCCAGCCGCGATCAGCAAGGCCGGAGGCAACGGCACGGCGTCCATGAGGCGGCCCAAGATCGGCCCGCAGAAAATGAAGGTCACGTTGCCGGCCGCGCTCAGCAGCGAGAGCACAGTGGCGCGAGAGTCGGCGCCGATGCGATCATTGACCATTGCACGGCAGGTGGGGAAGAACACTCCTTTGGCGAGGGGTTGCAGGTAAAGAGCCAGTACGCCGGCCGGTGCAGCGAAAAGCCCGGCCGCCGAGAACGAGAGCGGATACAGGAGGAGGGCGGCTCGAATCAGGGTGGCGGGCTGCAACCACCGCTGCCAGCGGTATGCGTTCCACGATACCAAGCCGCTGAACAGGCTGAGGCTGGCCAGTAGCAGCCCGACATACTGTACTCCCACGCCCACGTGCTTGAGAAACATCTGGTTCAGCCAGATCGCAACCTGGGTGCAGGTGACGAAGATCGCGTAGGAAAGCATGACCATCACCAGGGCCGGGTCACGGCGTACCGTCACGAAAGCGCCGCCGATCAGGCGCCAGTATACGCGATGCCGAGTCCGGCCGTCCGTGCCCCGTTGAACCTCAGGCAGTGTCAGGGCGACCACGCCGGCCATTGCGGCCACCACCGCATTGGCCAGGAATGGCGTTGTCAGCGCCGCGCGCTGGGCCATGAACCCACCGACAGCCACGGAGCCCGCCGTCGAAAGCAACCCCAGGGCGTACGAGCGTCCTTCATACTTTGTATACTCCCCAGGCACTCCCATGGCAGACACGGTATCGTACAAAAATGCCGAGTCGGTGCCACTCATGAGCGTAGTGGAGATACCGAAGATGACCTGGGCGACAAGCAGCGGAACGTAGGAATCGAAGCAATATATCACCATGCACGCCAGGGATGTGCCGAAGGCCCCGGCCGCCAAGCTGCGGCTACGGCCGAAGTAGTCAGCGACGGCGCCTGTGGGTACTTCAAACAACACTATAACAGCGTAGTAGCAGCTCTCGGCCACCATTATCTGCTGCAATGTGAAATGTCGTGATGTATACAACAGAACCAGCACCGGCATGAAGAAGGTGGTTTGAACCAGTGCTTGGAACCACAGATACCGAGTAATACTGCGTCCGCCCTGCAATGTATCACCCCCCGGCGCCGTGACGGGTATGGTTACGTCATCATGATCGCCCTAGCTGCTCCCGGGGTCTCGGAGAGGTACCACATGAGCTCTTCGAAGATAAGCTTGTAGAACTCGCAGAGGTCAGACTCCCGTTCAAAGCTGCGGTATTTTAGGTGCGACTTGTTCGTGCAGCCTCCCCCGCAGAAGCGCTTCCACGTGCAATCGCGGCAGGCCTGGATACTATCGACCCTGCGCCGCCGGATAGTCTTGACCAGTTCCGAGGCATCGACCATCTGCCTGAGCGGCGTTTTCATGATATTGCCGATAGATAGGCCGGGCAGCTCGTTCATCTCCTCGCACGGGTACACGTTGCCCTCGACGCTGAAGTCCACCATGTCGGTGCCAGCGCCGCACGGCGACCTGAGGCACATGAAGCTCCTGTTCCATGAAACCAGGGTCTCAGTGATGAACTTCAGGTTAAGGTAATCTACCGGCGTGGCCTGCTCCAGGTTGTGCTCCACCACCCTGCGTACCAGCCCCATGTATCGCTCGGCCAAGTGGGCTGGAGGCACGCGCAATCCCTCGCTGGCGCTGCCCTGAACCCACATTGGGATGAAGCGTACGCGGTAGAAACCGTTGTCGGTGAAGAAGCGCAGGATCTCCTCTACGTAATCGACGTTAGTGGTCGTAAGCACGGTCAGCAGCTCGAATTCCACACCGCCATCACGCAGGCGAACCATGTTTTCAAAGACTTTGCTGAAACTCCCCCGTCCGTCAGGAAACACCCTGTGTACATCATTCAGGTGCTGGGGGCCATCCAGGCTCACCCGCAACCTCACTTCATGGTCTTTGACGAACCGGATAACGCGGTCGTCAAGAAGCGTTCCGTTGCTCTGCAATTGCCATGTAATGGCGCAACTCACCTCCCCCGCCTCATCTTCGCCCAGGTGCACGGCCTCATGAATGGTCGTCAGACAAGCCAGGGGTTCCCCGCCGTGGAACTCCACCGACACGCTGCCGCCGGCGTGTAGTCCCAGCATCTCCTTGATCGCTTTCGTCATAACGGCCAGTGGCATGGGTCCTGGTGGACAACCTGGGGGGTGAGCGTAGCAGTAACGGCATCTGAGGTTGCAGTCGTTGCTGGTGTGGATAATGCCGAGGGTCGGGTATCTCTCCCTGAAGGCCGTGAACCTGTCAGGCCCAACGACCGCACGGCCGTTCAGCCCGGCGACGCCCGACCCGAAAAGGCCCTGAACGGTGGAGCAGACCTGGGCAGCCGGCAAGCCCAGCATCGCGGCGATACCGCCGACGTCCCTCGTGCCGTCGCACGCATCTAAGACCCTCTTGGCTCCAGCCCCCAGAACCGCCCAGGAGCCGGTGTCTGGGTCGATGACCAAGTGCCGTTCCCCGCGCACGGCAGTGCGCAGCACCGGACGGCGCGACGGGGTATCAGTTGTGTCCACCATCCCCACGGCCCTTTCCCCCCATCCGGTGCCTTAAGATGTGCGGGGGGCTGCGCAGAGGCAGCCCCACCGCGCGACGCACCAGTGGTCTAGGTCCCATCCCAGGGATTCGGACCTACTGCAGCGAGCTCCATCTTCTCAAAGTACACTTCAAAGGACACGTTCAACCCCCCTTTCCTGCCAAATCACGGCATACTTCGCCAGTCATGGCACTACTCCTGCATGATCTTGCTATATCAACAGTTATCTCCGACTAGTCGAGGAGAAGAATGGCAATCTACTCGCACGCCGCCGTTCCTGCACTCGGGAGTGGTAGCGGGGGGCCACCGCGGCCCCCCGCTTGCTTTCCGGGGCATCTTGGGCCTCAGGGCGCCCCGTACTTCGCCCACTCGATGGCGTTCCCCAGGATGCGCATGGCGTCAGGCGTCCAGTCGCCGAGGTGCGTGTACGCGCAGGCGCCGAACCCGCCCAGGACCACGTGGCGGGCGCCGCCCGCCGGGCCGCGGTCCTTGACGCCGATCAGCCCCGTGCCGGGGCCGGACATGAGCGACGTGCCGACGGTCGCGCCGCTGTAGGTGGAGTACGTCTGGTAGTCATTCGCGCCGCCGCAGGTGATCGTCACCGGCCAGCCCACCTGGAAGCCGCTCAGCACGGGGTGCGCTTGGGCGACCTCGAAGCGCACCGGGCCCGCGCCCCAGTCGGCCGCCACCCCCGTGGGGTCGCCGCGGCGCGCGGCGAGCACGCCCAGGCCGTAGTCCGCCGCCGGGTACGAGCTCAGGAACACCAGGCCGCGCCCGGTGGCGTCGGCCTGGGCCAGGAGCTGGTCGAAGCCCGTCGTGTTGTCGGCGCGGTGCAGCACGACGGCGTCGAGGTTCGGCAGGTTGCTGATGACGCCGGCGTAGTTGCCCTGCGCGTATGACGTGACGCGGTAGCCCACGCCGGTGAGCGCCTGCTTGAACTGGTCGTTGTAGTCGCCCAGGAGCGCCACGCGCGCCCGCGGTGCCGGGACGGGCAGGGCGCCATCGCTGGCCCACGCCAGGGCGTTGGCCAGGACCCGCCGGCCGTCGTACGTCCAGTGCTCCGGGTTGGTGAAGGCGCACGCGCCCAGGCCGCCGAGGATCACGTGCCGGGCGCCGCCCGTCTGGAGCCGGTCCTTGACGCCGATCATGTACGGGTAGCCGGTGGACATCTCGTTGCCGCCGATGCTCCCGCCCGTGTAGCTGGCGAAGGTCTGGCAGTCACCGTCGCCGCCGTCGACCAGGGTGATCTCCTGGCCGACGCTGAAACCGTCGAACACGGGGTGCGCCGCCAGGACCTTGGTGACCACGGGCCCCGAGCCCCAGCTCGCGCTGAGCGCGGCCGGGTCGCCGCTGCAGTCGCGCAGCGCGCCCAGGCCGCTCGTCGCGCCGGGGTAGCCGCCGAGGATGATGACGCCCTTCCCCAGGCTCGCCGCGGCGTCGAGGACGGCGTCCAGGTCGGCGCTATCATCGACCCCGTCCACTACAACGGCGTCATACTGCGGCATGCCGGCGACGAGCTCGTCGCCCTCATAGTCCTGGAACTGCACCATGCTGTAGCCCATGCCGCGCATGAGGTCCAAGAGGTGCGTGCCGTCGTCGCCCCAGATGGCGCCGTTGCCCACGGGTGCCCAGGGCACGCTCATCTCTCCGGTCACGACGACGGCGAAGTTGGACGTCGCCTGGGCGACGTTGGAGGCGGTCACGGCAACCGTGTACTGCCCGGTGGGCAGGTTGCCGCCAAAGCTGCAATTGGGGACCAGGTGCACGCCCTCGACCGTGTCGCGGCTGTTGGGGTTGCCGCCGGAGATGGAGTAGCCGGGGTTGGTGCCGGTGAAGTTGTTGCCCAGGAAGACCGTGCCGTCGGGCGCGGTGACCTTGAGGTCAAAGTCGTTGACCACGGCCTTCTGGCCCACCCCGAGGGCGCCGGGGGCGTCGGTCCAGGTCAGGGTGACCTTGGCGTCCTGCGTGCCGTCGGTGATGCTGAAGTTGCCCGTCCACTTGTCGCCGGTATCGTCAAGGGCGCTGGGGTTGTCCCAGACCTTCAGGTCGCGCGCGTCAAAGGCGAAGAACAGGCCCCGGTCGAGGTTGACGCGGCCCCAGCCCTGCGAGTTATTGGGCCATTGCAGGTCGAGGTTTCTGTCCGCGCGCTGGCCGGTCATCTCCACGGCGCCGTTGATCAGGACGGCCTTGACCAGGGCGGCGTTGGGGGTGAAGGCGGAAAGCGCGCTCGCCCAGCCGTTGGGGTAGAAGCCGCGCATGAAGTACTCGCGCACCAGGGCGGCGGCGCCGGAGACCTGCGGCGTGGCCATGGACGTGCCGGACATCGCCTCGTACAGGTTGGCGCCATCGTGCGCCGCCGATGTTATGTCAACGCCGGGCGCCATGACGTCGGGCTTGATGCGGCTATCGACGGTCGGGCCGCGGCTGGAGAAGATAGCCACGTCATCGGGGGCCGCCGTCTCGGCGGCGCCGACGCTGATGACGTTCTTGGCGCAGCCCGGCGAGCCGATGGAAGTGCGCACGAACCGGCCCGAGTTGCCCGCGGCTATCGACAGGACGTAGTCGCGGTGGTCCCAGGTGACGCTATCGGCGTCGTAGTCCGAGCGCCGGTAGTTGCCGAAGGTCGCCGAGCCCCAGGAGTTGCTGTTGACGCGCGCCCCCTGGTTGTAGGCCTGGTGCCAGATGTCGTAGTTCTCGGCGCTGGCGGCCCAGGAGCCACTATTGTCGAACACCTTCACCACCACGACGCGCGCGCCGTACGCCTGGCCGTCGTGGAGGTTGTAGGTGGTGTAGGCGCCGCCCGCGGGCGCGTCGCCCAGCACGCTGCCGGTGACGTGCGTGCCGTGGCCCGCGCCGTCGCCGTTCTGCTGGCCGCCGTCGCCGGCGAGGTCAATCGTCGCGACGACCTTGCCCGCCTCGCCGAAGCACTCGTGGTCGGTGCGCATGCCGGTGTCGGTCACGGCCACGACCTGCTGGTTGGTGCGGCCGCATATGCCGTGGCCGTGGATGACGTCGGACTTGATCACCCCGCGTGAGACATCGTTTTGCGTCTGCGGGGCAAGCCACGACTCGATGTCCCAGACCTCGTTGAGCTTGGCGGCGTTCTTGATCTCCTGCCACGTCCCCTCGACGATGACCGTGGTCCCGTAGGAGTCAAGCACGGTCAGGCCGAGGTTGGTCAGCTTGTCGAGCGTCGCCTGGCCAGCGCGGCCGGGGAACAGGCTGATCAGGTACTGGCCGTCGCCGAGGTTCAGTTGCAGACGGTAGGCCGGGTGGAACGGCCCGACCCAGTTCACGAAGCCCCACGTGGGCACCAGACCCCGCGCCTGGGCGCTGAGGTACGCCAGGTACGTGTAGTTGGGGTAGTACCCGACGACCTCGCCCGCCGCTTGAAGCTCCGTCTGCCACTGGCTCTTGACCGGCCCCTTGAACTGCACCAGGTACCAGCCCGGGCCGGTGTTGGGGTTCATGAGGTCGGGGTCAAGCGGCGGCTCGCCGGCGCTGGTGTCAAGGTCGGCGCTGCGCAGGTAGATCCGCGTCAGGTCGGGCAGCGGCTGCACCGTGACGCCCGCGAACTCCAGCCACTCGCGCTGGGTGGCGCTGAGGGCGGCGAGGGCGAATGAGCCGTAGTCCTCGCTGATCGTCACGCCCAGCCGCTCTGGGCGAGGCTGGTCGCGTTCACGCCGTCGGCGTAGTAGATGAGCGCCAGGCCGGCGTAGGGCGCGGCGTGCGGCCCGCCTTCGCCGGCCGCCGGCCCCGCGAGCATGCACAGCAGCGCGGCCAGCAGCACTGCCGCCACTGAGGCGGCCACGAACCGATGCCTTGTGGAGCGCAACACAATGATTCCTCCTCTGTGGTCCCTGGGTGGTCCTCCTGGACAGCCCCACGATCCCCGAGTCAACCTCATTCTACCCTAGAATTGGCAGCCAATTATGTCGAAGCGTAGAGTGCGCCTCGGGCGGCGGGAGCGCACGAGGCGCCGGTGATGGTCATCTGATAACACTCCAGGGACGGCATGGCCGCCCGTCATTCGACTGTGGGCTATACAGGGTGCTTGAAGGCAATGACAGCGCGCAGTCAATTGTCGGGGGAGGGGAAATCTGGTATAATGGTCGGGGAAGGGGGAGGAGTGCCATGTCGGGCGAGGGCATAGAATTGTTATGCAATCAGGCCGTGCGGCTTGCTGAGCACGGCGGCTTCGATGAAGCGCAGGTCGCGCTCCGAAAGGCAGCGTCAGTGGCCGGCGAGGATAAGCGACTCCAGGGCCTGATCCAGATGGCCTTCTCTTGCCTCAACCGGCTTCGCGGAGACTTCGATGAGGCACGGGTTCACGGTGAGCGAGCTCTGGACCTGCTCCAGCGATTCGGCAGCGCTGAAGAAAACGCGGAGGCACTGAGCTGCCTTGGTACGATGGAATGCAGGCGCGGCAAGCCCATCCTGGCCGAAGGTCTGTGTAGGCGCGCCCTCAAGCTGCTGAGCAACTCCCAGAACCAGCGCGTGTTCGTGCTCGCACATTGGGCATTGGGCTTCACCTTGGGGAATCTGGAGCGCATCGGCGAGGCTCACGAGCACCTCAGGATCGCGTTAGATGCAACGGGGGGATTGTTGAGCTTGAGGGAGCAGGGGAGTCTGCGGTCCGATCTCGCCCTGGCTTGCACGGAGAAGGGCGACCTTGATGAAGCGCTGACACTCGCAGGTCAAGCACTACACGCCATGACACTAGCTGGTGAGAGAGACAGCGTTGCCAACCTGCATAACATGATCGCCTCAATCCATGCGCGTCGCTGTGATCGGAAGAAGGCCCGCGACAGCTACGAGAGGGCGCTGGCGATCCTCGGCGACGATGTCACCCCACAAGCGGCAGAATCCCATTATGAACTCGCACGCCTCGAGCTGGAGGATGGAAAGCCGAAGCAGGCGTTCGACCAAGCTCACACGGCATTGGGCCTCGCGAGCCGGCTGGGGTCAGCCATGGAGGAGGCGCGCGCCTGCCTGGTCCTGGGACAGGTGCTGATGAGTCTTGATAGGCCTCAGGAAGCTGTCCCGTACCTGCGGCGGGCACGAGATGTCTTCACCGAGCACGAACTCGAACAATCCAAAATCGTGGCAGCGGAAGTACTGCGCCGGGCAGAAGGGGGGGGCCTGTGAGTGAGACGGTTGTCTACCCTAGTGGCCGCTCTTCTATCCCTCGTCAGCCTCGTCATGGTCAGCTGCGTCGTCCTCAACCACTGGGAGGGACCGTTCTGATCGCAGCAGAGTCCAGCCATAAGCCTGCTGCAGGTCGTGTAGTGCACAGGAGGCAACCGATGGGCGCCGCAACTGCTTGCGGCGCCTTGTTTAGCGCAGTAGGGCCAGCCTTCTTGTTGAAGCCTGAGCGCATAATCCCCTTCGCGGAGACGGAGCTACGCACTGTCGCCACTTCTCGCTTCCCCAGGGCCGAGGGTGGTTAGCGACCGGCCCACCCCCTGTCCCATGTTCGCCTGCGCCGGGATCAGCCGCTCCAGCCCCAGCACCAGCAGCGCCACCAGCCCGCACATCGCCGCCATCCCCGTGAACACCGCCGCGTAGAGCCCGCGGTTGAGCATGGCGCCGACGACGGCCGGCCCCATGATGGGGCCGACCTGCCATGAGAGGTTGAACACGGCATTGTAGCGGCCGCGCAGCGCGTCGGGCGCCAGGTCGTTCACCAGGGCTACGATGCCCGGCTGCAGCAGCGTCTCGCCCAGCCCGTATATCGACAGCGCCGCGATGAGCACCGCCGCCGTCAGCGCGCCGCCCCCGGCCGCGCCGGCCAGCAGCGTGATGAGCATCGCCGCCCCGTAGATCAGCACGGCCACCGCTATCGCCCGCGTGCGGCGCCGCCCAAGAAGCAGGTAGCGCAGGACGAACAGCTGCCCGAAGACGATCAGGGCGGTGTTGGCCGTGGTCGCCAGGCCGACCACGCGCGTCGACGCCCCCGCCGGCCCGGTGACCCAGGCCGGGAACGCCGTGCTGAAGTAGGCGACCGTGACGAAGGCGATCAGGGTGTTGACAGCCATCACGGCGACAAGCGCGCGGTCCTTGAGCACGGCGCGATAGCCGCTGGCGTCGCCTCCGGCGGTCGCGCGCGGCCCAGACGCCGCAGACGGCGCGGATGCCGCGGTCGTCACCGACGGGGCCGGCGGCGCCGGCCGGGGGGCCGGCCCGCTATGCCGCGCCTCGCCCAGGGCCACGACCAGCGCCGCCAGGAGAAGCGACCCGGCGGCGTTAAGCAGGAACACGAGCTGGAACGATGCCAGGGAGTGCACGTTCACGACGAGGCCGCCGGTGGCCGCCCCCAGCCCGATGCCCAAGTTCAGGAGCAGGAAGGAGACGGCGAAGGCCCCGCTGCGCTGCGCGGGCGGCACGGCCACGGCCAGAAGCGACGAAAACGCGCTCCACATGCCGGCCATCCCTGCGCCATCCAGGGCCGCCGCCAGAAACGCCGCCCACGGCGCTTGCACGGTCGCGTACACGGTGACCCCCACTGCCCCCGCGACCAGGCTGAGCACGAGCGTCCTGCCGGCGCCGATGCGGTCGGTGAGCCCGCCGACGGCCGCCACGGCCAGCATCCCGCCGGCGCTTGACGTCGCCAGCACCAGCCCCGCCGTGCCCAGGTCCATGCCGCGAACGTCGTGCAGGTAGATGATCAGAAAGGGCGACGTGAAGCCATAGCCCAGCTTCTGCAGGGTGTAGCCGAAAAAAAGCCACCACGCCCGCCGCCCCAGCGGCGGGATCAGGCTCCGCACGCCGCATCTCTCCCTCATCGCCAGCATCTAGCGTCAGGCCCGCGCCGTTCAGGCAATGAATGGTGCATTCGACGCGCCCACCCGGGGGGCCTTCTTCAGGGATTCGGGCAGCACCCCCAAGCCATCCGCGAGCCGTCCCCCACGCCCGGGCGCCAACCGGGCGCCTGGATGGCAGGTTTCATCTCACACAGGCGCGAATTGGTACGATGATCCATGCGGCCATGGCGCTGCGTACGGGACAATGATGCGCAGAGAGAGGAGGAACGTGAATGCGTATCGCGCACGTTAGGCGGATGGCGATTCTCCTGCTTGTGGTCCTCGCCTTCCTGAGCTGTGGGGTCTTGATGGCTGGCTGCGACGGCGCGGGGAAGTGGGAGGGCACTGGGGCCACCGGCACGCAGAAGCAACAACTGCAGCACCTGCTCCCCAGTCTCCAGGAGGACGGACGCACCCCGGACGCTGCCCGCCTCAAGGCGGCAATTGACGGGAACAAGATCAAGATCGCCAATGACGCCACCACAGAAGACATGAAGAACAAGGGCGTGGAGTACGCGGTCGATTCCAGCGGCGACGTGGTGATCCGCAAGGACCTGCTGCCCCCCGTGGGCTGGTGAGGTCACCTCGCAAGGGGCAGGCCGGGGCGGTCGGCTCGCATGGCTCCTGCGGCCGCCGGGCCCAGAGAAGTGATTGGCGCCGCAATCGCTTGCGGCGCCTCGCTTTCATCTGGTCGGACCGGTGGGACTTGAACCCACGGCCTCTTGAACCCCATTCAAGCGCGCTACCAAACTGCGCCACGGCCCGACCTCTGATGATATTATACACCGCGGGCGGCGGCCGTGCAAGTCAGGCGCGCGGCGTGTGTCGTCGGTCTGTGATATTGTCACCTTGTAAGCGGTCTGAGAAAATGTCACCATGGGGAGAGATGTTTTCTTGAGCGTCAAGGAGGCCAGGAAGCTTCACGTGATCGAGGGGGTGCTGGCCGGCC
>Ga0315295_10000156_pt1 | contig 57365 bp, 34 predicted proteins | sample YL17G14_0_MG_FD_204453 | JGI IMG/M metagenome (GOLD analysis project Ga0315295, IMG submission 204453) | Sediment microbial communities from Yellowstone Lake, YNP, Wyoming, USA - YL17G14_0 | ecosystem: Environmental > Aquatic > Freshwater > Lake > Sediment | place: USA: Wyoming | collected... | reverse complement strand
GACCGCATACACGTTGTCATCCGGACCCTGGAGCTGTGTCATGAGCAGCGTTCCGCCCTGCAGGCTTGTCGCGTCGCCCATTGAAGAAACAGTGACATCTATCTTTTGTCCGTTGCTCACATAAGCGGACAGCTTTGCCGTCACCATAACTGCGGCAACGTTCTTTGATTTAAAATCCTTGGTCATGGGCACTATCCCCATGCGCGAAAGAAGGTTCGTTAAGGCTATTTTGGTGAACTCGGTCTGTACGGTATCGCCAGTGTTCTTTAGTCCCACCACAAGACCAAAGCCCATTAGCTGGTTATCCCTGGCTTCCAGAATATGCGCTATGTCCTTGATCCGCACCGGTCCGGCCGCGGCCACGGATAGCGAACAAATAGCAACAGACATAACGGCCATTAAAATAAAATATCTTTTCATATTAGAACAACCAGTTAAAGAAGCGGGGCACCCATCCGGGCTGCTCCGCATCCGCGACCGATCCCTTTCCTTTAATTGAAACATCAGCGGCCGCGACCTGGTAAGAGTAAATGGTATTTGATATTGTCACGTCTTTGGGTCTGATTATCCCTGTGATCTTCAGGATCTGCTGCTCTCCGTTCACTTCCACCCTGTGCTCCCCGTCGATCGCTACGTTCCCATTGGGAAGCACTTTTGTTACTATCGCCGCGACCTTTGCGGTAACGTTGCTTGTTCTTGAGGTATCTCCTGATCCTTTATAAGCGTTGCTGTAATCTCCCGAAAGCGAATTGGATGGCGCGATACCCAGGAACTGCATCGTGTGGTTAAAATCGGTCGCGAGGTTGTCGCTTGCTGAAGTGTTTGTACCCGCTTTCTGAGCGGCGGTGGCGCTCTCAAGTATTATAACCGTTACTATATCCCCCACCCTGAAGGCCTTGCTGACGGAATATGGAGATGTGCTGGTCCTCTCCCAGATCGAGTCGGCTCCCGCGGGGATGCGGACAACAGACGCGACAAGCAAAGATAAGATGACCGTTAAGATAAGCTTTCTCATTTAATCCTGTTCCTTTCATCCACATGGACCACAGTCGGTTTGAGCGAGGCTGCTTCGTTATCATTAACCAGTGCGTATACTATCACTATGATCTTGTCTCCCGCAACGGCCAGCCTTGCCGCGGCTCCGTTCAGACACACCTCGCCTTTTTCGCCCTCGATCGCATAGGTCTCGAACCTCGCGCCGTTATTAACGTTGACCACCTGCACTCTTTCGCCCGTCAGTATGCCCGAAGCCTTTAGAAGGCCCTTGTCTATTGTGATGCTGCCTTCGTAATTTATGTTGGTTTCCGTTACGGTAAGACGATGCAGCTTGGCTCTGAGCATTATCCTCATCATCTTACGGTTACCTCCTCGGTACCCGTTACCACAGCGGTGAATTCTTTTCCGGAAACAGGATTCTTTATCCTGATCGTCTGGCCCATCAATCCGTCATCAAGAGATATCCCCTTTGCGTTCACCGTCAGGTTCTGGGATCCGGCAATTACATTCACCTTATCCTCTTTTTTCACCATCGGTCTGTCCTTTATCATCCATTCATAAACGGCATTGCCCTGCGGGATAAAGGTCTTGGCTTCCTTACCGAGCGCGAGCGAATCATCCCTTATCACCGCGGTAGATAACGCGGCGATGTCCCTTTCTTCAAGCGCTATCGCATCGCCATCGAGAAGGTCCCCTCGCTTCAGCCTCTTTTTTGCGACGACTATCTTATCGAAAACCGAGACCTTGGTCCTGAGAAAAAGTTTCTCTTTTTCGACGCCGTCAACTATCACCTGGATCGGGACGATAACGTTCCCCAGAGGTTTAAAATCGGGGTATAGCTCGGCCACTTCAAAAGACACGTTCCCGGACCTGTACTTGAGCTCCTTGAAGGTCCTGTCGGCATACTTGTATGAGACATCCATTTTCTTGCCCTCGAGATTCGGGTCCTTGCTGATGAGATATTTGATTATCACTTTGGTTATTTTTCCCGGCACCGGGTTCTCGAGAACGCAAAACGACGCGGAAGAAAAGACCGCGGACAAAACAATTAAAAGCGTTAAAGTTCTAAGCCTGCGCGCCATTGTCTGTTACGACTTCATCCTTTCTATGGATGTAAGCATTCCGTCATAGCTCTGTACCGCTTTTGTCACCGTATCGAACACGCGCTGTATTATCACCATTCGCATCATCTCTGAAATAACATCAACGTTGGAGCCTTCAAGTGAGTATTGTGATATAGCTCCGTAGCCTTCCTGATTCGCGACCCCGTCCACGGGGGTGCCGGAAGAATCGGTTTCCGTGAACAGGTTCTGCCCCACGCTCTTAAGTCCCGCCGGATTCATGAATCGGGTCACGGATATCTGCCCTATATCTTCCGTCTGAATGCTGTTGTTGATTGAAACGCTCACGGTGCCGTCCTGCCTGATCAATATTTTGGTCGTCCCTTCGGGTACCGTTATTTGGGGCTGAAGTATATAGCCGTTCGGATCCGTGATGTTCCCCTGGTCATCGACGTGAAGGCTGCCCGCCCTTCCATAGGCATAGGTGCCGTCGGCAAGCGTGTATTTAAAGAAGCCCTCTCCCTGGATAGCGATATCGAGCGGGCTGTTCGTCGTTTCGAGCGTACCCTGAGTAAAATCTTTCGGAGTGGAGACCACTCTTACCCCGGTCCCATATTCAATTGGTCCGTAGGCGGGAGTCATTCCCTGGCTGATCATCTGGTCGCGAAGCTCCTGCTGAAATGTGCGTTCTATGGTGAAAAGACTCTCTTTCTCCGTGCGGCCCGCCTTAAAACCAACCGTCCTCGCATTCGCAAGATTGTTTGTTACATCGACCATTTCGTCCTGGAAAACGTTCATCCCTGTAGCGGCAACATAAAGCGGTTCAAACATGGTCTATCATCCTCCTTTATTGAGCGGGACGCCCGATATCCAGTGCCCTGGACAGCATGGCTTCCCTGTTACTTATGATCTTTGCGTCGTTAGAGTATACGTGAGTGATATACACAAGGTCCGCCATGTCCTTGATAATATTATCGTTCGATGCCTCAACGTATCCGCTCATTATTCGCGGAGCACTATTGTCAGTGACCTGAGCATTCCCGGTTATCTGATACAGTGAAGCTCCCATAGGTCTCAACTTTGATGTATCGTCTACTGTAACTATCTTTATTGTGTTGACTAACGATCCGTCGTTCATCTTTATACCGCCATCAGGAAGAAAATCGAACGATTCCCCGGCCGTCACGGTTATTGGCCCGCCCGCCCCGATAACAGGATAATTCCCGGACACGGTGACAAGATTACCTTCCTTATCCAGAGTGAACCTGCCGTCGCGCGTGTAACCGTTCCCCCAGGGGGTCTGTACCACAAAATAACCGTTTCCGCCGATGGCCACATCGTATTTGTTGCCCGTCCGGACCATTGTGCCGGGGCTCTGATCATAAATAACACTCTCAACCTTCGGAACTTGTGTGCTCGATCTGATTTTTGCTTCTTCTAAATAAGTGGGGAATGATTTGATTACAACGTCAGTTTTTTTGTATCCGGGGGTCTCGGCATTCACCATGTTGTTCATCATGGCCTTGACCTTTGCTTCCGCACCCTCGATACCGGCAGCGCCTACCTCGAGGATCCTGTCTCCCATGTAATCAGCTCCTAACTGGAATTTTTTACAAGAGGATTATAGGCGAAATAATGAGGAAAATCAAGGGGTTTGTTTCTCTGATTGCACTCTTTTTACGAGCTTTTCACGCTTCTCAGCCATTTTATCAAGTTTATAAACAAAGAAGAGAACTTCGGCTACAAGAACATAAAGTTGGGCAGGTATTTCTGTGTCGACCTCCAGTTTGGCGAGCATGTTCGCAAGGTCCTTGTTTTCGTAAAGCGGTATCTTGTTCTCATCTGCTATCCTGAGAATTTCATCTGCGACAGCTCCCCGTCCGGAAGCAAGTATCAGCGGCGCTTTGTCCTCTTCAACATCATATCTCATCGCGACAGCGGTGCGTTTTAATGGTTTATTTGATTTATCTTCTGCCATCATGCGCTTATATCTATTTTCATCAGGTCTTCAATACCGAGGAACGGAATCAGGAACGGCTTTATCGAGCACATCGACGGATTAACGTTCACCTGCACCTTTGACGGGATGAAATCCTTTTCTGATACGGCCTTCGCAAGCTCCTGAGATCTGCTCGCAAAGACCGATTTTATGTCCTCATTCATTGTGTTGAAGAGGAATTCGACCTTTTTATCCTTAATGATCATCTTGATCGCTACCTTGCCGAGGTTATTGGTATCGAAAGACATTATTATCTGAGTATCCTTGGGGTCGATGCTCTTGCCGCCGCCGGTATCGCTGCGCTTTACTATAAGCTCCACCGTATTGTTCGGCGTTACCATGGCGTTGGGTATCTGATAATAAGAGTAGTTAACATCGCCTTTGGCTGACTGCTTGGAGAGCATCGCCTGAGAGATCACGCTCTGTATCATTTGATCAAGCTTGTTCGAAGTGGCGTTTATGTTGGACTCTATCAGCTGCCCTTCTGCGCTGTCAGGAAGGTTCTGCTTTCCTGGTACACCGTCGAGCAGGGATTTTAGAGCGCGAAGGTCCCCTGCAAGCTCTGCGCGTCCCATACTGCCCTTGCCGGAAAATTTGTATTTTCCGGGTACGTTGTCGATCTCATCGGAGAACTGCGCCAGGACGGCTGCAAGCTGTGAGAGCATCTGGCCACTCATTATTCCTTTGCCCATTGAAAGCGCGGAAAGCAGGTCCTGAATATTGCCTTTCAAGGCCGATAACTGCGATGCAAGCTGCGGATTCTCGCTAAGGAATTTGCTTAGGGTTTTTGCGGCAGCCGGGGATTCGATCCCCTTCATGAGAAGCAGTATAGACGCTTCAGCGGTAGTCTGGCTTGGGTTCGATCCCATCATGGCATTCAGCTTTGCAAAATTCGCGCTCGAGACCTCGACTCCGTAACGGAGCATCAGGGTCGCAAGCTTCTCGTTGGTTTCGTTGGTCGGTATGTTCTGCGAAAGAAGCAGTGCCCTGAGGTCTGCCTGGCTGAACTGTCTTGATACAGCACCCTGCTGCAGAAGTTTTGCGGCCGCCTTTGCCTGCGCTATTTCCTGAGGGGTTGCTGTTAGCTTTGCGGCCTGCTGCGCCGGGGTCTGGGCACCTGCTGTTTCCGTAGGTGCGCCTGATGTTGGTGTGGCTTTGCTTGTAGGCCATATGACAGGCCTTCCGGGATGGAGCCCGCCGCCCGATGTAGCCATATTATCGCCCATGATTTACCCCCTATAAAATGATACGCTTTGAGGAAAATAAAGTCAACAAACCATTCTGATAGTAATATCGGGGAAATACGGGCAAAACTTGCAGGGATACTTACTTCTTTTTTTGTTCCGGAGCGCCGGCAGGTTTTGCCGGTGCGGCGGCTGTTGCCGGTGCGGGCGCACCCTTTGCTGGCGCGGCAGCTCCCTTTGCCGGAGCAGCTGCAGGAGCAGCGCCTGGCGCGGCAGGTACTGCGCCGGCTACCGGGACCGTTTGTCCGGTGACCTCCGGGGCCGTGATCGGCGCCACAACTTCTTCTTCCTTGGAAGGCGCTGATATAGAAACAAGTATTTCCGTGGGTAGCGTAAGAACGGTTATGTCCTTAGCCAGCTTAAGATCGGAAACGTGGAGGCTGTTGCCTATCTTAAGCGGAGTAACGTCGATCTCGAACTTATCGGGGATATTGTTCGGAAGACATTTGATCTCCACATCCCTTATGCCGTGGACCAGTATGCCTCCGTCCAGCTTGACGCCCTGGGACTCGCCTTTTAACACGACAGGGACCCTGGTCTTTATCTCTTCCTTCATGTTGACCTGATAGAAATCGATGTGCAGTATCTTGTCATTAATTGCGTTTATCTGGATATCATGCGCGAGTACGGGCAGTGACTTGGTATCTATCTTTAGATTGATAATGACGTTTTTTCCGGCCTTCTGGCTTATAAGTTTCTTGAACTTTTTACCATCCACCAGAACAGGCGTGCTTGCCGCGCCTTTTCCATAAATTATAGCTGGTATAGCGCCGTCGATGCGGCTGTTGCGGGAGCGGCTTGTTCCCGTCTTTTCTCTTTTTAAAGCTTCCAGTTCAACTTGTTCCAACGATTACCTCCAGGCCCCTTCACGGGGCAAAACAAAAGAAGATTTTATCACAGGGCTTTCCTGTTTTCAACAGGTTTTATGACGAGCCTGTTATCCCTATACCATTTCAGTATATCCCTGGTGATGTAAGCCGTTACCTTATCGCCGTGCTCGCCGTGTTCAACGAACGATATTATGACTATCTGGGGATCTTCATATGGGGCAAAGCACATGAACCAGGCGTGGGCCTTACCAGGATTCTCCGCGGTTCCTGTTTTACCCGCAGCAGGCATGCCTTCCACGTTCGCCGCTATGCCTGTGCCGCGCGTGACGATCGCCCTCATCGTGTTCCTTAGAAGCGACGCCTTCTCAACCGAAAGCGGTATACTGCCGATCTCTTTTGTTTTGCTCTTATATACGTCCTGCCCGTCGCGCGACTTTATGCTGTCGACGACATAAGGCTGGAATCTTTTTGACGTCGCTATAGTGCCGTAAACGTTAGCCATCTGAATCGGGGTCACTATAAGGAATCCCTGTCCGATTCCGTAATTGATGGAATCGCCCTTTACCCAGACGTCGTTCAAGACCCTTTTCTTCCACTCCGCGTCTGGAACAACTCCCACAAGTTCACCAGGAAGATCTATCCCTGTTCTTTGGCCGAGTCCGTATGACTTGGCATATTTAGAAAGCAGTCCTGGACCGTTCCTGAGACCGAGCTGATAAAAAACCACGTCACAGGAGTTCACCAGCCCCTCAAGTATCGTCTGCTCGCCGTGACCCGGAGCATACCAGCATTTAGCGATCCTGTTGCCGAGGATGAAATAACCTTTGCAGTCAAATGTTTCGCTGAGCGTCGCGGTGCGCTCTGCCAGCGTCGCCGACAAATTGACCACCTTAAAGGTGGAGCCCGGCGGATATGTGGAAAGAGCCCTGTTGAGGAAAGGATGCCCTTCCCTGTCCATTCTTTCCCACTGCCACTTGTCCAGTGGAGCCGCAAAAATGTTCGGGTCATAAGTTGGGTAACTCGCCATTGCGAGTATCTGTCCTGACCTGGGGTCCATTACCACCACGGCTCCGCGCTTGCCCGCGAGGTTGGCCTCTACTATCTTTTGGAGGTCAAGATCGATCGTGAGCTTAATGTCATTGCCGGGCATGGGTTCGGTCGCCCCCATTGTTCGGATAGGCCTTCCGTAAACATCGATCTCGACCTGTTGCCCTCCGTCAACTCCCCTGAGATACTTGTCATAGTTCGATTCGACCCCGTCCTTGCCTATCATGTCCTTTAACTCGTAACCCTTTTCCTTGTAAGCATTGAGCTCTTCTTTGGTTATCTCACCCACATAACCCAGAACGTGCGCGGCAAGGCTGTGATGAGGATAATATCTGACGGGTCTCACGTTCACTATGACGCCGGGAAGAAGATGTTTTTTTTCTTCAAGAGATGTCACCGTTCTAATGGATATATCATCCTTGATCAGAATGGGTTCAAAGGGTCTGTTGCTGTTATCGGTGATCTTTTTCAGGATCTTCTGTGCCGGCACATAGGTGATGCGCGCCACGCGGTCCAATACATTGGCTAGTTTATCCCTATCAACGCTGCTCGGGAATATGTAGACAGAGAAGATGGCCCTGTTCGCCACGATGACCTTGCCGTTCCTGTCATATATTATCCCCCTTGGCGCAAGGTTCGGGATCGTTCTGGTGGTGTTCTCCTGTGACATCCTTCTGTAGGTCGAGTGCTCAATAACCTGAAGCTGCCAGAGCCTTCCAAAAAGCACCACAAAGATTATCGACAGAAGCACGATGAAGAATCTTGACTGGTTCTCCCTGTCCATATTATTCCTCCGCAAAATAGGGCGCGGAAGCCCTTATTAACGGGTAAAGGATCGGTGCGATCGCGCAGTTGAACACGGAAGAAATGACGAGCAAAAGAAAAAGCGAAAGCGGCGTTGCAACGGGCTTATCAAAGAACAGGGAGAGGATCAGCACCTGAAGCACGAATTCGGTGACCGTGGCCACAAGTACCGCCGTGACCGCGACCGATTCCTCGCTCCCGAAAATGCTCTCCTTGAACGTGCCTACCAGAAAGCCGAGCAATCCCTTTGTCAGAAAGTTGATGAAATACATGCCTCCCAGCACGTCCTGCATCAGCCCTCCGAGAAAGCCGGACGCAAAACCCCGCTCCACTCCCTGAGTTACGGCGATCAGTGTTATAACGACAAGCATAAGGTCCGGTCTTACGGAAAATATGGCGAACCTTGACACCACCGCCACCTGAAGAAGATAGACCAGAAAAATGAAGACGCCAAGCCTGAATATCTTCATGTTATCACTTGGCAACGACGAAAAGCTTGTTCAGCTTTGAAAAGTTCACCGCGGGGGAAACGTCCACCTTTTGGAAGATATCATAATCCTTCTTGTTGATGTATTTAACGCGGCCGACGATTATCCCCTTCGGAAAAGTATCGCTCATTCCCGACGTTATTATGGGATCCCCTACCTTCACTTCCGCGTTCGCTGACATGTACCTTATCTTCAGCGGCCCCATCACGTTTCCGTTGGCTATCCCCATGTCGCTTGTCTCAGAATCAAAAACAGAGACCGCCGACGACGGGTCGGTGATCAGAAGGACCTTAGAGGAATAATCCGAGACCTCGAGCACGCGCCCTACCAGACCCTCATCATTAACAACGGCCGTGTCCGCGACTATCCGATCGTTCCTGCCCTTGTTTATTTCTATGATCCCGAACCAGTTGGTGTCCGGCCTCGCGATTATCTCCACCGGGATAAGCCTTGAAGCAAAATAGAGCGGCCTGAATCCCATCATTTCCCTGAGTCTCTTGTTGTCGGCCCCTATCTGGCTGAGAAGCATGATCTGGGCTTTATAACTCTTGATGTCGGCATTTAGCCGTTCGTTCTCAGCCTGCACTCCTCTCAGCATGAAGAATTTCGCTGTTCCCCCTGTAACGCCCGAGTAAAGACCGTTCGCGATATATTTGAAAGGATATATGACGTTAATGGCTATCTTCTTGAGAACGCGGACGGGCCTTGCTTTTTTTACGGCGGGATTATTAAGGATTACGGCTGCGATTATTAGAAGTATTATCCAGAGATAAAAGTTCTTTTTTCTTCCGCTTTCATAGTACATTTGCAGTCAAGTATTAAACCCCTCGCTTATTGGAAGTTATAAGTACCTTTTTTAGCGTTTCGAGCTCGTCCAGCACTCTGCCGCAGCCGTAGACGACGCAGGACATGGGATCATCAACAACGTAAACGGACATGTCGGTTTCCTGGCTGATGTGCTTATCAAGCCCTCTCAGCAGCGATCCGCCCCCTGCCATTACAACACCCCTGTCGATTATATCGGCCGCCAGCTCTGGAGGCGTTTTTTCAAGCGTCATCCTTACCGCGTCCACAATGGTCGATACCGGCTCGGACAGCGCATCCCTTACTTCGGAAGAAGTAAGCGTAAGGGTTTTCGGAAGGCCTGTCACCAGGTCCCGTCCCCTCACCTCTACAGTGCGCTCCTCACCCAGGGGATAAGCTGAGCCAATGTCAATTTTTATCTGTTCCGCGGTGCGTTCTCCTATCAGGAGATTGTAGTTCTTTCTGCAGTGAGCGACAATCGCCTCGTCCATTTCGTCCCCGGCGACCCTGATCGATTTTGATACCACTATACCCCCGAGGGCCAGCACGGCAACTTCCGTGGTACCGCCGCCGATATCAACTATCATCGAACCCGCAGGCTCCGAGACCGGCAGGTTGGCGCCGATCGCTGCGGCCATCGGTTCTTCTATCAGATATGCTTCTCTGGCGCCTGCGTGCATTGCCGCATCAAGGACGGCTCTTTTTTCAACACCTGTTATCCCGGAGGGAACTCCGATAACTATCCTGGGACGCACAAAGGCCGTTCTGTTGTGGCTCTTGCTTATGAAATGCCTGAGCATCATCTCGGTGACCTCGAAATCGGCGATAACTCCGTCCCTCATGGGCCGCACCGCGATTATGTTCCCCGGGGTCCTGCCGAGCATGCCCTTTGCTTCGTTGCCTATGGCGATAACTTTGCCTTTTTCCTTTTCGATCGCCACAACAGAGGGTTCACAGAGGATTATACCTTCACCCTTTGCGTATACCAGAGTTGTCGCGGTCCCCAGATCTATGCCGAGGTCCCTTGAAAAATAGCCGAAAATGAAATCATAAAATCCCATATTAATACGTCCTCCCTCGTCTGCCGTCACGCAAACTATCCGTTATGCGGAAATTATTGCCCTGGTAAAAGATTATTCTACTATTACTTTTGGGGAATATCCCTTAGCCTTTAACCTGGCGACCAGAGGCGATGCTTTTTCTTTGGTATCGAAAGCTCCGACCTGTACCCTGTAATATACGCCCACTTTTTTAATGAACGAGACGAACCCATTGTGTTTAAGGCTGGCCGTCACTTTTTGCGCGTCTGACATGGTCTTGTAAGATCCCATGGTCACCTTATATAGCTGGCCCGGTTTTGCCTGTTTCAACGTCACCGTAATCGGTTTTTTCTTCACCACCGGAGCCTTTACGGGTGCGGCCGTTATCTCTTTTTCCATGACAGGCTCTTCTTTGACCGGTTCCGCTTTCTCAATGTCAGCCTGCGATATGGCTTTTGGGGCCGGGATCTCCATTGTCGGAAGGTTCTTTACCGGAGGGACCAGCACCTTTTTGCCGATCAGAAAAGACACCCAGAAGCTGCCTATGACTATTCCCACGAGAAGGAGACCCAAGAAAACGTTCTTAATAAAATCGCCCCCCTCGGATCTTGATATATCACCGGATATATCCCTCTCCGACGCGCCGGGATCGGCTTCCGCGTTGGCAAGGTCATCGATGATCCGCTTCTGAGTGAAATCGGTATCCCGCAACAAATCCCTTAGATCTTTTCTTTCGGCCATTTTGAAGCGTTATTATATAGAAAGTTGCGCTTATAATCAAATGTTTTTTGCTTGAGAACATCGCCTATAAGATATAGAGATCCCATAATGCAGACCGGGGTCTCCGATCTCGTCGCCTGGGCGATCGCGCTCGCAATGTTCTGGGCGATGCTCGCACTTTTTCCGCATATATTGGCTATAACGCTTTCCTTCTGGGATAAAGGGTTCCCCGAGCGGGTCACAAAGAACTTTTTGGCGAAGGGTCTTAACACTTTAACAACGCCGCCGATATCCTTATTCGATTGCATGCCGATAACGATGTTGAATTTTTTCCGATAGTCTCGCAGGTGCCGCGCGAGCGCTTTTGCACCCGGCACATTATGTGCTCCGTCAATGATGATAAGCGGATCCGACCTGAGTATCTCAAGGCGTCCCGGCCATCTTGTACAGGCTAGTCCTCGTTTGATGACCTCTTTTTTGATCCCATAACCAAGATCGCTGAGCAGGTCCACTGCCGTAAGAGCTACGTCCATGTTCTCCATTTGATGCGCGCCTAGGAGCGGTGGAACATAATCATTATGTTTAACAGCCTGTATGTATCGTGATCGGTTCTTTTTGCATATATATTTTAATGTTGAGCTCATTTTTTTCTCTCCCGACACCAGCGGTACGCCGGGCTTGATGATGCCGCCCTTTTCTCCGGCGATTGAGGCAAGAGAGCTCCCGAGAAGGTCCGTGTGGTCCATACCTATATTGGTAATGATCGATAAGACCGGCGTTATCACGTTGGTCGAATCGAACCTTCCGCCAAGCCCTACCTCCACAACGGCGATCCTTACTTTTTCCATGGCCATAAGGAGGAACGATGCCGCCGTTAACACTTCGAATTCCGTCAGCTTCAGCCCCCTTATAACGGCCATCGCCTTTTTCACTCTCGAGACCGCGGAGGCGAATCGTGCTTTGGAAACATCTTTATCGTTTATCCTTATTCGTTCGGTGTAATCGATGAGATGAGGAGAAGTGTAAAGGCCCGTCCTGTATCCAGCATTTATGAGTATCGAAGACAGCATTGCAGCAACGGACCCTTTTCCGTTCGTGCCGGCAATGTGTATGGTTGTGTAACTTTTCTGCGGATCCCCGAGCGCGCGCAGGACCTTTTTTATCCTGTTAAGACCCAGCATGATGCCGCGCGATTTGAAGCTTTCCAGATAAGCTATTGCCGAATCGTAATCCATGCTATGTGATGAAATTGTAGATCAGCCGTATGATCTGCATGAGAAGCAGCGACGTGGGAGGAAAGATCAGTATGAATATGAGTATGAAAAAGCCATACTGCTGGAGCGATTCCCTTACCTCATAGGGAAGGAACGGCTCGATCAGATGGGAGCCGTCGAGCGGCGGTACCGGAATGAGATTAAAAACCCCGAGAGCGAGGTTTATGAAAATAAAGTTTGAAAGCACCAGCTGGACGTATCCGTTCATGGCGATATCAGCGGGCAGAAACCGGACTATGGTCGCGCAGACCCATGCGGAAATGAAATTAGAAAGCGGCCCGGCAAGCGAAACCAGAACCTCACCCCGGACCGGATCGCGGAAGTTGTAGGGGTTTATCGGCACCGGCTTTGCCCATCCGAAACGGACCAGAATCAGCATTATAAAACCGATAGGATCTATATGGCTTAACGGGTTCAGGGACAGGCGGCCCGCCATTCTGGGCGTGGGGTCTCCGAGCATGTCGGCGGTGGCCGCATGAGAGAACTCATGGACCGTGATCGCGTACAGAATGACTGCCAACAATACGATTATTTCTATCATTTTTTATGCCCTCGGATGAGCGGTCTTGTAGATCCTCTTGAGCCTTTCCCTGCTTACGCTCGTATATACCTGCGTGGTGGAGATGTCGCTGTGTCCGAGCATCTCCTGGACGCTCCTCAGGTCGGCTCCATGCTCAAGCAGGTGGGTTGCGAACGAATGCCTCAGCGTGTGAGTGGACGCGTTGCCCCTTACGTTCGACAGCTTAACATATTTTTTTACGATATACCAAAGCCCCTGCCTGGTAAGGTGATCCCCTCGGTTATCCAGAAAAAGTATGTCAGTCGATGCTTTTGGACGGTCCTTTTCTATGTATTCCTTTAACGCATTGATAGCCACCGCTCCGATGGGGACTATCCTCTCCTTGCCGCCCTTGCCGAAGCACTTGATAAAGCCGACGTCAAGATTGATGTCGTTAAGCGTTGTGTTGATCAACTCTGATGCCCTTAAACCCGTAGCATAAAGGAGCTCAAGGATCGCCTTATCCCTTGAGTTCTTGGGGTATTCCACAAGGTTCTTTGCCTCAAGCATTGTGAGCGCCTTGGGAAGTTTTTTGCTCTTCTGGGGAAGCTTAATGTCCGCCGTGGGGTTCTGTTTAAGCCTTCCCTCCCTTATGAGATATGCGTACATTGACTTTAGCGCCGCTATATGCCGCTCTATGCTGGAGGCTTTTAATCCGACGGCGCTGAGGGACCGGACAAAGGCGCTTATGTCGGACCTTGAGACCGATTCAGGATGGCTTATCTTTTGCATCGACTTTATGAACTGGTCGAACTGTGAGAGGTCCCTCTTGTAGGAGGAGATGGTGTTATCGCTGTATCCCCTTTCATACTTGAGGTGATCGAGGAATTCCTTGATTATTTCTTCCATAAATTCGCTGCCAGTATCCCGGCTATCGTCTTGTTGTCGCGGACCCTGCCCTTTTTTATAAGCTCCGCGCTCTTCTTAAGCGGGACCAGAAGAACGTCGATCATCTCATCCTCATCGGTGTTCTGCTCTGTCTTTTTAAGGCCTGTCGCGAGAAAGAACCTGATTATCTCGGTGCTGTAACCCGGCGAAGAATATCCCCAGAAAAGCTCCCTGATTTTCTTAGCCTTATATCCTGTTTCTTCCGCGAGCTCCCTTAACGCCCCAGCTCTCCAGCTTTCTCCCTTGTGGACAAGACCTGCCGGTATCTCGAGCAGCACCCTGTTCGCGGACCTCCTGAACTGTCTTATGAGCACAAGCTCGTTCTTATTCGTTATCGCTATCACGCATACAGCTCCGGGATGCTCGACTATCTCCCGCTTTGATATCACTCCGTTCGAAAGCCTGACAGTATCCTCCCTAAGTCCTATGATCCTTCCTCTGAACAGCCTTTTGCTCTTAATGGTCCTTTCGAACATTCACGCTCTCCTTTATAAGGTTCACGGCTATCTCGCATCCCTTTTCCATGTCGTCCAGTTTCACGTTCTCCCTGACCGTGTGCACATTATCCGCGCCCGCGCCAAGGATTATAGATGGTATCCCGAGTCCGTTGAATATATTGGCGTCGCTGCCTCCCCCCGTGGCTTTTACCTTAGGCCTTATTCCGGTCGATCTTAGAGATCGCCTGGCAATGTCCATCGCCAAGCTTGATCCCGGGACCATGAAAGCATTGTATGCGCGCGAGATCCTTATTTTTAATTTCGCTCCGCGCTTTTTACATGCACTCTTCAGTACCTGGATCATGTGTTTTATCTGTCGTTTTAATTTTGCCGGATCGTGGCTGCGGGCCTCCCCTTTCAGTTCGGTCCTTTCCGGAATGATGTTCGTCGCGATACCGCCCTTTATAACGCCTATGTTCGAGGTTGTTTCAGTATCGATCCGGCCGAGCTTCATTTTTGCCAGCGCTTCACCAGCCACTTTAATCGAGTTTATCCCGTGCTCCGGATGCACGCCCGCGTGCGCGGCGCGTCCTATCACCACAGCGTACATCGAGTCCTGTGATGGCGCCCTGTTCGTTATCTCATTCACTTCTCCGCCGTCGAACACAAACCCGATGTCAGCTTTGAGGGATTTTCTGTCTATGAATTTTGCCCCGCAAAGACCGAGTTCTTCCGCGACCGTGAACAATATATAGATGTCGCCGTGGGAGATCCTGTTCTCCTTGATATAGTAAAGCGCCTCCATTATGGCGGCAACCCCCGCCTTGTTGTCCGCGCCGAGTATCGTGGTCCCGTCGCTTGTGATACGGCCCTTTCTGAACCTGGGCTTTATCCCGGCCCCCGGCGGGACCGTATCGAGATGCGCGTTCAAGAGTATCCTGGGGACGCCTTTCAGTGTGCCCTTCCAAATCGAGAGGATGTTGCCCGTGTTCCCGCCGATCTTTGATGCCGCCCTGTCTTCCGCGCAGGTCAGGCCGAGGGCCCTGAGCTCCCTCTTTACAAGATCGGCGAATTTCCGTTCATGCTTTGAAAGACTGTCCACCTTGACATACCTTATGAACCTGTTCAAAAGCCTGTGCTTGTTTATCATAGATGCTCGTAGCCTCTTGATACCAGGTCGCGGCAGGCGCCGTGCCTGTCGATCATCTTTATCTTTTTTCCCTTTGTGATCTCACCGATCACTCTTCCTTTATTTATTTTGCACACCTTGTTCTTGGGCACGGTCATGACAAGATTGTAATCCTCACCGCCCTCGAGGGCATCCGTAAGGGTCGCCCCTTCGGCATACGGGATGTCTTCGATGTACAGCCTGGCGCCGGTGCCGCTGCTCCTGCATATCTCTATAAGGCACCTGGCCAGACCGTCGCTGTTATCAATCATTGACGTGGCGTATTTTGCGGCAGTCCTGCCTTCGGAGACCATCGGTTCCGGCCTTAAGTGCGCTTCAGTACCTTTTGCGCCCGTACCGTAGCGCTTGAGCTTTTGCATGGCGACGTAAGAGCCGCCGAACTCACCCACGGCAACTATCGCGTCGCCGGGCTTTGCTCCTCCGCGCAGCACGGCCTTTTTGCAGTACCCTGAAAGCGCCAGCGTAAAGAACATTTTTTCGGGCGCGTCCACAACATCGCCGCCCACTATATCTACATTATATATCCGGGCGATGTCCCTTATCCCCTCGTAGAACCTGTCGATATCGGAGGTTTCCATGTTCTCGTTCACGCCCAGCGTTATCAGCGCGTGCCTGGGCTCGCCGCCCATTGCGGCTATGTCCGAGATGTTGACCGCGAGAAGCTTCCAGCCAAGGTCGTAGAAAGTGAAATAATCCAGATCAAAGTGTATGCCTTCAACAAGCGTGTCGGTCGTAAGGAGAAGCTGCTGCCCGCCCGCGGGGAGCCTTATGACGGCCGTATCATCCCCGATGCCCGCCATTACGCTTTTGTCACGTATCGGGGTCAGCGACTTTATGCGGTCTATAAGACCGAATTCGCCGAGGACTGAGAGCTTCATTTTTTCTTCCTTGCCTGCGAGACCACTTTCATCGCGCAGAACTCGCCGCACATGGTGCAGGTATCCGTCTTTTCCCTGACGGACCGCATTTCCCTGGTGTTCGAGGCTGTCGCGGGGTCGACCGCCAGCCTGATCTGCTCGTCCCAGTTGAGAGCCTTTCGCGCTTTCGCCATTTTCATATCCCATTCCCTGGCGCCTTTTACGCCCTTCACTATGTCCCCGATGTGGGCCGCGATGCGCGAAGCGATTATCCCGTCCTTTACGTCGCTTGTATTAGGAAGTCCCAGATGCTCGGACGGGGTAACATAGCACAAAAAATCCGCTCCTGCCGCCGCGGCGATTGAGCCGCCTATCGCTGAGGTGAGATGGTCATAGCCGGGAGCGATGTCCGTGGGAAGAGGGCCGAGAACGTAGAACGGCGCGCCGTCGCAGATCTTTTTTTCCATTTTGATCTGGTCCTCTATCTGGTCGAGCGGCACATGTCCGGGCCCTTCGATGATCACCTGCACTCCGGCGGCTCTTGCTCTTCTGGCCAGCTTCCCGAGCTCCTTAAGCTCCCCTATCTGAAGCATGTCGCCGGCGTCAGAGATGCAGCCCGGCCTCATTCCGTCGCCGAGACTGAGAGTGACGCCGTATTTTTTTGCGATCTCGATGAGCCTGTCGAATTCCTGATACAGCGGGTTCTCCCTCTCCTTTTCGGTTATCCACTTGAACAGGAAAGCCCCGCCACGGCTTACGATGTCCATTATCCTTTTCTTGCCGCTTATTTTCTTTACAAGAGCTCTCGTGACGCCGCAGTGGATGGTCATAAAATCGACGCCGCTCCTCGCGTGCTTTTCTATTACCTTGAACATAATATCGGAGGTCATTTTATCAACGCCGCCCGCTTCAATGGCGGCCTGGTAAATGGGCACCGTTCCAACGGGCACGGAAGAGGCGTTTATTATCGCGTTCCTTATTTCGTCGAGGTCGCCTCCGATAGAGAGGTCCATTATGGCGTCAGCCTTGTTCTTGAGGCATATATCAACTTTTTCGAGCTCGGTGTTCAAGTCGTTGAATTCCTTGGATGTGCCGATATTGGCGTTGACCTTTGTGCGGAGCCCCCTGCCCACCGCCATGGGGTGAAGAGGCGAATGGACCCTGTTGTAGGGCACGGCTATCTGGCCGGAGCTTATGCCCCGCTTAAGAGATGCGGTCGATATTCCCTCAAGTCTTGATATCTCCGATAATACTTTGGGATCGACCGTCATTTTTGTACCACTATCTGTCCCCGGCCCACAAGGTTCCTGTTCGCCACTATCTTAAAAGAGTATTCGCCGTTCCCGACGATATTGTTCAGCCCGGTGACGCCGTTCCATGTGACCTTGTTCCAGCCGCGTTTCCCTCCGTTATCGCCTTCAGAGAACCTGAGCGAAAAAATGAGGGAGCCTACCTTGTCGTAAATGAATATGCTGGCCTCGGCATTTGCGTTAAGCCTGTAGGATATGTATACCGGACCCGCTATGGGATTGAAAGGGTTCGGGAAAGTGGAGATGTCAGCGGCTTCGATCCCTTCCGAGACCCTTAAGCCCTTTACTTCCCATGTTGCCGCCTTGTTGCCGGAAACATCGGCCGCGATGACCCGTATATCGTGCTTTCCGGGTGAAAGAGGCGCCTTGTACTTGAATTTCATGAGTCCGTTGGCAAAACTGTCGGCCTTGAATTCATTGCTGTCCACAAATACCCTGAGGCTTTCAGGGTCAACGGCCACGTTATCGCTTATTGAGGCCTGGATCAGAGGCTTTGACGACATGAACGAGCCTGACTCCACGACCGCGTTGTTTATGCTGACCTTCGCGATCCTGGGCGGCGTAAGATCGATCACCGTATAAGTGTCTCCGTCCCCTCCCGCGTATGCTCCTGTGTTGCCGGCGTGGTCCCTCGCGCGCGCCTGGAAGTAATAGACCGTATTGTCGTGCACCACTTCGGGCTCCTTTGAACCGAATTCGGCAAAGGTCGTTGTCACGTTGGTCAGCCAGTTCTGCCACGCTTCACCCCCGCCGGTCCTGTACTGTATATCATATGACGCTATGCCGGATCCGCCCGTATCCATGCCGGTCCATTTAACAAGGAACTGGTATTTATTGTAAGCGCTGTTAAGAGGATCCACCTTTGCCGCCGGAGGCGTTGTGTCGCCGAACGCATATATCTTGCCGTCGGACGCGGCTATGAACATGTTGGTGCGCGATATCGCCGGAGAGGCTCCTACAGAAGCGCCCGTCGGATAGCTCCATAAATAATCGCCGGTGCCCGCACTGAACGCCTGCACCTTGTTCTTGTAACCCAGACCCACATAGACCACTCCGTTCGCCACAACAGGCGATGAATGGTAAACGGAATCCTGCGCGAGGTAGCTCCATCTGAGCATTCCCTTGTCGCGGTCAACGCAGTAAAGCTTTCCGTCATATGAGCCGAATATTATCGTATCCCTGTAGACCGCCGCCGACGAATATATGCCTCCGTCGGTCCTGAATTTCCACATGAGCTTTCCATCAAGAGCGTTCAAGGCGTACATGTTCCCGTCCCAGGAGCCCACGTAAAGGACCGATCCCGATATCGCGGGAGTGGCTGAAACGTAATCCTCTGTCTCAAAGACCCAGACCGGCTTGCCGGTAGAGATGTCAAAGGCATACACCTTCCCGTCCGATGAACCTATGTAGACCTTCCCTTTGGATATTGCCGGAGAAGAATAGATCGCTCCATCTGTCTGGTACTTCCAGTTAAGGCTGCCTCCTGATGAAAGAGAATAAAGACAACCGTCCCAGGAACCAAAATAGACGTTGTTATTGTAGACAGCGGGTGAAGAAGTTATGGGATCATCGGTCTCGTAGGACCATTTCATGCTCCCCGTAAGTGCATCCACTGCATAGAATAGATGATCGGTCGAACCGAAATATATAGTGGCGCTGTCATATGCCGGAGAGGAGAATATCGCGTTCATTGTGTTGAATGTCCACAGAACGTTACCGCTGTCCACGTCAATGCTGTAAAGTTTCCCGTCCGATGAGCCGACGAACAGTGTGTTGGCCATCACAGAGGGAGAAGACCAGATGTTGCCGCCGGTCGAGAATCCCCATCTTACAGAGAGCGGCGGCGTGATGTACCTTTCGGTTGAATAGCCTGACCTGTAGTTATCTCCGTGGAAAGTGGTCCAGTCAAGCTCTGTGGGAGGAGACGCGAACCTTGACGGAGGCCTGTATTCCTTCACCTTTTGAGGCGCAGGCGAGAATGCAAGTACCCCTCCCGCTAGGAAGATGAACACCGTCACCCCCACGATCACACCAAATATGGACCTTTTCATTTTTCTACATTCTATCATACACATATCACCCCTTCAATTATTCATGACATTAAGCCTAAAACTTCTCTATGATATCTATGATATCCTTCAGCTTTATCTCCTCCTCTTTTGATCTTGGAACACCTTTGAGATTCTCTTTTATATAATCTTCGAGTATGAAGCGCCCTGTGGAATCGAGCGCCCTTTTTGCGGCGGTTATCTGATGGAATATTTCAACGGCGGGCCTGGGACGGTCGAGCATGCGAAGAATCCCTTCGACCTGCCCCCTTATGCGGTTAAGCCTTCGTATAAGTTCTTCTTTCTTGGTATCTGCCATTTGCAATATACACTATAGGGGTATAGGGTATATATTGTCAAGCGATATTTTGAGTACCTATAGCTTGTGGGATTATCGTCTTATTGCTGGATCGAGGCTGCCGATTTGACCTGTTTTATCTTTTCCTGGCCGAACGCCGTCTTGCCGAGTATCTCAGCAAGTTCTCCCCTTGTGATCGCCTTGTCGGCCTCAAAGTCCTGGCCCTTCAGGTAATCAACGAGTCCGGCATCCTTGGCGGCCGCTACGTAAGTGGATGACCACTCGCGCGCCGTCATGTCAGGGAAAGGTCCTGTCCTTAGGCTGGTGGGAAGCTCAATATTGCCGAACTTTACCATTGCGGCCACCGCTTCGGCGCGTGTTGCCGCTTTGTTCGGCTCGAACTTGCCGTTGGTCCTGCCGGTAAGGTATCCCGCGTCGACAGCTGCCCTTATGTAAGGCGCCGCCCAGTTCTCGCGGTTCACGTCAACATATCCGGTTGAAGTTACGTAAGGCAGCTTATCGCCTTTTGCTTTTACAAGCAGGGTCGAGAGCTCCGCTCTGGTCACTATCCTGTCGGGCTTAAAGCTTCCGTCGGCGAATCCGTTAAGCACGCCTGCAGTGGCAAGATATTTTATTGACTCGCCAGCAAAATGCTCATCCGGCACGTCCACGAACTCTTTTATCTTCATGACGGGGGCCTTCTGCGCGTAGACAGGAGTTCCGGGAGCTACGGCCATGGGTGCCTGTTTTTCTCCGGGCAGGAACCCAACTGTCCAATCCATTAGAGAATCTATTCTGGCGGTGCCGTAATTGGTCTTTGAAAGTATCTCCACCGCTTCCGCTCTGGTCAGCTCTTTCTTGGGCTGGAAGTCCTGATCGGCAAGGTACTGAAGATATCCCGCGTCGCGCGCCGCCGCTATGTAGGGCGATGCCCAGTTCCTGGCCGTAAGGTCCGGATACGGTGAGGCTTCAAGCTTTGTCGCCTGCTTGAGCTCGCCGAACCTCGACATTACTACCACGCCTTCCATCCTGGTTATCTTGTTGTTAGGTTTGAACGTCTTGTCCGGGTACCCTGTTACAAGGCCCATATCAAGAGCGCCTTTCACGTATCTGGATGCCCAGTGGTTTGCGGCCATGTCCTTAAAGACCCTTCCGGAAATGATCGGCGGCTCCTGGCCCTTTGCTTTTACAAGCAGCGTGGCAAGCTCGGCCCTTGAGAGCGCCCTTTCAGGCTGGAATGAACCGTCCGGATATCCTTCAACAAGGCCCACCGTTGCCAGCTTCTGCACCGGCGTGACCGCCCAATGCGAATCCGGAACGTCCACGAACTTGACGAGCCTTATCACTCTTATCTTGTGCTCTTCCGCGTTGCCCTTTGTGTCGGTGGCGCGTACTGTTATAAGGTGCTTTCCCGCTGAGGAGAGAGGAACGTTCATCTCGAACGTGCCCGCCTGTGAAACCACGACGCCCGCGTCGTTTATCTCAACTTTCAGGAGCTTGGAGATGTCAGTTATCTTGCCGTGCACGACTATGGTGTTGTCCGTGGTGACTATCTTGTCATCAGGAGTAACATCCGACAGGAGCGGCTTGCTTTCCTCTATCACTTTCTTCTGCTCGGGGATCCCGATGTAAGAGATGGAGAAGTAGCTTGTCGCGGATTCCGGCAGGTTGCCGTTCTGCGGCGAATAAGCGAAATTGAACTCGGTCCCCTGAACGTTTAGGCCGAGACCCACGGTAATGTTGCTGAAAGTTTCTTCCGGAGCGGCCACCTGATTGATGCCCGCCCTCAGTGTAAGTATCTTATCTATATATGTAACGCCTATCGACGGCTTGTACTCAACACCCACGTGAACGGTAGGCGGTACCTTGCCCCGTATGCCGATGTTGTAGTCTGCGGCCACGTTGACCTTGGAATCGCTCTGGTACAGCGAGTTGTTATCCATTCTGTCGCCCAATATGCTCATGTTGGTCCCCAGCTTCATGGCTGAGCCTATCTCATCTTCTTCGCCGCTCTTATAAAGCATGGTGCCTGCCACTATGTTCTGCAGTGACAATCCGTACGTGGCAAAACTGCCTTCCGGCCTGTAAATGACGCCAGCATCGGCCGCGAAACCGCTGCCAGACATGTCTTCGGCGGAGTCATCGGATGCGCCCTTCATGAAGTATTTAAGCGTGTAGCCGCCGTATAACCCTTTTGAATATGGCAGCACCTTTTTGCTGAGGTCAACTCCGTAAGATATGAAAAGGATGTCCGAACTATATGAGGAGTTCTTCAACGCTTCAAACGTTGTGCTCCTTATCTCGATGCCGTCCGAATACTGGTGTATGAATCCTGCGCCTATGGTGCCCGAATCATTGTCCATGGGGTACGCGCCCGATATGACGGCGTAATTAAGGTCGCCTTCCATCACGTTCGAGTACATGCTGCCAAGTTTCAGGGATGATATCTGGCCCAAGCCCGCGGGGTTTATGAACACAGTTTCAGAATCCTCTGCCACTGCCACGTAAGCATTGCCCATTCCCAGTGATCTTGCTCCTATGCTGAGGTCCATTGGATCCGCTGTAAGTGCGTGCGCCGGAGTGGAGACTAACATGATAGCCGCTACCGCTAAGATAGCGACCAATAGGTATCTTATTTCACCTGGCGATTTCATCAATTTTTCCCCCTAATTACCTCTTACCCTACTATATCCCCTTCCATATATTTATCGTTAAAATCGAACTTTAATTTCACTTTAGACCCATTTTCTTACAGTATCCCCCCGTCCTCAAATTTGTTCAGGAACGAGGCCTGAGGGGATGCGAAGATCCTACTTCTTGACCACCAGTATTTTGCCCCTTGCAGATTGGTTGCCTTTTAAGACCCTCACCAGGTATAGTCCGTTATCCGCCATTTCACCCCACTGTGAAAAACCGTCCCACTGGATGGTATCAGGGGAGAGATCGGATTTGGTATGCCAGATCACTCTTGTGTTGGTATCCATTATGTATATCTCGACCGTATCTCCCGGGTTCGCGCCCTGGAATGTGAAGTTCAGGTTCCCTGTGTTCGGATTATACGGGTTGGGCCATATGATCATCTGGAAGTTGCTCGAAGGCGTGGGCCCCGGATTAGTGACCGTGAATCGATCCGCCGGCGAGTTTATTGGGCTTGTGCCTGTTGCTGTGTTGACCGTAATGTCGTATGTTCCCGCCGTAAGTCCTGACGGGACAGTGACCGATATCTGTGTCGGGCTGTCCACAACGAACCCGGGGAGATTTGTCGTACCCAGGTGCACCCAGTTGACCGACGTAAAGTTGGTCCCTGTTATCGTTATTGGAGTTGTGCCGGTATTCAATCCGCTGACCGGGTTCACATTGGTCACCGTCGGGGTTGTGCTGAGCACCGTGAATGTCCAAGAATATGGTGAAGCAAGTGCATTCCCTGCCAGATCCCTTAGGCCGATGGTCACTGTACAGGTAACGGTTTCCCCCTGAGTGAACGCCCCGACCTGATTGAATGTGACAGTGGTCGTTCCTGTTGGTGCGGTCGTGTGAACGCCGCTTACGCTGCCGGACACGGTGAAATTAGCCGCTATAACGGTTGCCGGATTTATCCCAGAAGCGATCTCGGTGAACGCGACAGATATCGTAGGTGTTGCTGCAACGCCGCTTGCTCCGCCTGCCGGAACTGTAGGAGGCGCTACCACAGGAGCGGTAGTATCAACCCTGAAGCTTGGCTTTGTGGCATTAAAATCCACAGGGGCACTTGTTGCTAACGCTGCGTCTCTCACTCTGCCTTGCCAGTTATAAGAGGTATTGGTTACCAGTCCCGATACGGTTATTGAGCCGATGACCGCAGAACCGGAATATGCAACTCCAGTTCCCGTGTTGTTTGGAGTGCCGGAGAATCCCGCCGGATTAATTACCACTTCCGCCTGCGGAGTTAATGTGTCCGATGTGTTCCCGTCGGTCATGGACATCTTCAATACGACCGTATTTTCATTTGTCCACGCGCCTTGAGCAATCACGGTCGTGCCGTCCGCTTTGTACTGCTGCAGTCCTGTCGGCGAATTCGGAGGCAGGTTGCCTGTAACGGTATATTTATCCCCAGCTACAATTGAGCTGGTCCCGACAGGGTTCGTGACCGTAACATCATATGTATTACCTACCACTAGACCGGACGGAACGGCGATATTCGTAATGGTCGTGTTATTGAGGGAAGCCGTGAAAGTAACGGATGTTCCGTTTATGTTCACGGTGACCGGATCGGTCGCATCGCCATAAAGATTCGTGCCTGTAAGGGTCGTGATAGTGTTCGGCGTCGGTCCGCTCGTAGGAGCAATAATTGTAACGATCGGGAGTCCTACAACGGTATATTGGCTGCCCGCTCCGGTAACACTAGTTCCATTGGCATTTGTGACCGTTATATTATGCACGCCCACTGATTGTGCCGCAGGGATCGTCACCGAGATCGAGTTGTCATTATTTATGGTGAAGGGCGTCAAGCTGACCGCGTCAAAGCTGACTAGTGTCGCTCCTGTAAAGCCGGTACCCGTAATCGCTACAGGTCTCGCCGTGCTGTATCCATAATTCTTTACAACGCTTGTAACGGTCGGAACTACCGGGCCTGTGACCGTTACAGATCCATCGTCGAACTGGTTTAAATTATTAACAAGATAAACAGGACATACTCCGAGTTTTGCGGTGCCTGGTATAGTAACCGTCACAGACGTTGCCGTCCAACCCCCGACTTGCGGGGCAACTATCATGAGACCGTTCACATCGATCATATATACAGTCCCGGATGCACCGAATCCTGTGCCTGATATTGTAATATTAGCATTCCTGTTCTGTGGAGAAGGTGTAATACTTACGATGTTTGGTGCGGTTGCATCTGGGGTAACTATAACTACATTGGAATGCCCGTAAGCAAATGTGCCTGCATCGTTTGGTATGATCGTATATGATTGGGCAACTCCATTGGTTAACCCTGAATCAACATATGAAGCAATCAATGTATTTGACGATAATCTTTGGAACTTAGCAGAAGTATAAACTTTACCCCTGTAAACACGTGAAGAAGTTGAGCCGGTTGCTAATATACCAGTTAAAAGTACTTTTCCGTCTCCTGGATAACCGACAATAGCAGGAGGGGTCGGTGTGCTTAGACCAGTAATCACCGTTGTCCCTAAATTTTGACTGGCGGCAACTGTTATGAGTGCATTATCAGACCCTCTTTCACTGCCATCTTCAAAACGGATATAAAAATTATCCCCGCTTAGTGCAATATCGTCGTTATTAAAATTGTCTTCCTGGATTGTATAACCCCCAGTAGCTTGATTATAAGCAATCCCGAGTGCCCCTTTTTCTATAATAATCCAATCATCTGTGTCTGGATTTGTTGCTGTTGTAACATAACAAAATATTCTTAAATTAGCTGCTGTAGGGAATCCTCCTCCAGATTTCTGCACAATACCCATTTCCCCTTGCGCAAAAGCAGGCGCAACTAAAAAGGCAAGAGATACCATTAGAATAACTGCTGTTGATGCTATTCTGCTTAATGCTCCTCCTACTTTAGAAATAGTATTCATTAATATCTCCCTCCTTTATTAAGGCCAAATTGGAACTGTATTACCAAGCCCTACACGAACCGGATCTCCAACCGTTAAGGTAAAATCGGTCATTCCCATATCAACATAGTATGAATAATCAAATCCCTGATTTACCGCATCCCAGTGCTCAATTAAAGAGCCCGGCGGAAGCGCCATATCAATGGCTAATTGTGATGCGGAGGTTATTGTTGAGGATTTGCTGTTTGGCACATAAATCCAATTATCGCTTGTATTCGATACCCCATTATAGGCCATATTGAATAATCCAGTTTCAGAGCCAGGTATCGTTCCAGTAATTGTAAATGCCGGAGTTGGACCTCCAAGACCGACCCTGACTATCGTACCTACACCAACAGGGAAATCAGTCATGCCCATGTCAACATAATATGAATAATCAAATCCCTGGTTGATTGGATCCCAGCGTTCGATTAACGAACCAGGAGGCAATCCCATCGCTGCTGCCAACTGGGATGCGGAAGTGATCACTGGATTATCAAAAGGTATTGAGATCCAATTGTCGCTCGTATTTGATAATCCGTTATATACAAGGGTAAATGTCTTACTCCCAGTTAATACCCCCGACTCATTGCTCGCCACAACGCGATCTATGGAGAACCTCTTGGGGTTTGTGTTGCCTGCAGTTACTATCTGGAAGCCTCTTATAAAGCCCCAATCAAGCGCCCAGTTGCCGGTATATCCCGATGTTTTATAACCGTCCGTGTTTATCTCAAAGCTTACCGTGCCTTCTGTAGTAAGGTCGATAGAAACTTTGTGCCACAAGCCGTCAGCTTCAACCGTTATAGGAACATTATATCTCCACACCTCGACGGCCAGAGTATCCACTATTAAGTTGTTGAGAGGCGCCTGGTTTGTCTCTATAAGTTCGAAAGTAGCAACAAGGGTCGATCCCCCATTGTTCTTTATCAGGAAACTCAGCTTGTTGTCGCCCGCAAGAGAGAACCCGTTTTGAGAAAAAGCGGCTCCGTATGGCGACACACCGCCGAATATTTCATATTTTGCCGTTCCGCCGGTCTCTACCGTCGCGTAGGTATTTCTTTCGGGAGCAGGCGGAGAGTATGTTTTAGTGTAAGTCACTGAATTGCCTGCACCGGTCTCCCATGTTGTATACTGCCAGTTGCCGCCCTCATAATCGTCGAGCACCCAGCCGCCATTGACAACATTGAAGGTGTAAGGAGCGCCAATGCCTACATGGGTCGCTGTTTTGCCCGCATTTGTGACAACTACTATAGAGTTGCTGCCGACAGGTGCTGTTGGAGGAACAGAGACCGCTATCTCGTTATTCTTCCAGTAGCCCGGTATGCCGGTAACTCCGCCTATCGTTATCGTTCCCACGGTCACGCCAAAATTGGTGCCGCGAATAAGTATCGTGGTGCCCCTGAATCCGCTTGAGCCGTCAATGCTGTTGATAATGGCTTCGTCAGTTGCGACAACTGCAAGGAACGGGTACGGAGCCCAGTCGCTGTATCCTAAATTAAGATCATCCCTTGCCCTGACCTTTACATAATAAGTTTTACCGGTTGTCAATCCTGTAAGTTCCTTGGTAACCCCGCCCGTCATGGCATCACCGCTGCCATCTGCTGTCTGAATAAGGCCCCAGCTTACCTCATAAGATGAGCACATGGCTCCCAGACCCATGTCGACGGGCTCCCATGTTATGTTGGCCGTGGTCGCCGTTGAACCTATCCATTGGACGTTGTTCGGCACGGGTATAGTGAAGAAGCTCGTTATTGGCGACCAGTTGCTCGCATAAGTGCCGTTGTGCACCCTTATCTTTGCGTAATACCACGTTCTTCCCGTAAGACCCGTGACCGGGGTCGTAAATGAAGACGCATCGGTGAGATTGCCTGTGGCGTTCACGTTTGTGCCGTAGCTGATCTCATAAGATGCAGCCGGCGTAATGGCTTCCCATGTGAATTGCGTCTGTGTTGTTCTTGTCAGGAAGTTGTCCACCCAACCCGGACCTTTCATCGTAAAGAACGTGCAAACAGGAGACCATTCGGTCGGCACTCCACCCACTATGCCCCGCACTATCGCATAGTATGTGGTGTTGGCAACAAGCCCGCTTACACTTACCTCAGAAGTGCTAAGAGTTTGCCCGAGCGGAACGACCTTGCCTGTCAAAGCAGTTGCGTCTGTGCTGCTGTACCTTACTTCATACTGTGTAATGCCGGGCATCAGGTTCTCCCAATATAATCTGGCGTTGTTCGAATCAACGTTCTTTACGTTGAGCCACCACGGCCCGCGCGACGTGAAGAGCAGAAGAGTCGTGGACCAGTCTCCAATGAACCCGGAGTTATCTACCGCTCTCATCCTTACCTCATAGGTCGTCAATGTAGTAAGATTGTTCAGATACGCATTGAGCACCGGCGCAAGGTCAGGAGTCGCGACCGAAGTATTGCTGAGCGGCGTCGGTGTCGTCTGAGGCGGAGTCACATAGTCGATCCATGTTGAGTCAACTGCTTTCTTATACTGCATTTCGTAATGATTGAGCCCTGCTGCTATCGTCGGACCCCACATGATATAAGCAGAGGTGTTGCCCACATGATATTTGTCGGTCCAGAGCTGCCAATATGTATGGAAAGTATCGATGGCCGATGGATTCCCGATAGTGACGCCGGATGCATTGACCGCCCGGAGCCTGACCTCATAGGTTGTCAGCGGCGTAAGGCTGCCCCAGTTGTAGGTGGGGTTCACCAGGTTGGTCGGATCATCGTGCATTGTATCAAGCAAAGATGTCCCGAAGTCCGTCCAGGTGGTGCCTCCGTTAGTGCTGAAGCTCATTACATAATGATCAAAAGCAGGCTTTGGTCCCGTCCATCCCCATTGCATGGTGGCTTTTGTCGTTGTCACGCCGTAATGCCCGATCCACGGCCTGAATATTTCAGGAAACGGGTTCGGCGGCACTATGGGGCCGGTGACAATTATGACGCTCTTTGACCAGTCGGATACTCCGCCGGATGCATCCCTTGATCTCATCTCTATCTCGTAAGTTGAGTTCGCCTGGGTGACCATGAACCTGAAGTTAAGGTTATCAGAACTTGTCAGGTGGTTCGGGTCCTTTCGAGTGGAATTTGTCATCACTTCAGTTGATACGGTCCAGGAACCGCCGTTCACCCTGTATCGCCATAGGTAACCGGTCGCGTTCGGAACATAGAGCCCGGCCGATATCTCGGGACCCCATGTGATGAATGTTTCTCCTGTGGTGGTACCTGTGTACCAGTCGACCCACGGGCGCTCTAATGTGTAGAAATAGTCGGTCCCCGACCAGCCGCTGTAGTATGTGCCGTTATACGCGCGCGCTTTTACTTCATATGTTGTACTCGCGGTAAGGCCCGATACCATTTTGTTCGGGTTTATATCTCCCGCGTTGTCGCGCGCCGCCTGCGTGAACAAGCCGGTGGTTGCCCACGATCCGCCCAATGACCTGTACTGTATCTCATACTGAACGGTGGGGTTGAACAGGTATTCACAATTAAGATACGCCGAATTCGCCATCACATTATAATGGGACACCCATCTTGGACCTCCCATTTCGTTGGTCGGTGAGGGTACAGGTGTCCACCATGTAAAGAAATACGATGTATTCGACCAGTCGGTATATGTGCCGTTGCTGAATTCGCCTCTTATCTTTACCTCGTAAGTGGTGAACTGTGTAAGGTCCATGCTGTTGCCTGTAAAATGGATATTAAGGTTCGGGTTCAATATATCGTCCTGAACCTCGGTCGTAAGCGGTGGGGTCGGAGCATAAGGTATCCATGTGCTGTCCACCACTTTCTTGTAACTAAGCTCGTAAGTGGTGACGCCTGTCACATTTTTCGTACCGTCGCTTGAGCCCCATTCTATCCATGAATAATCCTTGCCCGGGTTATACGCGTTTATCCAGGGAGTGTTCACGGTCCTGAAATAATCGCTTCCCGACCAGTCGGAGACACCGCCCAGGGAATCAACCGATCTCATTTTCACCTCATACGAAGTGTTCGCCGTCAGACCTGAGAGTGAGTAGATATAATTCGATCCGTTGTCCATTATCGGAGGGGATACGCTGACCGTGGTCCATCCGCCGGTCCCCATTACCCTGTAGATGAGATCGTACCTTACCGCGTACGGAACGTTCATCACGTTCTTGCTGATGAGCGGCCCGAAAACGATGGTGGCGCCGTTATTCCTGGCGCTGTAGTGGCTTACCCACACCTGCTCAAGGGTATAGAACTGATGCGGCCCCACGAAGAGGTTCGGCGACCAGTCGCTCACTTCCAGCGTGGCATTCGCCCTTACACGCACGTTGTACAGAGTCATTTTTGTAAGGCCGGTCAGATGCGCTTCAGTAGTGGTCGCGGGGACGGTCACGTTGGTGAAAACGCCGCTTCCGTTGACCTCATAGCTTACAACATAGCTCGCCGCGTATGGAATGCCGGCCCAGTTCACCATGGCCTCCATCGAGGTCACGTTGAAATGGCTCACCCAGGCGGGCCCCATGAAAGGCGTGCACTGCGCCTGCCCTCCGTCAGAATAAAGCGACCAGAGCCTGTTGCGCGCGGACATTATCACTGTATCGCCGCTGTGGAAGCCTACTCCACCGTTGGTCTCCCACATGTTGGTGTAGTTCCCTATCTCCACCATGTACATTTTAATTTTCCAGTGCCACATGCCGTCCCCGGATTGGCCCACGTAATGGTTGAAGAAAAGGTATTTTCCGGTGGCATCGATATCAAGTCCCGCGTTATAGTTGGCGTAATCAGCGTTGGTATGGCCCTCGGCTGTGACCGTGTAACCGCTGCTGGGATCGTATGAATTAAGGCTGTGGTCCGCGGGGCTGGGCATTATGATGTTCGCAACAAGCGCGTTAGTTGCAGTATTGAACACTTTTACATCTGTATAAGGGAATGCCGTCTGATTAACTCTCACGAAAAGTCTTGTCCCGTCGGATGAGACCTTCATAAGGCTTGCCGAAGGGCAAGTTCCGCTTGCCATATCCGCGGACTGCCCTACCCCGGACGGGCTGTTCTCTGCCACGATGCTGTAAGTAAGTACCTGACCGATATCCGAACGATTAACGGTAACGTAAAGCCTGTTAAGCGACGGATTTACGGCAACGCCGAAAATGTTCATGTTAGATCCGGGAACAGGCATATAGGTAGTTCGAGACATGCTTAACGGGTCTGTAACATTTATTACCTGGACCCTTCTTCCGTCGGAATATGACCACTGATCGGCAACGTAAAGATAATTTCCGCTGGGCGAAAGAGCCGCTCCTCTGGGGGCCGAGTATTTATCTGGTATCTGATAGCTCTGCTGAAGAGTAAGTGTGCCGTTAGCTTCGATGGTATAAGAATTTATGTGTGAATAATAAGGCGACGCGACCGCGTCATTGATCATTGCGAACAGTTCCGTCCCCTTGCTGTTGACCACAAGCGAGGTCGGATCGTTAGTGACGGGTACATTCTGAATAACGGCATAAGTGGCGTCTTCTGTCCCTCTCGTTATAAGGTTGGCATCGATCACCCTTATCCTGTGGTTGGTCTGGTCGGCTATGTAAATGAACCGTCCGTCAGGGCTTGACGTGCCAGGAAAGGGGTTTGGCACTGCCATTACAGAAACAGCAAAAACGGCTAATGCCGTTATTGCTAAAAATATAAGTCTTAATGGGCGGTTCGCCATAATCTTATTCCCTCTTTACGGTTACCCTTATGTTGCATGTTGGTATCGCGGGCGCCGACATGAAATCTCCCGTATTAGTCGTGAGCTTGAGCACTACCGTGTACCTTGCCGTGACGCCGTTCCTGGGAGAGGGCAGCGTGCACGACTCGTTGCCGCTGGCTATGTCTGAGAGCGTCTTGCCCACAAGAGTGCTTCCGGCGCCGGGTATAAGCCTGTGCGCGGGCGGAAGCGTCTCATCGTATATCTGCACATCGCTTATCCTCACGTTCGCATTGCCGGGTATGTAGTTGCCGTCGGGATCCGCGAACTCTATGCCGTTCTCGTGGTTCGTATTGTTCGAGCCGATAAGAAGCGTTATTGTTCTCGCGCCCGCCACGCTCATGGCCGTGGTGGAGAACCTGAACTCGTGCGTCAGCTGCTCCGGGCCCTTTAACGGATTGTAAACAAGTCCGGGCCAGTTAGTATCGCCGGTCCACGTGTAGGGATCGATCCTCGATTTGGTGAGCCTTATGTTGTCCCAGTGATAAACAAGGTTCATCTGGGTGTTGAACTGCTCGCCAAAGAGATGGAGCCTGCCGCTAAGCGACAGTCCAAAGAGGGCAGATACTGTATCCCTGTTGGCAAGATCGATAAGGCCCAGGTTCACGCCCGCGTACAGGCTTTGGCCTATCTGGAACCTCTGCCCCAGGTATATGTTGAAAAGCGGCTGCGGGCCGTCTTTGCCGAACTCAAAGTTCAAGCTGGTGTTCATGCTGTTGTTGAACGTGGCACCCACCAGGTAGTAAGCGTTCTGAGCGTTTTTCTTGAAGTATATGTTGGCATTGTTGGGTATCATGTCCTCGACATCGTCCCACCTTATATTGGCCGAAGCCTGCGCCCAGAGGGCCTGCAACTTTTCGGTGTTGTCCAGGTCGTTCGCGCCGTACATCTCTTTGTAATAGTCGCTTGCCGTTCTTCCGTTAATGTCCTTTTCAGAATCTTCAATGTTCCCTTTGGCGAACAGCTTTAATGCCCAGTCGATCTTGGAGCCGAATATGAACGGGGTGTTATCCAGGTACAAGCCGACGGTGTTCACCTTCCAGTCGAGCATGCCCATTCCGTTCACCAGGTTGCCGTCAAGCGACGCCGCCAGGCTGGCGTAGAAGAGGGTCTCGTTGTTCTTTAAGTACCATCTCGGGGTAGAGGCCTTTAAGGCCGCGGTCCCGCCAAAGTTCCACGCGTTTATTGAGGCATCCTGTACGGTATCCGAGGTGCTTGGAACATTGTCGTACGAATTAACAAAAGGCGTAAGCCCCAAGCTGCCATTAAGCGTCCATCCTTTGGTGCTCTCGAGCCGGAAGAGCGATCCGTTCACGGCAGCGAACCCGAAATACTCTCCCCTTTTCTGCTCCTCTCCCACATTAAATTTTGGAAGAGCGGTGAACAGGTCATCCTTAAAATAAGTGTTGAATCTTATGTTATTGAAAGTGGTGTTCTGCCACGGTCCTGCGGGGTCATCTTCTACCTCGTACGTGGGCGCAGTACCCGGTGCCGCGGGCTTTTTCTTGGGCTCCGCTTTCGGATCGCTCCACGGATAGGTCTGTGTTAACCCTCCGTAATTATATAGATTCACATTCCCTGCTTCCATTTTACCCACCTTTTACAAATAATAAGGGAGAAGCGCCTGGTTGTTGATCAAGTTCTTCTCCCTAATATACCCTCATCTCCCGATTCGGTCCGGATATCCAGGTCACCAGGCTAGCTCCCTGTATATCCCCTCACATTATATATCGTCAAAAACACCCCGAAATTTCAGTCATTATACCAGAAAATCGCCCGATTTTCAAGCGTTTCCGCTTATATGCCCGCTTCCGCGGCCATCTGCTCGACCACGCCGTTCGGAACGCCCCTGAGCATGTTCTTGAACAGTTCCTTTTTGTCATCCGGGAACTTGTCCGTGGGCTGTACCGTTATCTTTTTAGTCGGATCGGTCGTCTTCAGGTTGTATAACTCGATAAAGGCTTCGGCAAGCGCTATGCCCGCGAAAGACAGCCTCTGCGCCGCTATCTCGTTCCTGAGACAGGTCTCGAAAGGCATGTCATTGAGCGTCCTTGCCCTTACAGAAGCAAGGTATTGGGATTTCCTGTGTAATATCTTCTTCATCCTTTCGTCATATGCCTTTTGCGCCATCTCCAGGAGTTTCTTGTGGTCCGGAGATTTCTTGTCAGCCAGTATCTTGTCGACGGCGATATAGAACCTTATGATGTCCTTGCTCATTTTCCTGTCGGAGTCCGTGCAATCCTTAAGGCTCTTCCTGAACTTTTTCGCGTCTATCTGATAGTAATCGAGCTCATAAAGAGATGCCATCGCGCCCATGCGGTGGCTGGCAATGTCGCCTCCCGGCATCACGTTGAAGTCGCCCAGGCAGAACGCCAGCGTCCTTCTGGATGCTTCGTCCGCGAGTATGCCCGCTATCTTGGCAGCCAGTATATCTTTCAAGTATGTGACGTGCGCATTGAACTTATCCATTATCACCGTGAAGTACGGCGCTTTTTGATCGTTCATTATCTTGGCGTACACCTCATTTATCTTGTCGCACGCAAGATTAAGGGTGCTGTATATCCCCGGCTGGTCCAGGTTGGCCAGGTCGTTCAGGTTTTTGAGGACTCTCTGGAACTCCTTAATATCATTATTGTCCTTGTTGTTTATGTCGATCTTTACCGCGTTATCTATCTTCTGCCTCATCAGCTTAAGGTCATCTTCGAGCGGCCCCTTGTTCTTGTTGTTCTGTATCTCCACGCTTTTTGCGGTGAGCAGTCTGAACAGTGTCGCGATATCATAGTCAGGGCTCTTGAGCTTGTACGGCGTCACGTCAAATCCGTCATTGGTAGCCATCTTATAACCTTCCCTGTAAAGTTCGGATTCTTTTGTAAGATCGTTGGTCACATACTGCATTAATTTATCCAGTTTTTCCTGAGCTTTAGAATCTGAGGCGCTGATGGCGTTTATTGCCGTCTTTGTAGCGTCAAAATCCTTCTTGTATATCTTGCTCCTGAGCCTTACATACTCCTTGTATCCTTTGGATATGTAAGAATCGAGATTGCGGATGGCTTCGTTGCGCGCCGCGTTATCGGCTGCGGGATCGTTCACGCGCTTTTCTTCGGCATCAAGCTTTTCCTTGTTCACTTCGGCATTAAAGGCCTCGGAGATCGAGTCAAGCTTGTTGTTGTTCTTTTTCATGTCGTCTGCCTGTGCGAGCTGCACCATTCCGAATATTTCGCGGGCCAGAGCAAGTTTTCTTCTCGCCTTTGTGGCCAGATCGCCCGATATCTCCGCCTCGAACGGCACGATTATCTGTCGGTTTATTGCGTCAAGATCATTGGGGACCAGCAGATCGATCCTGCGTTTTTTCTCCGCCGGCGAAAGATGCGTGTCGGTGTTGATATTATTTTCTTCGGTCATGATAAAATCGAAGGCCTTTTTCCAGCTGTTCACTTTTTCTATCGCGACATTTTTAAGCTTGCCTGCCCTCGGGGTCTTGAGCGCGTCATCAAGAATCGTTTTCACTTCGGCGATCTTTGCCTTGGCCTTATCCAAAAGCGCCGTGGCGGTCGCCTGGTTTATTTCGCTAACCTGGGGTATCCCGTTCTGCTGCTGGAACGCCTTGAGGACCGCGTCGAAGTCATCTCCCCAGTCTCCACCCGTGTCGTCCTTTGCGCCCGGGAACCCGATCGCGAAGAGGATCTTTTTCGCTTCTATCACGCCGGGAAGGTTCGGATAATCATCCCCCACCTGGGTTCGTTTTATCGTCTGGTACCTCATGATAAGCGTCTGTGTCCTTATGTTGGCGAGGGACTGCGGGCCCACTTTTGCGCTTTTGTGGAGCGCGATTATCGCTTCACCGGTGTTGCCCCTTACGTTAGCGATGCCGGGGTCGGTCAGTTCCGCTCCGCCCAGGATCTCTGTTTTCACCAGAGGGTTGGTGTTTATGAACGTCTTGAACTCAAGAAGCTTTTTCTGGAAAAGCGTGGGATACTTGCTGAATATCAAGGCGTATTTCTGGTCCGGCGTCATTCCCGCTTTTGCTTCTTCAGGGGTAAGAGATATCATTCCGAACTTGATCATAAGCTGGCCCAGTTCGTAAACGAATACCATGGCCCTTACCGTCTGGCGGCCAAGCACGGTATCATCATCTATAGGCTGCACTATGTCCCCGTTGGCAAGCTTTTCCGCGTCAGGATACTTTTTCGTCATCGCGACCCACGCTGCCGGCCGGGTGCGGACAGACTGCGTATGCTCAAAGTGCTTTGCGAATATGCCGTTCTTCTTGCAGAGCAACTGGAAATCGTGCAGAAGTTTCGCGGGATCCGTCTGCTCCTTGATAGCTCCGGGCTGCTTGAACTTTAACGCATCAAGGACAATGTTCACATTGTAAAGCACGGGGTGCGCAGGATCGCTGAAATATCCGAGCACCATCGGAAGCAACATGTCCGCTGAGCCATTCACTATCAAGCTAACCATGCCCTGCTTAGGTTTAAGGTTGACCATCTTGGGAGTGAAGAAGCCCTTTTCCAGAGTCTTGTCCATAAGGTAGGGCGACTGGCTATCGTCGCTGGTCGAGAAATCCTCGAGTATCTGCATGTCGGGTTTTAACTGAACGACCTCCGCCGCTTCAGCTGTTGACGGCGCTAATATCCCCAAAGTGGCCACCGCCATGGCGATGTCCAGCAGCCTGCCCGGCACGCTGAAGGTGTTCTGAGGAGCAGATTTCGCCTTCTCATTATTGGCCTCCGGCTTCTGGGGCTGCTGATAATTACCGTTTACTTTGCTTACGTCCGTCATTTGGTTATCCCTCCGCCGTCCACACCGCTCTTATAACGGTGTTGTTCTTAAGATTTTTCTTCTTGTATTCGACGAAATCATCATAGATCTTCATGGCTTCATCCTTCGTCTTTGGCGCCGCAACAGTTGTCCCGTCCGAAAGCTTTCCGCCCAAAAGCCTTACACTGAAATCCGCGGTTTCCTTTAATACCCTGGCTTTATACTTTGAGTTCTTGAATCTTGTTTTGTCCGCGGCTACGGTAATACCTGACTCAAAGCTGGTAAGCAGGCCCGCAGCTGCCTGGATCTCAGGAAGAACGAAGTACACGGAAATTAAGCAGCTGAAACTGGTTATCACATCTTCCATCTCCGGTTTTTTGGTCGCGGTGCCGACACTTGCTTTGGCTGTAGTGTAAGCGGCCTCAACTTTAGTCTTATATTCCGCTTGCTTCGCTGTGCCGCTTATATGTGAAACAATGCTGTTCCTGAGATTAAAATCATGCACCCCTTTAAGCGTGGTCAACGCATCATTCCTTTGTTCGCTCACTATCGCGCCTGCTATCTCCTTTGAAAGAGCCTCATTCTCGATAGTTAATTCTTTTATCGCATTGCCGCAGTCCGTGCTCGAAGCAGCGTCATTTATCTTGTTCGTGTACTTGGTCTCCAGGGCCGTTATTTTCGCCAGTATCGGGTCCTTGCTCGACGGCAGGGTTATCGCGGCCGCGCTGTTCCTGAGCGCGACCAGTGTCTTGCTGAGCTCGGTCCTTGCGCTGCCCTGGGCATCCTCAAGACCCATCTTGAGCACCGCCTTAAAAGAATCCTCCGCCCTTTGTGCTGTGGTCTTCCTTCTCGCAGTGACCGCCGATACCTCTTCATCGTTCAAAGGATAGTACAGCTTGCCGTTCGGAAGAAGAGCTCCGTTGTCCCTTGCTCTCACGAGCTCCCTTTCAAGTTGGTCCTCCATTATCTCCCTGTTGTTCGGCGATTCCGCGCCCACAACGTAGTTCCTGGGCTTTACCACTACCTCGTTAAGGTCCTTTGTCCTATTATTCAGGCCGGTGCTGAAGCCGAACTGGAAGCTTACTGAGCCCCCCTTCACGGAATCGCTTGCTCCATTGTCCTTCATCCAATAGCCGTTAAGCTTTATTCCGCCGCTTATCGGCGAGTTCCAGCCTCCCATGAAGAATGTTCCCGCTATATCCGCGAGATCAATATAGAGTCCGGCATCTAACCTGTGGGTCACCTGATCGCCGGTCGGATTCACCTCGGCTATGTTGTTCACAATGTGTGTATAGTCCAGGCTTATGAGCTTTCCCAGCCCTACCCCAAACGTATAATCACGGGCGGCCTCTTGCCACATGTACTGCGAATTGCTCACTCCCGCCCTTACGGTGAGCGGCCACTTATTGAGCACGGATAACTTTAAGAACTCAAGTTCAACGTTAAGGCTCCTGTCCCAATTCTTGACCCTTGACCTGCCGGGAGAAACCGCAGCAGGCGCATCATTCGGATCGGGTCTATATATGTAAGGCGCTGACGGCCGCAAAGGATCGGGGAACGCCTGGTCAAACCTTCCCGCCACTGTATCCTGCTCGTACTTGCCCCAGGTGTTCTGCCCCCTTATCGTGTACCTTAAGGAATCGTTCAAGCCCTCATATGCTCCGTGCAGGGTCCACCTCTCATCACGGAAGGCGAAACTTGCGTCCTGCAGAGGGGTCCTGAGGCCGTATTCCTGCAGGTATTTTATGCCCGCGGACAATGGGCCTCCGAGAGTTTCCGTTACGTCGAACATGTATCCGAAGCTTCGCACGTCCGGGTCCATCTCCGTTGGTATGCCCCGAACTAGATGCCTGTTCACGCCTGTACCCTGATATAAGTAATCGCGTCTGTCGCTGCGCTCAAAATACTCCGCGTCCACGAGCGTGGTCGTCATGATGTTCTGGGAGACGCCCGGTTTTGACAATCCCATTGCCGCCATGCCCTCGTTGAGCGCGTATCCCAGACCACCCAAACTTAAGGCGGTGGGCAGGACCATGTTCCACTTATACGCCACATAATTATCATACCCAATGTAAGCAGGAGAGTCTTTTTCTGTCCGGTTGTAAAGATCCTTGTACCTGTAGTCAATGCCGATAAAGTTGTACCAGTTCCACGACCCGCTGTCGGAGAAAGTGGCCATCCAGTTCACGCCCAGGTTGTCTATCTGATATCCGGAAACTCCCGTCGCCTTCATCCTGCTGGAATCCCAGCCGTGGTTGAGCGGCTCGGTGCCGGTGAACCACTGCCAGTTGGCAGTTGGGGCAAGCAGCTTGATGTTCCTGTCCCAGAAGCCGTAGAAACCTGTGTTCGCGTAGCTTGGTATTATGTCGCCTACAGCGTCGTTCAGCTGTATCGTTAACGGGCAATATTTCTTGGCAGCTTCAAGCGGATTTATGGTGGATTCCACGTTGTACTGCAGCAGCTTGTTGGAGGCCGGGTCCTTGAACTTCTTCATCGTCCTGTAAAGCGCGGACCTCTCGATCACCGCTTTGAGAGCTTCCCTCTGGCCGGGGGTCAATGCGAAGTAGTTGAAATTAGTGATCTCCTGATCGATGTTCGGGACGATACCTTTCATCTCAAGCACCAGAGCTTCGGCGTCATCCCTGTTATTGGGCACCAGCTGCTGTTCCAGTGTAGCTTCGTCAGGCATTGCCTTATGGGTAATGGCCTTGTAGGCGTTCACCAGGGCGTTTTTGTATTTAATATCGATATCATTCGCCATAATAATTTCCTCTTACATATTTATCGTCAATATCCCCTGGAAATTTCACTGCATTGACCATATTCTTCAACTAAAATCTCCATCCGAAAGATATGGTGCTTGAATTAGCGCTGTAAGCAAGACCGTCAGTTGAGGTTGAGTACGTATACATCGTCTCCAGGCCTCCGAATCTTACCCCTATCGAGGCCGCCAGATACCCCGCCGTTTTCGTTCTCGGCAGGCCATCGGTGCCGAGCATGGCTTTGCCCAGGTCCGTAAGGCCCGCTTGTATCAATAACGGGATGGTGAACTTGAACGGGTTCTTGTCCGGGGACACGTCCCTTATGTCTTTGGTACCGAGCATGATATCCAGGTCGTAGCCCAGGCTGGCTTGAAGGGATTGCAGATAGTTCGTATCCTTATCAAGAAGGTTACGCTGTTGCATCGTCATGGCGTCGAGGTAGATCCCGCTTGCCGGGTCCACTGTCGCCGCCCTGTCCCACTGATATCTTATGTTAAGGTTCAAGCGGTTCGCGTCGTTATCCCCTATCGGGAACATCCTTAGGGTGTTTATCCTCAAGCCCACCCAGTAGGAATCCAGCCTCATGGCGTCCGGACTTGTCTTATCATTGTTAAGGAAGGCGTATACGTCTGTGTATTTTCTTGACAGCCAACCCTGCTCGGTGCCGACCTGAGGCGTAAAGTAATTCGCGAACGGGTATCTGTTGTCTTTATCGGTGTTCCATATTAAAGAAAAGAGGTCCATGGAGGCGGAGACCGTATGCCTGGATGAACTTACGGACCCTCTTTCCGCGTCCGCCGTAAAATCAAGTACCGAATTCTGGGGCTGGTAGTTCCTGTACGCCGTGGCGTTAAGGGACGAGTGATTATAGGCGTAACCCAGGTTGATCTTTGTGAACAGGCCCTGGAACATGGGAAGCCCGTAATTAAGCTTAAGGTCAAATGAACCTGCCCCGTTAAGGTCAAGCATCGGATACTCCACTCCCGATTTGTCCTTCATCCAGGCAGGCATAAGCGGGGTGACATTTGCCGGCGTTATCAGCGGCGCGGTAAGGTTCTTTGTACCCGCAAAATCTATCGCCCTGTAAGCGATAGAGGCTGTAAGGTCGCCCGCGCTGAAGAACGACGGCGCCATGGTATTAAGGTTAATATTGGCCGAGTATATCCACTCGTTGCGGGTATCGCTGTCAACGCTCCCGTTGGCGGCGGTAGTATCTTCTGTCCCGAACCTTCTTGAAACGTTCACTGACGAATACATGAACTTTCTCATGTCGTTCACGTCCGGCACCGAAAGCGATGCATACTTGTACGGGGCATCCGCCATGGTCATGGCCTCGTTGAAATTGTTATATGCTCTTGCAGTTTTGCCCGTGAGGTAATAGTACGTTCTGCCCTGCTCTGCTTTTATTTCAGAGAGGACCGCATTTATTTCCGAGAAGGTCTTATTGTCTTTCTCCTCTTTTGCTTTTTTGATGACAGCGTTGGCCTGATCGATGGCGGCGCGGAAGTAAATGTCGGCATTCGCCAGGTCGCCGAAATTCCTGTAGCTTATGGCTACCTGTTTCAAGGCCTTTGCTGCCTTTGTTTTGTCGTTCTTATCTTTCTTGGCGTTCTCTATTTCTTCGTCCCTTATCGTCTTCTTTGCAGTAGTAGAATAAGGGTCACCAGTTTTTATCCCCGCCACACTAATAGACATTTTATTTCACCAGGCCTTTTGCGTTAATTGACCGCTGCCACCGCCACATTCCCCTCTCTCTTATTTATCGGCAAAACCTCCCGGAAATTTCACCGGGGCACCAAATAATCGGTGCCCCGGAAATTGGGTTCAAGGCCGATACTTATCAGTACGTTTCCTGCGGATTATTCTTCGGCCTGTCGGGTTCAATGTTGTCAGATATGTACGCTCTCGTTGCATCCGGCGCACCTATACCCGACTTATCCTCCTGCCCGACGAACACGATCTCCGCTCTCGCTATCGGCACCCTTCTCATGGCGCGGGCAAGCTCCTTGTCGTATTTCTTCAGCTGATCATCTATCGTGGTCCTAAGGCTGGCCTTGTCGGCAACGGTTATGTTGCAAACATTTTTCATGAAATCCATGACAAGGTCGTCCATGCTGTTCGAGCTGGTAAACATCTTTTGCCAGTTGCCAAGCTTGTCCGTCTTGGGCTTGTCCTTAACGTATTTCCTCTCCTTGGCCTCAAAAAGCATGCAGAGAATGGTGAGCAGCTTGGGGTCCCTGGATTTGGGGTTCGCGGTGTCGCTGTATATCGCCTTGATCGCTGTTATCTGCGCATCAAGATCGCTCCCGTGCTTTTCTCCGGTCAAAAGATCGAGCGCGTCGCCAAAGTACGTTGCAGCTTTCTCAAGTCTATCCATTGCCCATGCAAAGTCATTCTCATCTTCTTTGGTGGTCGATATGTTCAGCTGGCCTCTCAGGCTAAAGACCGCGGGCTTGTAGTCTCCGCTTGTATCCTTTTTGCCTATAGCAACGATAAGATCGTCCACCGCTTGTATCTCTTTCGTATCCTTCTTAATGTAAGCGGCGGATGCCCTGGCTTCGGCGTAATTATAGAGGTCTTTCAGCGTTACCCCCTCCCAGGCTTTTTTTGGATCCGCCGGGTACGCGAGTTCAGCAATGCTCTTGCCGGTCATAAGGGTGAATGCGCTTTCAAATTTATCCTTTGCTTCGGCCGCGGATGTGGGCGTCTTGACCTTCCAGAAAGTCAGGTTCGCGACCAGTATCAGCAGCTGGGCTTCCAATGACTTGTTGCCCGCAGCTTGAACTACCCCAATGGCCTTATTGATCTCCTCTATTGCTTTGGAAACCTTTGAGCTGTCGGTCAACGCGAGCAGGCTGTAGCTTTCCGATTTTTGGGTGTCGAACGCCGCCTTGTCTATGCCAAGCGCAATAAGATCGGCATCTCCGAGGTTGGGGATAAGCCCCCCGCCTTCTATATATATATTCGTCGCCGTGGAGAATATCCCTTCATTGTTCTCGATCTTCCTATACCCGCCGAGGACCGCGTTCGCGGTATTGATATCGATCTGCCCCTTTTGAAGCGGCTCAGAGAATGACATTGTGATCGAAGCCAGTATTGCCATTGCCTTTACCTGTGCCGCAGTATCCCGGTACAGCACCTTTTCCGCTATATCGGGAGAGAGCCCTTCTTTTTTTGTGGCCTCGGCGGGTTTCCCCCTTATTATGTCGATAAGCGGGTCCGCTTTTACCTTTATTTTCTGCCCCTTATCATCCTTTACTTCCAATTCAATTTCTCCGCCTAAAACTATTTTCATGTACTCTGCTATCCTTGTCGCCGCTTTCACATCGCCTTTGTAGGTCATGTTGGAAAGCACGAACAACACAAGGGCCTTTTCCTGCCTGAGAGTTGAAAGCGTTGCGCCGTTCTCAAAATAAGCGTCGCCGGACATGAGGCTATGAAGCGCAATGGCTTTGTCATAATCCAGGATCGCGCGAGTAAGAGAGGTCGTGTCTTTTGAAAGTTTCTCGTCAAAGAACCAGTTCTGAAGCCTGGCTCTCCAGGCGTAAGCCTTACATAGTATGATCGCGAGCGACTTGTTCGTCGGATCAGATTTCTTCTTGGTTTCGGTGGTTGTTATGACCGTGTCCAGATAGCCCATCACTACGCCCTTCATCGTCGTATCCCTCTTGATAACGGATGCGTTCGCAAGCGCGTCCACCATGTCGTATGTGGTCTCAAAGTCCCTGTTGGCGATATAGTTCTTATGGAGCTCCAAGATGTTCCCGGCCGCTGTATCCTTGTTGATCCTCATGTAAACGGAGTTCACACCCATAAGATTGAGCACTGTATAGTACGTGTCATCAAGCTTGCACAACAGCTTTTCCAGCTCCTCTTTGTTGGGCTCGAGCGCTTTTTCCTTTAAAAGCGCGCTCAGCACTTCTGCCGTGTATTTTGCGGTCACCGTAAGCGTCTTGGTTTTTTCGTTATAAGTGATGGCATCCTTGTATTTCGGGTCGGCAAGCACCTTTATGGCCGCCCTGCTCATGCTCTTTACCTCTAAGGAAGGCGCCGGCAAAAGGGCCTTTCCCATATCGAGTATTTCCTTTGCCAGGGTCTCTATATCCGTTGCGTTGGCCCCTCTTTGCTTGTTCATGAAGAAGAGCCTCTTTGCCTTGGCCTCAAGCATCAGCCTATCCGCATTCGCCTTAAGCTTTAGCGCCCTGATGCCCGTTATTTCAGGGGGGACCGTGAATTTTTTTATCTCGGCTATAAGACCATCGATCTCTTTTAGTATCCCCTTTGCTTCGCTCTCGCTCACTGTAATGTCGATCTGGAGAATCCCAGTAGCGATATTGGCAATGTTGAGGTCGATAAGCTTTGTCCTGGCGCTGACAACATATGTATACGTTTCCGTTTTCTTCGTTTCGTTGTCATATGTTATTTCTGTTTTAGTTGTTACCTTGCCATTGGCATCTTTGCCATTGTCATATTTTGATTTTGAAAATGCACAGATAGCCCTGGCCTCCCTATAGTTTTTCTTGGCTATGTTAAAGTTGGTCTCGACCTTGGTCTTTTTCTCCTTGTTCTCGAGCCATCCTATCTGCTCGTAGTAGCTGCCCAGCTCGTTATAAAGGCCCACATAGAACGATCCGTCAAGCTTTGTATCGCCGCCGGATTTTGCCAGCGCAATGTCATCCTTGCCTAAATAAGTAAGTATGCCCTCCAGTATGCCGATAGCGGTGTTAAAGCATTTTATTTTATCCTCCGGGTTGTTCTTGCCCATTGCCTTGAGCGCCTCTGACCTTGCCAGCTCGAACTTTGCTCTTGCCATTATGTCCGTGATCGCCTTCGGGTCCCTTATCGCCTTGACCTTTTCTATGTTATCGATTATGTGCTGCGCCCTGCAGTTGGAGATAAGATAATCCGATGTTAGCCCCGCTTCTATGCATTTACCCCCGTATACCTGCACCTTTTTGTCCCTTTTCGCCTCGTTCCTTAGCTGCGATTCAAGCCTTTCGATCGAAAGATAGGGGAACGAGGTCTCGGCGAACGGTGTTTTAAGATTAAATGTGCCGGACGTTGCCGGGTCAAAATATTTGACCAGTATGTCATCGGCCATGTTCCAGTCGAATTCGCCTAGCTCTATGCTCATGTTGATCTCGCCCGCCTTGGCGCGCGCAGCCATGTCCTGGAACTTCCATTCCAGCTGATCGGGTTTTGGCCGATAAAGACTGTTTTTATACTCGGCCGAATATATCTCTTTTGCCTTAGCCCTTAAAATGTCATCGTCGGTATAACGGGCTTTCATCGCTATCAGGTCCGCCATGGTAATAGCGGCGTCGAAATTTTCGTAGTCGCTTTGCTTGTTTATTCCGGCAAAGGCCGTTATGGCAGCCTCGCACTGTAGTATCGCCGCGTCTATCTTAATAATTAGAGCCGGCTCTTCGGACTTGTTCACCTTGGCGATCTGTGCCACGAGCTTTGCTGACTCCACTCCGGCCCATGCCGCAAGGTACGCGATCCCTTTTCTTGATCTCTCCAGGTTCGCACCCGGTTCACCGCGGCAGATGCCAAGCTTGGTCACGAAATCGTTCTGCTCAAGTCCCTTCTTACAAGTGGCCCAGTCGAGGACTGCGCTCTTAAGCTTATCGTTGATCTCGTCGTCGGTAAATGCCATTAACGGGCTGCCGTTCTTATCTTTTTGTATTACGCCCTTGTCTGTCTTATACAAGAGCGCCATAAGCTTTGCTTCAACAATGTAGCTCTTGCCCAGGGCAAAGAAATCCTTCTCGCTTTCGGGAAGAGAAAGAATGATCTTTCTTCCTTTCTTGCAATCCTCTATGGCCTGTTCAATGGTCACTTTCGAAGGCTGGTTGTCGCTCAATCGTTTGAGCACAAGCTCGCCTATTCCCACATACGCCCTGCCGGCCAGTCCCTTTAGCTTTCTGTCACTTTCCAGCTGCAGCATTTTGCTGTACTCAGTATATGCATCGTCGCGGTCCGTGCCTCTGTCTCTTTCTGACTTAAGATCGGCAATATCAAGACGGATGTTGGCAAGGTTCCACTTTCTTCCTTGTGCCGTCTCGTTGGTTTTTTCGTCTGCCAGCGCTGTAAGAGCTTCGTCAATGGTCAATCCGCCTTTCCCCACGGTCTCTGTCTTGACGAAGGTCTTTTTTCTATTTATCGCCTCGCCCGTATATTTATCTTTGCCTTCATCTTTCACCGGCCCCGGATAGTAATCCGCGTCAGTTCCCCAAGTTATCTTTGAAATATCCATATTTCTTTCCCCTTCCTTTTTAAAACCCTTATATCCTACCTGATTATTATCGCCAAAACATCCAGGAAATCTCAGTCAAGTTTAATATTTAACTTGTGTGGAGAGGTCTTCCATCCTCATTCTTGCCTCTTCGGCGTAGCCGGAGGCCATAAGACCCTTGTAAATGATGAGCGCTTTCTTCGCCTCTTCCATCATTTCAAACCTCTTGGCGTCGGTGAAATTCGCTTTCGTGTCATTGGCCATCAACGCGTACAGGCCCAGCGAGTTGGCGAGCACCAGTTTTGCCATGACCTTGTAGCTTGGCAGAACAGTATCGTTCTTCTTAAGATGCACGAACATGAGCGCTCTCTGAGCCATTGTGGGATCGTCCTTGAACGCTATCGCGCTAAGCTCCTTTACTGCCTCGTCCAGCATTTTCGGGTCATTTCTTTTTTTTGCGATAAGCGCCTTCATCTTGGCCAGGCCTATCAATATTATGAATTTTAGGTCCTTTTCTTTTTCCTCTCTCTTCTTGAAATCTGGGCTTGTGATTATGTCGTATGCCGCCAGATAAAGAACGATGGCCCTTTGATAGCTCTTTTCGTCGCTCTTTGCTGCCTCAACGTCCCCAAGCGTGGCAAATGAGGCGGCTAACAGACCTCTGGGTTCCGTATTCGCGAACCTGGTGGTATCCATGTATTTGAGCAGCCACGGCAGAAGAACATTTGAGAATGACCCTATGTATTTTCTTCCGTCCCGAGAAGAGGTGTTGGCCAGAGCCATGATATTTTTGCTCACTCCTTCTGCCTCAGCTGACGTGTGCGCCCACAGGAACAGTTCTTTCAGCTTGTCCGCATAAGGCTTTAAGGCCTCTTCTTTTAGCAGCGATTCCAGGACCTTTTCAGTGAATTTCTTACCTGCTATGATCGTCTTTACCGTCTTTTCGCCCATTTTGGTCTCATTGTATTCCACGGCATCCTTATATTCCTTTTTGGCAAGAACCCTGATCGCCGCCGGGCTTATATCCGGCACCTCGATAAAGTCCAGGTACACCCAGTGATTAAGGATATCTTTCATCTTTGCCAGGGCTTTAAGGTACTCCCTGTCATCGCTGTGCACCATTTCCAGCTGTTCCATGGCGGCCTCGTATTTACGCGCCATCAATGGTCTTACATCTTTCGTCTGGTCAGCGATGATCTCGGGCCTGAACGCCTCATATCCCGCGAGCTTTTCTTCGACCTCGGCAAGATCTATTCTCATGGCCGACACGGCGCCCGGGAGAGGGAGATATTTTATATTTTTTTCAAGCCATTCCCTTTTTGCTTTTGCTTTTTCCTCAAGCCTTGCTTTCTCCACCGGCACCCTTACTTTTCTGTCCTTTTTCTGCGTGACACCTTCTATGTTCTCGGTTATCGGCGCCTCTTCATAAATGAAGGCTTCGTCCTTCTTTCCTGTTCTTTTATCGATCCCGACCTTCCTGAAAGCATCCAGCGAGTTGTTCACCACCGGCACTTCATTCTCTTCTTTTTTTGCTTCCTTTTTCTTGCCGAAAAGCAGATCATCTTCTTCCTGCTCCATCTGTTTTTTGGTCTTTTCGGGGGCATCGATCAGCCAGTTCTTCTCGTCAGCGCCCATACCTTCTTTGTTCTCGTTGAACCAGCACACCGCAGATATGCCGTAATATTTCGAAGCTTCGAACAGTTCGTTAATGTATTGCGGCTTTTTTTCGTCCGGTGACGATGATGTCTCACATATTATAAGTGGCTTGCCCTTGCTCCTGAGATACGGCAGGGACTTGCCGAAAACCGAGTTGAACAGAGGGAACTTTGACCCCTCATTTACTGTCTCGGTGCCTTTCCTGTAGCCGTCGATACCGATCCAGTCAACATATGCATCTCCCGGATAGTATTTATCGATGGTATTCCAATTCTCCGCTGGGTAGCTCTTGTTATTCGGGCACCAGACGAAGGTGGCGTTATCCGCGCCGACCTCTTTGAAAAGCTTGTACAGATTTATCCAGGCTTCTTTCACCTTTTCTATGCCGGCATCACCGCCATTCATCCATGCGGTCCACGGATATGTTTCTCTCAGGTTCATCTCGTGGAACGGACGAAGCAGGAAAGGCTTGCCGTAAGCCTTTGCCGCCTTTGCCCACATGAGCGCGTACTCATATATCTTTCCGCTCTTTTTATTGAACTGGTCATTGAACTCATCCAGATAGGTCTTGCTCGGATCGTTCGTTTTGAAAGGAAGCCCCGACGGCTCCCACGTTATCATGGGAATTGCGCCGGCCTTTCCCGCCATTGCGCAGAAGGTCGTCGGGAACGCGCTGTATGCCCAGGAGTTGTTCCACTGCACATAGTCCGAAAGTATTTTAGGCTTTTTACCCGTAAGCCCCGAGAATTCCTTTATGTCAGCTTCATATTCCCTTACGCTCTTAATGTATTGGTCGAACCTGTAGTTCACTATCAGCCTTGTTCCGTAAACAACGCTCTCAACAGGCCGAAGCACGTTTACACCCAAAGCCGCACGCACTCTGTCGCCGGTGTAATCAATATCCATCTCAAGCGGTGATTCACCCAGCCAGGCGCCGAAATAAGTCTTGCCGGGTTCAGCCTTCACCTTTTTATCGTTCGTCTTCTTGCTCTCCGTGCTTTTTCCGGCGGGAGCAGAGGTATCTGCGGGTCCGCTGATCGCTACGCTTAATATGTGTTGAATTTCCGACATGTTAGTTGCTCCCCTTTCCGGCCAGTTTCCTGATCTTGTTCTTGAACCAGTTGTTAAGCTGTATCACTATGTCCCTCGAGAAATAATAGTTACCGTCCACCCACTCGCGCTTTTCAAAGCTCTCGTACCTGAAGTTCGCGGCTTGCTGGTTCCTCTCGACGCGGAGTGTGACCCTTATGCCGTCCGCCACTTTCACGTATTGAGCTTCACCAACGAGTTGCGCGGAGTCGTTCACCTGAAGTATTAAATTATTATCCTTCTTGAACGGCCTCCAATCTTTAACATGCACCTTACCAAGCACCTTGAGAACATTGCCAAGCGTCGCGTTGGCGGACTTGGCAAGCATAGATCCCGGCGTCCACCCTCCCGTGATGTGCCCTACCGCGTTCCATGCCTGATACCTGTTCTTTGCCGTGAAGGTGATCACCCTCTGGTCCCTTTTCACAGGATCCGCCTCGATCTTTATTGATTTCTCCGTCTTTCCGTCCGCCGTTTTTACATCCTTATACTCTATGCCCGCCTGCTGCATGCTGTACATGGCAAGGCCGTCGAAGCTGGTCCAGTATCCGTAGAACCTTTTGACGCCCGTACTGAACAATTTGAAGTTTATAAATGGGAATATCCAGTTGAATATTATGCCCGAGAGGTTCGCCACAGGCGACGGTATGTTCGACAGGCCGGGCGACCAGAACACCAGCCCCGCGGTTAAGCCGATGCCGGCTAAGGCGGTGACCCTGTTCACCTCTCTTCTCCAGGCTATGCCGAGCAGCCACCTGAGAGGCGGTATCCCTCTCTCGCCTGCCGACGTGGCGTCCCAGGGCAGCGGCTGCCTGCCTCTGGCCAGTTTCAATGCCTCCACGTATGCGGGGCCGAGCATCCTGAGAAGCGCTTCTTTATACCAGATGTCCTTGTGCGAGTTCCTCAGCTGGCCCATGGGCCTTACGTACATCCCCAGCGTCAGGAACAGGTATGCAATGAACACAGGTATGTACATTTGCGGACATGCCAACGGGTTCAGCCCTTTGGGCAGCAGCTCGCTGAGAGGCGGATAGAGGCATGCATAGAATGCCGGCGGGATCCCATACAATAGTAAGTCCGTAATCGTGTGCCTCGGCCATAACTTGGCCTGGTTGATCAGCCACCCTACAGGTGACCTTGTAAGCCCCCTGAGGCCGGGCACCGGAATGCCGTTGATGGCGATATCGATACCGTTCGCCTTCATCTCCAGCTGGAAGTCCATCTCCACTTCGGGGCCACCCTTGAACCATCTGCGGTGCATTTTCGCCATATCAAAAAAGTCCGAGGGGCCTACCGCGCGGCCCGCTTCAACCGGTTGTATCTCGGTCTGCCAGCCGGTGAGCATGTGCCAGTATGTGGTGGCCATGTCCTCCGTTATCCATTTGTCGGGCTGGTGCACCGCCGGTGTCTGCACAACTTCTTCGTAGCCGTTCACGCCGTGATATGTGGTGACCATGTCCGGGAAATGGGTCTTCGCCTTTATTATTATCTCGTTCGGATCGTCCGGATTGTTATATACATCAGGCAGCTGGTCTATCTCCCTTGTCGCGTAGATATTCGCTATGACCTCTTCCAGGTTTTCCGGCGTGGCGTAAAAGGTCTCCTCTTTTACGCGGCCTCTGCTCAACCTGGTCTCATAATATGTGCCGTCCGATGCGCTGTCGCGCACTATCACGCCTTCTGTGTCGTATCTTGAATAATCCACCTCGGTCTTTCTGCAATCAGCAAAATTCCCGTTCCAGCTGCAAGCCGGGCTCAGCATAAAAGTGGCATCGATCTTCCCGTTCTGCTTATTTATGACCTCTACTTTATCGGGGTATATCTTTATCTCTTTTCCTTTATTGAGGGCCTTTATCTGCGCTATCTCGGGGTTCTGCTTGTAGAACCATACGACTTTTTCCGTATTGCCGATACTGTTGAGCACGTGGATCCTGTTCCCCTCCACTTTAATGGTCTTTCCCGGGTATTCGGCCGCGATGACGGCGATCTCCTCTTTGGTAAGCTCATGCTCTTTCAGCGCTTCCATGTAAAAGCTCTCCACGGCGCCGTACGCGTTCTGTCGCGAATACCTGTTCTGATAATCGAATATCTCCATGCGACGCGTATCGGGGTTATACCTTATATCCGCCTGCGCCATTATTTTGCCGTCAATTGACTGCACGTAAGGCCTGTTGTATCCGTTCGTAATGCCGGCCCTTGATTCCAGTTCGCAGGTGCCGCAGCTGAACATGCCGCCGAAGAATCCCCGTCCGGGCCCGATGCCGGTGGCTATCACCATGTCCGGCGCCTTCTTCTTCATCCATTCAATGATCACGCCGCCGGTGGTCCTGTCTATGTTCTGTTCAAGCTTGTCTTCACCCATTTCTTTCGTGACGGCATCAACAAGGGCTTTTATCTTTACTTTATCCTTGATGAAGCCGAACTGTGTATAAAGCTTTTGGCAGGCAAGCTCCAGGAATTGTTTCCCGGTCTTTCCCTCTCTCGTATAATGATCAAGCGCGTTCTCCAGCGATACCGGCAGAACGAACGCGCCGTACCACGGCTGCTGGTCTGATTCGGAACCCTTGGACACCGGTTCATGCGGCTCATCAAGAAAGAGCCTTCTTCCCATTTCATCAAGGCCGCCTTCAAGCTGGGTGTTCGCGTTTATCTGAAGGTTCTGGAAAAGGGCTATATTCACGCGTCCTTCTGTCTTGGAGCATTTCTTGTACATTGGTACGTTGTTCCTGAATACATCCGTAAACTCTCCGGTGAGAGGATCTATGGATATCGGGACATAGTCCTTGTCAAAGCTTCCTATAAATTCGGGGTTGCTCCAGGTTTTCCTGCTTGTTTCCTTGAAATAATTAACTTTTTCACTCGCTATCTTATCCCAGTTCTCGACGGTCATCTCCACGGTGCTTCCGAAAAGTGTGCCCGTTTTTACGAATGTCCTGCCGAACCTGTCGAACACGTCGCTCCTCGCGCCCGCTTTTATCCCCGCCCTGTAGCGGTCGCGGGAGAGCTGCTCCATAAGTATGTTAGCAAGCACCTCTCCGGTCGTTGCCTTGTCGTTCTCAAGTATCTTCTCAATGTAAGCGTCTATTTTCTCGTCCGCCTTGCCTTCGCCATTTACCCTATCCCTGATCTTCTTGAAGGATTTACTTAGAGGTCTTTTTATCGCGTTGTTCTCCTTCTCGATAGCCTCGACTATGCGCTTTAAGACTTCCTTAGTCACCTTCCCCGTCATGGGCAAACCGTCTTTTTCGAGCTGCGAAGATATTCCGCCCAGCATTCTCTTGTACAGGTCGATATCAACTGTCTTTGTGGTGCGGAAATTGAGGTTCACCTTGAACGTGAACTTGTGCTCCAGGTACTGATAGCAGGACGCGAGGTACACCTTCATCTGCTCTGCGTTCAAATCGCCTGCCTTTGCATTGATGGCGTCGATCCTTTGCTGCCATTTAGCCGCGTGCATCAGGAACTGCATGCCCAGATAGTCATCAAGCGCGGCGGCCTCGCCCTGCTGCCTGTTCTTGGTCTTATTCATCCCGGAATCAAGCCACTTTTTTGCCTGCGCCTGGTGAGCGTCCCTTATCTTTTCGAGTTCCACGACGAGTTCGGCTTTTGCCTGCTCGATCGTAAGTTTGCCCATTCTCCCCTTGGCCGCGATCACTCTATCAAGTATGTCCTTTGAAAATTTCTCAACCTCGGCCACGTTGCCTTCGAACTCTTTCCGCCTGCTTTCGGAGTTGCATTCAACTATCACGCTCTGCCTGCTGTTCTCGATTAGGGAATGCCCGAAAAGACTTCGCAAAAGCACCCTATCTTCGTTCGATATGTAGAGCACCGATGTGCATTCCGGGGCGTCCTTTATAAATTCGAACGGTATATCCTTTTTCGGATCAAAGTCCATTCCTGCTCCCTGAAGCTTGTCAGTCTTCGATGTCTTGTAATATTCCGGACCTCTTGACAGAGCCCTCAATATCATGTGCTGGAACCCGATCGTGGTGGGCAGCCTTACCGCGCCTTCTCCAACAAGCAGAGCGGCGGCCGCCAGCGTATTAAGCACGGTCGCTATTATGGTCACATGAGGAATTCCCAGCACCGCGACAGCTCCCACAACCCTGAAAGCATAATAAGCGTATATGCTCGCGAGAGACGCATAAGCGTTTATTACCGTGAGCCTCTTGGCGGGGTCGGTCAGGTCCTTTATGTCCTGCAGAACATGTTTGGGCACATCCACGCCTTTGGTAGCAAGGTTTTCAAGCGCTACGCTTACCTGTGCGAGCAGCCCGTTAAGATTTGTCCGGTTGCTGTCTCCCACCATCGCATTGCTCTTTATCAGCTTGAGATGTTGAAGGTTCTTATAGATGGTCGCTTTTTCTTTGGAGATATCCACGCCATCTGTTTTGATGTCCGCGTGAGTGACCGGCGATATGATCGGCGTCCCCTGAGGTGTGTTCACTTGAACTCTATTCATTGAGCGCACTGCCGTCGCCGGATGGGCCACCTGCGTCTTGGTTATTTGTCCTATCGGTCCTGATCCCATTGTTATTCTCCTTTCAACTATTCCCCTTCACTATATTTATCGTCAAAAACGTCCGAAGATTTCACCGCCCAATAAATATGCGCGCGGGATATCCCTACAGTTTATCGCCACATTTGAGAAATAATTTCAATCTTTATAAATTAATTCCATTTCGCTCGCTGGCAGTTAAAGAAGTTTCCCTCAATTTCATCTTCATGCCGACATGTACCGATTAATTAAGAAAATGTGAAATTTTATATGGAATGGTTCGATATATATGTGGATGGGAGAACTATGATCAACGTACCTAATATAGGAAGTAACGGGGGAACGAGCGGTTTCAGGAGCATACCTCCTGTTCCACCGGTCCCGATAAGGACCGCAACGGTCTCAATGGCCTTAAAGGCGCAGAGAGCCTTTCTTATGTGCAAACCCGATGCTGTCTCAAGGGGGCTTGCGCTGGACATAATGCGCGCCGTCAGCGCAAAACTTGCCGAGCGCGGCATACCTCACAGGATCGTGGCCCCAAAGCTCTTTAATATCACCCCTGACATAGCAAAGGCATTTTATCCTGAGCTGAAAGATGAGCTGTTTGCCAGGGTCGCGCCGTATATTACAGGCTCTCACCCTGACAGCCGTGTATATCAGGCCCCTGTCGTTCCCTTTATAGTAGAGGCATATTGCGACGATCTGATCTCGATACTTCGTTCCGATGATTTTATTGGTCCGACAAAGATAGACGGCAAGGTGCTCTCCGCCGACCCGACAAGAACTGAGAAATTGAAGAAAAGCATAAGATATAAATTCACTGTGGAAAGGAACATCGCCCAGATACCGTTCGAGCACGGTCCTTTAATGAACTGCGTACATTGCTCCGGCAATGCCTCGGATGCGTTAAGGGAAATAGGCATCATATATTCCCAGGATGAATTAAAAGAATATTATGAGCCCTCGGCGCTGGACGCGGTATTTCAGCGCACGGACGATCCTATTGCCCATCTGCGCGGTAACACGCTCTCGCTCCCGCTCCGCGATCTGGCGGGCATGGAACCCGTTTCGTTCGAGAAAGCCCTCTCCAGGCTCCTTAACAGGGGCAATTACAGGGACTTCTCCGCAAAGAACATGGATGATGTAAGAGGGCTTGCTGCTGCCATGGCCACCTCACTTGTAGAGATGTCCAGGAGCTTTGCCGCTTTTCCCGTCTAGATCCTTCAATTTTTTATCTTTATCCCACTGAAATTCCCGCCTGTTTTTGTCGATATATATATGTAGAGGGAAGATATAAATTATGAGCTCAAATTTTAACATTTTAAACAGCCTTGCGGTCCCGATGTTGGGGCAGACCCGTCTTTCGCGATTGATGTACAAGGCGAAATACGGCATATATAAAGCCCTGCGGGGTGCGCCCGTAGACGTTGAAGCAAGCAAGATCCTAAAGGCCCACGGCATAATCATCACCAACCAGGGAGCGTGGAGCTCAATTACCCAGGCGCAGATGCACTCGCTGAGCAGGCAGTTATCGCATCTCGGGCTGAGCTTCAGGACCGGCCAGGAACTGCTTTTTTCCGCGGAAAAGGGCGTTTCATTTGATGCCATATCATGCGCGTTCTCGTACCTCGCGATGAACAGGGTAAAGGTTTCGCCACATTCCATTCCCGTGTACGTGCGCGTGTCCAAGAACCAGGACATTACCACCACTTATTCATGGCACATCTCCCAAAAGTCTCTCCTGGGTTCGGCGGCCGTAAAACTCAGCGATGTGGTGATCCCCACCGGGTTCACCGCAAGCATACAGCGAAAAATGGACGAGCGGGGGATCGACCTCAGAGAGTGCCATCACGAAAGAACGCACGGTTCCGTAAAGGTGCCTGTTTCATATGGTTATGACAAGAGAGCGGTAAGAACCCTTACGAGTGCGCCGTTCTTCTCCCTAGATGAATACAATAACGGGAAATACACCCCGCTGATGAGGCTTATATTGGACGACGTGATATCGAACAGGAAAAGCATAGAGGTCCATTACTGTGTGCCAAAAGCGATGGAAAAGAACCTGATTTCTCGCGGTTTCCGGGTGTTCAATTTCAGGATGATAGGAGATCGGTTCTTTGAGATCTACCTGACGATAAAGGACGGACAGTACAGATATGCCGTCTGCATCCCGGACAGAGGAAGGGTTCTACATTTCCAGAAAATGATGAAGCTGCGCGGCGTGCCCGAAAATCAGGTATCCGTACACTCTTACACCAACCCCGCAAGGCAAATAAGACAGATCATGAAAAGGATAGCCGTATTAACGGGCATAAAGAAATTCGATGCCGTGGTGCTCGGGAACAGAGGAACTTTTCGAAGAATGATAATTACGCATGAGTTGATAAGATCACATCTCTCCGACATATCCGGCGTGCTTAACGATGACATCGTCCCGCGCTGGCCGAACGATCCGGATTTTAAGAAAAGGTTGAACCATCTGCGCGAAAAGTGCAAAAGGATCATCGACCAGAGGGCGCAGATCTCCAGGGTGGATATCAACGCCAGCGGCATGAAGGAATACGCGGACTTCGAAACGGAGATAGAGGAGCTTAAAAGGCTTTTCCCGAACAGCAAGGCCGTGCAAAGCATTCCGACCATCATAGGCACATTTATCAACTTCAAGAAAAAGTTCGCGCTTCACAAGTACGGCGACTATAAGAAGCTGATAGACGCCCTGAACGCCGCCGGACAAAAGGCGCACGGCACATCCCTGCACACGCAATACAGGATGCTTGCGGGAAGGCTTAAAGAAATATTCGAGATACAGAAGAAGGAGCTGCAGGAGATCATTGGGCTTGACCCAATGAAACTGTATGAAGACCCCGCGTATCTGCAGAACCTTTTGAGGCTGGATGAGATATTCGCCTCTCTGCAGTCGGAATTCCCTATAAACGCGGTAATAGATAACATGAGGATATTCAAGTCTCTTGCAGAGGTGGGCAAAAAGATCAATACTCCCCTCTTCAAGTGCCAGGTCGTGACGTATCTCGATGAGGGAGGCAACAAGAAGAACCTTCTTCTCACGGACCTGCCGTATGGAGAAACGGCATATCACCTGGTAAGGCATCTTGGAGACAAAGGCACGAAACTTTTCTTTTCATCGGGGATCGCGGGAAGCCTTCGAAGGGCCAGCAAGATAGAAAAAAAGCAGATAGTCGCGGTAATGGAACTTCTATCCCCGCACGGAAAGGTTGTAAAGACGGGCAATGTTTTCTCATACCTTTTGTCCGGCAAAAATGATGTCCTGCCCGTGAGGCATGCGGTAGTGGATGCCCCTTATGATGAGAGCGAAGACTGGATAGACGACGCTGAGGCGAAAGGAGCCCAGACCGTGGACGTTGAAACATACCACATCGCAAGAGGCGCCGCTGAATCCGGGGCATATTTCGGTTCCTTGAACGTAGTGTCCGATCTTGTTGAGATGCCGCCGGCCGGTGCCGCTGAGGACCAGACGATAGCCACGCAGCAGCTCAAAGAAAAAAGGGAGCTTATTGACGCAAGGGTAAGGATAATGCACGAGGTCATAAAGCAGCTGCACATCGCCGAGATCCCCGTAACGCTGAGGCACCCGCAAACTGCTTTTGTGGACCTTTATTCAGGTAAGATCACCACAAAATGCGGAGAGTTCAGGGTCACGTTCAGGCACCCTCACAAAGACAGGGAAAGAAGGCTTGACGACATCGTGACAAGCGTGAACAAGTGCTTCTCAAAAGAGGCGCTGAGCAAAGAAATATCCCTTCTTGAAGAAGAATATGACTGCATAATAAAAACAGAGAAAATGGCGGACCTTGAGGAGCACAGATAACGGATGAACGAGATATCTTCCTTAAACGGACCCAAAGGCATAAATCCCGCTCAGAAGATTGGCAATGGTCTGCCAATGAACGGCGGCGGGAAGCCTATTATCATTCTTATGTCAGGCTTCAGCGGTTCCGGAAAGACCACCGCCGCAAGGATGCTTGAGCAGAATTTCGGATTCCAGAGAATACCTCTATCCACCACAAGATCGATAGGCAAAGACGAGAAGGACGCAGATCAGAACCTCAGCATGCCGGAAGATACATTCATGGCTTCACTTGAAAAGGGAGAAATGATCGGCTGTGAAGGCGGATATGGTGCATTTTACGGGGTGAGCCGCGAAAACCTCGAGAAGCTCATCCAATCAGGAAAGAACGGCGTAATAGTGGCCGGAGCATCGATGTTGAACAGCTTGAGCAGCTATCTGGGTTCCAGAAATGACGTGATATTCCGTTCGGTGCTCATAAGGCTGCCCGGAAGTCCGGAAGAAAGGATAAGGGCCATTAAAGAAAGGCTGCTCTCACGCGCCAAAGAAGAAGGAAGAGACCCTGAAGAAAGGACAAAGGTCCTGACCCCGGAAGAGATATCCTCCTATGATGAACGCTCCAGGTATTACAATTTTGTGATAGAGAACGATGATCTCGGCAGGCTTGGAAAACGCCTGGAGAACATGGTCCTTGTGTCCTCATGGGACGCTCCTCAGATAACGGCGGGAAAGGTGCCTGTTAAGACAACTCCCGACGTTATTCTGGCCAGATACAAGCTGAGAGCTCTTTTTCAGAAGGTGGACGATGCCTGCAAGAATATGGTCATAACAGACCATAATTCGATTGAGACCGCTGTCAGAGGGGAACTCTCCGGCCCTCTGATGTCATTTATGCTCACGCTTTGCAAAGGATACCATTCAACAAAGGAGATAAGCGGCCCAATGTTAAAAGGATTAGAACGGGCGCATGACCACATCCTGCAAGTATGTATCGCCATTCTTCAGCCGCTTGAATCTCGCGAAATGATCGAACAGGACAAAAAGGGACTATGCCGGCTGCTGTTGTCCGGGGACGGCGTGAGAGGACGCTCAAACATAAGAAAGGTCCAGACTATCGCCAAAAGATTCACGCCGGCGCAGCTGATGAAACTTGCCCTTATGCATGATATAAATAAATTAGCCGACTGGTACATGCACCCCGAGAGAACTTATGAGCTTCTGGACAGGCTGTCTCTGTTCAAGGACTTGGATGAAGAATCCGGACAGCTTCTCTCGATCACTACCAGATACCATGTATTGCTTACCGCGTGTTTAATGCCGGACCTATCAG
>Ga0315295_10000155_pt1 | contig 57539 bp, 46 predicted proteins | sample YL17G14_0_MG_FD_204453 | JGI IMG/M metagenome (GOLD analysis project Ga0315295, IMG submission 204453) | Sediment microbial communities from Yellowstone Lake, YNP, Wyoming, USA - YL17G14_0 | ecosystem: Environmental > Aquatic > Freshwater > Lake > Sediment | place: USA: Wyoming | collected... | reverse complement strand
ATCACCACCACGTCTACTGCCCCCGACCTCACCAGCGTCTCGGCGATCTCCAGCGCCTGTTCCCCCGTATCCGGCTGCGAGATGTACAGGTTCTCGACGTCGACCCCGCACTTCTCCGCATACGCCGGGTCCAGCGCATGCTCCATGTCGATGTAGGCGCACACCCCGCCCATCCGCTGCGCCTCCGCCACAATGTGCTGGCACAGCGTCGTCTTGCCCGACGACTCCGGCCCAAAGATCTCCGTCACCCGCCCGCGCGGGATGCCCCCCACCCCCAGCGCCAGGTCCAGCGACAGCGACCCCGTCGGAATCGTCTCCACCACCAGATGCGACGCCTCCCCGAGGCGCATCACGGCTCCGTCCCCGTACTGCTTCTTGATCTTGGCGACTGCGTCCTGCAGCGCCCGGGCTCGGTCGTCTGCCATCCTGGTCCCAAAAAAGCACTTGTTCTGTCGAGTTTACCTGACTTTAGAGGGGGGTGCAAGCCGCAAGGCATGCTGGGCTGGAATGGAACGGCGGGCACAAAGGCCCGCCCGCTATGCGTCAGGGAAAAAGAAGACCCCGCCGCGCCGTGTGCTGCTGGTTCTGAACCTGCTTTCGCAGTAGGGTCCCGGCTCCGGGGCTTCGCCTTGGCCGAAGCCTATCGCGTCCCCCCGGTGATCTCAGAACCCGTTCAGTCGGTGTTGGCTCAGAACGTTGTGCAACATCACGAGCACAGCAGGGACAAAGCAATTGATACCACGTTCCCTCGCGCTTGACAATGGCTGGTGTCAAGGGTCTTGGAGAAGCTCATATCCACCGACGCGCCGGTCGATCCGGGGACCCGCTGCGTGTTTAGCGGCGGACGCCGAAGAGGGCCAGGATGCGGTCGCCGAGCGTTCGTTCCTCGAGGATCCGGAACGTGGGCAGGATGGATCGGAGCTCGTCGGGGGTGAAGAAGTGATGGGGCAACCCCTTCTCCGATCCGGTCACCGGAACCAGCGTTCCCGGCTCGATCTCCTCGAAGGCGTCCTCAGCATCCGGCTGAAGCGGGACCGTCACAAACAGCATCCCGCCGGGTCGGATGACGCGGCCCAACTCTGCGGCGGTGCCGCGCACGGTGTTCAGCAGCGCATGGTGGATCACCTGGGTTGAGACCACCGCGTCGCAGACTGCCGCCGGCATCGGCAGCGGCTGACGCATGTCCGCCCGGGCAAGGTGGGCGGCAAGCCCTTCCTGGGCAACCCACTCCCTGGTCATGCGCAGCGCCGTAGGGGAGTTGTCCAGCCCAAAGACGAGGAAGCCCTGTTGTGCGAGGTAGACGACATGGCGGCCACTGCCGCAGCCGAGGTCGAGGACGCGGCGGCAGCCCTGGTCGCGCAGACGCTCGGCCACCTCCGTCATCACCAGCGCCGGCGCGTCGTACACCCGGCCGTCGCGGCGGAAGATCTCATCCCACGGCTGTTCGTCGGCCGGTGTCGCCGTGCTCACCGCGGCTTCACACCCAACAGGCGCCGCCAGGCCGTGCAGCGGGCGGAAGGTCTCACTCGCGGATCGTCAGGTGCAGGTCACGCAGCTGGCCGGGCTCGACGAACGTCGGCGCTCCAGCCATCACGTCCCGGGCGGCCTGGTTCTTGGGGAAGGCGATCACCTCGCGGATGTTCGGCTCGCCCGCCAGGATCATGCACACGCGGTCGATACCCGGGGCGATGCCGCCATGCGGCGGCGTCCCATATTCGAATGCCTCGAGCATGTGCCCGAAGCGCTCGCGGGCGACCTCCGGCTCCAGGCCGATCAGCTGAAAGACCTTCTCCTGCAGAGCGCGGTCGTGGATTCGGATGCTGCCCCCGCCGACCTCGTAATCGTTGAGCACCATGTCGTACTGCTGGCCACGCGCTTTGGCTGGGTCGGTGTCGAGCAGCGGGACATCGCTTGCCATCGGCGCGGTGAACAGGTGATGGCTGGGATCCCAGCGCTTCTCTTCGGCATTCCAGGTGAAGAACGGGAAGTCGACCACCCAGCAGAAGGCGAGCACGTTCGGATCGCGCAGGCCGAGCCGGTCCGCCAGGTGGACGCGCAGACGCCCGAGGGACTCGAAGACCACCGACGGTTGGTCCGCCACGAACAGGAGCAGGTCGCCCGGCTCCGCCTGCATCCGGTCCAGGAGGGCTGCGGTCCACTCCGGCCGCAGGAACTTGGCGAAGGTCGAGCGGTGTTCGCCCGAGGCTTCGACGGCCAGGTAGGCCAGGCCCTTGGCGCCGAAGGACGCCACATACTGAGTCAGCTCGTCGATGTCCTTCCGGCTGTAGGCCCCGCACCCCTTGGCATTGATCCCGCGCACGGCGCCGCCGGAGGCGACGGTCTTCTCGAAAACCTGGAAGCCGCATCCCGCCGCCATGCCCGAGATGTCTTTCAGCTCGAGCCCGAAGCGGATGTCCGGGTTGTCCTTCCCGAATCGCTCCATCACCTCGGGGTAGGTGAACCTCGGCCACGGCGTGGCCAGCAGCTTCTTCGAGGGCACCAACTCCTCAACCAGCGCGGTGAACAACCCTTCGGCCAGGCTCAAGATGTCCTCGCGCTGAACAAAGGACATCTCCAGGTCGAGCTGCGTGAACTCCGGTTGGCGGTCCCCGCGCTGGTCTTCGTCGCGAAAGCAGCGGGCGATCTGGAAGTAGCGCTCCACCCCGGCGATCATCAGCATCTGCTTGAGCTGCTGCGGCGACTGCGGCAGGGCGTAGAACTCACCGGCATACAGCCGCGACGGCACCAGGTAATCGCGGGCGCCCTCCGGCGTCGTCTTGAACAGAATCGGGGTCTCGACCTCCCAGAAACCGCGGGCGTCGAGGTAGTCGCGGATGAACTTCACCACCCGGTGCCGGAGCTCGAGATTGCCGCGCATGCGTTCCCGCCGCAGGTCGAGGTAGCGGTACTTCAAGCGCGTCATCTCCTCGACCTCGGTCTCCTCGTTGACCGGGAAGGGCGGCGTGCGTGCCGGGTTGAGAACGGTCAGCGAACGGACCTCCACCTCAACCTCGCCGGTGGGCAGCAGCGGGTTCTCCATGCCGGCCGGCCGCCGGCGCACCTTCCCCTCCACCTGCAGCACCCACTCGGGCCGTGCGGCTTCGGCGGAGGCGTGCGCCTGGGGAGACGTCTCCGGATTGGCGACGACCTGTACGATACCGGCCCGGTCGCGCAGGTCCAGGAACGTCACGCCACCGTGGTCCCGGCGACGGTGGACCCAGCCGGCCAGCGTGACCGTCTGGCCGACGTGCGTCGCACGCAGGTCCCCACACGAGATGGTCTTGTACATGCTGCCTCCGCCGATAAGAAACGCGCCGCCCGGTCATCGTGCGCGGGCGGCGGTTGAGGTCGCGTCGATTGGGTCAGGCTGACCGTCGACGACCCGCCGCCCGTTGGTCGTTGGCGTTCCGTTCCGCAGGGCCGAACCGGGCCATCGAAATCACATCCTTCATCCAGGGATTGGGCGGATTATAGCACGCTGGCCCCGCGGCTCGCGCCGGATGCCCGGCCGGGCGCCGGCACTTCATTCCACTCCCCGGGCCTCAGGTCACCCAACTCCCACCCACCCACGGCGACGCGCACCAGCCGCAGCGTCGGATGACCCAGGGCGGCGGTCATGCGCCGGACTTGCCGCTTGCGGCCTTCGAAGAGCGTCAGCGACAGCCAGGTCGTCGGGATCGCCTGGCGGACCCGGATGGGCGGATCGCGCAGCCACAACGCCGGAGGCTCGATGACCCGGGCCGTCACCGGGCGGCATATACCGTCACGCAGGAGGATCCCCTGCTCCAACCGCTCGATGGCCGACGCCTCCGGCTCGCCCTCCACCTGGACCCAGTAGACCTTGGAGAGCTTGTGCGCCGGATCGCTGATCTGCTCCTGCAGCCAGCCGGTGTCGGTCAGCAGGACCAGTCCCTCGCTGTCGAAATCGAGCCTCCCGGCCGGATACACGCCGAGCACGGGCACGAAGTCCGCCAGCGTTCGCCGGCCGCGCGAATCCGTGAACGCGCACAGCACTCCGTAGGGTTTGTTCATCAGGATCAAGCGGGGCAAGGGATGTCTCTCAAGAGGACGGGTGCTGCGCTGCATGATCTCGCCGGAGAGACCCTCGCACTGCGGCGGGAGCGCCGTGCCTCCAACTCCGGCTCCCGAGCTCTCACTCCACCGACCGGAGCGTCACCAGATCCTCCGGGGTGTCGACATCGAGGAGGATCGAATCGTCCCAGTGGATGCCGGCGATGCGGTACCGATCGAATACGGCGCGCCCGCCCTTGTCGCCCTGCAGTTCAAGCAGGCCCGGGAAGGTCGAGCGGTCGAAAAGCACCGGGTTGGCCCACCGATCCATTACCCGCGGGGCCACGATCGGGGTCATCGTCCGCCGGTACTCGGTGAGCAGGGCGCGGATCACCCGATCGGTGACAAAGGGAGTGTCCGAGAGCAGGAAGACCGACGCTTCGATCCCCGGACCGCAGGCCTGGAGACCGGCCCGGACGGAGGTGCTCTGACCCAGGTCCCAGTCCGGGTTGGGGACGAACAGGACCGGAAGATCCTTGAGCGCCTTGCGGACAGAGTCACCTGCCGCGCCGCCGACAACGATGACCGGCGATAGGCCGGCTTCGAGGGCTGCCCAGGCGGCGCGCCACACCAAGGGCTTGCCGCGCCAGGGGATCAACTGCTTGGGCTGCTGCAGCCGACGTGAAGCCCCGGCCGCCAGGACGATCCCTGCCACGCGCCCGTAGACTTCCTTGACCGGCGAGTCCTGTGTTACGGCACCGACGACGGCCGCCTGCAGGCGCGGGTTCGCCAGGATGAAGCGGGCGATCGATCGACCGGCCTCCAACCGCTCCGGCGTGTCGGCTTTGTTCAGGAGCACCCGTACTTCGGCGCCCGGTGGGACGCCCTGCAGCCCGCCTTCGGGTGACCCCAGGAGCGCGGCCACATGTTCGATCTCGATCGCCGAGCCCGGCCGCAGCCCGAGCACTTGCGCCACTCTGTCCACGCGATGTACCCAGGCTTCGTCCAGCGGCATGCCGACGACATCCAGCCCGACAACGGGGATCACCAGATCGGCGAACGGCGGAATCACGGGCTCATGCGAGGCAGGCGCCTTGAGCGAACGGCCTCGCGCTCCGTCGGCTTCGATCAGCAGCGGTGCGCCTGCCATCGCCGAGGAACGCTTGAGCGCTTCCAGCGACGACAGGTCCAGCCCCAGCCACTTGGGTTCATTGCGGGCGACGCCGCGGGTGATCAAGACCGATCGATGCTCCTCCAGCAGGCTCGGGAGGGCGCTGAGCGAGGAAGCGTCCTGCACGATCAGATGCGACTCGGCCAGCGCGGCCTGGCTGAGGGCCAGCTTGGCTGTCGTGGTCAGCACGACGGGCCCCTCGGAGGCCAGCTCCGCCGCCAGGCGTGCCAGGGCGCTCGACTTTCCCCCCGCCCCGATGAAGGCCACGGTCCGACGGGGTGTGACCCGCAACGCATCAGCCAGACGCACCGGTTCGCTCCCCCAGCCGGCGCCGGATGTCGCGCTGCGCGAGCAGCGCCTCGAGCACGCCGCCGCCCACGGCCAGTGCCTTGTCGGAGATTTCCAAGCAGTAGGACACGTCGCCGCGGGGGTCGACATCACCGATCTTGGTGCCGGCCGGCACCGAGAGCCCCGGGTGAATCAGCCCACGCAAGACCCCGTCGAACGGCGCCCGCACCTCGACGCCTCCCACCCGCGCCACTACCTGCCCTTCGGCCAGGAGGGTTCCGATGTCGTGCTGAGTTTCGACCACGCCACCGGCCGGCGCCCGAAGGACGCGCCGCGCGGCATGACCTCCAACGGCTTCGGGGATTCGCGTGTCGGCCTCGGCCGAGCCATCCCACAGGACGCGCCCCAGCCGGTGGCCGCGCCTGGTCTCCACCACGACGTGGCAGTCCTCGCCGGCCACGAAGCCGGGGCCCAGGCCGACAACTAGGCCGGCGGCGCCGCGGCCCAGCTCGTTGGGCTGCTTGCGCACGCGCGCGTCGACCAGCGCCACGGGGCGCAGCTCCTCAAGCGAGTCGCACTCGGGATCGATCAACACCGGGATGATCCCGCGCCGAGCCTCCTCCAGCGCTCGGGCAGGCGAGCCCACGCGACGCCCGGTCAGGTCCTCCACCGAGGTCTCGCCGCGGAACACCGCCTCCGCCAGCGCCACCGTGCGGCGCAGGACCAGCGGCTGGTGCAGCTCCGTGACCACGACGGCGAAGCCGGCGCGATGCAGCCGTGCGGCCACCCCGGTGGCCAGGTCGCCGCCGCCACGGATCAGGACGAGCGGCGCCCAGGCGGTCATCCCCGGCCGGCCTTGAGGAGCGCCCGCTGGACGCGCTCCGGCGTCAGCGGAAAGCGGTCAAACCACACACCGACGGCATCGTGCACGGCCGCCACGACGGCCGGCGTAAGCGGCAGGAAGGCCATCTCGCCCATGCCGCGCACCCCGAACGGGCCGCGCGGGTCAGCGTTCTCCAGGATCAGCGAGTCGACGGTCTCCGGGACGTCAAGGATCGTTGGGATCAGGTACGTCGACAGGTGCGGCGTGACGACGTAGCCGTCCTTCTGGATGAAGTCTTCGAGCACGGCGTAGCCGGCAGCCTGCACGACCGCGCCCTCGATCTGCCCCCGCACCAGCTGCGGGTTGACCGCCTTGCCGACATCGTCGGCGCAAATGACTTGCAGCAAGCGGATCTGGCCGGTCTCGGTGTCGACCTCAACCGTCACCGCCTCGGCCACGTAGCCGTAGGCGAAGTTCGGATCGCACTTGCCCGTCTCGGGGTCGAAGGCGGAGGTTGGTGGAGGGTGGTAAGTGTAGGTGGCGATCGCCGGGCGTTCCTCGGCGCGCCACTTGACCAGCGCCGCCTCGGCCGCGCCGCGGATCGAGTTGCCGGACATGAACGTCAGCCGCGAGGCGGAAGCCGATCCGGAGTTACCGGTGTGTGCCGTATCCGAGGCGACGAGCTCAACTTTCTCGACGGGGACACCGATGGCGTCGGCGGCCATCTGGACCATGACGGTGTGCGCGCCCTGGCCAACGTCCGCGCCGGCGTGATGCAGCACGACGCGCTCGATCTCCGCCCGCCCCCGGACCTCGATTGTCGCCGTACAAGATTCTGGTGCGCCGAATGAGAACCCGACGTTCTTGAAGCTGCAGGCAATCCCCACCCCGCGCTTGAGGTGCGGTTCTGCCGGCGTGCCTGACGCCGCTGCTGGCGGACGCTGCCATCCCCGGCTGCCCTTCGTCCAGCCCGCGCGCGTGGCACAGGCTTCCACCACGCTGCCGATCGTGACACCGGGCGGGAGCGGCGTGCCCACCGAGAGCAGCGACCCCTCTCCCACCAGGTTGCGCATGCGGATCTCGACCGGATCAAGACCCAGCGCCTCCGCCATACGATCCATCTGGCCTTCGGCGGCGAAGGTCGCCTGGGGGCCTCCAAAACCGCGGAAGGCGCCATTCGGGATGTTGTTGGTGTAGATCGAATACGAGTCCACCGCCACATTGGGTAGATCGTAGGGTCCGGTGCACATCAGCGTGGCATTGCCCAGCACCTTGGTCGAGGTGTATGCGTAGGCACCCCCGTCCTGGATGACCTCCATCTGCGCCGCGATCAACTTGCCCTCGCGCGTGGCGCCCCAGCGGGCACGGATCACGAACGGGTGGCGTTTGTGATGCCCGAGGATCGACTCCTCGCGGGACCAGATGATCTTGACCGGGCGGCGAATGCCGCGCTGGTGCAGCCTCCAGGCCGCCAGCGCCAGGACGATCTGGACCGACATGTCCTCGCGCCCACCGAACGCCCCGCCGATCGCCGGATAGATCACCCGGACCTGGTCCACGGGCAGGCCCAGGGAATGGGCGATCTGCTCCTGGTCCTCGTGCATCCACTGGCCGGCCACCTCGACGGTCACACGTCCGGCGTCGTCGATGTAGGCGATCCCGGCTTCCGGCTGCAGGAAGGCGTGCTCCTGGGCAGGCGTGCGGTACTCGTGCTCGATGACCACAGCCGCCCGCGCCAGCCCGGCCTCGGCGTCGCCGTTGCGGATGCGGTAGTGGCAGAAGACGTTGCTGCCGCGATCCGGGTGCAGCACGGGCGCATCCGGCCCGCGCGCCGCCAGCGCCTCCGTCACCACCGGCAGGTCCTCGTAGTCGACAGCAATTCGCCGGACGGCCTCGGCGGCGATCGCCTCCGTCTCGGCGATGACCAGCGCCACCTGATCGCCGACGAAGCGGACCCGGTCCGCGTAGGGCCTGGATGACCCCGGGCCGCAAAGCACGGGCTGATCCGGCATGATCAGACCGTACCCGTTGACCGGCACGTCGCGCGCCGTCAGCACGGCCAGCACCCCCGGAAGCGCTTCGGCCGCCTGCGTGTCGACCCGCCGCACGATGGCATGCGGCCGGCCGGCGAACAGGATCTTCATCGTCGCCATATCCGCCCGATGGAGATCGCCGGGGTAGCGCGCCGAACCCGTGACCTTGTCTCGGGCATCCACGCGCGTGTGCGGCTGGCCGACTGCTGGCATCCTGTCTCCTCCGGATCCGATCGGGCGCTACATCGCCCGGCCGCGTACGCGCTGGATTTCCTGGTCCACGATGCGGCGCACGATCGCCAGGCTGGTGGCGTAGGTTGGATCCATCCCAAAGTACGACAGCGAGCCGGCGCCCAGGTTCCTACCCTTGCTCAGAGGGGTATCGGAGGCGTAGTGCAGCAGTCCGATGTCAAAGGGCGCGGTGTACAGATTGACGATTTCATTGTTGGGGTGCCGGCGCGGCCGCACCATCTCGCACACCGCCGAGAGGTACGGTCCGGCTTCCATCTCGATGTCGGTGTAGCCTTCGCGATAGAACACGTCCATGTACCGCGGCGTCTGCAGGAATGTGCCGCGGACGCTGACCGTCTTCTGGTTATCGAGCACCGTGCCGTAGACCAGGTCGTCGCTGATATCGGAGGCGGCGAAGCAGTTGTTGAATAGGTAGGTGTTCTGCGAGTGCTCGTCATGCACGACGCTTGGGATCATTACGTCCCCGATGACGCCGTTGAGCGTCGCCGCCTTGCCCGTGGCGTAGACTCCGCGCACCTCGCCCACGCGCGTGGCGATATACGACAGAATCAGGTAGGCGGCCGCGCCCAGCGGGTAGTCGATGTTGACGATCACGGCGTCGCTCTCAGCCAGCGACTGAAGCTGCGGGTGCTGCAGCCGCGGATCGACCCAGTCGGGCCGCAGGCGTCGCAGGTCAAGGAGCTGGACGGTCATATCGAAACCATGGCTGGCGATGCGGCGGATGCCGCACGCCTGCTCGTCCGCCAGGCGAGCGGCTTTCAGCGCCTGCCCTTCGGGCGTCTCCAGGCACTTCTTGAGCGCGTAGTAGAGGAAGTTCTCGCGGTTGGAGCGGACCTGTTGCGTCTCGATGTCCTGCCACTCGGCGAGCAGCTCGGCGTGCCGCGGCGATTGAAGGAACTGCACCAGTTCCGCTTGATGGCGCAGCGCGAATCCGCTAGCCAGATTGACCAGGCTGTGCGGGTTGCTGGACACGAAGTACACCGGACGATGCGCCAGGGACGGATCGGCCGAGAGCACATGCTCCCACCAGGCCTGTGTCGCCCGGCGGTAGTCGTTCAAGGAACCGGCCAGGAGGCGGACGCGCAGGTTCTTCGGCGCGGCGGCCATGGCCTGCATGAAAGGCCAGAAGATATCGCCCCAGGCGCGACGCAGGCGGTCCAGGTCATCCAGCTCGATGCCGATGCCCGCCGCCAGCGCCGCCAGCGGCTCCTCTTCGTCCGAGGCCGCCTCCAGGAAAGCGCGGGCCTGTTCGCCGCGCAGCAGGCGGTGCATCTTGTTCCACTCGATCTGGAAGCCGGTCAGGATCGGCAGGATGTCATCGATGTCCGACCCGCTGGCGATGTAGCACGCCAGCGTCGAGCGGCGATCGAAGAAGGTCCGCCTGCGGCGAGCCTTGGCCGCCACCGGTTCCCAGGTCTCCACGTCCGCCAGCCCATGCTGGATGAAGACCTCGTTGCTCTGGCCGAGGACCACCCTGTCCACCTGGGTGATGCACGTGGGCAGGCGCAGCGAGGTGTAGATCAGCGCCGACATGTCCGGGCTGGTGCCCTGGGCGCGCGGGTGGAGCGACGAGCCCATGCCGGCATGAACTTCCTCCAGCGTCCGCACCTGCACGTCGGTCGTTGACCGCAGAAGCGAATAGTAGGTGCGGATGTAGAGCTCGATCTCTTCCGATCCCGTGCGTGGCACCGTCCGGTCCATGGCAGCCTCAGCGCGGGCGCTTGTTCGCCGTGCGCCTCAGGGGCGGGACATCGGTCTCGCCCGGCTTGATCGGGAACGCCAGCGCGTAGACGAACGCCAGCACGCCGTAGCCGAAGATCATGAAGACCATGCCGATGAACAACTGGAGCAGCAGGCCGCCGGGCAGGAAGGTCAGGTACGGGACGTTGATCAAGACCGGAGGCAAATAGACCCAGTTCTGCGCTGCGTTCACACGGATGAACCAGCCGGCGCCGGCGTACCCGGCGATGGCCAGAGCCGCCAGCAGCACGCAGCCGACGCCGCGCCAGATCGGGTGCATCTTGCGCTTGGCATCGCGCTCGCGTTCGTGCTGCGCGAATCTCCAGGTATCTCGTCCCATGCTGTCCTCCTCCACCGGCGGGAACTCGCCCGCCGTCGATCCCTCGTCAGCCAGCGGCGGCCCGATGCTGCGCCGCGCGTTCAACCGCCTCGATGATGGTGTAGTAGCCGGTGCAGCGACATAGGTTTCCGGTGAATGCCTGCTCGATCTCGGGGCGGGTCGGATGCGGGCGTTCCTCCAGGAGCGCCGCGCCGGACATCAGGAACCCTGGCGTGCAGTAGCCGCACTGCACCGCGCCGGTGTCGAGAAACGCCTGCTGGAGAGGGTGAAGCCGGTCGCCGTCCGCCAGGCCCTCCACCGTGCGGATGTCCGCCCCGTGGGCGCGCGGTGCCGGGACCATGCAGGCCATCACGGCCATACCATCCAGTATGACGGTGCAGGCGCCGCACTCCCCTTCGGCACAACCCTCCTTGGTTCCGATCAGCAGCCCATCCTCGCGCAGCAGGCGCAGCAGGGTCTTCTCCTGACCGCCCCGGAAGGTGCGCCGCACGCCATTGACGGTCGTCTTGATCGGCGTCGCCGAGTCGTGGGTGACCAGCACGCGGGGTGCAGGTGGCGCCGACCGGGATTGGCGTCCCACCAGTGTTACAGGCGCCGCCGGGTAGCCTTCCCGCTCGCGGCCGGCCGCCAGGGCGCGCAGGCATCGGCCCACGCTCACTGCCACCATGTCCCGCCGATACGCGGCCGATCCGCGCAGATCGTCAATCGGGCGTGCCGCCTCGACCGCCAGCTGCGCCGCCTGCTGCACGATCGCCGGCGAGAGCTCCTTCCCGGCCAGGTACGCCTCCGCCTCCCGCGCATGCACGATCGTCGGGGTTACAGCCCCCAGCGTGATCGCCGCGCAACGGACTTGCCGGCCGTCGAACTCGAGCACGACGGCTGCATTGACCACCGAGATGGCCTGCGCCCGCCGCAGGGCAAGCTTGAAGAAGGTGCTGCGCGTCCCCTGCTCCGGTACGGGGAAGGCAATGTCCTCCAGCCACTCGTCCGGCTGCAGCACGGTCCGGCGCACCCCAGTGTAGAAGTCCTGCAGCGGCACGCGCCGTTCACCGCACCGCGAGCGCAGGCGCACCTCCGCCCTCAGCGCCATCAACGGAGGGATCGAATCGTTCGCCGGCGAGGCCGTGATCAGGTTGCCGGCAACCGTGCCGCGGTTGCGGATCTGAGGCGCGCCCACCTCCCAGCACGCACGCGCCAGGGCGAACGCATTCTCAAGGATGACAGGCGACACGGCTACCTGGTTGTGGGTCACGAGTGATCCCAAGCGGATCCAACCGTGCGAATCGACGCCGATCGTATCGAGCCCCGGCAGCCGGGAGACGTCGATCAGGACCTCGACTCTGGGACGTAGTCCGCGCTCCAGTTCGAGGATCAGGTCGGTGGCCCCAGCCACCACCCGCGCCCGTGCCCCGTGCTGCGCCAGGAGGTCCAGCACCTGGTCAACGGAGGACGGCGTGATGTACTGCGTCCACATGGTCCGTCAGGCTCCAGGTCGCGCGCTGGCATGCATCGCCGTCGCGGGGTGTGCCATCGATCCGCCCGTGCCGCCCCGGCGCAGCAGGATGATCTGCGCCAGGATGCTGACCGCAATCTCCTCCGGCGTCTCAGCCTTCAGCTCGAGACCGGTCGGCGAGGTGACGTGGGCCAGCGCCTCGGGCGAGACGCCGCGGGCGCGCAGCTCCTCTGCCGTGGTCTCCCATCGCTTGCGCGAGCCGATCACGCCAATGTAAGCCGCCGGACTCGCCAGCAGCGACGGGAGTGCCTCGACGTCCAGCGGGACGCCGCGCGTCGTCAGGACCAGGTAGGTGTCGGCCGTGATCGTGACGGCCTGCGCCAGCTCCCCCAGCGGGCAGGCGATCGCCTGGTCCGCTTCGGGCACGGCCTGGGCCGAGGCGAACTCGGGGCGATCATCGCACACCACCGTACGGAAACCCAGCCAGCCCGCCAGGTGGATCACGGCCCGCCCGACGTGTCCCCCGCCTACGACGATGACGGTGGGACGCCGGCCTACCGGTTCGACGAACACGTCAACCTCCCCTCCGCAGACCCCCGGATCGCCGTGCGCCGGATCCTGGAACGTGTAGTGCAGCAACTGCGGCGCACCGTCCGCCATCGACTGCACGGCCGCCTGCCGCACCCTCTCCTCCATCTCCCCTCCGCCGATCGTCCCCACGACCCGTCCATCGCCAAAGACGAGCATCTTGCTCCCGGCGTGCCGAGGGACCGCGCCGCGGGCGCGCACGACCGTGGCCAAGGCCGCCGCCTGGCCCGTGCGCTCGATCTCGGCCAACTGCTCAAACATCAGCCGGTGCGCCATGCTGCCCTTTCATGAGCGGCAGACGGCTCGCGCTCCTGGCGCGAGGCGCCTTGCCTTTCCTCGACCGCTCCCCGCCCCGCTCGTCGGCGGAGGCGAGGATCCAGCCCGCCTCGCGCTGCAGCCCTCGCCAGACGCGCTCCGGGGTCATAGGGATGACCGACAGGTCAGCGCCGCACGCATCCAGGATGGCATTCCCGACGGCCGGTGCCACGCCGTCCATCGGGATCTCCGCCACGGCCTTCACCCCGAAGGGATGCGAGGGCTCGATCGTCTCCACGAAGATCGTCTGCAGCTCCGGCATCTCGTGCGCGGCAAACAGGTGGTAGTCGGTGAAGTCGGTCTCGCGCGCGCGCCCGAGGGAGTCGTAGACCATCTCCTCGCACACGGCGTAGCCCAGGGCCTGGGTCATCCCGCCCTCGATCTGCCCTGAGGCGGTGAGCGGGTTGACGATCACGCCCGAGTCGACGGCCATCACCAGCCGGTCGACGCGCACCTGCCCCGTCTCGACGTCGACGGTGACCTCGGCGAACTGCGCCGCGAAGGGAGGCGGCGACACCGGGGACATGTAGGACGCCACGCCCATGATCTGCTCCTGATCGGCGTGGTGGAAAGCGTTCAGGGCGATATCGGCGAGCGAGACGCTGCGCCCATCCGGTACCCAGGCGTGCCGGTCGGCCAATCGAATATCGTCCGGGTTCAGCGCACGGCCCCCGTCTGTTGCCAGCATGCGTGCCGCCCGCCAGCGCAGCCGCTCCGAAACCTGCTGCGCGGCCCGGACGACGGCCGTCCCCGAGATGTACGTCGTGCTGGAAGCATAGGCGCCCTTGTCGAAGGGCGTGAAGTCGCTGTCGGACGAGTAGACAATGATGTCGTCGACCGGGACACCCAGCACCTCGGCTGCCTGCTGCGCCAGGACGGTATCCGAGCCGGTGCCAAGATCGGTGGCGCCGACGAGCAGGTTGAACGAGCCGTCGTCGTTGATCTTGATGCTCGCCCCACCCATGTCGAGGTACGGGATAGCCGTGCCCTGCATCACCGTCGCCGCGCCGATCCCGCGCCTCAGGTGAGGCTTGCCCGGCACGCGGTGCCAACCCTCATCCGGGTACTTCTCCGCCCAGCCGATGGCCGCCGCGCCCTGGCGGACGCAATCCTCCAGTCCGCAGGTGTTGATCGTCTCCGGGCGGGGTTCGCGCCCTTCCGACCAGGCCGTGCTGAAGGGATGCAGCTCTCCCGAGCGCAGCGCGTTCTTCAGCCGGAATGCCAGCGGGTCAACGCCCAGCGCGCGCGCCACGCGCTCCATGTGCCGCTCGACGGCCCAGAAGCCCTGCGGCACACCGTAGCCGCGATACGCCCCCGACGGCGGCGTGTTGGTGTAGACGATGTCGGCGTGGAAGCGGATGTTGGGCGCCGCGCGATAGGCGCCGTCCCCGACGTACAGCGCCATGGCTTTGTGCCCGGTGTTACCGGTCACCGTCAGCGCGTGGCAGCCGTAGGCGCCGGTGTCGCTCAGCACGAGCATCTCGTTGGCGGTGATCGTACCGTCACGTCGCACCCCCGTGCGCATGTGCAGGCGCATCGGGTGGCGCGAGCGCGAGGCGGTGAACTCCTCCGCCCGCGTGTACTCCAAGAGCACCGGCCGCCGCGTGGCGATGGTCAGGTGCGCCGCCACATCCTCGATCAGCACCTCTTGCTTGCCGCCGAAGCCGCCGCCGATGCGCGGCTTGATCACGCGTATGCGCTTGGGCGGCAGGCCCAGGACCGGGGCCAGCTGGCGGCGCACATGGAACGGCACCTGCGTGCTGGTTCGGATCACCAACCGGTCGTCTTCGTCCCAGTAGGTGATCACAACGTGCGGCTCGATCGCAGCCTGCTGAACCTTGGGGACCTCGTAGTCCCCTTCGATGACCAGATCGGCCTCGCGCAGCCCCTTCTCAACATCGCCGATGTCGATGGCGATGTGCGCCGCCAGGTTGCGGGATGGATCCGACTCGGCGAAGGGCACGTACTCCGGCTCATCGTGGAGCCGCGGCGCCCCGGGTTTCATCGCCTCGCCGGGATCCAGGATCGACGGCAGGAGCTCGTACTCGACGTCGATCAGCCCCAGCGCTTCTTCCGCCAGCGCCTCCGTCTCGGCGGCGACGAACGCCACCCGGTCGCCGACGAAGCGTACTTTCGAGTCGAGGGAAAAGGAGTCGAGCGGGCCGGGGATCGGATCGGATTGGCCGGCCGTGGAGTAGGCCACACGGGGAATGTCCTGCCAGGTCAGCACGGCGGCAACGCCCGGCAGCGCCCGGGCACGCGAGGCGTCGATGCGGGCAATGCGTGCATGCGCGTGCGGGCTGTGCAGGACCTTGGCGTGCAGCAGGCCGCGCATCTCGATGTCGGCGGCAAACGCCGGCTTCCCCTGCACCAGCTTGACGGCGTCGACTTTCGGCTCCGGGCGGCCGATCGACGTGGGTCGATGATCCCGCGGCGCCACCTGCATGCGCGGCATCACCTGTGTGCGCGTGGCCACCTCCGGCATACTGGACGGACCGGAGCGATCCTCCGGTGGGAGGGCGCCGATGTCGAGCGGCGCGGGGACCGGACCCTCAATCGGTTCGACGTCTTCGCCGCGCAGCACCGCCGCCGCCCGCAGGACGGCCTGCACTGGCTTCAGGTACCCGGTGCAGCGACACAGCACGCCCGAGAGCGCCTCGCGGACCTGCGCTTCGGATGGATTGGCCTCCCGGTCGAGAAGGGCACGCGCCGCCAGGATCATGGCCGGTGTGCAGAAGCCGCACTGGATCGCGCCGGTCTCAACGAACGCCTGCTGGATCGGGTCCAGCCCAGTCGTGCGCCGCCAGCCCTGCTGGGGATGCTCGCCAATAGACTCAATCGTCGTGATCGTGTGGCCGCCGGCCTGCGCCGCCAACAGGACACATGCGCTGATCGGTCTGCCGTCCAGAAGGACGGTGCAGGCGCCGCACTCCCCGCTCTCACACCCGTGCTTGACACCGTGAAGTCCCAGCCTCCCTCGCAAGACGTCGAGGAGCGTGGCGTCCGACGGGGCCTCGAGCTCGACCGGGCGACCGTTGAGGCGGACGCAGGTGCGCATCAGACCCCCACCTCCCCCGCCAGCCGCCGCACGAGCGTTGCGGCCACATGCGCCCGATACTCCCCAGACGCCCAGACATCCTCAGCCTTCGCGGAGGCCGCGCGCGCAGCCTCCGCAGCGCCGTCAGCATCGCCGGCCGCGAGGGCAAGCTCTGCCTGCGGGACAAGGACCGGCCGTTCCCCGAAGCCCCCCAGCGCCACGCCAAAGGAAGGGGCGCGTCCCGCCAGCCGGGCGACCGCTGCGCACACCACCGGTTGATCGGCCGGGGAGCGCGCCACAGACGCAAAGCCGAACGCACCTGGTCGTTGGAAGACGATCTCCGTCACCAGCCGGCCATCCATCCCGGCGTGACGCTGGTTGAGCAGGTCATCCAGAGACCATTGATCCGGGCCCGGTTCGATACGCACCTGGGCATGCAGCGCCAGCATCGCCGTCGCCACGGTCGAACGTCCTGAACAGGCGATCAGCACTCCCGCCACGCTGGTCATGTTGCGCAGGTTGAGCGCCGCTTCCTGACGGCAGGCGTCGATCAACCCGCCTGGGAGGTCGCCCGTCGCCTCGACCAGCTGCTGCAGCCTCAGCATGGCGCCCAGCCGGACCTGGTCGCCTTCCACGCCCAATCCGTCGAGACCCAGTTCCTGCAGGTCCACCAGGCGTGTGATGTGCCTTGCGCGGGGCGCGAGCGACGTGCCGCCGGCAAGTGCTGTCCCACCTCGCAGCGCTTTCAACGCGCCGGGGATCGTCGTGGGTCGCACATACTCGGGAGGCGTCATGTCCGCATCCTTGGTCGTCAGTCCGGGTACACCCGCCAGCCCAGGCGTTCGAGGTCCGAGGCATCGGTGAAGATGTCGGGGATGTCGGAGAGAAGCGCCTCAGCCTCTGCGCCCAGGCTGCCGTCCGGCAGCCAGATCTCGCCCCGCACGAACGTCAGCCGGCCACGACGACGCTCCAGCCGGCCGACCAACCGCAGCCGCTGCCCGATCGGGACCGGCTTGCGGTAGCGGATGTCGAGTTTGGCGGTCATCATGAACCGCGTGACGTCCCCTTGCATCGCCGCGCGGCCAGCGATCTCGTCCAGCATCGATGCCACGATGCCGCCGTGCACAACGCCCGGATAGCCCTGGTAGCGTTCCGGGAGCGTCACCTCGCATATCACTTCGCCTTCGGCCTGGTCGTAGAACGCCAGGTGCAGGCCCACCGGGTTCTCCACGCCGCACACGAAACACATGCGCGAGTTCGGTTGCTTGGTGCGCGCATCGTTCACAGGAGGGAGCGGCGCGGATAGGGAACGATCGGTCACGGAATCCATCCCTGCGTTCTGAGAATGTGAGCCTGCGGTCCGGAACCCTGGTCCCACCGCAGCGGGTCGGAGCCCGGAAAGCTGACTCCACGTGCACTAGTTCCACGGAGGCCTTCAAGCGTCTGAAGGCCCGGACGCGGCCTGACGCTTTCCCAGTGTCCCCGGAACCCGAAGTTCGATCCGCCCTTCATCCTGCGCTGCCGAACGTCTCCACAAGCAGCTTCGGGTCCCCGCACACATCGTACAGGATCGGGCAGGTAGCGCCTCTGCGGCGGTATTCGTCCACCTTGGCGCGCGCCTCCGCCGGTGTGCCGGACACCGTGATGCGCTGCACCAGCTCATCGGACACCAGATGCTTGGCGCGCTGGATCTGGTCGTAGGTAGCCGGCCAGCCGAGGATGGATTGAATCTCGGCCACCACATCCTTGGACACGCCGCTGGCCTCGGCGATATGCGGCTGCTGGGCCAGGTACTGCGTCAGGAGCCCGCGGCTGCATTCCAGCGCCTCCTTGCGGTCATGGTTCACCGAGCACACCACCAGTTGGTAGCGGTCGATCTCGTCGACCGAGCGCCCCGCCCGGCGCGCGCCGGCCTCGAGGCGTTCCAGCGCAGCCTCATCGTACTCGGGTGGAACGCAGTAGTTGAGCAGTACCCCGTCGGCGATCTCCCCCGCCAACTCAAGCATGTTCGGACCAACGGCGCCGATGACGATCGGCACGTCCCGGGGTTCGTGCCGCCCGTGCACGACGTCGAGCTCGACCTCGTCCAGATGGTGGAATTCGCCGTGGAAGGTCACCCGCTCCAGTCTCAGCAGGCGCCGCAGCACCTCGACGGTCTCCCGCATGGCGGTGACGGGCTTGCGGCGCTGGATGCCGACGTTCTTGGCCAGCGGATCCCACCAGGCGCCGATCCCGCACAGGATGCGGCCCGGTGCCAGGTCATCCAGCGTGAGAAAGGTGGCCGCCAGCAGGCCGATGTTCCGCGTCCAGTTGTTGATCACCCCGGAGCCGACCTTGATCCGTTCGGTGACCGCGGCGTAGGCCGCCATCGGTACGATGGCGTCGCGCACAAGGCGCGACTCGGCCTGCCAAACGCCCTCGAATCCATGGGCTTCGGCGTAACGCACCCAGTCCAGACCCTCCCGCAGGTCATGCGCGTCCTGTAGATACAACGCTACTCGTTCCATACCTTCGCTACCCTCACCAGGCCAGATTGCGTTCTCGGATGACCTACAACCGCCGCCACATCTTCGGGGCAAGCTCCCTCGAGCGGGCGGCGATGCGCTCTTCGTCCAGGGAGAGGATCTTCTTGCCGCGCATCAGAATCGCGCCGCGGCAGACCGTCGTGTCCACGGTCGCGTCCACCAGGCCGAAGATCAGGTGCCCGAGGAAGTCGTTCTCGTCCAGCGGCGTGGGCGGCTGGTAGTCCAGGATGGCCAAGTCCGCCGGCGCGCCCTCGGCGATCTCGCCCAGACGGAGGCCGAACTGGCGCTCGCAGATCTCGGCGTTGTTCTGGAGCAGCATCGTCGGCGCTTCGACGAAGGCCACCCGCGGATCGTGCTGGTCCAGGCGCTGCAGAAGGTAGGCACAGCGCATCTGCGCCATCATGTCCGACGACATCCCATCCGTCCCGAGTCCGACGAGAACGCCCTTCTTCATCATGCTCAGGACCTTGGTCACCCCGACGGCGTTGTTCATGTTGGACTCGGGGTTGTGGGCGACGCAGGTCTTCGTCGCGGCGATGGTCTCCATTTCGCCTTCGTCGATGTGGACGCAGTGGACGAAGAGTGACCGTTCGCCGCTGACGCCCAGCCTGTGGAGCCGCTCGACGGTCGGTACGCCGTACTTGGTCAGGGAGTCTGCCCGATCGGCCGCGTCTTCCGCCACGTGGATGTGGCAGCCCACCCCGGCGTCGCGGGCGATCCCGACGCACTTCTCAAGCGTGGCGTCCGATAGGGTGAACGACGCGTGCAGGCCCATCATGGCCGCGATCTGCCCATCACCCTTGCCGGTCTTCTTGATGAAGCGCGCATTCTCGGCGATCCCACCGCCGGGCTGGTTGCGGTCGGACACCTCGTAGCACAGGGAGGCCCGCAGCCCTGCGCCGCGGACGGCCTTCTCGATCAGGTCCAGCGAGCCATCCCGATATGCCGGGGAGGCATGGTGGTCAATGATCGTGGTGGTACCGTTGCGAATGCATTCGATCAGCGGGATCTGCGCCGAGAGCGTAATGTCCTCTTCGGAGAGCGCCTTGTCCAGCTTCCACCACAGCCGCTCGAGGATCTCCACGAAGTTCGACGCCGGCTCTCCGGGAGGCGCCATGCCGCGGGCCATGGTGGAGTAGAAGTGGTGATGCGAGCACAGGAAGCCGGGAAGGATGATCTTCCCCGAGCAGTCGACGACTTCGGCCTTGGGAAACCGTTCGGCCATCTTGGCCGCGGGGCCCAGGGCGCCAATGCGCTCTCCATCGGTGACCACGCTGGCGTTCCACATCACGCGATTGGTCTTGCCCAGGGTAGCGACGATGCCGTTCTCGAATCGGATGGCCATGGTCCCTCCTTTCTCAGCGGACGGATCCGCTGACGGAGCACCCAGGGGGCGGCTCCCTGCCGCCCGTCGAGCCTGTCGAGGAGTGCCCTCAGGCTCCTGCGGGCGGCCCGTAGCGATCGGCTGTCTATCTCTCCCCGCGGCGTCGTGCGGTTCAGTTCTCCACCAGCATCTCGAGCTCACTCGGCGTGCGCTCGCGCATCGTAATGGCGCCGACGAAGCACTTCTTGGCGCAAATGGAGCAACCGACGCACTTCGCCGGATCGGAGTGCGGCAGCCACTGCTCGTCGAGGGCGATCGCCTGGTAGGGGCAGCGGGCGCAGTTGCCGCACGACACGCACAGGTCGTGGTCAAACTCGGAGAGCCTCTTCACCGGAGTCAGCGCCATGAAATCGGTGATCGGGTTCGGCTGGGTGATGCCAATCAGCTCGCGCACCGAGCGGATCCCGCGTTCTTGCATCAGATGGGCTGTCCCTGACTCGAGGTCCCGGATGATCCCGTAGCCGTGCTTCATGACGATGGTGCAGAATTGGACGGTCTCCACACCCAGCGCCAGGAAGTCCATGGCGGCCTTGTAGTCCATCGGCCCGCCGTTGCCGGAAATGGCCAGCTTCTCAGGCACCGCCTTGGCCAGGGTCAGGTACGAGATCGGCGTGACGCCTTCGCCGCTCATGCCGACCACGACGCCCTCTTCCCAGCGCCGCCCGCCGCTGGCCCCACGAAACGCCAGCGTCGGGAACGTGTTGGCCAGCGTGATCCCCGCCTTCTTGCCCGGGTAGCGGTCAAGGACCTTCTGGATGGCGCGCAGGATGGGGACGATCGAGGTGACCGCTGCGGTCAGCTTGAACAGCTTCGGGATATCGGGGGAGCCCACGGCCAGGATCCAATCGATGATCCTGGCCGTCAATTCGGCGTTCTGCGAGACGATATCCCCTTCGGTGCCATCGCCGCCCTGCGGGCACGACAGCGAGTACTCAATCCCCATGGCGCCGGCAGCCTCGAGCTTGCGCGTGTTCGACTGCCAGCCGACGGCATCGGTCTCGTCGTGCCCGGTGACCGGGCCACCGGTGGAAGCCATCGTCAGCCGGTCGGGCCACTGCCTTACCAGTTGTTCGATCTCGCGGCATACGCGATCCAGCGGGTGTCCCGAGACATTGTCGCAGTTCCCGTAGGTGTGGGCGTCGAAGGCGAACATGTATTCGGACGGGATGTGGATCGGGACGTTGTCGAACGCGGTCTTCATCACGCCGCCGGCCCAGCCGGCCTCGTAGGCCGTGGTCATCGCCGCCAGACCGTCGGTGACCGGAGAGGCCGAAAGCAGATAGGGCGAGTGGATCGGCCGGCCGAAGAAGGCGCTTTCCAGGGAGACCGGGACGGGGGTGAAACCCGGAAGGGCGAAAACGGACTTGGTCAACTTCTCGATGACGGGTGTTTGCTGCTCCCGCAGATACGCGTCGATCTGCAAGGCGGCGTTCTTCCCGGAGGCAGACGCTTCCACCACGCTCTTCGGGCCAGTCGTCATGTCGCCGGCGTAGAACAAACCGGGTGCAGGGACCACCGGCAGCGCGGGCCGCATCCCAATCGCCACCACCACGCCCGTGATGTCGGATCGGATGCCTTCCGTCCCGGCCAAATCCTTCACGTTCGACGGATGGAAGGGTTTCCCGGCGGGGAGCTCGACCTTGATGGTTTCGACCCCCGCCACCCGGCCTTGCGCTTTACGTATCCGCTGGACGCGCACGCGACCGTTGACCTCGATGTCGAAGTCGAGCAGCTCACGGCGTTCTTTCGCCGTTAGGGGCATCTCGGCCAGCTTCTCCAACATGTAGAGCTCGACGTGCTCGGCGCCGCGCGCCTTGGCCGTGGCGGCGCAGTCCAGGGCGGTCGCCCCGCCCCCGATGATCGCCACCCTTCCCGAGAAGTGATGCCTGGCCGGTTCAGACAGCAGGTCCGCCATCTTGACCGCCAGCTCCTCATTCTCGATTCCCAGGCGGATCGGTTCCCACAGCCCGGCGGCAACGCACACGGCGTCATACCCCGAGGCGAGAAGCGACTTCGGGTCATCGACCGGCGATCCCAGTTTCACCTGAATGGAACCCAACGAGAGGACGAAATCGATGTCGGTGGCGAGCACCCTCTTGTCAAGTCGGTGATCGGGGATCAGCGCCATCATCCCGCCGAGCCGGTTGCTGCGCTCGAAGATGTCGACCGCATAGCCCAGCTGAGCCAGGGAGCCAGCGGCGGCCAGCCCTGCCGGCCCACCGCCGACGACGGCGACCTTCCGGCCGTTCGGCGCCGCGGCGGCGAACTTCGGGATCCCACCGAGGTTCTTGGCCATCTCGACGACGGTAGCCTGAACGCGAGGGATGTCGATAGCGCCGTCGAACAGCCGGTGCGAGCAGGCAGCCATGCAGTGGGTATCCGGGCACACCAGACCGCACACGCCGCCCAGGGGGTTGTTGCGCATGACCTCGCCGGCGGATCGCCGCAGGTCCGAGGCATTCCCCACACGCGCCGCCATGATGAAGTCGAAGGGTGAACAGTTGCAGGGGCAGGCAATCATGCACGGCTTCTCTTCGCAGTACTCGCAGCGGAGAAGCTCGGTGCGGAACTGCTGGACGGTCATGAAGTACGGGTCGCCATAGCTGTCCTTCTTCATGGAACGATCCCTCCTACTATCCGGCCAGCCGGCGGACGCTGCGCGCGGCGGGCCCTTGTCAGCTTGGTCCGTAGCCCCATGTGGGCTCTCGTCCGCGATGCTTCCTCCCACCTCCCGTGAAACCCCTCCGGGCTCTGCAACCACCCGGCCCGCTCAATAGCCTGCGTGCTTTGCCCTCCTCTGGTCAAGATCACCACCGACGAAGCTCAGGCCTTGGCGATTCGGAAACCCGTCCGTGCACTTCCCTTCGCCTCAACGAGGGCCTCGTGCGAAGAGCGCCGCCGCAGCTCCAGTCACCGCGGGAGCCCGAGATCTTGCGGCAGGAAGTCTGGCCTCTGAGAGCGGAGCAGGTCCAGATCCTCCGGCAGGTCAATATCAAGGGCCAGCCCCGGCAGGTCGCAGACCTCCAAGCGTGCCCCCGCTGACCGAGCCTGAACCTGGTGAAGCCTCAGACTTCCCGGTCCGAATTGGTATTCTATCAAACTGGGCGGCGCGCACAGCAGAGCGTTCGTCCCGTTGTGATGGCGGTCGGGCGCCACGACGACGACCGGCGGCGGATCGGCCAGGGCCACGAGCCGTTCAAGGTCGCCCGCCGTCAGTTTCGGCAGGTCGGCCGGCAGGATGAGCACAGCCTGCGCACCCTGCTCGATCGCCAGATGGGCGGCGGCCTGCAGCGCGGGGTTGAGCCCTTTGTTTCCGATCTCCTCCACGAGCTGGACTGCGCGGTCCGCCACCAGGTCCACGGGCCCCGGCTGGCGGCTCAGCACCATCACTTGAGTGACGGCCGACACCTGCCCCACGACCTGCAAGGTGTGAGTCAGCAGCTCCCGCGCCAGCAGGGCCCGCTGCTCAGGGGACAGCGACGTGGCCAGGCGGGACTTGGCTTCGTCGAGTGGCTTCACCGGGATGATCACCCACAGCGGCAACGTGCTCACCCGCGCAGTCCCTCCGCGAACTCGAGGGTCTCGCGGGCCAGCCGCAGCCGATCGCCCGGGGAGCGCATGATCGTGTGTGTGGACAGCACGCGCACACCCGTTGCCTCGATGGCCGGCGTCTGCTCCGCGTCCTGATGGTCCACGACGAAACCGGTGAGCAATCGCTCGAAGTGCTCGGCGACGGCGCGGGCACTGGGTTGGATGCCCAGCTCGCGGGCGATCTTGGCCGCCGGTCCCTTGAGCGCGCGCCCGCCGATGATCGGCGACACGCCGACGACGACCTTGCCCGTGAGCGCCGGGCGCAAGCCGGGAACAGCGAGGATCGGATCCAGGCTGACCCACGGGTTCGACGGACACAGGACCACGGCCTCGGCCGCGGCCAGTGCCTCGAGGACGCCGTCTGCCGATCGGGCGCGCTCGACCCCCTGAAACCGAAAGCCGCAGACAACGGGCTCGCAGTGCCTCTCGACGAAGTACTGCTGGAAGGGCAGCTCGCCATCGCCGGTCAGGACGATCGTTCGAACGCGATCATCCGTCATGGGGAGCACAGTCGCCCGCACGCCCATCCGCCGCGCAAGGTCGCGGGTGACGGCGCTCAACCGCTCGCCCGCAGCCAGCCGGCGTGTGCGCTCGTGGTGCAGTGCCAGATCGCGGTCTCCGAGCCGAAACCAGGTAGGTCCACCAAGCACGCGCAGGGTGTCGAGGAATTGCCACGTCTCGCCCTCCCGTCCCCACCCGGTGGCGTCGTTGGACAGGCCGGCCAGCGTGTAGCACACCGTGTCGAGGTCGGGCGAAATGTGCAGTCCAAGGTGCTCGAAGTCATCGCCCGTGTTGACGACGACCGTCAGGTCGTCGGGCGCGAGGATCTGGGCCAGACCGTTGGCTAGCTTCGCCCCGCCCACCCCGCCGGCCAGCGCCACGACCTTCATCGCCACAATGTCACATCGTCGAGTGGGAGCCGATCCGGCGCCGCCGGCTCGCTCTCCGGCCATCCGAGCACGATCACGGCCTGAGGTTCCCAATCCTGCGGCAGATCGAGTGCCTCGCGGACCGCGCGCGGCGCGAAGAGCGGCCCGCACATCCAGCACCCGCCCAACCCCTCGGCATGCGCCGCGAGCAGCAACTGCCCGCCGGCCAGGCTGACGGACTGCAGCGCCATAATGCGCTCGGCTTCCTGGCGGCGCGCCTCGGGGTAGGCATCCATTCCAGCCAGCGTGCTGCACAGGATGACCGCTGCCGGCGCCTCGACCAGGCGGTCGACGGCGCGCGCAGCCCGCTCATCGGCCTCGGCGGCCGTCCACCCATCGGCCTGAAGGTCGCGGCGGAACTCGGCGGCCATCGCCTGTGCCAGTGTCACTCGCCGCGCTCCAGGTGACACGACCGCGAAGCGCCATGGCTGGCGATTGTGGGCCGACGGGGCGGCGCACGCCGTGCGCAGGATTCGCTCGAGCACCGGGCGCGGGACATCCTCCCGCCGGAAGCGGCGTACCGACCTCCGGCTCTCAAGCCACGCCAGCAACGCGCCAGGCTCCAGGTTCATCCTTGCGCGCTGACCCGGTCCGGCCGGATACGAAGGGTCACCCGCACCTGCCCGGTTGGGATGGCGAACTCCGGCGTGCCCCGGTACTTGTGGCTCAGCCGGCGAATGTGGTCCACCGCCCCCTGCTCACGGGTCTCGACGACGGTGCCGCGGATCTGCACGTAGCGATACGGGTTGGACGGATCCATGATTGCCAGCGCCACCTTCGGACGCGCGGCGATGTTGCGGTCCTTGGTGCGCCCGCGGGCCATGTTCACGCACACATTCTCGCCGTCGATATCAAACCACAGCGGTGTGACCCGAGGGCTTCCATCCGGCATCGTCGTCGCCAGGAAGGCGAAGGCCCTCATGTCGTCGCGCAGCAGATCGCCATACGACTCCGGGATTCGATTCGACATTTGTGCCTCCTGCCGCCTCGTTCCGGGTGGTGTACGTGCGCCCCGCACTAGTCCTTGAACAGGTCTTGCGCCTCCGGGCGGATCAGGTCGTTCACCGACCCGTCGCGCAGCGGATACGGCACCCCGCGCATGTGGATCACCGGCGTGCCCTCGCCGGCCTGGCCCATCAATGCCGAAGCGGCTCCCGCCAGTTCGTCGGCGAATCCGACGTCGGTGGTTTGCAGTCGATAGCCGAACAGGTCCGGCCGTCCGCGCAGGTCGAGGACAGCCGGCACGCCGGCGATGCCGATGGCCACACCGACCGTCCCAACGCGCCAGGCGCGGCCGTGCGAGTCGATCACCAGAACGCCTACCGGCTGTCCAGGGGCCTCCTCGAAGCGCTGGCGCAGCCGGCGGGCGGAGGCATCGGGGTCCTCGGGCAGGAGCAGCACCCAATCGTTGGGCTCACCCCAATCCCCGCGCACGTTGGAGTGGTCGATGCCGGCATTGGCGCACACGAACCCCAACCGGTGGCGGACGATGATCAGCCCGGGGCGGACGCGCAGCACGTGGCGGCTTTCCGCCAGGATGGCTTCGACCAGGCGCGGGTCCTTGTGCGATTGCACCGCCAGCTCGCGGGCGCGCGGCGAGGGCGTGATGGACGTCAGGTTGACCAGCCGGCCTTCGGCCTTGGAGACCACCTTCTGCGCCACGGCGATCACGTCGCCGGCTTCAAGCGCTACTCCGGATGCCTGCAGGCCGGTAAGGATCGCGCCGGCCAGGTCATCTCCGGGGCGGATCAGCGGCAGGCCTTCGAGCGCGGTGAGGACAAGGCGGGCGGGCAAGGGATGCGGCTCAGGTGCGGCGTTCCGATGGTTCACCGGTGATGCGGATCCCGGCGCCACGGATCTTGTAGCGCTTGTTGATCCCCAGCAGGACGGATGTCAGTCCCTCGACGACCATGGCGTTCTGCAGCGGCCCGGCATCCCAGCCCGTCAGCCCGGCAGCCTCGACCAACTGCAAGACCTGTTCGCGGGCCATCGGGCTGTCGGCGCACACGAGTACATCGCAGGGAATGGGATGGTCATCGCCCAGGTGAACGCTGGAAATGTTTTGGAAGGCGGCTACGACCTGGACGCCGGCGCCCAGGATCGCCTGGGCTTCCTGGCTGGCGCTCCCGGCCGGCGGCATGCTGACGCGGGAGATCTCCGGGCCCAGCGGGACGGTGACATTGACCAGAACCTTGCCTTCAAGACCCGGGCGGAGTGATTCGAGGGTCGCGCGCTGCGCGCTGTAGGGCATAGTCAGGATGGCGATGTCGCAGGCGCGAGCGGCCTCTTGATTCGTCAGCCCGCGCACCAGCTCACCCCCAAGGCGTTCGTTGAGCGCCGAGGCAGCCGCTTCGGCCTTCTCAAGCGAGCGGGATCCGATGAGTACGTGGTACCCGGCGCGTGCCCACCGGTATGCCAGGCCTGGCCCCTCCTTGCCAGTACCCCCGAGGACAGCCAGCGTGAGGATCAGTCGGTCGGTCATATTCCTCCTGACAACCCCGAGCACGGTTCAGCCCGGCGGCACAATCCGCGCAGATCGATCCCACCCAGCCGCTGCGCGTCGGTGTGAGTCTTCGGATATGGGGCGTTCATTAGCGGGCCCTGCTGCCGATCGCGCATCCGAACCTGCCCGGCGACCATCGTCGCCGTCACCTTCGACTCGCGGAAGCCATAGCCCACGCCACGACGGGTTCCCCGGCGTGAGGGCGTGGCGGGATGATAGTCTACAAGGATCAGGTCAGCGTAGGCGCCGGGGACCAGACGTCCGAGAGGCGCATCGGGGAAGAACGAGCCGGCCAGTTCGGCGTTGCCCTGCCAGGTCTGCGCCAGCACGTTGCCCGGCATCCGCCGCGGGTCCTGATTCCAGAGCTTGTGGACCAGGTTAGCCGCCTCCCGCCCTTCCCACATCGCGTTCGGGGAACCGTCAGTCCCAAGCGTCCGGTGGACGTTCATCGAGGAGCGGCTCAATCGAACACCGCCGGCCGCGCGGGATCCCGCTGGCAATCGATGGCGTCCTGCAGGTGGCGCGGTGTCGTCCGGTGTTGCGACAATCCGGAAGGCAGCGCGGCCAGCGGGAAGTAGCGCACCTCGCTTGTCTCGCTGCTCGTTGTCAGCTTGCCCCCCATGGCCTCACACAGGAACAGGAGCTTGTACGCATGGAACAGCGGCAGCGAGCCTTCGACCCGGTTGGCGTCGTACACGCCGATCAGGCGCACGGCACGCACGCGCAGTCCGGCTTCTTCGAAGACTTCGCGCTCGACGGCGGTATGCGGTTCCTCACCCACATCGGCCCATCCGCCCGGAAAGGTCCATCCGCCATCGATGGCCTCCCGCACGAGGAGCAGCTCGTCCCCGCGGAAGACCGCGCCCCGGACATCGACCTTGGGCGTCACGTATCCCGGCTGCGCCGTGAAAGCCGCTCGCACATCATCGTGCGGCATATCGCCGTGTTCGGCGACGATCTCGGCCGCCAGATCGAGCAGCTTGTCCGCCCGCTCGCGATCGTACTCGTTGCGAGCGTAGTGGCTGGCGGTCTGCGCCAACGCCTGCAGGCGACGGGCCCAGTCGAGCCATGGGTGGTCGCTCATGCGCTTCCTCCCTTCGCCAGTTGAAGGGCTAGCCAATCCTGGTCCACCGGGAGACGGCGGATGCGCACGCCGCATGCGTTGTAGATGGCATTGGTGATCGCCGGCGAAGTCGGGATGCTGACGATCTCGCCGACGCCCTTGGCCCCGTACGGCCCGCTCGAGACCGGATGCTCGACGACAAGCGAGACGATCTCCGGTGTCTGCACGATCGACGGCATGCGATAGCGCGCCAGGCGATCGGTGAAGACCACGCCGTCGTCGACGATGAATTCCTCGGTCAGCGCACTCCCGATGCCCATCATGACGCCGCCTTCGACCTGCCCCTGCAGCCCAAGCGGATTGAGGGCGCGGCCGACATCGTTGGCGGCAATCACCTGCAGCACGCGCACCTCCCCGGTCTCCACATCGACCTCGACCTCGGCCGCCTGTGCGGCGAAGGCGTAGGCGAAGTGGATGTCACCTCCGAATCCAAGCGGCTGGGTTTCGGGCGCCCAATACTCGTACGCACTGCTCGGCTTTCTACCCTCCGCCCGCATCCAACCTGCCACGGTGCCCAGCGGCACCTGGCGGTCACCCACCTGAGCCAATCCCTCGACGAAGCGGACCTGCTCCGGCGGGCAATCCATGTGCTCGGCGACGGTCGCCGCGGCGGCCTGGCGCAACGCGCGCGCCGCGTGCAGGACGGCATTCCCCGCCACAAACGTCTGACGTGAGGCCGTCGTCGGTCCGCCGTCGGGGGTCAGGTCTGTGTCGGAGAGCAGGACACGCACGCGTTCGACCGGCAAACCCATCTCTTCGGCGGCGATGAGCTGCAACACCGTCACCAGCCCCTGGCCGATCTCCGTCGATGCCGTGCGGACCTCGAGGCGGCCGTCTTCGTACAGCTCCACTTCGGCGCCAGCCTTGTCGGGCGCGCCGCCGCCGAGGCCGGTGTTCTTGAAGGCCACGGCCATGCCCCACGCCCGGCGCCGCGCCGGCGTGCCCGGTTCCGTTCGGACTCGGAACGGGTCCCCGTCCACCCGGTGCCGGAGTTCCGCCTCCAGGCGGTCAATGCATTCCAGAAGCCCGACGCTCTCCGTCAGCCGCTGGCCGGTGTTCGTCTCCGTGCCGACGCGCAGCGCGTTCTTTCGGCGGATCTCGATCGGATCGAGTCCCACTTCGGCCGCCAGCTCATCCATGACCGATTCAATGGCGAAGCACGACTGCGTAACGCCGAAACCACGGAAGGCCCCCGCGGGTGGGTTGTTGGTGTACATGGCATAGCAGTCGGCACGCACGTGAGGGATGACATACGGCCCGGCGGAGTGCGTCGTCGCCCGGGTCATCACCTTATCACCCAGCGAGGCATAGGCGCCTGTGTCCCCGTACAACTCGGTCTGCGCCGCCACCAGCGTCCCATCGCGCCGGGCGCCCAGCGTCACCCGGATCTGGGTCGCGTGCCGCTTCGGATGCACGAGCAGGCTTTCGTGCCGGTCGTACAGGATCTTCACCGGACGGCCGGTGGCGCGCGCCAGGAGGGCCGCATGGATCTGCCCGGTGATATCCTCTTTGCCGCCAAACCCTCCGCCGATGAGCATGCCGATCACCCGCACCGAGGCTTGGGGCACGCCGAGACTGGCGGCGATCTGCTCCCGGTCGGCATACGGGATCTGCGAGCCGACGTAGACCTCCATGCGCCTGTCGGCCAGCGGCCGGGCGATCGAACATTCGGGCTCGAGAAACGCGTGCTCGGTGATCGGCGTGTGGAACATCCGGTCGAGAACGATCTCCGCCTCCCGCAGCCCCTGCTCCACGTCTCCCTTGCGCACCTTGATGTGTTTGAGAAGGTTGCCCTGATCGTGCAGGCGCGGCGCTTCCGGCCGGCGAGCCTGCACCGGATCGGAAACCACTGGCAGCGGGTCGTACTCGGCCTCGATCAGATCGAGCGCTTGCGTGGCGATCTCGCGCGTCTCCGCCGCAACCAGGGCGACGGCGTCCCCTACCGTGCGCACCTTCTCGCCCACGCCGACCAAGACGGGCCAGTCACGGACAACGATCCCGTGCCGGCGCTCGCCCGGTATGTCCTCGGCCGCGAGAACGGCGAGCACTCCGGGCAGACGCTGCGCCTTGGAGACGTCCAGACGCCGCAGCGTGGCATGCGGGACGCCGGCGCGCAACGCGCGTCCGTGAAGCATGTCCGCGAAGACCAGGTCATCGGTGAAGACCGCCCGGCCCGTCACCTTGGGAAGGGAGTCCGGGCGAGCCTGCGTGCTGCCGATGACGCGCCCACCCGGCCACGTGACGCCCGTGGGACCGGCCACGGCCTCCCCTGTTCGCAGACTTCGAGCCGCAGCCATGATGGCGCGCTCGATGGTCGGGTAGCCTGCGCAGCGGCACAGCGTGTCCTTCAAGGCCGTGCGGATCGTTTCCGGCGAGGGATCGGGGTTCCGCTCTAGCAGCGCCGCGGCGGTCATGATCTGCCCCGGAATGCAGAACCCGCACTGGACCGCCCCGTGCTCGACAAAGGCGGTCTGCAGCGGATGCAGCGTCTCACCCACAGCAAGACCCTCGATGGTCAGCACCGCCTTCCCTTGAGCCCTGAGGGCCGGGTAGGAGCACGAGAGCACCGGCAGGTCGTCGACCAGCACGGTGCACGCCCCGCATTCCGCTTCGTTACAGCCGATCTTCGTCCCGGTCAGGCCCAGGCGCTCCCGCAGCACATCCGACAGCATATCCGCCGGCCCACACTCGACCTGCACAAAGGTGCGATTGACCGTCAGCTGCAGAGGCACCAGGCCGCTCATGCGGACGCCTCTGGCAGCCGGCGCGCGTCCTGCAGCGCCGCGGGCAGCGTGCGACCTAAGAGCACCGCCAACAGGTGCCTGCGATAGTCCGCCGTGGCGCGATGTGCGCTCGAACGGAGCCGGCTGTCCGCCCCCACCGCCGCCTCAACGGCGGGGTAGTCCACGTCATCTGCATGCTGTCCGCGCAGCGCCTCTTCGGCCGAGCGCGCGCGCTGCGGCCGAGGCGCGCTCGGGCCGGCTGCCAGCCGCGCATCCTGGATCAATCCATCCGCCGTCAGACGGACCCAGACCGCCATATTCAGGATGGCGATCGCTACGCCCTGTGGCCGCATCACGCGGCGGAACGCCGACCCTTCGCCCGGTTGCCGGACGGGCAGGTAGAAGCCGACGACGATCGTCGTGGCGCGGTCGAAGGTCGTTTCACCCGGGCCGGCGAAAAGTGATTCGATGGCGACGAGACGCCTCCCGCTGGCGGTGGCCAGCTCGGCTTGTGCTCCCAGCGCCAGCAGGGCGATGGTCGCGTCCGCCGCCGGCAGCGCGTGGGCGACGTTGCCTCCCAGAGTGGCGACATTGCGCACCTGCGGCCCACCAATCAGGGAGCAGGCTTCGGCCAGGCAGTTTGCCTGGGAGGCGACGCGGGGATCGGTCAGCAGCTCGGTGTGCGTCACGGCCGCGCCGATGAACAGGCCATTCCCGTCCGTTCGCACCTGGCGCAATTCCGGGAGGCGCGTGACGTCGATCAGCGTGTCCACCGGGGGTTGACGGCCTTGCTGCAAGTCGAGCAGCAGGTCGGTGCCTCCGGCAACCAGGCGCGCCGGTCCCGGCGCTGTCCGCAGTGCGGCCAGCGCTTCGTCAAGGCTTCGGGGCGTTACGTACGTCCGCCAGTAGGTCATCGCAACGAGGGTAAGGGAGGGACCGGGTGGCGCTTGTCGATGAGCGAGGGTGCTCAACGCCGTCGCAGGACCACCCTGCGGCGACCCCCATCCCGAGGCTGCGGGGATTCTAGCATGGGCACCTGTGCCGGACAAGCACACGCCGCATCTCGCCGGACGTCCCGACCTGACAGGTGGCGAAGCCACCCGTCAGGCCGTGGGTCGCCCCCCTCCACCCACTCAGTTCTCCCCGACGGAGCCGACGCAACGGACCCTCGGATGCCCAGCGTGCTCAGTTGTCCGCCTCCAGCTCAGCCCTCAGCCTATGGGCGGCGTTGCTACATCAATCCCCGGATTGGTTTCCTCGCGTGCAGCCGGCGCGTGATTCTCCTCGGGCCTGGCGCATGACAGCCGCGCTTGCCTGCGGCGTTCTCTTCGCGTAGAGTGGAGACACGATCGCACGGAGCATGCCCGGTGCGGACGCCTCCTCGACCAATCACGGACTCCACGGAGACGGAATGACCATGGCCTTCGCTCAGCGCACGGAGAGCCTTCGCCTGGAAGGCGCGTATCAGGTCCTGGCCCGCGCTCAGGAACTGGAAGCACGCGGCCAGGACATCATCCATCTGGAGATTGGCGAGCCCGACTTCCCAACCCCGGACAACATCTCGCAAGCCGCAGCGGACGCCATCGCCCTGGGCAAGACACACTACAACCCCTCGGCCGGCGTGCGTGAGCTGCGGGCGGCCATCGCCGAGGATGCCGGCCGGCGACGTGGACTTACCTTCCGTCCGGAGCAGGTGATCGTCAGCCCGGGCGCTAAGCCCAACTTGTTCTTCCCCGCGCTGGCGCTGGTGAATCCGGGTGACGAGGTGATCTACCCGGACCCCGGCTTCCCGACCTACGAGGCGATGATCAGGGTGACGGGAGGCATCGGCCGTCCGGTGCCGTTGTTGGAGTCGAACGGGTTCTCGATCGACCGGGACAGCCTGGCGCGGCTGGTCAATGCCCGCACGCGCCTGATCATCTTGAATTCACCGGGCAACCCGACCGGCGGGGTGATCCCGCAGGCGGATCTCGAGTTCGTCGCCGAGCTCGCCCAGCGGCATGACTGCTGGGTCCTGTCGGATGAGATCTACTCGCGCATCACCTTCGAGGGCCGGCCGGTGCCAACGATCGCGGCGCTGCCCGGCATGCGCGAGCGCACCATCCTGCTCGACGGGTTCTCCAAGACCTACGCCATGACCGGCTGGCGCCTGGGGTATGGCATCATGCCCGAGCCGCTGGCCGAGCGCGTCAGCCTGCTGCTTAACCACGGCGTGGGCTGCACGGCGCACTTCACCCAGATCGCCGGCATCGAGGCGCTCAAGGGCCCTCAGGACTCGGTGGACCGGATGGTGGCCGAGTTCCACCGGCGCCGCGACCGGATCGTCGATGGATTGTCCCGCCTGCGCGGCGTCCGCTGCCGCAAACCGGAAGGCGCGTTCTACGCCTTCCCCAACATCGAGGGCACCGGCCTGTCGTGCGACGCGTTCGCGGCCCGCATGCTCGAGGGCGGCGTGGCGCTTCTCCCCGGCACGGCCTTCGGTGAGCACGGCGCAGGCTACGTCCGCCTGGCGTTCACCAACTCCATGGACAACATCGATCGGGCCCTGGAGCGGATGGACGGGGTGTTGCGCAGACTCTAGACCACGTCTGGATTGCCAGCCTCGAATCGCAGGCGGTCCGTGCGGGCCGCCTTGCTATTCTCGGCTGCGCGCGAACCTAAAGAATCGGCGCGAAGGGCTGGCGGCGTAGGAACGTGCCCATCCCGGCGTGACCCAGCCATCGCTCCCCGTCCACGATGAGCTGCCCGCGCAGGTAGACCTTCTCTGGGAACCCGTGCAGCTCCCAGCCCTCATACAGGTTGTAGTCCGTCCGGTGCTGGGCATGGGTGACGCCATAGGCCAAGCGTCGCTCGGGATCCCAGATGACGACATCGGCGTCCGACCCCGGCGCGATCGCCCCCTTGCGCGGGTACAGGCCGAAGATCCTCGCCGGATTCGTCGAGGTCAGCGCCACGAACTGGCTGGCTGTGATCCGTCCCTGCACCACGCCCGTCGTCCATAGGACCGGCATCCGGTCACCGACACCCGGCACACCGTTGGGGATCTTGCTGAAGTCGCCGCGGCCGAGTTCCTTTCCAGGGATGGCCACCGGCCGGCCTTCGTACAGGATCGGGCGGGTGCCGTCGTAGAAGAAGGGGCAGTGATCGGTGGCCACGACCTGCATCGATCCGTCGGTCAGGCCGCCCCACAGCGCAGCGTTGTCCTCGGCTGAGCGCATCGGCGGGGAACAGATCCACTTGGCGCCGTCCTCGCGGCGCAGGTCGTCGACGGTGAAGAACAAGTACGGAGGACACGTTTCCCCCATGACCGGCACGCCGCGCGCCCGCCCAAACCGCAATTGATCGAGCTCGCCAGCGACGTTCATGTGGACCAGGTAGAGCGGCGCCTGCGCCTGGGCGGCAAGGGCGATGCCGCGCAACGCCGCCTCGACCTCTCCCCAGGCTGGGCGCGTGTGCGCGTGCCACTCGGGCGTGCAATGTCCGGCGGCCAGCGCCTCGGCCACGAGAACCTCGATCACGTCGCCGTTCTCGGCGTGCAGCATAGTAAGCATGCCGTGCTTCCCGCCCACCCGCATCACCTGGAAGATTTCTCCGTCGGGCAGCCGCATGCGGTTGTTGTAAGCCGTGAAGACCTTGAGGGTCGTCACGCCTTCGTCGACCAGGCGCGGGATTTCATCCAGCGTCTCCGGCGCCAGGCGCGTGATGTTCATGTGAAAGCCGAAATCGACGGCTGCCTTGCCGTCGGCCTTGGCGTGCCATGCCTGCAGACCCTGACGTAGGGCCCCGGTGTCCGGCTGGGGTACGAAGTCGATGACCGTGGTCGTGCCCCCGAACGCGGCCGCCTTGTGCCCGGTGTAGTGATCGTCGGAGGAGACCGTGCCGAACATCGGCAGGTCGAAGTGGGTGTGTGGATCGACGCCGCCCGGCAGGATCAGCTTGCCGGAAGCCTCGACCACGGCGGCGTCCGGGGCGTGGAGCGCGCTCCCCACTTGCTTCACGCGCTCACCCTCGATCAGCACATCGGCTCGGGATGAGCCATCTGCGGTGACCACCGTTCCGCCACGGATCAGGATCTGCGACATGCAGCCTCCCATCCCCACCTGACGACAGGTTCATTATACGGAAGCCGTCGGCTCGCGGGTCACTCCCGTGATGAGTTGGTCACGCGCGGTGGCCAGCCACCCCGGTCGCGCAGCATCCGCCGCAGCCGCGCTCGGTGCGGTGCGGTGGGGACCGTCAGATCGGTCAAGTCGTGCGCGGTAAGCAAGCGGTCTCCGGTGGTGTACAAGAAGACGAATCGTCTCCAACGGGCGGAGAGGATCGGCTGCGGCAGCTCAAGCACCGGCCCCAGCTGCACCTTGAAGTATGGCTCGTCGGCACGCGGGTGGCCGGGCTCGTCCAGAAGCAGCTCACCCCGGCGAACGAGCTCGAACCCACGGACCGGCGCCGCGTAGCGGACGGACCAGCGCTCGGCGCCGAAGCCGGCCGTCTGATAGAAGGCCAGCCAGTCGACCCGCAGCGTCCTAGGTGCCGTGCCGACCGGGATCCGATACCATCCCAGCACCCGGGCGATGTCCAGGTCACGCGGCCGTCGGAGCACAGCCACCAAGACCAGATCGTCAGCATGGATCTCGTGCATCCCCCTTCCCCCTTTCCAGTCTACAGCCACCGCTATCCGGGCGGGCCGAGCAGCGCCCGGAATGCCTCCAGACCATACGTGCCGCGCGCCTCGCGCCGCGACAAGTAGAACAGCCCATCCGGGCGATGCTCGTTGCGGATGCCGAGCCCGGCACCGGAGGTATAGCCTGCCCGAATCACGAGCAACAGGCTCTCCTCGGTCATGACGCCAAACGGGTAGGCAAAGGAATGAATCGGTTCGCCCAGTGCCGCCTCAATGGCCGTCTTCGAGCCTTCAATCTCGTCCGCCAGGGCCTCGGCGGGCAGATCCGAGAGCGCCACATGGGTCATGCCGTGCGACCCGATCTCCCAGCCGGCATCGCGCAGCAATCTCAGGTTCTCGCGGGTGAGAAAGCCGTCGGCTCCGATCCGGTTCCCCACGACGTAGATCACGCCGACCATGCCGCGCGCCCGCATGCGGGGAAAGGCCTGATCCAGCGCATCCCGATTGCCGTCGTCGAAGGTTATCAGAATGGGCCGTTCGGGCAGTGGCGCTCCGGTACGAATGGCATTCACCAGATCCTGCATCGTGATGGTGTGGTAGTCGTGGGCGACGAGATCATCGAGCTGTGTCTCAAAACGCCGGGCATCCAGCGAGTAGCGCACAAGCGGGGCAGAGGCGCGCACGTGATGGTACAGAAGGATGGGCACGGTCACCGGCCCCGGATGGGATGGCGGCGGGGAGGCATCGTCCGTTGGAGCCCCTGCTGGGGTCGGCGTGAGTGCGGGGGTGGCAGGCGCAGGAGGTGAGGTTGAGCGGGGCACGGTCGCGGGCGCAACGATGGTCGTCGGCGGCACCGTCGTGCGTGAGGCGGGACCCGGATCGCGCGCCGCCGCCTGCCCCGTTCTCGCGCAGCCTGCCATCGCCAACCCAAGACAACTGGCCAGCAGGGCAAGACGCGCGGCTCTCCGTCGCAACCGTGGGTTCATGACTCCTGGATCACCCTGCAGGGAGATGCCGTCCCAGGCCGGGGCCGCATTCTATCACGGCGATGCGCCGGCGCCTGCGCGGGGACAAAACGGGGCGCTGGGCGCCCCGCTCCAATCGGCTTCGGAGACCGCCCTTCGGTCAAAGGCTCTTCAGAACGCCGCTGCGGCCGTTGAACTCCTCGATGCGTGCGTCGATCTCGGCCACCTGGCCCTGGACTGCCGTCCAGTAGTCCGGCGCCTGCCACTGGGCCGTGATTTCCTCGAACGTCCGCCCTTGTTGTTCGACCCACGTGTAATACTTGAGGTTGTGGATACGGCGCCGGTCCCCCATGCGGAGCTCAAGCAGGTGGTCGGTCGAGGCGCCGTGCAGATGACGGGCGAAGTCGGCCGACGCGTCGAGCGCGGTGTAGGCACCGTGCTCGGCATGCATCTCCTGAAGCCGACTCCCGTACAGATCCATTGAGTCGGTCAGGACGGTCAAGAGCACATCCTGCCGGCCGAGCTCGTAGACCTTGGCCATCTTGATGCACGAAAGCAGGTTGGCGATGCCGGAGAACCCAAGCAGGTCGAGCTGCGAGGCCAGGCTCTCGGGGACGCCCTGCTTCACCAGGAAGGCGCGTCCTTCCTTCTCGTTGAAGAGCCGCGCCAAGCTCACCACCGCCGCGTCATCGATCGCCACGACCAGGTCGGTGTTACGGACGTTGTGGATCCACGGGACGTGCTTGTCGCCGATCCCCTCGATGCGGTGCGCTCCGAAGCCGTTTTCCAGCAGCGTGGGACACTGCAGCGCTTCGCTGGCGGCGATCTTGCTCGACGGGAAGACCTGCTTCAGGTAGTCCCCACAGGCGATGGTTCCGGCGGAACCCGTGGTCAGCGCCACCCCGCGGAAGCTGTCCTTCGGCCCAAGCTCCCTCCGTAGCACGTCTTCCATGGCATGCCCGGTCACCTCGAAGTGCCACAGGTAGTTCCCGAACTCCTCGAACTGGTTGAAGATCATCAGGTCCTGCCCCGAGCGGCGCAGTTCCCAGCACTTGTCGAAGATCTCCTTGACGTTGGACTCGCTCCCCGGAGTCTTGATGACCTCACCGGCGATCTTCGACAGCCACTCGAAGCGCTCCTTGCTCATGCCTTCGGGCAGGATGGCAATCGACGCACAGCCCAACAACGCCGAGTCGTACGCACCGCCGCGACAGTAGTTGCCGGTGGACGGCCATACCGCCTTCTGGGTCGTCGGTTCGAACTGGCCGGTAACCAGGCGTGGAACGAGGCAGCCGAACGCGGCGCCGACCTTGTGCGCGCCCGTGGGGAACCACTTGCCGACCAGGGCAATGATGCGCGCTTCGGTTCCCGTCAGGCTGCTCGGGAACTCAATGGCGTTGACGCCGCCGTACCCGCCACCCTTGGCCTGGGGTGCGTTCTTCCATGTGATGCGGAACAGGTTGAGAGGATCGACATCCCAAAGCCCTACCGGGGCCAGGCGGTCCTTGATCGTTGCCGGCGTGCGCGACGGATCCTTCATTTGGGCGAACGTCGGGATCACGATGCGCCGCTCGCGCACGCGTTCCAGGCTGCGCTCCATGCGATCGGAATGCAGGGTCAGGTCAATCGTCGACGTGGGCATGCTGCCTCCAGAATCGTGCGGGTACCTGCCGGGTTGGAAGAGCGTCCGCTACCGGCGCCCCCCGGCGGGAACGACTTCGTCTTTGGGCGGGGTTTCCCGGGCTACGTACAACGGCCGCCCCTTGGCCTCATCGTACAGCCGGCCGATGTACTCTCCCAGGATGCCGAGCGAGATGAGCTGCACGCCTCCCAGGAACAGGACGGCGATCAGCGTTGTCGCCTGGCCGAAGAAGGCCTGGTGGCCGATCACGCGCATGACCACCACCACCGGGATGGCCAGCGCGCTCAGCCCGGCGCTCACGAATCCGAAGTACGTCGCCATCTGAAGCGGGAAGTACGAGAACCCGGTCACGGCGTTGATGGCCAGGCGGAGCATCTTGCGGAACGGGTACTTGGTCACGCCCGCCGTGCGGGCGGCCCGGCGGTACGGGACGCCGACCTGTCGGAACCCCACCCAGGCGGACATGCCGCGCAGGAAACGGTGGCGCTCCCGCATGCGGTTGAGCGTATCCACCACCTGGCGATCCAGCAGGCGGAAGTCGCCCACGTCGAGCGGGATCTTGACATCGGTGATGCGGTAGATCAGCCGGTAGAAGACCGCCGCCGTCAGGCGCTTGAACCAGGTCTCCCCTTCGCGCTCGGCGCGCAGAGCGTAAACCACCTCGAAGCCCTCGCGCCACTTGGCCACCAAGTCCGGGATCAGCTCCGGCGGATCCTGCAGGTCGGCGTCGATGATGACCACCGCCTGGCCCCGGGAGTAGTCGAGGCCGGCCGTCACGGCGATCTGGTGCCCGAAGTTGCGGGCGAAGATGATCGGGCGGACGTGGGCGTCGGCGTGTGCCAGGGCCCGGATCGCTTCCGTCGAGCCGTCGGTCGAGCCGTCGTCCACCAGCAGCAGTTCCCAATCCATCCGCGTCGCTTGCATCGCCGCGCGCATCCGCCGGTGCAGCTCGGGCAGGTTGTCTACCTCGTTGAAGATCGGGGCGATGATCGAGAGCAGGGTTGCTGGGGGTGCCTTCTCGCGCCTCACCTCTCCGGCGCCCCCTGCCCTCTTCGTTCTCCGTGGCTCAACCATTGGAAACCGCCTTCCGCAGCGCGCTCAGGGTCGGGGGGATCACTGCCGCCTGCCCGGAGGCCTGCATGGCCGCGCGCACGTCCTTCAGCCCGTTGCCGGTGTTGAGCACGAGCACACGCCACTTCGGATGGAGACGGCCCTCCTGCTGGGCCCGGACGAGGCCGGCGTAGGCAGTCGCCCCGGCCGGCTCGGCGAACACTGCCGCCTCACGTGCCAGGTCGCGCATGGCCGCCAGGATGTCGTCGTCAGAGACGGCCAGGTAGGCACCCTGCGTCTCGCGCGCAGCCCGTACGGCGCGCACGCCGTCGCGCGGCAGGTCGACCGAGATGCTGTCGGCCATCGTCGTGGCGCTCACCGGCTCGATCGTCTCATCCCCTCGCACGTAGGCATTGTAGATTGCCGCGGACCCGGTCGACTGGATCCCAAACAGACGAGGCATCCGTTCGATCCAGCCCAGCGCGAGCAGGTCCTTGAGGCCTTTGTGCAAGCCGGAGATGATGTTGCCGTCCCCGACGGAAACGAAGATGGCATCCGGCGCATCCCACCGCCGGCGTGCGGGGTCACGGCCGGCCCGCGCTCGCGTGACCTGCTCGCAGATCTCAAAGGCGACGGTCTTCTTTCCTTCGGCCGTGAACGGGTTGTAGCCCGTATTGCGGCAGTACCAGCCGAACTCGCCGGCCGCCTCGAGGGTCAGGTCAAAGGCCTGATCGTAGGTCCCGTCGACCAGGAAGACACGCGCCCCGAACATCAAGAGCTGAGCGACCTTGGCCGGCGGCGCGGTCTTCGGCGCCAGGATGACCGCCGGCTGACCGGCTGCCGCCGCCATCCCCGCCAGCGCCGCGCCGGCATTCCCTGTCGAGGCGGTGACGATAACCCTCGCGCCAACTTGCTGGGCGCGTGCGACGGCCACGGCGCTGGCGCGGTCCTTGAAGGACCCCGTCGGATTGCGGCCATCGTCCTTCAACCACAACGACGGCACCCCCGCCTTCGCAGCCAGCCGCTCCGGAACGAGAAGTGGGGTCCAGCCAACCGCGCGCAACGGCGTGCCGAAATGCCCCGGATCGTCCACCGGCAGCAGCGGCAAATAGCGCCAGATCGAGAAGTCGTCTGAGGCCTCGATAGCGCCAGGCGTCAACCGCCGCTGAAGGTCGGCGTAGTCCAGGACGACATCCAGGTTCCCGCCGTCGGCCGGACAGGTGTAGGTGACCTCCTGCGGGGCGTAGTCCTTTCCACACAGGGAGCAGCGGTACCCGACGAAGGCTCCCATCCTACAAGCCTCGCTCGCCGCGCACGTACGGGATGCCGAGCGCTGACGGCGACCCGAGACGCTTGCGCATCGCCTCGCGTGATCCCACGACCAGCACGAAGACGGTGAACAGGTAGGGCAGCATCTCGAGGAAGAAACCCCAGTACGGAAGATAGTAAAAGGGATTGCGGAAGGTGAGGATGGTCGTCGGTCCCTGGATATCGAGGATCAGTCGCCGCAGCGCTCCAAAGGCGTACGACCCCAGCGCGGCGCGAACTGGATCCCACTGGGCGAAGATCACCAGCCCGATGGCGATCCAGCCGTAGCCGGAAGTGGTCATCTCGCTGAACCAGCCCGGCGAGACGGCCAGGCTGATGGTCGCGCCGGCCAGCCCGGCGAGCGCGCCGCCGAGGAAGACATACACATGCCGGAGCGCAATGACGTTGATCCCCAGGGCGTCGGCCGCGGCGGGGAATTCACCGATGGCGCGCAGGTGCATCCCGGGACGCGTGCGGTTGATGAACATCCATACGGCCGGGATGAGGAGATATCCGATGTACACCATCACGCTTTGCCGGGTAAACAGGATCGGCCCCAGCACCGGGATCTGCGAAAGCAGGGGCACGGTGTACGTCGGCAGCAGGGCCAGCGCACCCGCCTTGCTCAGCCCTTCTCCCAGCACAAGGCTCAGCCCGACGCCGGCGAAGTTGAGCGCCAGCCCGCTGACCACCTGATCGGCCCGAAACCGGATGACGATGATGGCATGCACCTGGCTCAGCAGGCCGGCCGCCAACATGGCGACCAGCAGCGCCAGCCACGGATTGCCGGTGGCCACCACGGTGCTCATGGCGCTCATGGCGCCGATCAGCATCATGCCTTCCACGCCCAAGTTGAGCACCCCGGAGCGTTCCGCCAGGATCTCCCCCACGGTAGCGAAGAGCAGGATCGTGCCAGTGGCCACACCCGCCTGCAGGATGATGATGGCATCCATCGCCTATCCCTCCTGCGAGCGGCGGAGGATCCGCACTCGGTAGTGCATCAGCAGATCGCTGGCGATCAGGCACACCAGGATGATTCCCTGAAGCATCTTGGGCACGCCGGAGGGCTGGATCTCCCGGCCAGCCTGGATCAAAGCGCCGAACAGAATGGAAACCGGGATGACCGCCAACGGGTTGAGCTTGGCCAGCCAGGCCACGATGATGGCCGAGAAGCCGTAGCCCGGAGAGATGGCACCTTGCAGCCGATGGACCACACCGGCGATTTCCGAGACGCCGGCCAACCCGGCCAGCGCGCCCGAGACCATGAGCACGAGCACGGCGTTGCGGGCGATGTTGATCCCGGCGTAGCGCGCGGCCCGCGGGTTGTCGCCGGTCAGGCGGACCTCATACCCCCAGCGGCTACGGTAGATCACCCACCACATCACCCCGGCGGCCACGCACGCGAACAACAGCCCGAGATGGAGTGTCAGCCCGCGCAGCTGCGGGTACTGGGCGGCGTAGTCGGTCAGCCTCGGCAGCCAGGCCGTCTGCGGGAACTTGCGCGACATCTGGAACCCGCCTTCGGTCCACACGGCAAAGATGAAGAAGTTGTTCCAGTTCACGGCGACGTAGTTGAGCATCAACGTGGTAATGATCTCGTTGACGTTGAACTTGGCCTTGAGATATCCGGGCACGAACCCCCACAGCGCCCCGGCCAGCATCCCCACGACCATCATGGCCGGGATCATCAGCCACGGCGAGGTGTCCGGTGGGAGCATGGGGGTCAGCACCACCGCGCTGGCGCCGAAGGCGCCCAGGAAGAACTGGCCCTCGGCACCGATGTTCCACAGCCTCATGGTGAAGGCCAGGCAGAGCCCGCTGGCCAGCAGGATCAGGGGTGTAGCCTTGACCAGCGTGTCCGAAATCACGCCGACTTCGCCAAAGGCCGCCTTGACCATGTAGGCGTAGGAACGCCACGGATCGCCGCCCGCCATGCGCAGTACGACCGCGCCGAGCAGCAGCCCGACGGTCACGGCGCCCAGCGTGACCGCCCACCCGAGCCAGGACGGCGCGGCCCCGCGCGGCTCGAGGCGGATCTCCAGCGGGAATCGCCAGGCCGGTCGCGGTACGGTCGGCTCGGACTGACTCACGCCGCACCTCCCCGCCCCGCCGGCAGGTCCGACAGCCGTGTCCCGGTCATCATCAGCCCGATCGTCGCCGGGTCGGCCTCCCGCACCTCGCCCATGACTTCGCCATTCGCCAGCACATACACCCGGTCGCTGAGGGCCAGCAGTTCCTCGAGCTCCTCCGAGACGAGCAGGATGGCGCCGCCCGCGTCGCGTTGTTCGAGCAGAAGGCGGTGGACGCCCTCGATCGCCCCGACGTCCAGGCCGCGGGTCGGCTGCATGGCGATCATCACCTTGGGCTTGGACGAAATCTCCCTCGCCAGGATCAGCCGCTGCAGGTTTCCGCCGGACAACATGCGCACCGGCGTCTCCAGCGTCGGGACCATGATCTCGTACTCCTGGCGCAGCGCCCGGGAGCGTTCGCGTGCCCGGTCGCGGTCAATCCCCAGCCCTCGGGCGATCGGCGCCAGGCGATAGGCTTTCAGGATCAGGTTGTCGGTGACACTCAGGTTGGGCGCCGTGCCCACGTGCGTCCGGTCTTCCGGGATATGCGACATCCCGGCGTTGATCATCCTGCGCACCAGACCGGGCGACGCTTGACGCCCGGCTTCTCCGCCGATAACCAGCTTGCCGTGCAGCAGGATGCGCCCGCCCGTGGACGGCCGTAGGCCGGTGATCACCTCAGCCAGCTCGCTCTGGCCGTTGCCGGCGATGCCCGCCAGTCCAACGATCTCGCCCGACCGCACGTTGAGCGAGACGCCCCTGAGCGCCGGCAGGCCTTTGTCATTGAAGGCTTTCAGCCCGTCGATCTCCAAGACGATCTCACCGGGATCCCGGTGTTTCTTGGCGAGTGTGAATAGGACTTCCCGTCCCACCATCAGGCGCGCGAGCTCGGCCTTGGTGGTCTCCCTGGCCGCCAGGCCGGCGGCGGTGACCTTGCCCTTGCGCAGAACGGTGATCCGGTCGGCGATCGCCATCACCTCGTGCAGTTTGTGGCTGATGAAGACGATCGACTTGCCCTCGGCCGTCATCGCCCGCAGCGTCTTGAAGAGCTCGTCGATCTCCTGCGGAGCCAGGACGGCCGTCGGCTCGTCCATGATCAGCACGCCGGCGCCGCGGTAGAGCATCTTCAGGAGCTCCACCCGCTGCTGCTCGCCGACGGACAGCTGCCAGATCTTGCTCTGAGGATCGACCTGCAGGCCGTACCGTCTCCCCAGGTCGGATATGGCACGCTCGTTGTCGTGCATGCGCAGGAAGAAGCGAGGTTGAGGCAGCCCAAGCAGGACGTTCTCGGCCACCGTCTGGGTGGGCACCAACATGAAGTGTTGGTGCACCATACCGATGCCGTGGGCGATGGCGTCGCGCGGGGAACGGAAGGTCACCGGGTGTCCGTCGACCAGGATCACGCCCGAGTCTGGCCTGTAGAGCCCGGTCAGGATGTTCATCAGCGTGCTCTTGCCGGCGCCGTTCTCGCCCAGCAGAGCATGGATCTCGCCCTTGCGCAGCGTGAAATCGACGGCGTCGTTCGCCAGCACGCCCGGGAAGCGCTTACCGATCCCGCGCATTTCGACCGCGTTGGGCGCATCCACCATGGGGGACCTCAAGCAGACGTGATGGGGAGAGGGGGGCCGGAGCCTTGGGCTCCGGCCCCCGTCACACGCAGATCGTACAGCTACTCGAGCGAAGGCAGCTCGGCGGCGATACCTTCGGCCCACCAGTACATGCCGATCTTGACGTCCGGATTCCATTCCTTGAACTGGTCAAGATCGAACTGCTCCAGGGAAACCCCATCGGCCAAGACGACGGCTCCCTTGTTGTTGTTGATCGGGCCCTTGAAGACGTCGAAGCGAGTGAAGGTCCCGGCCAGCATTTCGGCCAGCGTATCCCGCACCAGTTGGATCACCTCGGGCGGAAGACTGGCGACGCCCGGTGTCAGTTCCTGGCCCTCCATGAACCCGTACAGGCCCAGGCCGCCGGTGTCGGCATCGAAGTAGTCGAACCCCGGCGTGTAGGTCCCATCGATCACGCCCTGGGTGATCGAACCGTACACCGGTCCCCAGGTCCAGTACGGGGCCGTCAGGCAGGCGCCCACCTTGCACGAGCCGGACCAGTCGTAGGTGATGCCCCACTTGCCCTTCTCCTGCGCCACGTCGGCTACGGCCGGCGTGTCGGCGCCGGTGAAGACGACCTGGGCGCCGGCGTCGAACAGCGAGGCAGCGCCTTCCTTCTCCTTGATCGGGTCGTGCCAGGTGTTGATCCAGCGCACATCCATCGTGCACTCAGGGCAGGTCTGCTTCATGCCCAGGGCGATGGCGTTGCCCAGGCGCAGCTCCTCGGGGATCGGGAAGGTGGCCATGTAGCCCAGCTTCGGGTTCCCGTCGGCCTTGGCCCGCGCCCCGGCCAGCATCCCAGCCAGGTACTTCATGTCTTCCATGGCGCCGAACAGGTTGCCGAAGTTGGTGCCGTTGGTCTTGTAGCCGCTGATGTGAATGAACGTGCTGTCGGGGAACTCGCCGGCCACGATCTCCATCGGATCCATGTAGCCGAACGAGGTCCCGAAGATCAGGTCGAAGCCCTTGCGTGCCAGGCTGCGGAAGATCTGCTCCGAGTCGGTGCCCTCCGGCACGTTCTCGATGTAGGCCACGTGCACGTTCGGGACGTTCGCCTCTGTAGCAAGCAGGCCCTCGTAGTGCGCCTGCGACCAACCGCCGTCATCGTGCGGCCCGATGAGGACCATGGCGACGTTGAACATGCCGTCGACGACCTCAGGGATCTGCAGGCCGGTCTCGGCGGGGGCCTCGGTGGCGACCGGGGCCTCGGTGGCGACCGGGGCCTCGGTGGCCGCGGGCGGTGCTTCGGTGGCGCCACCGCCGCAGGCCGCAGCGATCATTGCGACCAGCAACAGCGCGCCGGTTACGCGCCACATCTTTTTCCCTCGCATCTCAAACTCCTCCTCGTAGGGGTTGCATTGGACGTCCAGACTGGAATGCCTGCAGCTACCCTGCGCGCCCACCTCCTCTCCGGACTAGCGGACGATCCGTGTCCCGGTCTCACCCGCCAATGCCCGCTCGATGTTCGCTGGATCGGTGATGAGTGCTTCCTTGCCCCCCCGGTCCAGATACTGGAGGATGGCCCGGATCTTGGGCTCCATGCTGCCCTTGGCGAAGTGGCCCTCGGACAGGTACTTTCGGGCCTCGTCAGCCGTCATCCGATCCAGCCACCGCTGGTTGGGCTTATTGTAGTGCAAGGCCACTTTTTCGACAGCCGTTGTGATCAGGAACAGGTCGGCGCCGATGCCGGACGAGAGGACCGAGGCGCTGAAGTCCTTGTCAATCACAGCTTCGATCCCGACCAGGTCCCCGCGTTCGTCTTCCACGACCGGGATGCCCCCGCCTCCGACGCCGATGACGACGTAGCCGGCCTTGATCAGATCCTCAATGGCCGGCTGTTCGATGATGCGCTGCGGGAGCGGCGATGGTACAACCCGGCGCCAGCCCCGGCCCGCATCCTCGACCACGGCCCAACCATCCTGCGCTTGGCGCTGCTTCGCCGTGCCTTCGTCCATGAACGAGCCGATCGGCTTGCTCGGGTTCTGGAACGCCTTATCGTTCCGGTCGACGAGCGTCTGGGTCACGATGGTGGCCGCAAGTTTGTCGATGCCCCGTGCCCGAAACTCGTTGTACAGGGCGCGCTGGAACATGTAGCCGATGGCTCCCTGCGTGTCGGCGCCACAGTAGTCGAGCGCCACCATGTGCAGCTCGCCCAACGCCAGCTCGGCACGCCGCAGGATGAAGCCCACCTGCGGGCCATTGCCATGCGTGATCACCACGTCCCAGCCGGCCTCAATCATGCCGGCAATATGCTTCATCGACTCGACCGAGGCCGCATACTGGTCGGGGATCGTCTGGTGCTTGGCGTCGCGGATGAGCGAGTTCCCACCCACGGCCACCACGGCTACTTTCTTCTTCGCTGCATCTGCCATGTTCGAGGTCTCCTCCTGGAGCTGATCTTCGGTTGTCAGCCATCAGCTGTCAGCTTTCAGCCCGCGGCGGTCAGTCTGTGTCCCCATCTTCAGATGCGCATCCGGTGTTGGGCCCTCGGTCCCCTGCATCGCGGGCGCTGTCCACGTCTGCCCCCCTCAGACCAGCCCCGCCCCCCCTATCAACCACGGGCCGCGCACGGCCAAACGTTGGCTTTGGATCGCTGACAGCTGATTGCCGACCGCTGCCTTTCACTTCATCGTCAGCGCCATCACCGCCTTCTGAGCGTGCATGCGGTTCTCGGCCTCGTCGTAGACGACGCTCTGGGCGCCGTCGATCACCGCGTCGGTGACCTCGACATTGCGGTCCGCCGGCAGCGGGTGCATGTAGATGGCGTCCGGCTTGGCCAGCTTCATCTTGCGCTCGTCCGTAATCCACGAAGCGTACTGCTGGATGATCTTGGCCCCCTGCTCCTGATCTGTCGTGGTCAGCATCGCCCCCCACGACTTGGCGTACACGATGTCGGCGTCCTTGAACGCCTTGTCCATGTCGTCCACAACCTCGAAGCCGGTGCCATAGCGCCGCGCCTGCTCGCGAGCCTGATCCATGATGTCCGGCATCAGCTTGAACTCGGGCGGATGCGCCAGGACGACGTCCAACCCGAAGCGCGGCATCTGCAGCACCAGCGACTGCGGCACTGACATCGGCTTCTGGTAGGAGGCAGCATAGGCCCAGGACACGACCAACTTCCGCCGACGCAGATCGCGGCCCTTCTTCTCAACGATCGTCATCAGGTCCGCCAGGATCTGGAACGGGTGGTAGATCTCGCACTGCATGTTCAAGATCGGGACGCGCGAGTTCCGGGCGACGTCCTTCAGGTACTTGTTCCCGATGTCCCAGTCGACGTGGCGGATGGCGATCCCGTCGAAGTAGCGCCCGAAGATCTCGCCGATCTCCTTGGGCGTGTCGCCATGGGCGATCTGGGTGGTCTTGGACTCGATGAAGGCGGCATGGCCGCCTAGTTGGGCCATCCCGGCCTCAAACGAGCCGCGCGTGCGCGTGCTGCTGAAGAAGAACAGCATGGCCAGGACTCTGTCGCGCAGGTACGCATGCGGCTCCCCCAACGCCCGCTTGCGCTTCAGGTCGAAGGCAACATCCAGAACCGTCTCGACCTCCTCTCGCGAGAAGTCAAGATCGCCGATCAGGTCGCGGTTGCGCAAGTCTGTTTGCATCGGAGACTCCTTGTCCTAGTGCTATTGGCTTTCAGCTTTCAGCGTTCAGGGTTCAACAATCAGCTTTCAGCCATCCGCGTTCGGCATGCACCGCCTTGCGTCCCGTCGATGACGCTCAACCCCATGGACCATCCAGTCCAGCGCCCTCGGACTGTCGATGACGGCCTCATGGTCACCTGGAGCAAGAGGTGCACCGCCAACGTCAGGCTGACCCCAGCCATGAGCTGAGCGCTGACTGCTTACCGCTGTTTGTGTCCTACTCCATCGCCCCCAGCACCGAAGCCAGGAGTGCCATGCGCATCACCACGCCGTTGAACGCCTCTTCCCAGTAGCGGGCATGGCGGGTGTAGTCCACCTCTTCGAGCAGCTCATCCATGCGCGGCAGCGAGTGGAGGATCAGCGAATCCGGCCGGGCCTTCTTCATCACCGCCTTGGTGATCTGATAGTTGGCCGGGGTCATGCCTACATCGCCCTTGCGCTCGTCGCGCGACTTGGTGTAGTCCGGCTGGACCACCGGTTCCATGTAGATCACGTCGGCCTCGGCAATGGCCTTCGATACATGATCCACCTCGCGGTAGTTCAGGCTCAGTTCATCGAGCTCCTTCTTGAACTCCGGCGTCAACGACATCTCGGGCGGGGCGATGTAGGTGGCCTGGATGTCGAACTGGCTCATGGCGTAGGAGATCGAGTGCATCGTGCGCATGCGCATGTCGCCGATGAGCAGGAAGTTCAGCCCGTCCAGCTTGCCCTTCTCCTTCCAGATCGTGTACAGGTCGGTCAGCACCTGCGTCGGGTGCTCACCCCAGCCGTCCCCGGCGTTGATCACCGGGACACTCGACCAGCGCGCCGCTTCCGCGGGAGCACCCTGCTGGAAGTGGCGCATCACGATCACGTCACCGTAGAACTCGAGCATGTGGACGGTGTCCTTGATCGACTCCTGGTAGAAGTCGCCGGCCCGCGTCATCTTGGCGTCGGCGAAACCGGTGACCTTGCCGCCGAGCCGCAGCATGGCGGCTTCGTGCGCCAGCCGGGTGCGCGTGCTCGGCTGGTAGAAGGCTGTCACCAGCGTTTTCTCCTTGAGCAGATCGGTGTTGCGCCGGTCGCGGGCGATGGGCGCCAGCCGGTCGGCCACCTCGAACAGGCGGAAGTACTCCGACCGCTCGAATCCCTTCAGGGAGAGGATGTCCCTTCCTGCGAAGCTTCGCATGACCTGTCTCCTTTGCCTCGTCGTCTCGCCGACGTCTGCGGCCGGCAAGTCGTTGAATCCGCGTCCCGGCTTCGTGGGAGAGCCGGGCGACGGTGCTACGGATGCCGTCCCACCCGCCGGACGACGTGAAAGCGAAACGTCCCCGGCAGGAAGAAGCTCAAGGAATGGACCACCGCATGGTTGTCCTTGGTGAACAGGTAGGCCTCCATGCGCAACAGCACATCGCCGCGCTGGATGCTCAGGCTGCGGGCGATCTCCCCGGTTGCCGAGACGGCGGTGATCTCGGTACGGGATGAATCGAGTGCCGGCTCCCCTCGCCGCAGCAGCAGATCGAGCACCGAGCCGGTGAAGCCCTGCTCGAGGGCATCTTCGGGCAGGATGCCCGGCGCCAGCACATCGACCAGGTAGGCCACCGGCCGCCCCTCCGCCAGCATCACCCGGGAGACCTCGACGACCTCGCCGCCGGCGCCCAACTCCAGGCTGCGCGCCTCGTCGGCATCGGCTGCCCGCCGCCGGACCTGCAGCGCGCCCATCGACGTCGAGAGCCCCATCCGCGCGGCCAGCGTCTCGATGCTCTCCAGAACCTCCAGCCCCGTGTCGATCACCTGAGGTGCTTCGGTGACGTAAGTCCCTACCCCCTGGCGCCGGACGACCAGGCCGCGCTCCTCGAAGGACCGCATGGCTTCACGCAGTGTCGCCCGCGAGACGCCCAGCTGGCGGGCCAACTCAGGCTCCGACGGAAGGTACGTCCCCGGCGCGGTGCGCGCCATCAGGCTCGCCAGTGCTTCCGCTGTGTGCTGATACAGGGGACGGCCCCCGCCCACCTTGCGGGATGCGATCCTCGGGGCCGCGCGCCCTCGCTCAGGCACGCGGTTCATCCTCCACCACCGGGATCACGCGGAAGGCGGTGACGTCGACCAACCCCAGGTCGGAAATGCGAAGCTCGGGGATAACGACCAGTGCCAGCAGACTGACCTGCATGTTGGCGTTATGCAGGCTGCAACCACATTGGCGAAGCGAGTCGAGCAGACCGGCGGCCTTTCCCGCCACGACCTCCGCCGGCTCGTCGGACATCAGCCCGGCGATGGGCAGCTCGATGCGCGCCTGGATCTCGCCATTGCGCACGACCACCTGCCCGCCGCCGACCTTGGCCAGCTCGTTGGCCGCCATGGCCATATCCTCGTCTCGCGTCCCCACGATCAGCATCTGATGTGAGTCGTGCGCCACGGTGGAGCCGACGGCGCACGGGACCGACAGCCCGAACCCTTGGACAAATGCCACTCGCACCGCCCCGGTGCCGTGGTGCCGATCGACCAGTGCCACCTTGGCAAGGTCATCTTCGAGCGAGGCGTGCAGCTGGCCCTCCGCGGGTTCGACCTCCAAGTGCAGGTGGCGTGTGGGGGCCTGGTTCTCGATCACGCCGATCACATGCACCCGGGCTGGCCCGCGACCGCGGTAGGGAATGCGGAAGTCTTCGGGCGTCAACGGCCGCGGCAGGTGGACGCTGTGCCGTGCGGCTGCCGGGAATACGACGACAGGGCGTTCGGCGCGCACCTCTCCCCTCTCGGCTACTATCCGCCCCTTGGCCAACACCACATCGATTGTCAGCTTGTTCAGATCGCTCACCAGGAGGATATCAGCCCAGCGCCCGGGAGCGATCATCCCGACGTCACGGGCGACGCCGAAGTGCTCGGCGGTGTTGATCGTTGCCATCTGCAGAGCGGTCATGACCGGGACCCCGGCCTGCATCGCCACGCGCACGACGCGATCCACATGCCCTTCGGCCACCAGCGTCTCGCTGTGGGAGTCGTCGGTCACCAACAGGAAGTGCCGCGGGTCGATCCCGCCCTCGAGGATTGCCCGCGCCTGCTCGGCCACGTCATGCCAGGCGGATCCCTGGCGCAGCATCACCTTCATCCCCTGCCGAGCCCGCGCGACCGCATCCTCTGCTCGCGTACCTTCGTGGTCATCCTCGGGTCCGCCGGCCAAGTAGGCATGGAATGCGAGCCCCAGGTCGGGCGACGGGTAGTGGCCGCCGATGACCTTACCCGCCTGCCGCGCTTCGGCCATCTCGGCATGCATCTTGGCGTCGTTGGCTGCCACACCTGGGTAGTTCATCACTTCACCCAGGCCGATGACATTCGGCCAGCGGAGTGCCTCCGCTACCTCCTCCGGCCCGAGCTCCGCTCCCGGCGTTTCCAGCCCGGGCGCGGAGGGCACACACGATGGGACCTGGACCCAAACGTGGATCGGCTGTACGGCGGCCTCATGGGCCATCAGGCGTACGCCCTCCAGCCCGAGCACGTTGGCAATCTCATGCGGGTCGATGAACATGCCGGTGGTCCCGTGCGGCATCACCGCCCGCACGAACTCGGTAACGGTCAGCATCCCGGATTCCACATGCATGTGCCCATCCAGCAGTCCGGGGACAAGCCAGCGGCCGTGGGCTTCCAGGACCTGCGTCGATGGCCCGATGGCGTGCCCGGCATTGGCCCCGACGTAGGCAATCCGGCCATCGATGACGGCCACATCCGTGCCGTCGATGATCTCGCCCGTCTGCACACACACCCACCGGCCACCTCGAATCACCAGGTCGGCCGGGGCGCGACCCATGGCCACATCGACGAGGCGTTGGGAGACCGCCATCCGCTCGGCTGCCGTCATACCCCCTCCAGAGCGCCCGACGCGGTCTTGGCTACGCGCCCTGCGCCAAATGTCGGGCGGCACGATTGTGAGATTCGATCACCGACGGGAGATCGACCGTCAGCATCTGTCCCTCTCGGACGACCGGCCGCGCGTGGATGTAGCTGACATCCACCTTGGCCGGAGCGCAGAACACGACCGCTGCCACCGGATCGTGCAGTGCGCCGGCGTAGTCGAGCCGGTTCAGATCGATGGCGACGAAGTCGGCGCACTTGCCGGGCTCGAGGGACCCGAGATCGGTGCGTCCCAGCACGCGCGCCCCGCCGAGCGTCGCCACTTCAAGCGCCTGCCGGGCGGTCAACAGATCGGGTTGGTCGTCGATCGCCGGCGCCACCGCCGCACCCAGCCGCGAGAGCAGCATCGCCTGGCGCGCCTCGGCCAGCATGTGCGAGCTGTCGTTGCTGGCCGAGCCGTCCACGCCCAGCCCCACCCGGACGCCCGCCGCCCGGTAGCGGCGCAGCGGCGCGATCCCCGAAGCCAGGCGCATGTTCGACGACGGGCAGTGCGCCACGCCGATCCCGGCGAGCGCCATCCGGCCAACCTCGTCGGCATCGATATGCACCGCGTGGGCAAACCACACATCCGGACCTGACCAGCCGAGGTGCTCGGCGTATGCCAGCGGGCGGAAACCGAACTGCTCCTCGCAGAATGCCTGTTCATCCAGCGTCTCGGCCAGATGGGTATGCAGATGCACACCGTAGGCGCGCGCCAGCGCGGCGGACTCGCGCATGAGTTCGGGTGTCACCGAGAAGGGCGAGCACGGGGCGACCACCAGGCGCAGCATGGCCCCAGGCTGAGGATCATGATAGGCCTCGATCAGCCGGCGGGTATCTTTCTGAATCGCCTCCGGCCGCTCGACGACCGAGTCAGGAGGCAGCCCTCCCTGGCTCTCTCCCAGGCTCATCGAGCCGCGCGAGGCGTGGAAGCGCAGCCCGACGCCACGCGCAGCCTCGATGGCGTCATCCAGCCGGCAGCCGTTCGGGTAGATATACAGATGGTCGGAGGTGGTCGTGCAGCCACTGAGCGCCAATTCCGCCAACCCCAGCGTCGTCGAGATGCGGATGTCGTCCGGACGCATGCGCGCCCAGATCGGATAGAGCGTCTTGAGCCATTGAAACAGCCCGGCGTCCTGCGCCGCCGGAACGGCACGCGTAAGCGTCTGGTACAGATGATGGTGGGTGTTGATCAGGCCGGGGAGCAGGACGTGATCGCGCAGATCCAGGATCTCGTCCGCCGACGGGGGTAACTCGGCCGATGGGCCGACCTGCTCGATCCATCCGTCGCGGGCAAACAGCCCTGCGTCCCGCAGCTCACGCCGGGCTTCGTCCATCGTCACAAGGACTGCCGCGTTCCGAACCAGGAGTGTGGGCATCGGGCCTGCCGCCGTCCGACGTGCCGAACAGGGGATTGCCCAATTGTCTGACAACTTGCCCCGAAAATCAAGTCCCTTCTGGGAATAGGCAGGGGCAGCCAGTCCGGCTGCCCCTGGGGACAAGCGTCGTGCTGGCTGCCTCAGGCAGCCGCCATCTGGGCCCCTCGCAGCGTGTTCTGCATCAGGCCCATGATCGTCATCGGGCCCACGCCGCCCGGCACGGGCGTGATGGCGCCGGCGACTTCCAGGGCTTCCTCATAGGCAACGTCGCCCACCAGTCGATAACCGGACTTCTTGCTCGGGTCTTCCTTGCGGTTGGTGCCCACGTCGATCACATACGCACCGGGCTTGATCCAATCGCCACGGATCATCTCGGCCTTCCCGATAGCAGCGATCAGGATGTCCGCCTGGCGGCAGACGCCGGCCAAGTCCTTGGTGCGCGAGTGGCAGATGGTCACCGTGGCATCTTCCTTCACCAGGAGCAGTGCGGCCGGCATGCCAACAATGTTCGACCGCCCGACCACGACCGCATTGGCGCCCGACAGCTTGGCGCCAGCCTTCTTGAGCAGCACGATGCAGCCGGCGGGCGTGCACGGGACGAACATCGGCTCGCGGCCCTTCTGCGCCAGCCGGCCAATGTTGATCGGGTGGAACCCGTCAACGTCCTTCTCGATGCTGATCGAACGCAGCACCGCCTCCTCGTCGAGCCCGGCCGGAAGAGGCAGCTGGACCAGGATGCCGTGCACCTTGGGATCGGCGTTCAGGTTCCTGACCAGCGACTCGACTTCCTTCTGGGTGGCAGTCGCCGGGAGTTCATGCCCGAAGGACTCGATCCCCAGCTCGGCGCACATCTTGCGCTTCATCCCCACGTACGTGTGGGAGGCCGGGTTTTCGCCTACCAGGACCGTGGCCAGACCCGGCTTGACGCTACCCCCGGCGACCAGCTTCTTCACGCCCTCGGCGATCTCGGCCTTCATCTCGTCCGCAATCGCCTTCCCGTCGATGATTCTGGCTGTCATGCTTGTCTCCCGCCCCTGTTCTCTGGCTCGGCAAGGCCGGCTCTTGATGCGCCCCGCCCCCGAGGTCGGATTCTCCCCGTGCTCCTCTGGAATTATCCGCCAGGCTGCTTCCCCCCTCCAAGGACAACTCTCACAGGGGGTCTGGATACCCTTCCTAATCCTCAACCGTGCCGCGGGGGAGCTTCCGCCCCAGGCTAGGGGCGCCAGGCGGGGTCGAAGTCCCGCCCAGGGTCGTTGGTGAGCAGGCCGTAGTTGGTGCAGCTGGAGGTCATCACCCCGATCTCGTGGTTGACACCATCCGGCCAGGTCTCGAATACCAACCATCGGTCGTCCGGAGACCACTTCGGGGTGGACATGGGATGGCTCGCCAGTGGCCCCTCGGGACAGATGCGCACGCCGCTGCCACCCGTGGCCTCAAACGGGAGCGCCAGCAGGCGGGGGATCCCACCGATCTTGCGCTGGAAAACCAGTACCTTGCCATCGTGAGACCAGTCGGGGTGCATGTCCGAGGCATTGCTACGCGAGAACGGCAACGCATCGCCGCCAAAGTCCGGCAGGATCCACAGCTCGCCCAGCCCTTCGCGCTCGGACACGAAGGCCAGTTGAGTCCCCGTGGGCGCCCAGACCGGCTGAAGGTCGCGTGCGCCGCCTTCGGTCAGCGCCTCGACGTCCGTTCCGAGCGGGCTGATCAGGTACAGGTGAGGCACGTTGGCGTTGTCACGCAGACTGGCGTAGGCAATACGGGTTCCGTCGGGTGACCAGGCCGGGTCGAAGTCGCCGCCCGGCGCGGTCGGCAACGGCATCAGCCCACTCCCATCGGTTTGGATCAGCCACAGGCTTGCGCCGGGGTAGCGATCCTGGTCATCACGGCACGGCGAGGTGAACGCCAGCCGTTGGCCATCGGGCGACCACGCCGGTTGGCAGGCACCGTCGGTCATCGTCGTCAGTTGTTGGACTCCGGTCCCGTCGACGTTGGCCAGGAAGATCTGTGGAAGTCCTGCGCGCGTCGAGGCAAAGGCCACCTGTCCAATGCCTCCACCCATCGGCGTCGGGCCCGAGGCGGGGATCACCTGCGTCGGCGGCAGCTCGGGTGAGGGGCTGACCGGTATGCCCGTCGGCGGGCCCGAGGTGTCGGTGGGGACAACGGCCGCAACGGTGTCCGATGGCGCCAGGCCGATTCCCGGCTCGGTTGCCGCGGCAGAAGGGGAGCCCGCAGGTTGAAGCCCGGTGCCCCGGTCGGACAGGGCGTAGATGGCACCGGCGAGGGTCACACCCACGGTGATGAGGCCGAGGACGATCACCGGCCAGAGCCTGCGGCGCCGAACGGGCGTCAGGCCGCCTGTGCCGCGCGAGGCGACGACGGTCTTCCCCGCCGCCACGCGGGTCTGTTCCAGATACGGGTACGAGCGGACGACCGTCGGGCGGCTGGCAGAGGGACTGGCCCCGAGTGCGGCAGCCATTTCAGCGACGGACTGATAGCGATCCTCGGGTTTGACCGCCAGTGCTTTCTCAACCACTCGCGCCAGGCCAACGCTGATATTCGGACTGCGCTTGCGAACCGGCGTCAGCTCGGCACGACCCATGGCCCGCTCGAGCGAGTCCTCCGGGATCGTGGCCGTCAGCGCAGCGTACAGCGTGGCGCCGAGGGAGTAGACATCGGTGCGCGAGTCGGTCCTCCCGCTGCCGTACTGCTCCGGCGGCGAGAACCCCGGCGTCATCGCTTTGGCGCCCGTGGTCGTGGCACTGTCCTCCTCGACGACTTTGGCCAGGCCGAAGTCGACCAGGATGGCACGCCCTTCGGGCGTCACCTTGATGTTCCCGGGCTTAACATCGCGATGCAGGACGGGCAGCGTACGGCTGTGCAGGTAGGCGAGGGCGTCGCACGTGTCCAGGAACCACGGCAGCGCTTCCGTCTCACTTACCGGCCCGCCGCGCTCGAGGCGCTGGCGCAGGTCGTCGCCCTGCACGAAGTCCATCACCAGGTACTGGCCTTCGCCCTCGACGACGAAGTGGTCGGTGACGCGAGGCAGATTCGGATGGCGCAGGCTGGCCAAGATGGTCGCCTCACGGCGGAACTGCCGGGCGAACTCGTCGGTGGTGAACAGGTTCTCTTTGACCGCTACCGTCACGCCGAGGTTGATGTCGATCGCCTTGTAGACGGCCCCCATCCCACCCTGACCAAGGACGCTTTCAATGCGATAGCGATTTCGGAGGACGAAGCCCGGCTTCAGAGGCATGCGCTTCTCGGAATGCGTAGTTGCCGGATGCCATTGTAGCGCAACGACCCGCTCTTGGCTACGTTTCGACCCCTCTGGCAGGTGGATGTAAGGCAACTGCAAGACGGGAGCCGGCTCGAGGACGGCTATGATGGGGAGGCCATGGGGCGTCACGCTCATTCCGACATGCACTTGACGCACATCGCCGTCCGGCCGCGGTCGACTCCGACCGCGCATCCGCCTCATCGGCGTGCGCCGAGGCATCGGTCCCACGCGGTCGGACAGCCGCTTGCGCGGTTGATGCTGCTGCTGTTGATGGCGATCGTCGTCCCCGGCGCACCGGCCGCCGCCTATGACATCGCCGGCGATGAGTTGTCCCCGCCCGGGCCGGATAGCCGCCTCGACCGCGCACCCGTCGTCTTCCCGGGAGCCATTGTCCTGGACGAATTCGCGTCGGAACAGCGTGACCTGCGCGATTCGGCGCGGGCCACCCCGATCCTGACCATTGGCACGTCGGTTGAAGGTCGCCCGATCGAGGTTCTACGTTTTGGGAACGGCCCGCGGGCGCGGCTGATCATCGCCGGGATCCACGGCGGCTCGGAAGCCAACACGACCATGCTGGCCTGGGGGCTAGCAACGTACTTGGCCGAGCAGCGGCAGGCTGTGCCGGACGGGAAGACGCTCTTCATCCTTCCGCTGCTCAACCCGGACGGTGCGGCGCGCGCCACAGGGCCGCAAGGTCGCACCAACGCACACGGGGTCGACCTCAACCGCAACTGGCCGGCATTATGGCAGCCCGCCTGGTCTCGAGACGGGTGCTGGAACCTGGGACCGAGCACGGCAGGCACCCGCCCGGCATCAGAGCCCGAGACGATGGGCCTGATCCAGTTCATCTCCGCCGCGCACATCGAGGCGCTGATCAGCTACCATAGCGCCGCCCTGGGCATCTTCCCTGGCGGTCAGCCGCCGGAAGAGCGTTCCCTGGATCTGGCCGCGGCGTTGGCTGCCGTCAGCGATTATCCATACCCGCCGGTCGACACCGGCTGCACCTACACCGGCCAGCTCATTGACTGGGCAGCGAACAACGGGATCGCCGCAGTCGATATCGAACTCCACAATCACCGCGACTCAGATCTGGAGGTCAACCTGGCGATAGTCTCCACCTTCCTGATGTGGGGGGACTGAGTCAATCCGGGCACCGGCAATCGAGTAGGGAGGATGGGTCGCCCATCCTCCCTCTCACACCACCGGACATGCGGGTCCGCATCCGGCGGTTCGTCGAGGAATGTGCATTAGGTGGTGGTAGTACTCGGTGAGGGTGCACAGTCC